>WNFV01000326.1_pt1 | contig 63883 bp, 55 predicted proteins | sample 5400101 | NCBI WGS metagenome assembly WNFV01 (sample SAMN13153361, study PRJNA577476) | soil metagenome | isolation source: 115 cm soil or saprolite under grassland replicate 1 | place: USA:California | collected 2016-06-15
GCTTCGTGCAGGTCATCCAGGGCCACACCCAGGACATGGAGCGCCTGGCCGCCCTCGGCCGCGCCCAGGAGGCGGTGCTGGCCGAGCAGGCCCCGCACATCCTCGGGATGACCGTGGCCGAGCACGCCGACCGCCCGGGTGACTTCACCCAGACGGTCTACTTCACCTCCGAGGAGGAGGCGCGGCGCTTCGAGCGGGAGCAGCCAGCCGAGTCGGGCCCGGACTTCGCCGAGTTCTCCAGCCTGATGACCGACCTGCGCTACTTCGACCTGCGCAACCCGTGGCTGGACAGCCCCGGGTAGCAGTGGGTCCGGAGCTCGTTGTTGAGTTCGGAGTGGCGTTCTTCGGGGAGGAGGAGACGGGCGCCGTCGAACTCGACGCGACGTCGTGTCCCGGGGATCGTGCGGGCGAGCCGGTGGGACCACTTCAGGCGGGCGCGGCCGCCGAAGAACCGGCAAGGGCGGTGTGCGGATGCCCGTTCTTACGTCTGGATTGAAGAGATGCCTGCCGCGTTCAGGTGGCCCACGATCTCGTCGACGACGCGGTCGGAGTCGGTGTGCTGGACCTGGCAGGTGCCCGCGTTGGCATGCCCGCCCCCGCCGTATGACAGCATCAGGGCACCGATGTCCACGCCCGACGTGCGATTGAGGATCGACTTTCCCACCGCGATCACCGTGTTCTGCTGCTGCTTCCCCCAGAGCACGTGCGCCGATGCCGAGCACTCCGGATAGAGCGCGTACACGGCAAAGCGGTTCCCGGCGTGAATGACGGCCTCGGGGCGGAGATCGACCACGGCGACCGTCCCGCGGATGCTCGTGCAGCGTTGTAGCTGCTCGAGGAACGCCCCGGACTGCTCGTGGTAGAGGTCGACGCGCTCCTTCACGTCCGGCAGTTGAAGGATCTCGTCGACCTCGTTCTCCAGGCAGGCGTCGATCAGTTGCATCATGAGCTGGTAGTTGGAGATCCGGAAGTCGCGGAAGCGGCCGAGCCCGGTCCGGCTGTCCATGATGAAGTTGAGCAGCACCCAGCGCTTCGGGTCGAGCACGTCCTCCAGGGCGTACTGGGCCGAGTCGGCCTGATCGACCGCTCGCAGGAGCTCTGGCGGGACGTCGGGGAGGCGGTCGCGCCCACCGAAGTGGTTGTAGACCACCCTGGCCGCTGACGGCGCATCCGGGTCGATGACGTGGTTGTCGGCGATCGTGGCGTTGCGGAGCATCTCGCTTTGATGGTGGTCGAAGACAAGGTGCGCCCGCGGCGAGTACGGAAGGTTCGTGGTGATGTCGCCAGGGCCGATCTCGACCAATCCGTCCTGTACGTCCTTGGGGTGAACGAAGGCGATGTCCTCGATCAGGTCAAGCTCCTTGAGGACCACGGCACACACCAGCCCGTCGAAGTCGCTTCTGGTGACGAGGCGGTAACGCTCGGCAGGCATGCGCGGTCTCTCCTGCTGCTCGGGGCGGGGCACGCTTCTCTTCTTCGTCGGTTGCCCTCCCGGACCTCTTGACCGCAGGCCGGCCTCTGAGTTGGGTGTCGAAGGACTTCTCGCAGGCGCCTGTGCCAGCAGCAGGGTCACCAGCGGGGTGGTGGCGTTGAGCACGCCGGCAAGGCTTGCGGTACCGTCTTGGACAGCATGAGGACCATTCTGCGGGACCGCACCATCAGGGCGCTCGCGGCCTCGATGTTCCCGCTCGCCCTGCTGCCGGCAGCAGCGCTGGCCGCGGGCGCCGACGCGGGCCTGCTGTCCCGGGAGCTTGCAGCCGTGGCGCTGCCCCGCCTCGAGCAGGCCGTGCTCCGGGACGCCGGCGCCGCGGTCCTCATGCTGTCGGACCGCCGCCGTGAGCGCGGCGGGCCTCGGCCGATGCTCCTCACCGGGTTCGCCGCCGCGGTGCTTGCCGGTCTCGTCCTTCGCGCGGCAGCTGGCTCGCGTCCGGTCGCCCGCACCCCGCGCCGTTGTGGCTGGCACGCCCTGGCCGGCCCCCGAGCGCCACCCAGCCCAGCGCCTGATTGACCTCCCCGCCGCCGCCACGGGCGGGACTTGCCGCTGGGATCTCGTTGTGACGCTACCTGCGCTGGCCTGCCCGTGGGTGTTCGTCGCCAGCCCCGTCGCGACCCGTCCTCCCGGCGCGCGCCAGCGGCAAGCCGCCGACCCGGCGCACCAGCCGCCCGCACGGTAGCCGAGCGGCAGCAGCGACGCCGGCGGCCTGGCTGACAGGCGAGCCGACCCGAGCAGCGACCAGAAGGAGCCGGCGATGAACCTCCGCTTGGAGCGACCCTGGACCGAGACCGACCGGACCGTGCAGGCCGTCGCAGTTGCGACCGTCGTCGTCACCGTGCTCGGCATGCTGCTGCTGGTAAGGATCGCCCTCACCGGTGGGGTGGGCTATGTCACGGTGCGCGTCGACAACCGAGCCGCCCTGGCGCTCAACGTCGACGCGGTGGACGCCAGGGGCGCCGCCCAAGAGCTGGGGACCGCCGGGGCGCGGGCCCTGACCCAGGTCGAGGAGGTCATCGACCAGGGCCGGACCTGGACGTTCGTGGCCGCCTACGGCGGCAGGGAGGTCTTCCGGCAGACCCTGACCAGGGACGAGCTGGCCGGGCAGGGCTGGACTGTGCAAGTCCCGGCCACGGTAACCACCGACCTGGAGCAAGCCGGCTTCCGGTGAGCACGGGCGCAGCACACGCCGCGCCGCGGTGGGTCCCGGTGCTGGCTGAAGCACGACCCCCTCGCGGCGGATCGGGGTCCGCCTGGGACCCGGCAGCACCGGCAACCCGGCACGGCCGCCCTCGGGGGCAGGCGGGCCGGCTGGTCAGCAAGGCGCCTGCGATGAGCGAGGCTGCACCACCGAGCAGCTCCCGTTCCCGGCGGGGAGCTTCACCGCGGTCCTGTCCACGACCGCGCTTCGCCACGTCACCGATCCGACGCGCGCGGTGCAGGAGATGGCCCGTGTGCTGCGACCGGGGGGCCGGGTCGTGGTGGCGGACTTCGTGGTGGGTGGCGAGGACCTCGACCGGCGCTGGTGGCAGCGCCTGCGCTACCCCAGGCGAGCAGCGCGCCGGGGCGGCCCACTGCAGGCGGTGTCCGCGGCCGAGATCGTCGTCACCGAGGTGGTCCGGTGCCAGACCACGGTCGGCCGCTACGAGATCGTCGCGGCGGTCAAGCCCAAGATCCCTGGTCTGGTGGACAGGCCTGCGGCTGGACAAGGAGTTGGAGGCGGAGTGGCGCGGAAGTAGGGACTCGACGGGGGAGAGCGCTCCCGACTGCCTGCTCAGGACGTGGCCGGCCGGGCTACAGCCTCGGCTGCGTCTCCGGGGGCCCCGCCTGCGGCCGGCTCGACCAGCCGGGAGAGCCCGGCCTGCTCGACGGTCTCCTGAACCGCGAGCGAGATGGCGGGCGCGACCCGGCGGTCGAAGACCGACGGGATGATGAAGTCGGGAGCGAGCTCCCGCTCCTCGACCAGCGACGCGAGCCCGTGGGCGGCGGCCGCCTTCATGTCGTCGGTGACCGAGCGGGCCCGGGCGTCCAGCAGGCCGCGGAAGAACCCGGGGAAGACCAGCACGTTGTTGATCTGGTTGGGGAAGTCGCTGCGGCCGGTCGCGACCACCGCGACGTTGCCCGGGACCTCGTCGGGCAGGATCTCGGGCACGGGGTTGGCGAGGGCGAAGACGATCGCGTCGCCGGCCATGCCAGCGGCGGCCTCGGGCGGGAGCGCGCCCGGTCCGCTGACCCCGACGAACGCGTCCGCCCCGGCCAGCGCGGCGTCCAGCCCGCCACGCACCCGGCGCGGGTTGGTGTGCTCGGCCAGCCAGCGCCGCTGGGGGTCCATGCCGGCGGCCTGCTCGGGATGCAGGGCGCCGCTGCGGCCCACGACCACCAGGTCGGGCACGCCGGCGTGCAGCAGCAGCCGAGCGCAGGCCACCCCGGCCGCGCCGGCGCCGAGCACGACCACCCGCAGCTCCCCGAGGCGCTTGCCAACCACCCGGCAGGCGTTCTCGAGCGCCGCCAGGGTCACTACCGCCGTGCCGTGCTGGTCGTCGTGGAAGACGGGGATGTCGAGCTCGCCGCGCAGCCGCTCCTCGACCTCGAAGCAGGCCGGCGCGGCGATGTCCTCGAGGTTGATGCCCCCGAAGCCGGGCGCGATCGCCGTGGCAACCCGGACGACGTCGTCCACGCCGCGGGCGTCGATGCAGATCGGGTAGGCGTCGATGTCGGCGAACTCCTTGAACAGCATCGCCTTGCCCTCCATGACCGGGAGGGCGGCCTCGGGCCCGATGGCGCCGAGGCCCAGCACGGCGGTGCCGTCGGTGAGCACCGCGACCGAGTTCCCCTTGATCGTCAGGTCCCAGACCCGCTCGCGGTTGGCCGCGATGGCCTGCGACACCCGCCCGACCCCCGGGGTGTAGGCCACCGACAGGTCGTCCGGCGACTTGAGGGGCAGGCGCGAGACGATGGCGATCTTGCCCCCGCGATGGGCCAGGAAGGTGCGGTCGCCGACGTCGAGGACCCGGATGCCGTCCACAGCGCCGGCGGTCTCGATGACCTGCTGGGCGTGGGCCTCGTTGCGGCAGGTGACCACGAGCTCCCGCACGACCCTGCTGCCGAACTGCCCGACCAGGTCGATCGTGCCGATGTCGGCGCCGGCCTCGCCGATGGCGGTCGTGACCCGGCCAAGCGTGCCCGGGGCGCTCGCCAGCTCGAGTCGCAGGACGAGCACGTACCCGGTCGAGGGCCCGCTCCCTCCCATCGGCAACTCCCGGGTGGCGTGGCTTTCCGTATGACGAAAACATCCTTTTGCTGTTTGGCAGCGTAGCCTTGGTGCTATTGGTCGTCAAGGACGCGGACCGCGCGTGCCAGCAGCTCCTCCTCGCGTTCACCTTCCACCAGGCGGAACCGGTACGAGCTAAAATGCGGCATGTGATCGGCTCCACAAGAGGAGCGACGTGCCAGGGACCAGGCAGGACAAGGGCCTCTTGGAGGCCCAGCAGCGGGGCACCGACGGCGTGCAGTCGGTCGAGCGGGCGCTCGAGCTGCTCGAGGCGCTCGCCGACCCGGGCGAGGCGATGGGCGTCACCGAGCTCGGGCGGGCGACCGGCCTACCGTTCGCCACCATCCACCGCCTGCTCGGCACCCTGGTCGCACGCGGCTACGTCCGCCAGGACCCGGCCTCGCACAAGTACACCCTCGGCTTCCGCCTGATCAACCTCGGCGACTCGGCCACCAGGCACTTCGGGACCTGGGTCCGCCCCTACCTGACCGAGCTGATGGAGGTCAGCGGGGAGACCGCCAACCTGGCCGTGCTCGAGGGCGACCACATCGCCTACGCGGCCCAGGTGCCGTCCAGGCACCACCGGGTCCGCATGTTCACCGAGGTCGGCAGGCGGGTCCCGCCCCACAGCAGCGCGGTCGGCAAGGTGGTGCTCGCCTTCCGCCCGCGGGCGGAGGTCGAGGCGCTGCTGGCGCGGACCGGGCTGTCCCGGCGGACACCGCGAACCATCACCGACCTGGACCGGTTCCTTGCCGAGCTGGAGGCGGTGACCCGCCAGGGCTATGCGATCGACAGCGGCGAGGAGGAGATCGGCGTGCGCTGCCTGGCCGTCCCGGTCTTCGGTGTGGGGGGCTCGGTCGCCGCGATGTCGGTGTCGGCACCCGAGGGCCGCCTGGGGCCGCGGGACTGCGACCGCATCCTCTCGGAGATGCTGCGGATCTCGGCCGCCGTCACCGGCGCGTTCCTCGCATCGAGGTAGCGGCGACCCCGACAAAGTTACAGGCAGGACTTCTGAGCTGCTGCTTAGGGCTTGCCAGCCAACAACTTGGTCGCTCCACCGCCGGAACACCTGAGGTAAGCAGCATTCCACCTGGCCAGGTTATTTGGCAGCGGGCCCTTAGCTCTTCCAGGCGCTACTGTCCGGCGCCGCGCAACGGGACGGTCGTCAGCTGCTTCGGCAGCGCGTGCGCCGGCGCGGCGGCCAGGCAGCTGAGCAGCGTGACGGTGAGGAGAGCGCGCTCCGTCGCACGTGATCACCTCACCCGATCGCGGCGCGGCAGGCGCGCGCGTGCTCGCCGTACCGCTTGAGGGAATCGGACAGCCGCTGGTCGCGGATCTTGGCCACCAGGTAGGAGATGGCGGCGTCGGCGTCGTCCATGGCGTCGGCGCAGGCCTGGGGCGGGGGCGCCGGCTCGGGGGCGGCCGTCGAGGGCGGCGGGGCCGGCGAGGTGGTTGCCGCCGGCGCCGCCGCGAGGCTGGCCCGGCCGTCGATGAGGGTCGTGCCGACGAGCGCGCCGACCACGAACAGCGCCAGCGCCGCGACGGTCGCCAGCACGACCCGCAGCACGCCCCGGCGGCCGGGAGCCTCGCGCGGCTCCGGGGTGGCCTGAAGCCGGTCGAGGATGACCGGACGGCGGTCGGCAGCGCGGTCGACGGTGGTGCCGACCGTGCCGAGCTTGGCCAGCTCGTCGCTGCTGGGCAGGGCGGGGACGGGCGGTGGGTCCCAGAGCGGCTGGTCCGTCGAGAGCCGCTCGGGCGCCCTGGTGCCCGGCGTCTCCGCTGCGGCCTCGGCTGCCGGCGTCGCCGGTGCGTCCGGCGTCCCCGGTGCGTCCGGCGTCCCCGGTGCGTCCGGCGTCCCCGGTGCGTCCGGCGTCGCCGGTGCGTCCGGCGTCCCCGCTGCGGCCTCGGGAGCTGGCGTCGCCCGGGCGCCCGGCGTCTGCGCTGCGGCGTCGGCCGCCGGTGTCGCCTGGGCGTCTGGCGCCGGTCGGTCGGGGGCGCCTTCCCGTTGCCCGTTGCCGGCAGCGGCGGGGATGGCGGCCGGGCCGAGCGGCTCGACCCCGGTCGGCCGGGCCAGGCCGAGCGGTCGCAGCCGAGCCTGGCGGCGCGCCTCGGCCGCCTGTTCGGCCGAGAGCCTGTCCGGCTCGAGGCCGGCGACCAGCTCGGCCGCCTCGAACGGCCGGACGACCACGCGCCGGGCCGGGTCGGGCGGCCAGCCGGCCACCTCGTCGCGGTGGTCCACCGGCACCACCAACTGGCCCGGGTACCGCTCGCGGACCTGGTCGCACACTGCCTTGCGGGCCTCGGCAGGCAGGTCGACCACGACCGCGTCGACCTCCCGGCCGTCGTGGTCGGCCACGGCGGCCGGGGACTCGACCACGGTGAGCCGGTCCACCTCGCCGAGTGCCGTGGCCAGGTCGCTGACCAGCTCCGGGTCCTGGCAGATCATCATCACGTGGAGGCCCAACGGACCACCTCCCCCCCGATCGCCACGGCCCTCGCCGGATGGCGCGCTGACCCTGCCCCACGCCGGCCGAGGGCTCCGCGACGAGCGGGGCAAGCTCCAACCTCGACGCATGGGCTTAGCCCGAGACGCATGGGCTTAGCCCGAGACGCATGGGCTTAGCCCGAGACGCCCGAGTGTAAACCCTCCTTCCAGATCTCGCGGTCCCAGACGAAAACCCTTAACAGCAGTAATCGGTCGAATAGCCTCCCGTCTCGGCTGCTCGCGCCCAGGGCCTTGCATTCTCGAAGGTCCCGCTGCCTGGCCGGTACACGCGGGTGGCCAGGCTGACAACGACGTTCGGTGCATTCCCCAGGTCACCTTCGGGTAGGCTCATGGGGAGGCTCCGCCGGCCGTCGTGTGGCGCCACGGAGCCGAGCACCGCTGAGAGGAGCTTGGCCTGTCACGAGTGTCGAAGCAGGCGCCAGGCCCAGGCCAGGCGGCCGCCGACGGGCCGGCGCAGCCTTCCGGGAACAGCGTCCGACCCAGGGGCGGGGAGCGGCTCACCCCGGTCGAGCTGCGGGCCTGGCGCGGGTTCCTGTGGACCCACGCGAGCGTCATCCGCCAGCTCGACGCGGAGCTGCAGCTCAGGCACCAGCTCTCCCTGACCTCCTACGAGGTCCTGCTCTACCTCTACCAGGCGCCAGGGCGCCGCCTGCGCATGTCCGAGCTGGCCGACTCGGTCCTGCTCAGCCTGAGCGGCATCACCCGCCTGGTCGACCGCCTGACCCGGGCCGGGCTGGTGGTGCGCGAGCCGTGCCTGGACGACCGGCGCGGGTTCTTCGCGGTCCTGACCGACCAGGGCCGCAGCCGCTTCCGCGAGGCCGCCCGCACCCACCTGGCCGGCATCCGGGCCCACTTCCTGTCCGCCTACGGCGACGCCGACGTCGAGACCCTGGCCGAGCTGTGGACGCGCATCCCGCTCGGGCTCGGCCAGCCCGGCCACCCGGCGGCCTGGGACCCCACCACCGGCCGCCCGCCGCGCCGGGTCCCCGGTCAGCCGCCGGCTGGTGCCGGCGGCAACGCGAAGTCGTAGCCGCTGGTGAAGAAGGGCCGGTCGATCCCGCGCGCGGCGGTCTCGCCGGCGCTGTCGTGCTTGGTGAGGGCCACGCTCCCGGGTTCCTGGGTCAGCGGGGCCGGTGCGCACCCATCAGCTCGGCACGGGCGCGCTGGAGGTCGCGCTCGTGCTTGAGGAGCAGGTGCAGGGTGTCGTCGATGGTGGCCTGGTCCAGGCTGGTCCGGTCGAGGTGGAGGAGCGTGCGCGCCCAGTCGATGGTCTCCGAGATCGACGGCGCCTTCTTCAGCTCGAGCTGGCGGATGGCACGGACCACCTCGGCGATCCGGGTGGCCAGGAGCTCGTCGATCTCGGGCACCCGAGCCCGCACGATCTCGCGCTCCCGCTCCATGGCCGGGTAGTCGATGTGGAGGTACAGGCAGCGCCGCCGGAGCGCCTCGGACAGCTCCCTGGTCGCGTTGGAGGTGAGCACGATGAGCGGGCGCTGGGTGCCGGTCACGGTGCCGAGCTCGGGGATGGAGACCTGGAAGTCGGAGAGCACCTCGAGCAGCAGGGCCTCGGTCTCCACCTCCACCCGGTCGACCTCGTCGATCAGCAGCACGACCGGGTCGGTGGCCCGGATCGCCTCGAGCAGCGGCCGGGTGAGCAGGAACGGCTCAGAGAAGATGTCGGCCTCGACCTCGGCCCAGCTCGCGTCGTGGGCGCGGTCGGCCTGGATGCGCAGCAGCTGCTTCTTGTAGTTCCACTCGTAGAGCGCCTTGGACTCGTCGAGGCCCTCGTAGCACTGCAGCCGGATGAGCCGGGCGCCGGTGGCGGCGGCCAGCGCCTTGGCCAGCTCGGTCTTGCCCACGCCGGCCGGCCCCTCGGCCAGGATCGGCTTCTCCAGCCGGTCGGCCAGGAACACGACGCTGGCGATCATCGGGTTGGGCAGGTAGGAGACGGCGCGCAGGCGCTCGGTCACCTCGTCGATGCTGGCGAACCGGGCCGCCATGTCAGCCCCCTCCTGGCGGTGGTCCGCCCGCCGACCCGGTCTTGCACCCGGCCAGGGCGCCGCTCAGGGAGAGGGCGGCGCCGGAGAGCCCGGCCAGCCGCAGGAACCGGCGCCGGTCGAGCTCGGCCACCAGCAACGGCTGCCGCAGGTGCAACGGGCTGTTCTCGCTCACGAGGGCCTCCTTGGACCTCTCAACGGCCCACCTGCATGATCCGGCCGCACGGCCAGGGCCGCGCTCAGCGGCCCGCTGTGTCCAGCTCAACGACCCACCCTGCATGATCTGGCCGCACCGCGTCCCCCTGGCGGTACCCACCCCCACGTGCGCGCGCATCCTACGACCCGGCCGCCGTGGGCCGGACGCCCGCCCAGGCGTCGGCCAGGAGCCCCCGCAGCTCGTCCCGGCCGGCGGGGCGGGGCGCCGCTGCGACCCGGTCGGCGCACAGCTCGGCGGCCCGGTCCAGGTCCGCGTCGTCCAGCCCGAGCTCGCGCAGGCCCGCCGGGGCGCCGAGGCGGCGGGCGAGGTCGTAGCAGCCGGTGGCGGCGTCGCTGGCCCCGAGAGCGTCGGCCACCTTGGCCATCTCGCCCGGGACCGCTGCGGACACGAAGCGGACCGCGTGGGGGAGCACGGCCGTGTGGGTGCCGGCGTGGTCGAGGCCGAAGGCGCCTCCGAGGACGTGGCAGACCTGGTGGTGCAGGGCGGTGCCGGCCACGGCCAGGGCCGTGCCGGCCAGCCAGGCCCCGAGCAGCGCCTGCCCGCGGCCTTCCAGGTCCTCCGGCTCGGCCACGGCCATGGGCAGCCCGCGGGCCAGGGCGCGGACGCCTTCAAGGGCCAGCGCCGAGGTGGCCGGGTTGGCACCCGGCGCGTACAGCGCCTCCACGCAATGAGCCAGGGCGTTCATCCCGCTCGGCCCGGTGAGCGTGGCCGGCAGCGACACGGTCAGGGCCGGGTCGTAGACGACCACCGCGGGCAGCACCCGCGGGTCGCGGCCGGTCTGCTTGCGCCCGTCGCTGGTGAGCCCCCAGATGGGGGTCATCTCCGAGCCGGCGTAGTTGGTCGGCACTGCCACGATCGGCAGCGGGTGCGCAAGGGCGACCGCCTTGGCCAGCCCGGTCGCCGAGCCGCCGCCGACCGAGACCAGGCAGTCGGCGGCCAGCTCACGGGCGAGCGCACGCGCGGCCCCGGCGGTGGCGACGGGCACGTGCTGGCGCACCTCTGTGAAGCTGCCCACGACCAGGCCGCCGAGCCGCTCGGCGGGGCCCTCGACCGCGCGCTTGCTGCCGACCAGGAGCACCCGGGAGGCGCCCAGGCGGTCGGCCTCCTCGTCCAGCCGGTCGGCGGCCCCGGCGCCGAAGACGACCCGGCCCGGCAGCGCCTCGTAGGTGAAGGGCCTCATCGGCCGCCGCGCGGGTACCAGGGCGGCAGCTCCGCGTCGACGTTGACCCACACCGACTTCGGCTCGGTGTAGCCGTGCATCGCCTCGAAGCCCATCTCGCGGCCGTAGCCGGAGTCGCCCACGCCGCCGAACGGCGAGCCGGGGCTCACCCGCTTGTAGCTGTTGACCCAGACCATGCCGCAGCGGACGCCCCGGGCGACCCTGTGGGCGCGGGCCAGGTCGCGCGTCCACAGCCCGCCGCCGAGCCCGTAGGCCACGCCGTTGGCCAGCTCGAGCGCTTCCGCCTCGGTGGTGAACGTGGTCACGGTGCAGAACGGCCCGAAGACCTCCTCGCGGTTGACCCGGGCGCCCGGGTCGGCCCGCACCACGGTGGGTTCCACGTAGCAGCCCTTCGCGAAGACCTCGCCGTCGGGCGCGCGCCCACCGGTGAGGACCTCGCCGCCCTCGTCGATCGCGACCTTGACGTAGGCGAGCACCCGGTCGCGGTGCTCGGGGGAGGTGAGCGGCCCCATCTCGGTGGCCGGGTCGAGCGGGGCGCCGAGCCGGATCGAGCGGGCCAGGGCGAGGAAGCGCTCGACGAACTCGTCGGCCACGGCCTCGTGGAGCAGCAGCCGGGAGCCGGCGATGCAGGCCTGGCCCTGGTTGTGGAAGATCGCGAAGGCCGAGCCGTTCACGGCGGCGGGCAGGTTGGCGTCGTCGAACACGATGTTGGCGCCCTTGCCGCCGAGCTCGAGCTGGAGCCGGGCCAGGTTCCCGGCCGAGGCGGCCACGATCCGCCGGCCGACCTCGGTCGAGCCGGTGAACGAGACCTTCTGGACGCCCGGATGGGCGGCCAGGTACGCCCCGGCGGTGTGCCCGAAGCCGGGGAGCACGTTGACCACGCCGGGCGGGAAGCCGACCTCGGCGGCCAGCTCGGCAACGCGCAGCGACGACAGCGGGGTCAGCTCGGCTGGCTTCATGACCACGGTGTTGCCCGCGGCCAGGGCCGGCCCCATCTTCCAGCTCGTGAACATCAGCGGGAAGTTCCAGGGCACGATCTGGCCGACGACCCCGACCGGCTGGCGCAGGACGTAGTTGAGGAAGCCGCGCTCGACCGGCACCACGCTGCCCTCGAACTTGTCGGCCATGCCACCGAAGTAGCGGAAGGTGGCGGCGGTGCGGGGCACGTCGAGCATGGTGGCGTCGCGGACCGGGTGGCCGGTGTCGGTCGACTCCAGCTGGGCCAGCGCGTCGCCTGCCGCCTCGATCGCGTCGGCCAGCCGCAGCAGCAGCCGTCCCCGCTCGGCCGCGGCCAGCCCGCTCCAGGCCGGGAAGGCGGCCCGGGCCGCGTCCACCGCCCGGTCGACGTCGGCCGCCCTGGCCTCGGCCACCCGGGCCAGCAGGGAGCCGTCGTGCGGGCTGGTGACCTCGAAGGTGGCCCCCTCGGCGCCGTCGGTGAACTCCCCGCCGATGAACAGCTTGTCCTGGACGCGCACGAGACTGCCCTCCGGGGGAGGTGGTCACGGTGGCCGGCCGCCCGGGCCGGGGCGGCCGGCCGTCACTCCGACGGGCTAAGCACCTGCTCAGAAGTCCTGTCCGTACTTGACGGGGAAGGCCCTGGTCGCCGACCCGGGTTACGGGCAGGACTTCTGGTGACCTGCCTAGAAGTCGACCGGGTTGGTGGGCAGCTTGCCGCTCGAGATGAGGCCGGGCAGGTCGCTGTCGGCGTTCTCCCACACCAGCAGCATCGACCGCTTGGGGGAGTACCCCTGGTGGCGGATGTCGGCCGGCATGGCGGCGACGTCGCCCGCCTTCATCGTCACCTTGGACCTGACCGTGCCCGAGTCGCGGTCCTCGACGTCCCAGTGGATCTGGTCGGAGAGCTGCACGAACCACTCCACGCGGTCGTTGCCGTGGATGATCGGCAGGATGTACTCCTCGGTGGTCGGGCAGAACAGCGAGTCCTTGCAGACCGAGACCACCGACGGGTTCCAGGTCACGTCCGACCGGGACAGGTAGGCGAACAGGTTGAACGCCGCGACCTCGTTCTCGAACCCGGGCTCGGCGGTGATCTCCGGCTCGTCCTGCGGCACGTCGAGGAAGTGCCGGTTGATCCGGTGGCCGGTGTCGTCGCTGCGGAGCTGCTCGTCACCTGGGACGGCGACCATGCGCTGGGCGGCGACCCGGTGGCGGGTGATGGCCGGACGGTTGTCGCCGTTCTTGGGGCCGAAGGCGCTGCCGGTCTCGTCGGGGCTGGCGAAGGGGTCGAACGTCTGGTTGGTCCAGTCGTCCAGCATCGCCTTGAAGGTCTCGCGGATCAGCGGGGTGGGCATGTTCTCGAGGTGGTCGAGCTCGGCCTTGCGCCAGCCGTCGTTGTACCGGCCGGCGAACAGGTCCACGGTGCCGTAGTGGTTGACGGTGCCCACGACCCCGTCGAAGTTGACGATGCCGTAGAAGAAGTCCCAGGCCACGTCGCGCTGCAGCGCCTTGAGGAAGGCGTCGGCGCTCATCACGTGCTTGCCCGTGGGCCACTCGACGTACACGAAGTACTCGTCGCGGGTGAAGGAGAACTCCCCGAGCCGGAACGTCCGGTAGCCGTGCTCGTTGGGCTCGGTCGACTGGACGGTGGCCTCGGTCTCGATGGTCGCCACGTGCAAACCTCCTGGTGCCTGGGCTGCGCCCTACTGCTTGGTGCCGCCTGCGGCGGCGGTCGACTCCTCCCTGACGGATTCGTCCGCAAAGGACGCGGACGAATCCGTCAGGTCTGACAAATCTCGGCCCACTTGTAGACGGTGTCGCGGCCCTCGATGGTCTGGAGGAGGATGACGCCGGGCTCGTCGGCCCGGAACCGGTAGGCGGCGCCGCTGGGGAGCAGGGCCATGTGGCCCCGGCGGGCGACGATCGTGCCCATGCGGGGGCCGTCAGGCTCGCCGTCCAGGGCGACCGAGCCCCCCTGCCCGGCGGGGGCCTGCCGGGCGTCGCCCAGCTTGGCCAGCTCGACGGTGACCTCGCCGTCCATCACCAGCGCGAACTCGTCGTGGGAGCAGGTGCGCCATTCCGAGGTGCCCTCGGCCCGGATCGCCTCGAGCACGTACTGCCGGTTCTTGCCGACCGCCACCTTCTCATAGGGCCCGGACCGGGAGGCGACCTCGTAGACGTTGGAGAAGGCGTAGTGCCGGGCGTCGTCGTCGATGACCTCGACCCGGCCTTTCTCGTAGCTGTCCAGGGAGCCGAGCTTCGTCGAGTACCGGGTCAACCTGGCCACTCCTTCCTACCCACGCAGCCCTTGTCTGCGCAATTCTGCACCGATCCCGAGGCTATCGACAGTGGTGTGCGCGGAGCGTACAGTTGTGCGCCTACTGCACATACTGGGCGGAGATACTTGCAATGTCAAGCGCTGACGACCGCAACTTCATCCGCTCGCTGGAGCGCGGCCTCGCGGTGCTGCAGGTGTTCTCGCGCGAGCACCCGTCGCTCACCCTGAGCGAGACAGCTGTCCGGGCCGGCGTCACCCGTGCCACGGCCCGCCGGATCCTGCTCACCCTCGAGCGGCTCGGCTTCGTGCGCTCGGACGACCGGCGCTTCTCGCTCACCCCCCGCGTCCTGCGCCTCGGCTACGCCTACCTGTCGTCCCTGGGGCTGTGGCAGCTCGCCGAGCCCTACATGGAGCAGCTCGCCGACCTGACCCACGAGTCGTGCTCGGCGGCCACGCTGGACGGCACCAGCCTGGTCTACGTGGCCCGGGTGCCGGCCAGGCGGGTCATGGCGATCTCGCTCAGCGTCGGGTCGCGCCTGCCCGCCTACCCGACCTCGATGGGCCGGGTGCTGCTGGCCGACCTGGCTCCGGCCGAGCTGGACGACTACTTCCGCCTGGCCACCCTGGAGCAGCTCACCCCGGGCACGGTCACCGACGAGGCCCGCCTCCGCCAGGTGCTGGACCGGGTCCGCCAGCAGGGCTTCGCCCTGGTCGACCAGGAGCTCGAGGACGGGGTGCGGTCGATCGCCGCGCCCGTCCGGGGCCGGGACGGCCGCGCCCTGGCCGCCCTCAACGTCTCCGGCCACGCCGGTCGGGTGACCGTCGAGCAGCTCCGCGAGGAGTTCCTGCCCCACCTGCTCCGGGCCGCCAAGCTGATCGGCGACGAGGCAGCCCGCCGCTGACGGGCGTGGGTGGGCGACCGCGGCGGCGCGGCGCGCCATCCGGCTTGTTCACGACTTCTTGCGCACTTGCAGGCGGAAGTGGCCAACGGGTAGGTTTCGGCCCAGCCCCCCATATGCCCATCCTGTTGCAGGCATTCTGGGCGTTGCGGCATGTCGGCACTCGAGAGACCCGACCCGACCGAAGGCATGCGTGGGCAGCGAGTCCGGTCGTACGTCCGCTGCGACGAAGGAAGGCACATGCTGGCGAACCTTCCGATCAGGTCCAAGCTGACCGCCATCCTGGTCGTGCCGATGCTCGTCCTCACCATGCTCACCGTGGTCCAGATCAGGTCGATCGTCACCAGGGGCGACCAGGCCGACCGGGTCAACCGGCTGACCGTCCTCGCCGTGGAGCTGTCCGCGTTCGTCCACGAGCTGCAGCGGGAGCGCGGCCTCTCGGCCGGCTCCATGGCCGCCAACGCCGGCGACGAGAGCATGACCGCCCAGCGGGCCCTGGTGACCCGGCGGCTGCGCGACTTCACCGGCGATGCCGCGGCGCTGGACGTCGAGGGCTTCGACCCAAGCCTGCGCCAGCGGATCCGGGCGGCCCAGGTGCAGCTCGCCAAGCTCGGCACCCAGCGTCAGGCGATCGACGACCGCCGGGGCACGACAGTGGACGGGACGTTCAAGTACTACTCGGGCGCGATCGCCAGCCTGCTCGAGATCGAGGGCGCCATCACCGCGGCGACCGAGGACAGCGAGGTCCTGCGCAGCGCGTCAGCGTTCACCGCGCTCGCCCGGGCCAAGGAGGCCGCCGCCCAGGAGCGCGACCTCGTCAACGCCGTGCTCCCGGTCGGGCGCTTCGGGCCGAAGCAGTACGGGCAGCTCGTGTCCGTGATCGGTTCGGGGGAGACCTGGATCGCCCAGTTCCAGAGCTCCGCCACCGCCCCCCAGCGCGGGTTCTACCGGCGCACGGTGGCCGGCCTGGACGTCCAGCGGGCCACCGGGTACCGCAACGCCGTCCTCGAGCACGGCACCGGCGGCCAGATCGCCGACGACCTGTCCGGCGGGAGCGTGGTGACCGCCGGCGACAACGCCGAGGAGATCGCCAGGCGGGACGCGGAGAACTGGTACCTCGTCATGACCGCCAAGATCGACCTGCTGCGGCAGGTGGAGTCCAGGCTCGCCGCCGACCTGGCAGCGGCGAGCGCAGCCTCGAAGTCCTCGGCCTCCCGGCAAACCGCGGTGTCCAGCGTGGTCCTGCTGCTCGCCCTGGCCCTCACCCTCGGTATCTCGCTGCTCATCGCGCACTCGATGGTCGGGCCGCTCCGACGCCTGCGGCGCACCGCCATCGACGTGGCCGAGCACCGGCTCCCTGGCGCGGTCGAGCGGCTGCAACGGGGCGAGCGCGTCGACGTGGCGGCCGAGACGGCTCCGGTCGGGATCGCCTCGCGGGACGAGATCGGGCAGGTCGCCGAGGCGTTCGACTCGGTGCACCGGGTCGCCGTCCAGTTCGCCACCGACCAGGCGGCGCTGCGCAAGAGCGTCGGCGACACCTTCCTGAACCTGGCCAGGCGCAGCCAGGCCCTGATCCACCGCCAGCTCAAGCTGATCGACCGCCTGGAGCGGAAGACGGCCGACCCCGACGAGCTGGAGGAGCTGTTCCATCTCGACCATCTGGCCACCCGCATGCGCCGCAACGCCGAGGACCTGATCGTGCTCTCGGGGGCAAGGCCTGCCCGGCGCTGGGGCCGCCCGGTCCCCCTCAACGACGTCGTCCGGGGCGCGATCGCCGAGGTGGAGGACTACACCCGGGTCACCCTGCTGCCGGTCGCTGGCGTGGCCCTGGTCGGCCAGGCCGTCGGCGACGTCATCCACCTGCTCGCCGAGTTGATCGAGAACGCGACCGCGTTCTCCCCGCCCCACGCCAAGGTGCACGTCGCCGGGCAGCAGGCGGCCACCGGCTACGTGGTCGAGATCGAGGACCGCGGCATCGGCATGTCCGACGCCGAGCTCGTCGAGGCCAACGAGCGCCTGTCCAGCCCGCCGACCATGGACCTCGCGCTCAGCCAGCGCCTCGGGCTGTTCGTGGTCGCCCGCCTGGCGGAGCACCACGACATCAAGGTGCAGCTCCGTCATTCGTGGTACGGCGGGGTGACCGCGCTGGTGGGGCTGCCCGAGGCGCTGATCGCCGATTCCTCCCGGACCCCGGAGGCCGTGTCCGGCAGGCGCCTGGCGGAGCTGGCTGCTCCGGCCCCCGGGCAGGGCGACGCCCAGGCGCCGGCCAACGGCCTGCCGATCTTCGAGGCGGCGAGGTCCGACTGGTTCGCGGACAGCGCAGGCGGCGAGCTGGTGCACATGCCCCTACGCCGTCTTGACGCGGCCGACGGCAGCATCCGGCGCCCGCCGGCCAGGCGGCCCGACGACCTCCCGGCGGACACCCCGCTGCGCGCGGCCGGCGGCCGCGGGTCGCGCCCGCCCGACGAGCCATCGCTCTTGTCGTCCGACGTGCTGCTGCCGCTGCTCGGGGAGGACCAGACGCCCCGGCGCCGCCCCGCCCCGGGCCCGGCGGGCACGGGACGCTCCACCCCGACCGCCCGACGCCCCCCGGGCGTCCCGACCCCGTCCCAGGACGCCCCGCAGCTCTCGGCGCCCGGCCCGACCCTGGTACCCGGTGGCAACCCGGGGCCCGCGGTGGCCCCGGGGCCCGCGGTGCGCCCGGGGCCCGCGGTGGGCCCGGGGCCCGCGGTGGGCCCGGGGCCCGCGGTGGCCGAGGAGCCGGAGCCTCTGTTGCCCGGGGGCCCGGAGCCCGTGGCGGCCGTGTCCCAGGCCGTGACCGGTGCGGGGCTGCCTCGCCGGATCCCGCAGGCCAGCCTCGCGCCCGGTATCGTCGCCACCGGGCCGGTGACCGACCCGGGCGCGGGAGGCGGCGGCGCGCCCCCGCGCCGCACCCCGGACGACATCCGGGCGCTGCTGTCGAGCTACCGCTCGAACGTCGAGCGCGGGCGCCACGAGGCCTCGACCGACGCCTTCTGGTCCTCGGGGGAGGACGATGACCAAGCCAAGTAGGGAGGCACAGAACCTCAGCTGGCTGATGACCAACTTCGTCGAGCGGGTGGTCGGCACCCTTCACACCCTCCTGGTGTCGGCCGACGGGCTGCCGCTGGCCATGTCCGACGGGCTCGACCGCGTCCGGGCCGACCAGCTCTCGGCGGTCGTGTCCGGCCTGTCGAGCCTGGCCGACGGGGCCGCCCGCAACTTCGGCGGCGGCGCCGTCACCCAGACCGTCGTGGAGATGGAGAAAGGCTTCCTGTTCGTGATGGCCGTCAGCGACGGGTCGTGCCTTGCCGTGCTGGCCCCGGCGGACTGCGACGTCGGGCTGATCGGCTACGAGATGGCGCTGCTGGTGACTCGGGCAGGAGACGTGCTCACCCCGGCCGTGCGCGCCGAGCTGCAGGCCTCGCTCCCGCGATGAGCGGAAGGATCGGCTGGCATGAGCACCGAGGACTGGTACGACGACGATCCGGTCGTCCGCCCGTACGCGATGACCGGCGGGCGCACGCGCCCGACCCACGCCGACCTGGAGATGGAGTCGCTGGTCTCGACCACGTCGGCGGGTGAGGCGTCCGCCCAGATCCTCGACTTCGAGCAGCAGTCGATCGCCTTCCTCTGCCGGGACGTGCTCAGCGTGGCCGAGGTCTCGGCCCGGCTCGACCTCCCCCTCGGCGTCGCACGGGTGCTCGTCAGCGACATGGCCGAGGAGGGCCTGCTGATCGTCCACCGCCCCGCCGATCCCGAAGACCGCCCGGACCTGGCCCTGCTCGAGCGGGTGCTGTACGGGCTCAAGGCGATGTAGCGCGCGGGTCGGGCGGCAGCGTCGCCGTCGAGCCCTGTGGGCTGGTCCGCTCCGGGCCAGCCGGTCAGCGGTGACGAGGGCGCCCGCCCCAGCCGACCGGTGGGGCGGGGGCGGGGGAGCGGGGGGTGTTGGGCGCGAGCTGCGCCACCGTGCCGATCGTCATCGCGGTCACCTGGGCGATCACGTCGTGCACGTCGAGGGAGTTCGGCAGCAGGCAGCGCAGGTCGGTGACGCCGGCATGGGCCAGCTCGATGACACGGTCGTGGCAGCGCTCGAGGGTGCCGAAGACGGCCACCTCCTCAGGCGGCCCGAGCCCGGCGAACGTGGGCTCGGCCTCCCAGCGGGCGTGCGCCTCGGCGGTGGTGCGCCCGACCGAGACGGGCAGGCGGGCGGCGACGCCCAGGGTGGCTGGGTCCCGCCCGGCGCCGAGGCAGGCCTGGCGGGCCGCTGCGGCGGCGGCCAGGACCTGCTCGAAGGCCACGGCGGCGCCGTCAGCGTCCCGGCCGGGAAGGAGCAGGTCGTCGGCCACCCCGGCGGCCCAAGCGAGCTGCTCGGGCCCTGCCACCTCGACCGAGAGCGTGGGCCGTGTGGCCGGGCCGGTGCGCACCGCGGCCGAGAGGGAGCTCGCGCCGGCGTCCAGCCCGGTCGGCACCGCCGTCCGGGCCAGGGCGTCCAGGTACGCCTCGACGTACGCGGCGAGATCGCCTCCGCGAAGGCACAGCTCGAGGCGGTCACCAACGGCGGCGCCGAGGGCGGCGGCCATCGCCGCCAGCGTGGCGGGCGGGCGCCGGCCGGCGTCGAGCAGCGCGCCGACCCGGGCCCGGCCGGTCGCGGGTGCGAGCAGGGCCAGGGTGGTCCACGCCTCGAGGCGGAGCGTAGGCTCGGGCGCGTCCTCGAGCCAGAGGGCGGCGATGCCGACCCGGTCGCACATCTTGGCCACCTCGGTGAGCCGGCCGGGCGGGTTCCTCGTGTCGAGGACGACGCCGAGGCGGACCAGGCGCCCGGGTGGCGGCGCCGTTGGCCGAGCGTCGGGCATACGCTATCCTCTTTCGCCAGCAGTGTTCGCTAAGCGCATGTTTGTACGTATAGCGTACACGGAGCGTGCCACGTGGCCGGAATGGTTGCAAGCGCAAGGTCCGCGCCTGACGGGGCCGCGCGCTCGCTCGAGACCTCGCTCCTCGAGTTCTTCCACCGCCTCCGGGAGGCCCGCGTGCCGGTGTCCATGGTCGAGGTGCTCGACGCCATCGCCGCGCTCGGTCACGTGGACCTGGCAGACCGTGCCCAGTTCCGGGCCGCGCTGGCCATGACCCTGGTCAAGCGGGCCGAGGACCGGCAAGCGTTCGAGGTGCTGTTCGACGTCTGCTTCCCGCTCACCCCAGGCTCGGGCGCCGCCGGGCAGGCCGGCCCGGGCGGGAGCCCGCCCGGGCCCACTCCGGCCTGGCCCGCCGAGGGGGCCGGGTCGTCCCCGCCGCCCTCGACCGACCTGCTCGAGGCCCTGCTCGACGCGCTGCGTCACGACGACCAGGCCGCCCTGCGCACGCTCGCCGGCCTGGCTGTCGACCGCTACGCCGGGCTGGACGCGCAGCCGGACGCGTCCGAGCGGTACTACCTGTACCGGGTCCTGCGCCAGGTCGAGCTGTACCGGCTGCTCCAGCTCGCGCTGGCCGCCGAGGACGACGCGGAGGGAGGCGGCCCCCAGGGCCGCGAGGAGCTCGGCCGGCGCATCGACGACTTCCGCCGCATGCTGGCCGAGCAGGTCCGCCACCGGCTGGCGGTCCGGGTCGGCACCGAGCAGGTGGCCGAGCTCTACCGGGACCGGCAGCTCGACGACCTCGACTTCCTGGGCGCCACCTTCACCCAGCTCGGCGAGCTGCGCCAGGCCGTCCGCCCGCTCGCCCGCAGGCTCGCCGCCCGGGTGGCCCAGAAGCGCCGGCTCAGGCGCCGGGGCCGGCTCGACGTGCGGCGGACCGTGCGACGGTCGTTGTCATCGGGCGGCGTGCCGGTGAACCCCGCGTTCCGGGCCGTGCACGCGTCAAAGCCGGACCTGTGGGTGCTGGCCGACGTGTCCGGCTCGGTGGTCGAGTTCGCCAAGTTCACGCTGTCGCTGCTGCACGCCATGAACCAGGAGTTCGCGCGGATGCGGTCGTTCGCCTTCGTGGACGGCGTCGACGAGGTCACCGGGCTGCTCGACGACAGCGACCAGGCCGTCGACCTGCGCAACGCCTTCGCCAGGGCGCGGGTGGTGTGGGCGGACGGCCACTCCGACTACGGCAACGTCTTCGAGCGGTTCGCCGAGCGCTACGGGCCCGACCTCGACGCCCGCAGCACGCTGATCGTCATGGGCGACGCCCGCGGCAACTACCGCGACCCCGGGCTCGAGGCGCTCGGGGGCCTGCGCGCCAAGGCACGCCGGCTGTACTGGCTCAACCCCGAGCCCCGCTCGGAGTGGGACGCCACCGACTCGGTGATGAGCCTGTACGCGCCGCTCTGCGACCGCGTCTTCGAGGTGCGCAACCTGCGCCAGCTCACCGCCTGCGTCTACGAGATCACCTGACGTGGGCCGGGCGTCCCGCCTGCGGCTGCTGACCCGCTTCCGGCTGCCGATCGTGCTGCTCGTGGTGGCGGTCGCCTACGGCGTGGCCGGCTACCGCCTCCTCGAAGGCTGGAGCCTGCTCGACGCCCTCTACATGACCGTCATCACCCTGGCAGCGGTGGGCTTCCAGGAGGTGCATCCACTCGGCCCGGAGGGCAGGATCTTCACCATCTCGCTGATCGCGCTGGGGGTGGTGGCGCTGTTCTTCACCCTGCAGGCCGCGACCGAGCTGGTCGCGTCCGGCCAGCTCGTCCGATCGCTGAGGAGGAGGCGTATGGACACCCGCATCGACCGGCTCAACCGGCACTACGTGATCTGCGCCTTTGGGCGCGTCGGGCGGTCGGTGGCCGAGGAGCTGGCCCGCCAAGGGCTCCCGTTCATCGTCGTCGAGCAGGACCACACGATGGCCGCCGCACTGGAGGAGCGGGGCGTGCCCTACCTGCTGGCCGACCCGACCAGCGAGGAGGTGCTGCGCCGGGCCGGGGTGGAGCGGGCGGTCGGGCTGATGTGCGCGGTCGACTCCGACGCCGTCAACGTCTACATCACCCTTACTGCGCGCGCCCTCAACCCCGACCTCACGATCGTGGCCCGGGCCGCCAACCCCGACTCCGTCGACAAGCTCACCCGGGCCGGCGCCGACCAGGTGGTCTCGCCCTACGTGCTGTCAGGGCACCGCATGGCGTTCCTCGCCCAGCACCCCGCCGTGGTCGACTTCCTCGACCTCGTGCGCATCGCCCCCGACCTCAAGCTCGAGGAGATGGTGGTGCGGCCGGGGTCGGGGCTGGACGGGGCCACCACCGGCGCCGCCGGCGCCGCGCACCGCGGCGCCACCATTCTCGCGGTCAAGCGGCCTGGGGCGGAGCCGATCGCGTTCCCGGAGCCGGACGTGCGGCTGGCAGCAGGCGACCTGGTCGTCGCCCTCGGCCCGCTGGACGCGCTGGACGCCATGGGTCGGTAGCGCCGGCCGGACAGCTGCCTGGCGGGCAGGCTCGACAGCCCATCGGCAGAAGTCGGGATTTGCACCAGGGCGGTTATGTGGTATTGTTCTTGCCCGGTTCGGGCATCCCGAGACAGTTGCGCCAGTTCGTGGACGCGGCCGCGGGGCGCCGAGCCGCTTTTCTCGTTCTGGCCGCCGCCGAGGGCGGCTGTGGCCCCCGCGCCACCCCCCGGGTTCTCCTCCCGGAGCCCGGGGGGGTGGCAGCGGAGGCGTCCGATGCGGACGGCCCGCCAGGGGTCGGGTAGGCCTGCACGGCCGCAGCAGCGGGCAGGCGGATCTCCGGGGTTGCCCCCCGGGCGCACCCCGGCCCTCCCCCCGAGCAGGCCGGGGTGCGCCATGGGTAGCGTGGCCGGTTCAGGTCACCGTTCGCACCAGTCCAGATCACGAGGGCACAACGCCGCGTAACAGGTTGGCGTCGGTGGCGCTGCACGGCGAGCTGTCCCGCCTGTTGAACCACCGATGAGTTTTCCCGCTGGCGCTCGTCTGAACAGGTGGGTCCGTCTATCAAGGGCGGAGGGACCAAGGGGAGATCATGGCAAAGGTTACGGTGGCCCTGACGGTGTCCCTGGACGGCTACATCGCCGGGCCGAACGACGGCAACGAGCTGCCCCTGGGCGAGGGCGGTGCGGCGCTGTTCGAGTGGTACTTCAATGGCGACACCCCCAGCAGGTACTACGACCGGTTCAAGCTTTCGAAGAGCAGCGCGGAGGTCTTCGACGCCGGGATCGACTCCTGTGGCGCGGTCTCCTCGAACCGCTCCGCCAGCCAGTCGTGATCGTCCACCGTTACCTTCCTCCGTCGCCATCCGTCATAGCATCGACGAGCCAGACCCAGCCGGTGTAACACAACGAGTGTGAGGAGCGCTTCATGACGTCAGGTTTCCGAACGGTCATCTATCCCGTAAAGGACCTAGCTCAAGCGAAGACGCTGTACGGCAGGCTCCTGGGCGTAGCGCCCTCCATGGACGAGGCGTACTACGTCCAGTTCGATGTCGCAGACCAGAACGTAGGTCTCGATCCCAATGGCCACAGCAAGGGCATGACAGGGCCTGTCGGCTACTGGCACGTTGACGACATCAAGGAGAGTCTCAAGCTGCTCCTCGACGCTGGCGCAGAGGTGCAGCAAGCGATCAGCGATGTCGGTGGGGGCAAGCTGATCGCATCTGTGAGAGACGCAGACGGCAACATCACCGGACTCATCCAGTCACCGTGATTGCCCGTCGTCAGGGGGCGGCGGTGGGACGCACTGCGCCGATGTAGTCGCCTCGCAGGGCGGGCTCGATCCGGATGACCGCGCCGCTGCGCGGGGCGTCGATCATGTTGCCCGCGCCGATGTAGATGCCGACGTGGTGGATGGTGGCCGGGTCGCCGAGGTCGTAGGCGTAGAAGACCAGGTCCCCGGGGAGCAGGTCGGCCGGGTTGCCCACCCGGGCGCCGGCGTACCACTGCTCGCGTGAGGTCCGCGGGAGCTGCACCCCCCCTGCCTGGTAGGCCCGCAGCGTCAGGCCCGAGCAGTCGAAGGTGCCTCCCTCGCCGGTGGCGCCCCACACGTAGGGCTGGCCGAGCTGGCTGTAGGCGAAGGCGACGGCGCGCTCGACCCCGGGCCCGGACGGCAGGCCCGCCGGGCCGCCGGCGGCATACCCCGAGGCGACCGCCAGGATCTCGCTCACGTACCAGTCGGCGTGGTTGTAGGCGAAGATGGCGCGTGTGAGGTCGGCGCTCTGGGCGCCGCCGTTGGCGCACAGGTACCCGGCGGCCGAGAAGATCGCGTCGGCCGGGTCGTACACGTTGGCGATGCCGTCGCCGTCGCCGTCCATGCCGTAGGAGAGGTCGGGCGGGACCTGGCGGACGGGGAGGCCACCCCAGGTGTTGCCTGCCTTGCCGCCGATCCCGAACTGCATCGGGCCGGCCGCACCGGCGAAGTTCGTCCCCGACTGCACCCCGGGCAGGCCCGAGCGGCCGTGGTTGGTCTCCTTCTTGCCGATGGCCGCCAGCACCTGCCAGGGCAGGCCGGGGCAGGTGTCGGCGGCTGCCTGGTAGATGGTGAGGTACCCGGCCGGGATGTCGGCCATGGCGCCCGCGCTCGGCCCGCTCCCGCCGATGATCCGGGTGGCCAGGCCGACCACGAGCAGGCTCACGACGAGCAGCATGGCGAGGGGGGCGCCAATCGCGAGCTTCTTCATCGGCTGCCTCGTTCCGGGGCCGCCAGAGCGCGGACGCGCAGGCGAACGGGGGATTTCTCCGGTATATCGACGCGAGGGCCCGCCCCTCGCGGGGGCTTCAGTGCTATTTTGGTTCCTCGGGATGGTTGAGAGGATACCGTCTGCTGGACCCCCGATCCAGCGCCCGGCTCGCCCCACCGGGCTGGTCCGAGACCCTGTCCAGGAGGAACACGTAGACGAAGCGAGGGCAGGCAGCCCGCAGGCCGACTGCGACGGCTGTCGCCCGACACGTCCCTGGTACCCCCATTGAAATCCGATTCACTTGCTTTTGCGCCACTGCGGAGCAGTGTAACCTTTGGTGCTACTGACATTGACGGTTGGGGGCATCGCGGACCACCGGTCACACCACTTTGCCAGCGAAATCTGACCCACGTTGCAACACGGAAGACACCGCAACTCGAGGGGCTCCCAGGGAGGGTTGGACGTGGCCCAGCAGTCGGGATCCTCCCCCGGCGGGGGGAGCCAGGAGGAAGCCCTGGTGCCCTTGGGCCTCCTCGGCGACGACGCGGCCAAGCCGGCCGAGGCGGCCGAGGCGGCCAGGACAGGCGCGCCTGAGCAGCGGCGCCCAGTGCCCGACGCGCCCCGCTCCCGGCCCCCGTACCGGCCCGACCGGGTACCGCCCAGCCGCGCCCGGCGCCGCCCCGGCGGGTTCGTCCCCGGCCAGCCCCAGCACTCGACCTCGGCCGACTTCACCGCCGAGCGGTACCTGCGCGGGCAGTCGCGGGCGCCCCGCGACGGCTGGCGCCGGGCGGTGTACTGGCTCACCGGCGGCCGCATCAACTTCGGCCCCAGCCCGGCCGAGCTGCGCGAACGCGAGCTGATCGCCAGGGCCAAGGCGCCGGTGGCCGGCTGCCGGTCGATCGCGGTCATCAGCCGCAAGGGCGGGGTGGGCAAGACCACCACCACGCTGATGCTCGGCCACACCTACGCGAGCCTGCGCGGCGACCGGGTGGTGGCCCTGGACGGCAACCCCGACGCCGGGTCGCTGGGCTACCGGGTCCGGCGCGAGACCGCCGCCACCATCACCAACCTGCTCGCCGACGAGGCTGAGATCGTCCGCTACTCCGACATCCGTGCCTACACCTCGCAGGCGCCGACGCGCCTGGAGGTGGTCGCCTCCGACGACGACCCCAGGATCACCAAGGCGCTCGGCGAGGAGGACTACCGCCGCGCCATCGCCCTGCTGGAGCGGCACTTCAACCTGATCTGCCTGGACACCGGCACCGGGGTGCTGGAGTCGGCCACCAAGGGGATCCTGCAGCTCGCCGACCAGATCGTGGTGGTGATGGCGCCGAGCCTGGACTCGGCCCGGGCGGCCAGCTCCACGCTTGACTGGCTCAACGAGAACGGCCACGCCGAACTGGTCCAGGGCGCGGTCGCGGTGGTCAACGCCGTCCAGCCCGAGGGCCCGGTCGAGGTCGGCAAGATCCAGGAGCACTTCGCCGGGCGCTGCCGGGCCGTGGTCCAGGTGCCATGGGACCCGCACCTCAGCGCCGGGGCGGAGACCCAGGTCGACCGGCTGCGGCCCCAGACCCGCCACGCCTACCTGGAAGTGGCCGCCGCCGTCGCAGACGGGTTCACGGCATGAGCACCCACCATGCACATCGCACCGGGAGACCGCCCGCCGGGGATCCCGGCACCGTGGTTCACCAGGGAGGGACTTGAACATGAGCGCGCTCGACCACGTCACCGCCGCCGCCACCATCGTCGCGCAGAAAGTGAACTTCACCCCAGACTTCTCGGCGATCCCGGGCGCCGGTCCCTTCCAGAAGGTGATCGACGGCATCGGCGCCTTCGCGCTGCTGCTGTCGCTGGTCGGCATCGTGATCGGCGGTGCCATGTGGGGCGTCGGGTCGCTCAGCTCGAACTTCCACCAAGCCGCCGTCGGCAAGCGCGCCACGCTCTACTCGATCGTCGGCGCGGTCATCGTCGGCGCCGCCGCGGCCCTGGTGAACTGGGCGTTCTCGCTGGGACAGACCGCCTGACCATCCGCAGCAGGGCACAGGGTGGTCAGGAGGAGGGCCGCCCAGCCCGAGCGACCCTGCGGGAACTGCACGGCGAGGAGAGGAGCAGCGTCCGGTGGCGGTGACAGAGCAGTCGCGCGCCAGGGTGGTCTACCGGCCCCCCGACCAGCGCAGCGCCATGCCCGCCGGAGGGGTGGGCCGCCTCTGGGTGCTCGCGCTCGTGGCCGCGGTGTTCGCCGGCGGGATGTTCTTCGGCCGCGCCACCACCAGGCCGGCGGCCACCCAGGGCCCCGCGGCCACGAGCGCGCCTGCCACGGCCGCGCCGGCCACCGGAGCCACCGGCACCCCCGCGGTGACGGCCGGGACGCTCACGGCCAACCCGGCCGCGTCCCCCAAGGCCGGCCCGCGCCAGGTCCTCGACGGGGTGGGAGTGGGCTGGGCCCACTCCCGTGAGGGCGCCCTGGCCGCCGCGACCAGCTACGCCGTGGTCCTCTCGGGCGACCTGGTGTTCGACACCGTGCGCCGGCGCAGGGCCGTGGCCGTGCTCGCCGCCCCCGAGGCCCGGGCCGAGATGCAGCGGGCCTGGGACAGCGCCGTGCCCGTGCTCCGCAAGGCCCTCCGCCTGCCGGCCAGCGGCCCGGTCGCCGACAAGGTGGTCCTGGTCACGGCGCCGCTCCGCTACTTCATCGAGCGCTACGATGAGGCCACCGCCCGCGTCTCGATCTGGACGACGGCGCTCGCCGGGTCGACCACCGGGATCCCGGTCCAGGTGGGGTGGGGCGTGACCACGATCGACCTGAGGTGGGTCGGCGGCGACTGGAAGGAGGTCCGGGCCACGACCCGGGCCGCGCCGACCCCGCTCGCCCTCGACACCGAGGTGCCGTCTGCCGCAGCCACGTTCGTCCAACACACCCAGAAGTTCAAGGAGTACGACTATGCACCAGGATCGTAGGCGCGCCCGGGGCCGCTGGCTCCTGGTGCCCGCAGCTGTGCTCGCCCTGCTGCTGGTGGCCGCGCCCGCGGCCCTGGCCCAGACGCCCCCGGGCCCGCCGGGCCAGCCCGCCGACACGGGCAAGCCGCCGGACCAGTGCGACCAGATCACCAACCAGGTGCTGCAGAACATCTGCAAGACGGGCACCAACCCGGTCGGGGCGGCCGGGGGCGCGATCGGCCAGGCCGCCGGCAACCTCGCCGCCACCGCCGGCGACAGCGCGCTGCGCAGCTTCACCAACGCGGTCGCCTCGGCCGGCAAGTGGTTCCTCGAGAAGGTCGGCGGCCTGATCAACAACACCACCTCGCCCGACGTGATCAACGCCGGCTGGTTCGTGTCCCAGTACCGCATCATGCTGGCGCTCGCGGTCATCGTCGCGCTGCCGTTCCTGCTGGTGTCGGTCGCCCAGTCGGTGGTGCGAGCCGACGGCATGCAGGCGATCCGCTCCGCCTTCGTGTACCTGCCCGTCGCCGCGGTCTTCTCGTTCGTGGGCCCGGCCCTCGCCCAGCTGCTGATCAACGCGAGTGACTGGATGAGCTCGGTCGTCGGCCACAACGCGGCCCAGAACGCCGACAAGTTCATGCACGACGCCGGCGGCTGGCTGGGCGCGCTCGGCGCGGGCACGGTCAACCCGGTCGCGCCGGTGTTCGGCGTGCTGCTGGCCGCGATCATCGTGGTGGTCGGGGCCATCTCGATCTGGCTGGAGCTGCTGCTGCGCGACGCCGCCATCTACATCTCCGTGCTGTTCCTGCCGATCGGGTTCGCAGCCATGGTCTGGCCGGCCGGCTGGCGCTGGTGCAAGCGGCTGATCGAGTTCCTCATCGCGATCATCTTCGCCAAGGTCTTCATCGTCGCCATCATCAACCTGGCCGCTGCCGGCCTGGCCAGGGGCGGCCTGGCCGACAAGTTCGAGGGCGTGCTCGCCGGCGGCGCGCTGCTGCTGATGGCCGCGTTCACCCCGATCGCGCTGCTCAAGCTCATCCCCCTGGCCGAGGCGGCGGTGGTGACCGCCGGCCACCAGCGGGCCGCCCTGCGCCAGGCGAGCGCGGGCGCGACGGCGTTCACCGGCTCCTCGATGGTCACCCAGATGATCCAGTCCCGCTTCCGGGCCGGCTCCGGGGGCGCCTCGGCCGGCGCGGCAAGCTGGGGCAGCCCAGCCACTGCCGCGGTCGCGGCCGGCTCGGCCGCGGTGACGGCCGCCCGCAACCGGGCCGAGTCGGGCTTCGCCGCCTTCGGCCCGGCCAGCGCCGGTGGGAGCACCAGCGCCGGTGGCAACGGTGTACCGTCGTCCTCCGGTGGCCCCACCGGTGGCGTCCGCGGCGCCGCCACCAGGCCGCTGAAGCCCGGCGGGCCGGCGACGGAAGGAACGAGCGCGGATGCGTAACCCGCCCGAGGTCCGCTACCGCTTCGGGCCCCTGGAGCGCAGGGGCCTGATCGGCAGCCTCCGGCCCGGGCAACTGCTGATCCTCGGAACGGCTGTGCTCCTGACGATCATGGTCGTGCAGGCGCTCAAGAGCGGGGCCGGCCTTGGCATCGGCACCCTGCTCCTCGCCGGCGGCGGGCTCGCCAGCTTCGTGCCCGTCGGCGGCCGCACCTTCAACGAGTGGATCCCGGTCATGGCCAGCTTCCTCGGCCGCCGCCTGAGCGGCCGGCACCGCTACCGGTCGGGCGCGCCCGAGGCGGGCACCCGCTTCAAGGCCGGCGACGTCCCGGTCAGCCTCCCCGACTCCATCGGCAAGGTGGAGCTGATCGCGTTCCCGTTCCGCGGCGTGGAGCTGGGCGTGATCGCCGACCGTGCCCACGGCACCTACACCGCCACCATCCAGGCCCGGGCGCGCTCGTTCGTGCTGCTCGACCCGGCCGACAAGGCCAGCCGGCTGGCCGGCTGGGCCGGGGTCATCGCCGGGCTGGCCCGGGAGGGCAGCCCGATCAGCCGGGTGCAGTGGATCGAGCGCACCGTGCCCGACGACCGCAACGGCCTCGGCCGCTACCTGCGCGAGGCCATGGACCCCGCCATCGGCCTGGACGCCGCGCCGCTGCAGAGCTACCTGCGCCTCACCCAGGCCGCCGGCCCGGTCACCGAGCAGCACGAGCTCTTCGTGGTCGTCCAGGTCAACGCGAGCAAGGCCGCGCGCGCGGTCAAGCAGGCGGGCGGCAAGGACACCGGCGCCTGCGTGGTGCTCGCCCGCGAGCTGGAGACCATGGCCCGCCGCCTCGAGGGCGCCGAGATCGAGGTCCTGCACGCGCTCGGGCCCCGCCGGCTGGCCGCCACGATCCGGCTCGCCTTCGACCCCAAGGGGCGCTCCAGCCTGGCCCGCCTGGCCACCGTCGACCCCACCCGCGAGGAGGGGGTCAGCGCCCGCAACGCCTGGCCGCGGAGCACCGAGGCGCACTGGTCGTACTACCAGACCAACGACGTGGTGCACAGCACCTACTGGATCGCGGAGTGGCCCCGGCTGGACGTCGGGCCCGACTTCCTGGCCCCGTTGCTGGTGCAGACCCGCTCGATGCGCACGGTGTCGGTCACCATGGAGCCCGTGCCGCCGCTCAAGGCCATGCGCGCGGTCGGCTTCGCCAAGACCGCCGACTACGCCGATGAGGAGCTGCGCCAGAAGCTCGGCTTCCTGGGCACCGCCAAGCGCCGCAACCAGAGCGAGGCGGTGGCCCGCCGCGAGCAGGAGCTGGCCGACGGCCACGCCGACGTCCGCTTCTCCGGCTGGATCACCGTGACCGCCGACAGCCTCGACGCCCTCGCCGAAGCCTCCGGCGAGATCGAGCACGCCGCCGGCCAGTCCCGCCTCGAGCTCCAGCGCTGCGACGGCGAACAAGAGATCGCGTTCACGTACACGCTTCCCCTGGGCCGAGGGCTGAAGTGAGGATCAAGCCTCGCCGGCCGGCGCACCGGGTCACCACGGCCCACCTCCAGGCAGCATACCCCTTCATCTCCGAGGGCGGACTTGGCAGCCGCGGCGTGTACATCGGGCGGGATGTTTTTGGGGGAAGTTTCTGCTACGACGCGTGGACGCTCTATGGCAAGGAGATCACCGGCCCAAACATGCTCGTCATCGGGCAGATCGGGTACGCGAAGTCAAGTTTGGTCAAGAGCTTCTTATGGAGACAGATGCTGTTCGGGCGTACCGCCTGGGTCGTCGACCCGAAGGGGGAGTACGACCAGCTGGCGGCGGTGTGCGGGGTGAAGCCGATCCGGTTCGTGAGCGGGGGGCACATCCGGCTGAACCCGTTGGACCCGATGATCGGGGGGGACGCGCAGCTCGCGCTGCTGCGGTCGATCTCGGGGGTGATGCTCGGGCGGAACCTCCGGCCGGAGGAGGACGCCTGCCTGGAGCGGGCCCACGACGAGGCGGTCATCGAGGCCTCCAGGCGCAGCGCCCAGCCGACCGTGCCGCAGGTGGTCAACCGGCTGCTGGAACCCTCAGACGCGACCGCCCACGAGCTGCGGACCTCGCCGGCGCGGCTGGCCGAGGACGGCCGCCAGATCGCGCTCGCGCTGCGGCGCATGGGCGCCGGCGACCTGCGCGGCATGTTCGACGGGCCCACCTCGCGGGGGCTCGACCTTTCCGGCCGGCTGGTGGTGTTCAACCTGCGCGAGGTCAAGGACGAGGCCCGCCCGATCCTGATGGCCTGCACGGCAGCCTGGCTGCAGGGCTCCTGGGCGCGCGACGACGGCGTGAAGCGCATCGTCGTGCTCGACGAGGCCTGGGTGGTGCTCCGCCACCTGGCCATCGCCCGCTGGCTGCGGGAGAGCTGGAAGCTGGCCCGCCAGTACGGCGTACAGAACATCGCGGTCATGCACCGGCTCTCGGACCTCACCGCGGCCGGTGACTCAGGCTCGGAGCAGGTGCAGCTGGCCAAGGGGCTGCTCGAGGACTCCGAGACCCGGGTGATCTACCGCCAGTCCCCGGGTGAGGTCGAGCAGGCCCGCGAGCTGCTCGGGCTGACCCAGACCGAGGTGGACCAGATCCCCACCCTGGAGCGGGGCGAGGCGCTGTGGCGGGTGGGCCGCCGCTCGTTCATCGTCCAGCACCGCCTCGACCCCGTGCTCGAACGTGAGATCGTCGACACCGACGCCAACATGGGGATCGCCTCGGGCGCCCCGAATGGCTGGACCGGCCTGCCTGCGCCGGAGGCGGTAGAGCCGGCCTCATGAGCGCCAAGAAGGTCGTGAAGCGGGAAGGCCCGCTGGACCAGGCGCTGCTGCTCGGCATCTCGATCGCGCTCGGCGCGGGGGCCGTGCTCTGGCTCACCGGGGAGGTCGCCGGCTGGCTGTACGGGCACCGCTGGCCCAGCGTCTCCATCAGCGAGATGGGGCCGGTGCTCGTCAACCTCGTCCGCCACCCCGGCGACCCGGTGGCGGCCTTCCCGCCGCAGGCCAGGAGCCTGCTGCCCGGCCCGGTCGCCTTCTACTTCGTCTCCGGGCTGCTGCTCCTGCTGCTCATCGGCTTGCTGATGCTCTTCAACCGGGTGCTACGGGCCCTGCGCCGGCGGCTCGGCAAGGTGATCGTGGTGCCCAGCCCGGCCGCGGCCGCCGCCAAGGCCCAGCAGCCCGCCTGGGCCCGCCCGCAGGTGTTCCGCGACCTCTACGTGCGGGAGCCGATGCCCGGGCGGGTCACGCTGGGGCGGGTCAACGGCCGGCCGGTCGCGGCCGAGCCGCTGCAGTCGGTGATCGCGCTCGGCCCCACCCAGAGCCAGAAGACGGCCGGGCTGGCGGTGCCGGCCGTGTTCGAGTGGGACGGGCCGGTCCTGGCCGCCTCGATCAAGTCCGACCTGGTCGACAACACCGTCGACCAGCGCTGGCAGCGGGGCGAGGTCTACCTCTACGACCCGACCGGGATCACCGGGCTGGACCAGAGCTCCTGGTCGCCGCTTGGCCGCTGCGGGACCTGGCACGGCGCCTACCGGACCGCCCTGTCACTGGCGAGCGCGGGCGCGCCGCAGGCCCAGGCCACCTTGCAAGAGCTCGACCTGCACCACAACATGGCGCCCACGCTGCTCGCCCCGCTGCTCCACGCGGCCGCCATCTCGGGACGGAGCATGGCCGACGTGGTCCGCTGGGTGCAGCGGCTGGAGCGGGCCGAGGTCCGCCAGGAGGTGACCGCCGCCCTCAACCTGGCCGAGGAGCCGGCCGCCCAGGACGCGATCCAGTCGGTGTGGAACCTGGGCGAGAACCGCAGCCAGGTGTACGCGAACGTGCTCGCCGCGGTGGTGGCCTACGCCGACCCTGCGGTCAAGGAGGCGGTGCCCGCCACCCAGCTCACCGCCGAGCGCCTGCTCGACGGCGGCGCGAACACCGCCTACGTGTGCGCGGCAGCCCACGAGCAGCGCCGGCTCGGCCCGCTGTTCGTCGCGCTGCTCCAGGAGGTCATCGACCTGGCCTACGAGCGGTCGAGCGCCACCGGGGCGCCGCTCCACCCGCCCCTGCTGGTCGTGCTCGACGATGCCGCCGTGTCCGCGGCCCTGCCCCAGCTCGACATGCTCGCCGCGACCGGGGCGAGCCACGGCGTCCAGCTCCTGACCACCTTCCGGGACCTGACCCAGATCCATTCCCGCTACGCCGACCGGGCCGAGGCGGTCTTCGCCAACCACCGGGCCAAGATCCTGCTGAGCGGCATCACCGACCAGCGCACGCTCGGGCTGCTCTCCCACCTGCTGGAGGACGAGACGCTGAGGCAGGTCGCGTCGGCCGCCGCCACCGACGGGGAGAAGAAGACCGACGTCGTGGCGCGGTCCAAGCCGGGCGCTTCGCCGGCGGAGGCGCTGCGCCGGATCCACCCGGGCCAGGGCGTGCTGCTCTACGGGCACATGCCCCCGGCCTTCCTCACCCTGCGCCCGTGGTTCCGGGACCGCAAGATGGCCTTGCGGGCGCGGGCCTCCTCGGGCGACCGCGGGGGCAGGGTCGGCGGGGGCATCATCCGCCACGGGTTGTGATATTTTCACGCCTGGTAGGGCACGCTGCTGGCCACGCATCGACTGGCCACAGTCCTCGTTCCATGTGGGGGGAGCTCGCTCTGGCGGCAGTCGTCGCCCGTCGTTTGGTCGCGGCGCGGGGAGCTGGCCACAGTCCTCTGTCCATGTGGGGGGAGCTCGCTCCCCCCACGGCCCCCCAAGAGCGGCTGTGCCATGGTCCTGGTGAGGGGCGGATTCGGCCTTGGTCAGCGGCGGGCGCGGTCGACGGCGTGCAGGGCGAGGTCGGCGAGCTGGGCCACCGCCGTGGGGAAGGCCTGGTAGTCGGTGGTGTCGGCCCCGTAGGCGCCAGCCGCGAAGCGGGCGTACACCCCCTCGAGGATGACCGCGAGCTTCCAGTAGCCGAACGCCACGAAGTAGTCGAGCTCGTCCACGGGGCGCCCGGACGCGCCGGCGTAGGCGGCGACCAGCTCGGCCCGGGAGGCGAACCCGGGCAGGCGGGTGGGCGCGGTGCCGAGCGGGAGGGTCTCGTCGGCCGGCTCGCTCCAGTAGACGAGCAGCAGCCCCACGTCGGCCAGGGGCTCGCCGAGGGCGCACAGCTCCCAGTCGAGCACGGCCCGGACCTGGCCGGCAGGGGAGAGGATGGCGTTGTCGAGCCGGTAGTCGCCGTGCACGATGGCGGCCGGGCTGGTCTCCGCGGGCACGTCCGCGGCCAGCCGCCGGTGCACCTCATCGATGATGGGCAGGTCGCGGGTTCTTGACTGCTCCCACTGCCGCTGCCAGCGCCGGAGCTGGCGCTCCGCGTAGCCGCCGGGCCGGCCGAGCTGGTCGAGCCCGACCGCGGCCGGGTCGACCCGGTGCAGGGCGACCAGGGCCTCGACGAGCGACAGGCTCGCCGCCCGGCGCTCCCGCGGCCCGAACGCGACCTCGACGGTGGCCTCGTCCCTGGGCACGATGCCGTCGACGTGCTCCATGACGTAGAACGGCGCCCCGTTGACCGACTCGTCGGTGCAGAGCCCGTGGGTGAGCGGCACGGGCACCTCGGTCGGGCCGAGGGCGGTGATGATGCGGTGCTCGCGCCCCATGTCGTGGGCGGAGGGCAGCACGCCGGACAAGGGCGGTCGCCGCAGCACCCAGGACGACCCGGCCTGGTCGGTCACCCGGTAGGTCAGGTTGGAGTGGCCCCCGCTGATCTGCGCGAACCCGAGCGGCGGGCGCGCCTCGGGAACCTGCTCGGCGAACCAGCCCGTGACGGCGTCGGCGCGGATGCCAGGCGGGCCGGAGGGCGAGGGAGCGGCCGGCCCGCCGCCGGCCGCCTCCACCGGCACCGCAGGGTCGCCGCCGCCGCTCATCCCCGGGCGCTCCCCTCCCGCTTGGCGGCGTCCTGCACCGCGCGGGCCACGGCCGGGGACACGCCACGGTCGAACACGCTGGGCACGATGTAGTCGGGCCGCAGCTCGTCGTCGGCGACCATCCCGGCGATGGCCTCGGCGGCGGCCACCTCCATGGCCTCGGTGATCTGGCGCGCACCGGCGTCCAGGGCCCCCCGGAACACCCCGGGGAACGCGAGCACGTTGTTGATCTGGTTGGGCTCGTCGCTGCGGCCGGTGGCGACCACCGCGGCGTGGCGGCGCGCGCCGGCCGGGTCGACCTCGGGGACCGGGTTGGCCAGCGCGAACACGATCGCGCCGGGCGCCATGGTGGCGACGTCGTCGGGGGTGAGCAGGTCAGGGGCGCTCACGCCGACGAACACGTCCGCGCCGGCGAGCGCGTCGCGCAGGCTGCCGCGCAGGCCGCGCGGGTTGGTGTGCTCGGCCACCCACCGCTTGCTCGAGTCGAGCCCCTCCCGGTCAGGGTGCAGGAGCCCCTGCCGGTCGCAGGCGACGATCTCGCTCGCGCCCTCGGCCTGGAGGATCTTGATGATCGCCACCCCGGCCGCGCCCGCCCCCGACAGCACCAGCCGCACCTCGCCGAGCTGCTTGCCCACCACCCGCAGGGCGTTGATGAGGCCGGCCAGGACCACGATGGCGGTGCCGTGCTGGTCGTCGTGGAACACCGGGATGTCGAGGGTCTCGCGCAGGCGGCGCTCGACCTCGAAGCAACGCGGCGCGGCGATGTCCTCCAGGTTCACCCCGCCGTAGCCGGGCGCGAGCAGCTGCACGGTGCGCACGATCTCGTCGGTGTCCTGGGTGTCCAGGCAGACCGGCCAGGCGTCGACCCCGCCGAACTGCTTGAACAGCACCGCCTTGCCCTCCATGACCGGCATGGCCGCGGCCGGGCCGAGGTTGCCGAGGCCCAGCACGGCCGAGCCGTCGGTGACCACCGCGACGGTGTTGCGCTTGATGGTGAGCTTGCGGGCGTCGGCCGGGTTGGCGGCGACGGCGAGGCACACCCGGGCCACGCCGGGGGTGTAGGCCATGGACAGGTCGTCGCGCGTGCGCAGGGGGACCTTGGAGGTGACCTCGAGCTTGCCGCCGAGGTGCAGCAGGAAGGTCCGGTCGTTGAAGCTGTCGTTTATACTCATCAATGGCACCCTCGTTCCAATCGCACTTCCTTGTGTGTGAGGGGGACATCATGGCACGAAAGGATGAGCACCCGGCCAAGGGCTGGGCCGCAACCTTCGGGCGGGTCTCGGTCGCGATGCCTCACCTGAACCAGGACAGCCCGGAGACCCACACTCGGGTGAACCGTCAGACGGCGGCTGCCTACGGTCTCAAGATCAAGCCGGGCTACGAGTTCTATGCCCTGGGCTTCTCGGGCAGCAAGGAGAACGTCCGCCTCCCAGACCTGGAAAAGGCCATCAAGGTTGTCGTCAACCGCGAGATTGAAAGCCCTGATCGTCCCGGCGCTCGACCGGCTGTCGCGGCGGGGGATGCGCCATGTCGGGGAGATGCTCGACGCGGTTGAGGCCGCCGGAGGCCGGATCATCTTCGGCAAGGAGCACCTGGACAGCGGCAATCCAGGCAGCCGCGCCATCATCGCGTTCTTGGCGGAGCAAGCCCGTGCCGAGTCCGCGTCGATCGCCTGGCGCGTCGAGCAGTGGCAGGAAGGTTGCCGGCTGAAGGGCAAGTGGACCGGCAAGCGGCCATACGGCTTTCGGGTCATCGACGGCCGGCTCGTCCGGCATCCTGACGAAGCCCCTGTCGTCCGCCGGATCGTCTCCGACTTCCTCAACGGAGCATCCCTCGTACAGATCGCGAGAGACCTGAACGATGCGGACATCCCCTCCTCTGGCGCGGCCAAGGCCGCTGATATGCGTGCTCAGGGGCGTGAGTCGAGGACTCGGCTCGGGGTTACCTGGGCCAAAGAGACCGTCCGCGTCGTCCTCATCAACCCGGCACTTATTGGGTGGCGTGCGCACAACGGCCAAGTGGTGCTCGACCCGGATGGAGAGCCGGTCAGCTTCGGCGAGAGCATCATCACGCCGGGCGAACGGGCACGGGTTCTTGCCGCGTTGCAGCGGCGTACGACCACCGTGCGCAACAGTTCCAATCCGGGTCGGGTTGGCAGTAGGACCGGTGGTGGTCGTCCCGGGAAATACTTGCTCAGTGGGCTGGCTCGATGCGAGTCCTGCACGCTGGGCCTGGTAGGGTTCTTGCTCCCGGGCGGAAGTACGCGGCCTACCGCTGTGTCAGTCTCAATGCTGGCATGCGCTGCCCGGCACACGTCTACATCAAGGCTCCCGAAGCCGAAGCGGAGGTTCAGCGTCAGCTCATGACCCGGCAAGCCGGGCAGGGCTGGCCTGGGCGAAGTGAGGCTGGTGATCGCGTAGACAGGCACGGTCCGCCACCGCCGGGTCGACGGGTCGCGGATCCAATCCCCCGGTCGCTCACGCTCCATCGCCGCTATATGCGACATGCTCAACCGGGACGGTTGGAGCGGTGATCGCAAAGGGGATGGTCACGAGCAGGAGCGCGAGCAGCGTGGCACCAAATACGACGAGCAGAGCGCGATCTCCAGGAATGACGCCGAAAAAGAGGGCGAAGATGGCCGCCCCGCCGCCGATCCACCCCGCAAGGAGCGCAGCGCCAAACCGGCGCGGTGTCGCCAGCGCCGCGCACACCGGCACGACGAGCGCCATGGCGACCACCCAGATCAGCGCAACCCCGAACAGGCCGTACGTCACGCCGCCAGACACGGTCTTGAAGCCATCAGACAGCGCCCTCTGGTACTGGAAGAACGCCACCGCCCCGGCAACCCCGAGGAGGACGAGAAGCCATGGAGCCACGCCCGCAGGAGGTCGAGGCACGACCCGAACCTCGGCGGCCCCTACCATCGCGAGGCCGGCAAGGCAGGCCGCCAAGATCAGGATCACAGAAGCGACGGAACTGAGCCAAAGGCCAGCATCGATATTGGTATCCAGGCTGATCCGCCAGCCAGCGACAGCGGTCTCCAGGAGTGCCTGGTTTGGGGCGGCCACGGCGCCCAGCAGGAGCCCTGCGCCGACCACCCGTCCCGGGCCGACCAGCCGCCCCGGGTACGGTGCGAGCATGCAGGCACCCGCGCTCAGTGTTACGGCAGCTACGAGGAGCACATACCACATGGTGCCGGGCAACGATCCCAGGCGGAAGTTCGCCCGGTAGGCCGGGAACAGGCTGACGATCAGCAGCGCCGCGCCCACAACGGCCAGGCCGCCGGCCACCGCAAGAAGCCGATCGCCACGTCTCCGGGCCGCCGCCTGGTCGCCGGCGCGAGCGCGCTGGGCGCGGCGAGTGTCCCGCGCCATCGACCCAGGGGTGCCCAGTTGACGCCCCCCGCCTATCCCTGCCACCGCCGCATTGTCGTCCGCAGTGTCGTCTGCCGGCTCAGCATCCGCAGGCCTCTCCGGCGCACCGAGGGTAGCCGCTGTGTCCACTGGCCCTTCGGCCTCCTCCAACGCCGCCGCGGCAAGCGCGGCGACGCGGCGGCTGTCGTCAAGCAACGCCTCAAGCGCCTCCCGCGCCGCCAAGGCCACCACAGGGTGCCGGCCGCGCAGCAGGCGACTCAAGTCCATCACACTCGCGGCACGGACCGAGGCAAGCGGATGCGCCATCGCCTCCTGCAGTTCCGACGGCAGCCATGGCGGCTGACCTGCCGGGCCGGGCTGGGCCTCGGCGTGCGCATCAGCGTCCTCGGCCAGGATCGCAGCAAGCGCGTCGGTGAACGCCCTGCAGGTCTGGTAGCGGTCGTCGGGCACCTTCGCCAACGCCCGGGCCACAACCTCGTCGAAGCTCGCAGGGAGGTCAGGCCGGTGGACTGTGATCGACGGGATCTCGCCGACTAGATGCGCCCACAGCACCGCCCGGTCGTCGTCGTGCTTGTAGGGCGGCACGCCAGCCAGGCACTGGTAGGCGACACAACCCAGCGCGTACACATCGGCGCGGCCATCCACCGGCTTGCCCTCGATCTGCTCGGGCGCGGCGTAGTCGAGCGTGCCGACAAACTGGCCGGTGGCCGTCAGTCCCGAGGCCGATGAGGACCACTTGGTGATGCCGAAGTCGGTCAGGTACACGTGGTCGGGGTCGTCGGGGCCGGCACCGGGGCCGGGGCCGAGCAGGATGTTGGCCGGCTTGACGTCGCGGTGCACCAGCCCCTGGGCGTGGGCGGCGTCCAGCGCCCCGGCCACCTGAGCGAGGATCGCCAGCGTCCGCGCCGGGTCGAGGCGATCCACGCGCTTGAGCAGTGCCCGTAGGTCGGTGCCGGCGACAAAGCGCATGGCGATGTACAGCAGCCCCTCGGCCTCGCCAGCGTCGTAGATCGGGATGATGTTGGGATGGTCGATCGCCGCCGCCAGCCGCGACTCGCGGATAAACCGCTGCTGGAAGTGCTCGTCCTCGGCCAGGTCGGGGGCGAGCAGCTTCAGGGCCACCTTGCGGCTCAACCGCAGGTGCTCGGCCAGGTAGACCATAGCCATCCCACCACGGCCGATGAGCGACTCGACACGGTAGCTGGCCAGTTCGCGACCAGGAGTCAGGTATGCCTGCATCACGCCTTCTTCACCCTATGCTGGGGCACTTCTAGCACGTCCACAACGCTGGCGCCATGGGCAGCAGTCAGACGTTGGCCGTCGGGTGCCAGCGCAGCGGGCGCGTTCAGCCGATGGGCAGCAGCAGGAATGGGGCTGATGGAGGGGCAGGCACGGTCTTTCGGACTCGTCATGGGCCTCGACAACCCGCATGATCGCTGGGAGCCGTGCCCGTGCTACATCCCGCCTGGCCCACTCACCCGACCATCACCAACGAGACAAGCTCGCACTATGCCGAGGCCTGGCGCCCAGCTCCTCCATCGCGGACCCAGCAAGGACAGCTACTTGAGGCCACGTCGGCTATCAGGCCGTTCGTGCTCTCCGGTCAGGCGGCGTTCGCGAGAAAGTGTAGAAACGACAGGTTGCGGTCGCTGGTCTTGTGGACGTGGGCGCCGTCGACCACCTCGACCGCGCGGGTGATGGCCTCGGCGTGCGCGGCGTCTGCGGCGTTGCAGGTGAGGTCGACGACCAGCAGCTCGGGATGGGACTCCACGATGTCGACAGCGACCACGCTGCCTGCCGCCTCCCCGACCGCGGTGGTGATCTGGCCGATGCCGCGCGGGTCGGCCCCGAGGTGCACGCGGATCGTGATCGAGTACGACGCGCTTGGAACTCCCATGTGACGCTCGGCTCCTTCCAGGACCTCGGGGGCGGCCGAAGCCTACTACCCTTCCGGGCGGTAACGGGCCCTGTCTGCCTTCGGGTACCGTAGGTGTCCGGTATCCGGACCAGAGGTGAGCGCCGTGCTCCTTGCGCAGGTGGAGGCGTTTCTCGAGGTGATGCGGCTCGGTAGCGTCAGCCGGGCCGCGGACGCGCTGTTCGTCAGCCAGCCGACCCTGACCGCCCGGCTCAAGAACCTCGAGGCCGAGCTGGGCGAGGCGCTGTTCGTGCGGACCGGGCGGGGCGTCAAGCCGACCGAGGCGGGGCTGGCCTTCCGGCCCCACGCCGAGCGCGCCCTGCGGTCGCTGCGCGAGGGGCAGGCGGTGATCGCCGAGCTGCAGCGCGGTGAGGCGGGCGTGCTGGTGGTCGGGGCCGCCCCGGCGGCGAGCACCTACGTGCTGCCGGCCCTGCTGCGGCGCTTCACGGCCCGCGCCCCGGAGGTGCAGCTCGTGGTCCGGACCGGCCACTCCGAGGAGGTCCTGCAGATGGTCCTGCAGGACGAGGTCCATGTCGGCCTGGTCCGCTCCATGCACCACCCGGACGTGGAGAGCGTCCCGGTGTACGAGGACGAGCTGGTGCTGGTGGTGCCCGCCCTCCACCGGTTCGCCGACGGCGGCGGCGTGGGCATCGAGGACATGGGCAGCGAGCCGCTCATCCTGTTCGACCGCACCTCGAGCTACCACGAGCTGACCAACGCCCTGTTCAGGCAGGCCGGGGTGCTGCCCCGTAGCGTCATGGAGCTGGACAACATCGAGGCGGCCAAGAAGATGGTCGAGCAGGGGCTCGGCATCGCCCTGCTGCCCGAGGTCGCGGTGACGGCGGAGGTGGCGGCCGGCACGCTGGCCCAGGTCCCGCTGGAGGGCACCAGCCCGGTGCGCCGGCATATCGTGGCCGTGCGGCGCCGGAGCGCGGGGCCGGCGCCGGCCGTGGTCCGGCGCTTCCTCACGGCGGTGGCCGAGGAGGCGCGGGGGCTGCCGCATCCGGGTTGAGCTGGTGGTATCGAAGTGGTCGATGGATCTCATCATAACAAATGATTTGAAAAATGACTGGCTACACTTTTATTCTCGGTTCACCGCAACGCTTCGCGGTCGTCGCAGCTCCGTGACCGAGGAAGGCGCACGGGCGACAGGAAACCCCTGCCATATTCTTGCCACCTCGTTTTGCCTCGCCCGAACGAGGGGAATTGCGCGCCCGAGCCCGGTACAACGCAACGGGAAAAGGAAGTGAGCACCACCATGCCGACCCTGCCACCGCCGCCGACCGCACCCGCCGACCCGTGGGCAGCCAGCCCGCGCTGGCACGGGACCCGCCGGGACTACACCTGGGCCGACGTCGAGCGCCTGCGCCCTTCGGTCCCGGTCGAGCACACCATCGCCAGGCATGGCGCGGACCGGCTGTGGCAGCTCCTCTGCCACGACGACTACGTGGCGGCGCTCGGGGCGCTCACCGGCGGGCAGGCCGTGCAGATGGTCAAGGCCGGCCTCAGGGCCATCTACCTCTCCGGCTGGCAGGTCGCGGCCGACGCCAACCTCGCCGAGCAGGTCTACCCCGACCAGAGCCTGTACCCGGCCAACAGCGTCCCGGCCGTGATCCGGCGGGTCAACAACGCGCTGCTGCGCGCCGACCACGTCGACCGGGTCGAGGGCAGGAACGGGACCACCTGGCTCGCGCCGATCGTGGCGGACGCCGAGGCGGGCTTCGGCGGCGCCCTCAACGCCTTCGAGCTGATGGGGTCGATGATCGCCGCAGGCGCGGCCGGGGTGCACTTCGAGGACCAGCTCGCGTCGGAGAAGAAGTGCGGGCACCTGGGCGGCAAGGTGCTGGTGCCGACCGCCCAGTTCATCCGGACCCTGACCGCCGCCCGGCTGGCCGCCGACGTGGCCGGGGTGCCGACGATCCTGGTCGCGCGGACCGACGCGCTCGCCGCGACCCTGATCACCAGCGACGTGGACGAGCGCGACCAGGCGTTCACCACCGGGGAGCGGACCGCCGAGGGGTACCACGTGGTCCGGGGCGGCCAGGAGGCGGCCGTGGCCCGCGCGCTTGCCTACGCGCCCTACGCCGACCTGCTCTGGTGCGAGACCTCCACCCCCGACCTCGGGCAGGCCCGCCGCTTCGCCGAGGCGGTGCACGCCGAGTTCCCGGGCAAGCTGCTCGCCTACAACTGCTCGCCGTCGTTCAACTGGCGCCGGCACCTCGACGACGGCACCATCGCCAAGTTCCAGAAGGAGCTGGGCGCCATGGGCTACCGGTTCCAGTTCATCACCCTGGCAGGCTTCCACGCGCTCAACGCGGCCATGTTCGAGTTGGCCCGCGGCTACGCCGAGGAGGGCATGACCGCCTACGTCCGGCTGCAGGAGCGGGAGTTCGCGCTCGAGGCGGACGGGTACACGGCCACCAGGCACCAGCGCGAGGTCGGCACCGGCTACTTCGACGCCGTGGCCGGGGTGATCTCGGCCGGTACCGCTTCCACCCTGGCACTGGCCGGGTCGACCGAGCAGGAGCAGTTCGGCGCCGGTCCCGGGACGGGCACCGGCCCGTAGCCCGACGGCCGGCAGGACGGGGTGCTGCGTCCCGGCGGCCGTAGCGGCACCGGCCCGTAGCCCGACGGCCGGCAGGACGGGGTGCTGCGTCCCGGCGGCCGTAGCGGCCGGGAGCCCACGGCACACCGTCCGCAGATGTACGGAGTCAGAACTAGGCAGAACCGGGTACTATCCCCTCTGGTCCCGCGAGAGGGGGGCAAACGTGTCCAACGGCGGCGGCGCACCAGACCCTGGCGCGGGAGCGGCGGGACGGAGCGTTCGGCTCGTCCTCGTCGCCACGGTGCTCGCGGCCCTGCTCGTGCAGGGCGTCGCCGCCGTCGCGGTCCCCCGGGACATGAACCAGCTCACCCAGCGTGCCAGGCAGATCCATGCCGAGCTCGAAGAGCAGTACGCCGCCATCGAGCGCCTGACCGAGCAGCTCAACGAGACGACCGACCGGCAGGCCGGGCTGCGGCGGCAGCTCGCCGCGCTGCAGCGGCGCCGGCGCGAGGTCCAGACCGACCTGGCCCGGGCCCAAAGGCGGCTCGACGAGCAGGCCAGGGCCATCTACATGGCGGGTCCTGGCAACGTCGTCTCGGAGCTCGTCGGCTCGCCCGACCTGGCCGAGGCCCTCAACCGTATCCCCCTGCAGCGGTCGGTGCTCGAGGCGCAGGTCGCCACGATCGAGGAGGTGCGCAAGGCCAAGGCGAGCCTCGACTCGGTGAAGGCGCAGATCGACGCCGCCATGGCCGCGCAGCAGCGGGTCGCCGACAGCATCACGGCGCAGCGGGCTCGCATCAAGAGCCTGGCCGACCGGCTGCAGGCCACCCTGGCCGGGATGGACCAGGAGCTCGCCGGCGCCCTGTCGCAGGCGCTGCGCCTGGACGAGGCGGCCCGGCGGGCCGCCTTCGCGGCCTTCGCCGCCGGCGCGGGTGGCCGCGGCGCCCTTGGCGGGCTGTACTACCAGCCCGCCCCAGCCGCCCGGCGGGCCGTTCAGTACGCCCTCGCCCAGCTCGGCGACCCGTACCTCTGGGGGGCGACCGGACCGGACCGGTTCGACTGCTCGGGGCTGACCATGGCCGCCTACCGAGCGGCCGGCGTCGGCATCCCCAGGGTCTCCCGTGCCCAGTGGGGCGCAGGCACCTACCTCGACGTGGGCAGCCTGCTGCCCGGGGACCTGGTGTTCTACGCCGACGACGTGTCGCAGCCGTCCACCATCCATCACGTCGGCATGTACGTCGGCCGCGGGCTCATGGTCCACGCGCCCCACACCGGCGCCGTGGTCAGCCTCGCGTCGATCTGGCGGTCGGGCTACATCGGCGCGGTCCGGGTCGTGCCAGCGGTCGTCAAGTCCGGGGTGACGCCGCCGCCGACGATCATCGGCCCGCCAGGCACCACCCCACCGCCACCGCCGCCGTCGATGACCACGCGGCCGCCGACGACGACGACCGCGGCGCCACAGACGACGGCGCCGCAGAAGGCCACCGCGCCGCCGACGACAACGACGCCGGCGACCACCACGGCGCCGACGACGACCGCGCCGCCGACCACCACGGCGCCGCCGACGACCACCACCACGGCGGCGGCCGAGCCGGTCATGGCCGGCTCCCCCTGAGCCGGGCCGGTCACAGCGAGCCGCAGGAACATCGCGACGGTCGCCCGGAAGGGCTGGCGTATCATCCGGCCATCGCCCATTCGTCCAGGCAGGAGGCACCCTCGTGCACGACATCCAGCTCAAGCTCCCCGACGGCTCGGTACGGCAGGTCGCTGCCGGTACCACCCCGGCCGAGCTGCTGGACACCACGGGTGCCGTCGCCGCGCTGGTCGACGGGGAGCCCTGGGACCTCGGTCGCGGCATCGACCACGACGCCGCGGTCGCCCTGCTGCCCGCGGCCAGCCCGGAGGGCCGCGCGGTGCTGCGCCACTCGGCCGCGCACGTGCTCGCCCAGGCCGTGACCGACCTGTACCCGGGCGCCAGGTATGCGATCGGGCCGCCGATCGAGGACGGCTTCTACTACGACTTCGACGTGCCCGAGCCGTTCACCCCAGACGACCTCGAGCGCATCGAGGCCCGCATGCGCGAGATCGTCGCCGGGGGCCAGCCCTTCCAGCGTGGCGAGCTGTCCCGCGAGGAGGGGCTGCGCCTGTTCGCCGAGCAGCCCTACAAGCGGGAGGTCATCGAGGCGGTGGACGAGGCCGAGGGGGTCGGGCCGGCCGTCTCGGTCTACCGCAACGACGGCTGGGTCGACCTCTGCCGTGGACCGCACGTGCCGACCACCCGCGCCATCCCCGCGTTCAAACTGCTCCGGAGCGCCGGCGCCTACTGGCGCGGCGACGAGCAGCGTGCGCAGCTCCAGCGGATCTACGGCACCGCCTGGGAGTCCGAGGCCGCCCTGGCCGAGCACCTGCACCGGATGGAGGAGGCCGAGCGCCGCGACCACCGCCGCCTCGGGCTCGAGCTCGACCTGTACCACTTCCCGCCCGAGATCGGCAGTGGGCTGCCGGTGTTCCACCCCAAGGGCGGGCTCATCCGCAAGCTCATGGAGGACTACTCCCGGGCCGAGCACGAGGCGGCCGGCTACTCCTTCGTCTCGACCCCGCACATCGCCCGGTCGACGCTGTTCGAGATCTCGGGACACCTGCAGTGGTACGCGGAGGGCATGTACCCGCCCATGGAGCTGGAGGGCGCCAGCTACTACCCGAAGCCGATGAACTGCCCGATGCACATCCTGATCTACCGGTCCCGCGGCCGTTCCTACCGGGAGCTGCCGCTGCGGCTGTTCGAGTTCGGGACCGTGTACCGCTTCGAGCGCTCAGGGGTCCTGCACGGCCTCGCCCGCGCGCGCGGCTTCACCCAGGACGACTCCCACATCTTCTGCACCCGCGAGCAGCTCGGCGCCGAGCTGGCCGGCCTGCTCGAGTTCGTGCTGCGGTTGCTGCGGACCTTCGGCCTGACCGACTTCGAGGCCGAGCTGGCCACCCGGCCGGAGAAGTTCGTCGGCGCGCCCGAGGAGTGGGACCAGGCCGAGGCCGCCCTGCGCGAGGCGATCGACGCCAGCGGTGTCCCCTATGTCGTGGCCGAGGGCGAAGGCTCCTTCTACGCGCCAAAGATCGACGTGCACGTCCGCGACGCCATCGGCCGGCGCTGGCAGATGTCGACGCTGCAGGTCGACTTCCAGCTCCCGCAGCGGTTCGGCATCGAGTACACCGGCGCCGACAACGCCCGCCACCGCCCGTTCATGATCCACCGGGCGCTGTTCGGCTCGGTGGAGCGGTTCCTTGGCATCCTGATCGAGCACTACGCCGGGGCGCTGCCGACCTGGCTCGCGCCGGTCCAGGCTCGGATGGTGCCGATCGCCGACCGCCACCTCGGCTACGCGACGAGCGTTGCCGGTGCCCTGCGCGCGGCCGGCCTGCGGCCCGAGGTGGACGACTCGTCCGGCCGGATGCAGGCCAAGGTCCGCGACGCCCAGCTCGCCAAGGTGCCCTACATCCTGGTGCTCGGCGACCGCGAAGAGGCGGCCGGCGCGGTCAGCGTCCGCATCCTGGACGGCACCGAGCGGCGCGGCGTGCCGCTCGCCGAGCTCGTCGCGCACGTGACCGCCGAGGTGGCCGCCAAGGCGACCACGCCGACCCTCCCGGCGCAGGCGGCCGAGGCGGCCACGCCGACCCTCCCGGCGCAGGCGGCCGAGGCGGCCGACGCCGGCGTGCCGTGACGGCCGAGCGCCTCTGGACGCCCTGGCGGATGGCGTACATCCGCCAGGGCGACGACGGCCAGCGCGGCTGCGTGTTCTGCGAGCTGCCGGCCCAGGACGACGACCAGGGCAACCACATCCTGGGCCGGGGTGAGCGGGTGTTCGCGATCCTCAACGCGTTCCCGTACAACCCCGGCCATCTCATGGTCATGCCGTTCCGCCACGTCGGCGGCTACGCCGACCTCACCTCGGAGGAGCTGTCGGAGATGATGGCCATGACCGGCACGGCGATCCAGGCGCTCGAAGACGAGTCAGGGCCCCACGGCTTCAACCTGGGCATGAACCTCGGCCAGGTGGCCGGCGCGGGCATCGCCGACCACCTCCACCTGCACCTGGTCCCGCGTTGGGGCGGGGACACCAACTTCATGCCGATCGTGGGCCAGACCAAGGTGCTTCCCGAGCTGCTGGACGAGACCTACCAGAAGCTCCGGCCCCACTTCGCGCCGCCGTCGTGACCAGTGCGGGCGGCGGCGCTTGCGTCCCGTTCGACCGGAAATGGCGCAAGGCGGAGCTAAGGGGAGAAGATACAGGCCCGTTCGTACCGGTCTCATGCTGCGCCCTTGCGAGCTGGCGTGTCGGCCGGATCCAGGGACGCGACGCCTCGTGTGGCAGCGCCCCCAGGACGATGGAGGAGCGCAGTGCGAGCTCGCCGATGCCGTGCCGGGGTGCCTGCTGGTCTGGTCCCCCGCTTGCCGGCCAGCCGGTGATCGCGGGTTGCTCGCCCTGCAAGGCCTCGCCGGTCTTGCCGGAGATGGGAGGGGGGGTGAACGCCGGTGGCGGGCCGGGTCGCTAGACTGGTCGTGCTGTTCTCGCGGGATGCCGGTCTCACCGTTGCGCTGCGGACCCTGCTCCCCGACGAGGACCGGGTTGTCCAGCTGGAGTCCCCGGGCGACTGGGCCGGCGAGCTCGACCCGGGTCGGGACACGGTCGTGCTCGACTTCCCGCGCGGTTCCCGGTGGGACGCGTACGCCTCGATCCGCGAGGGGTTCTCGGGGCGCATCGTGATCCTGCTCCTCACCGGCGAGCAGGACAACTCGTTCGAGAGCGACAGCTCCTGCGTGCTCCTGCGACGCCCGTTCCAGCTCGACGACCTGTCCAGGGAGCTCGTCGTCCCTACCGGGGGCGGGCGCCGACGCGGCAGTACCGGCAGCGGCCCCACCCGGCGCGGCAACCCACGTCCCGCCCCCACCCCGCCCAAGGCGCCCCCGCCCTTGAAGGCACCCCCGCCGCTGCGGGCGCCCCCACCGCCCGCTTGGCCGCGGGCGTCCACGCTGCCAGTAGCGCCCGCCGCATCCGAGGCGGCGGCCCCGTCCGGGTCGCCGGGCTCGTCCAGGCCGGCCGCTCCTGGGGCGCCCACGGCAGCCAGGGCCCCTGCCCCGCCCGGCTCGCCGGGGGTGTCCGGGGGGGCCGTCCCGCCCGGGCCGCCCGGCCCGCCGGGCGCATCCGGGCCGCCCAGGCTGGCGGGGGTGTCCGGGCCGGCGGCTCTTGGGTCGCCGGCTGCGCAGGGCGGTCCAGCGCCGCCGGACCGGCCGTCGGCTCGACGCGACGGGCTTCCGGCCGAGCCGCCGGCGCTGACTCTGCCTGCGGCCGGGCCAGCCGATGCCCCGCCGGGAGCTGTGCCTCCGCCCGGGTCGGTTCCCGAGGACCGGGGGCCCGGCTCGCGGACGGGCGACAAGTTCGGTGCGACCGGGACCCGGCCTGCAGGGGGACCGGAGGCGGACTGGTTCACGCCTGCCTCAGGGCCGCGGGCGGCGAGCCTCGACCGGCCGGCGTCCGAACCGCCCCCAGGAGGGTCGCGACCGGCAGGCGAGGGTACCGGGGGGCCGGCAGGCACCGGGCCCGAAGCTGGCGCCGGACCGTCCACGGCCGGCGCGGCGACCCAGACCGGACCTGGGGCACGGTCGCTGCCGCCCCTGCCCGGCGGGGAGCCCCGTCCCCGGGAGCTCGAGCGTTGGCCGCCCATCGCCGGCCGACAGGCGGGCTCCGCCACCCCCGAGCTCGATCCCTGGCCGTCTCTGTCGAGCCGGGTGGCCGGCGCGGGTCCCGAGCCTGCGTCCGGACCCGTGGCCCAGGCCCGGCCTCAGGCCGCAGGCGCCGACGCACGGCCGGCAGCCCGGACGGCCGCGCCGGGCCCGGTCATCCCCTCACGAGCCAGTGCGGGCCGGGCCGGCTCGGCCGCCTCCCGCCCACGGCCCGGCCCGGACCGCCGGCCGGCCCCCGGCCCGGTGCTCGGGCGGGTCGCCGCCGCCGTCCTGGTCGCCGCCCTCGCACTTCTGGCCTCGGCGCTGTACGCCAACCGCAGCCCGGAAGCCAGCGCCAGCGAGGCTGCCGCTGTCCAGGTGGCCCGCAACCTGACCGGCTCGGCCGGGCTGGCGTGGCGCGGGGAGCCGGTGCTCGACCAGCCTCCGCTCGCGCTCGCGGTCCACGGCGCATGGCTCTCGCTCACCGACAGGACCACCGGCGAGGTGGTCGCGTCGATCCACCAGGCCCGGCTGGCGTCGAGCGCCTTCCGCGCCCTCGCCATCGTGCTGCTCGTCCTGCTCGTGCTGGCCCTCACCGAGCCGGCGCAGGACGTGGTGCTCCGCTTCTTCCTCGGCCTCGCCGCCGGTCTGGTCGCCGCCCTCGACCCGGTCCTGGTCGGCGCCGGCCGGATGGTCACCGTCGAGGCCCTGGGGCTGCTGGCCGGGCTGCTCGCCCTGTGGCTGGCGTGGCTCCTCCGTGACCGGCCGCCGGCGGTGTACGTGTCCGCCGTCGGCCTGGCCGCCGGTATCGCGCTGCTCGTCGACGGCCGGGCCGTGGTCCTGCTGGTCGTGCCGCTGGTGTTCGGTGTGCTGACCCGGGGCCGGCCGGAGCCCTTCGCCGGCCGGGCGCTGGCCGCGCTGCTGACCGGGGCCGGGTTCTGGGCGGCCTTCGCGGCCTGGGCCCTCACCGCCGACCCGGGCCGCACCGGCGGCGCCGTCGGCTGGCCGCGCCGGCTGGCCGCGCTCTTCCACCTCGTGCCTGCGGACCGGCCCCTGCCGCTCGGCAGGCCGCTCGCCCTCGCCGCGCCGCGCGACCTCGCCACCGTGGCCGTGCTCGTGGCCGCCCTGCCCGCGCTGGCCGCCCTGTGGCGCTTCCGGCCCGACCGCGCCGGCCTGTTCGTGCTCGCCTGGAACCTGGCCGGCGCCGTCGCCGGGGCATTGCTGATCGTGGGCGGTGCCCTGGACGAGACCTGGCTCACCTACCTGCTTCCGGGGGCGGTCGCCGCCACCGTGCTCGGGTTCGAGGCGGCCCGAGCCCGGGTCGCGGCTGCGGGGACGCTGCCCGGACGGCTCTCGGCGCTGGCCGCGCCGGTGCTCGTGGTCGTGCTGCTGGCGTTCGCCGGCTCCGGCTGGGACGGGCGCTACGGGCGGCCCGACGACGCGCTCGCCTTGATGAGCAGGCACGTGGCCGGCAAGGTGCGGCCCTGCTCGGTGCTGAACGCGTCCAGCCCGGCCGACCCGGACCTGTTCTCGATCGGCGAGCGCCGGGTGGCCGAGTTCTCCAGCGGCCCGGCCGCCCTCGCCCACGGCGTCCGCTACTTCCTGCTCCGGGCCGACGACGCGGCGCTGGGCCGGGGGACGATGTCGGCCGGGCTGGCCGGCTGGCTGCGAGCCGAGGGCAGACCGGTGCTGACCATCCCGAGCCGGAGCCACGGGAGCGTCGCGCTGTGGGAGGTGAGCCAGTCGTCGACCAGCCGGGTCGCTGACCTGCTGCGCATCCCGGGCGGCGTGTTCGTGAACGCAGTCGGCTCCGGCTGTGGCGGCTTCCCCGTGGTGGACGGCGACACGGGCCGGTTCTTCTCCGGCTACCAGGCGATCGGTGGGAAGCCGGTGGTCGGCCGCCCCCTCAGCCGGTCGTGGCGGACCAGCGGCTCGACCCTGCAGGTGTTCGACACGATGGTCCTCGGCAGCGTCGGCGGCCCGGAGGGTGGCTCGCAGGTGGCCCGGCCGGTCGCGCTGGTCTCCCAGCTCGCCCACAACGTGCCCACGCTGCTGGCCGGGAGCGGCATGCCCACGCCCGAGGTCGAGCCGGGAACCACCATCGAGGACCGGCGGCAGCTGCTCACCGACCCGAGGATCGCCCGCTTCTACCTGGGCGTGCCTGAGGAGACCACCGATCCCGTGCTGTGGCAGGCGGCGGAGGGGCGCTACGGCAGCCCGGTCTCCCGTCCGCAGCAGTCCGCGAACGGTACCGTCCGGCAGGCCTTCGAGCGGGTCGTCATCGAGGTCGACCGCGGCGGCCCGGCCCGCCTCGCACCCATCGGCCTGGTCGCGGTGCAGGCCAGGCTGGTCCCGGCCGAGGCGCTGCGGTCGCAGCCCGTGCCCGACCTGCCCGCCCCACGGCCCGCGGAGGGCCCGGGGACCGGCCCGCCCGACCTGCCCGCCCCACGGCCCGCGGAGGACCCGGGGACCGGCCCGCCCGACCGCCTGCTCGCCTACCTGGCCGCCGCGCTCGGGGCCTGGGTGCTGCTCGCCGCCGCCCTGCTCGTCGGGCACCGGCTGCGTGCCGGGCGGCGCACGTCCCCGGCCGACCCGGTACCCCACTGGCAGCCCATCGCCGCCGGCTTCCAGGCCGATGACTCGCCGATCCCCAACCGGGACCGGGCAGCCCCCAACGGCCGCCCTCCCGGTCAGGCTGGCCACCCTCCCCACGCGGCTGGCTACCCGGCGGGGGAGCCGGCCGACCGCGCCGCCGCGCCCTGAGCGATCCCAGCCGGCGCCGGCCGAGGCCGTGGTGGCACCTGGTCGCGACAACGATGGCAGGCAGGCGCTCATGGTGATCCTGCCAGACCGGGATGGCGTGACACGACCCCACCGCACTGACGGCACCCGCCCGTCGGTCCAACCGCGCCGCGAGGTTTCCGGAATGTCCCTTACGACGGGATCGAGCTCGGCACGCCCGTGTCGACCGTGCCGCCGGGGGGGACCACCCCGTGGCGGACCGCGAACGCGGCCGCCTCGAGCTTGGAATGCACGCCGAGCTTCACCAGCACGTTCTGCACGTGGGTCCGGACGGTGTTGACCGAGAGGTAGCACTCCTGGGCGATGCGCCGGTTCGACCAGCCAGCGGTGAGCAGCGCGAGGATCTGCTGCTCGCGCGGGCTCAGGCTGTTGACGAGCAGTCGCACCTCCCGGTCGGCGTCGTCGCCCGGCTCGGTCGGGGGCGGGTGGCTGACCGGCCCGTCCTGCCCGTCGGCCAGCCGGCGGATGATCCCCGCGAGCTGCCGCCCCGACGAGTCCTTGGTGGCGAACCCGTGCGCGCCCGCCTTCAGCAGGTTGGACACGAGCTTCGGGCGGGTGTCGGCCGAGAGCATCAGCACTCGGGTCGCCGGCGCCGAGCGTCGGGCCGCCGCCACCACCTGCTCGATGTCGGTTGCTGGCATGTGGACGTCGAGCACCAGGACGTCCGGTTTGTGCTCGTCGAGCATTCGCAGCGCGGACCCCCCGTCGGGAGCCGTCGCCACGACCTCAAGGTCTTCCTCGACCGACAGGACCATCCGCAGTCCCTCGACGAAGACCTCGTGGTCGTCGGCCAGGGCGACCCTGATCGCCGCCGTGCTCATCCTGCCCCCCTGTCGTCCGGGTGGCGTGCGTGCGCCACCGCCGTGGGTCGTTCCCTTGCCTGCAGCCGGCGCTGCCTCTGGTGACGCCGTGCCGCCGGCTCGATGCGGTCCAGCGGGCGGCACGGCCACGTGCTGCTCCGGAGGGTCGCCACCGCGGACGCGGACGACATCGGCTGCCGTGCCGGTAGGCCGCTCGCTCCCGGCCAGCGGCCGGCGCCGGAAGCGGGCGACGCCATGCCGCGCAGAGGCGCTGGCACGCAGCCATGGCAACCCTACGGTGACGGATCGCATCGCGCCTATCATGAGTACTGCATAGCTACGGGAGACGGAGCAGCCTGTCGCCGACGCTGCACGGCACGCATGACTCGGCTCCGGGCGGTGCTGGCGCGAGCTGTCGCATCCAGGCCCTGGCCGATCAGGTGGAGGATCGTCCTGTCAGCAGGGGCCCTGGCGGTGGCGGCAGAGCCAGTCGGCCTTGGCCCGCTCCCACACCCGCACGTCCCGGGTCAGGGTCAGGCCGGCCGGCAGGGGGTGCGGGTAGGCGCCCGGGCCGAGCCAGACCAGCACCGAGCGCTCGGCCCTTGTGCCGGGCGGGAAGCGCATCGGGGTCGGGCCGTTGATCGAGTAGCGGTCCATGCGCAGCACCGAGTCGCGGATCACCACACTCGGCGTTGCGGTCTCGCTCCACTTGAAGAACACGTGGTGGCCGCGCCCGTCGGTGCACGCCTGCTCGTAGCGGCAGCCGGTCCCGTAGGCCATCGGCTCGAGGCGGAGCAGCACGTGGTCGAGGGTGGTCGTCCCGGTCGGCCGGTTCCACCCGTCGTCGGAGCCAGGCCGCTCGGAGATGCCGACGAAGCACCCGTCGAACAGGGAGTCCCGCACGGTCAGGGTCTTCGGGTGGGTGTCGTTCTCGATGCAGTCGTCGCGGATGTTGGTGAACCAGACGTTGCGGACGACGATCTGGGCCGGCGGGTCGCCGTGGCTCGAGATCCCGTCGAAGACGTTGTCGGCGCGCAGGCCGTCCACCACCCCAACGCCCGAGCTGGTGCCAAAGGAGAGCGCGTCGCCGTTGACGTTGTCGTTCAGGTCGTCCCAGGTCCGCCCCGGGCTGACGCTGGACCGGACCACGCCGCCGAGGATGCACAGCCCGCCCGCTGTGGACTCGCTGCCGGTGATCCCGAAGGTGAGCGCGTACACCGTCGAGTTGCCGTAGGCGGTGCTGGTCATGCCGCGCAGGTCGAAGGTGCGGCCGTTGGGCGGATGTGACTCGCTGACCCGCTCGGTCACCACCCCGCGGTGCCGGCTCACGTCCTTGGCCGGGCAGTGGGAGGCGACCGCGGCCGGGCGCGCCGTGCCCGGGGGCGCCGCCGTGGCGGTCCGGGGCGCCTTCGTGGTCGTGGTGGCCCGAGTGGTGGCCGGGGCGGCCGTGGTTGGCGCGGACGTCTCCGGCAGGGTGCCCGCGGCGCCGGTGGTCGCCGTTGCCGCACCGGTCGCGCTGGCCGGGGCCGTCCCGCTGCGCGCCCGGGAGACGGCGACCCCAGCCAGCACCGAGGCGACCAGCGCCAGGGCGAGCGCGGCGGTCCCGGTGCGGCGGCTGAACCGGACGGGGACCAGGCTGCGGGGTGGTGGCACGGGACCTCCGGTGCGTGACGAGCGCGGCGTCAGCCGTCGGCAAGCTACCCCGGGCGGGGGCCGCCCACTGCCTGCACCCGGCGTAGGGCCGCTACGAAGGCCTCTCGATGGTGCCCGGCTCACCGCTGCGTAGGTTCCTGGCATCGCCAGCGACGACGTCGAGCCCTGCGGCGATCCGGCTCACCAGACCACCGCCCGACGGGGGTGCGCATGCCGTGACGGTACGGTGACGACGTACCCCGCCCTGACGCCATTCCGCGTAGCCCGCTACGGCAGGCGCGGGAGGGTGCATAGCGCCGGGACCGTACGCCGCTGGCACGTGGTCAGGCGCGGGCGCTGCGGTCGGCCGGGTCGCGACGGTCGATCCGCAGCAGCCCGGCGAGCCGCTCGGTGAGCGGGCGCACGATGTAGACGGCGGTATCGACCATGATCGCCAGGGTCCGGCCGAGCGTCGGGTGGGCCAGGTACTGGAGGTCGAGCGCTGCCCGCTGGCGGACCAGCTCGCCGAGGTAGCGCTGCTCGAGGTCGCTGCCGTCGACGGAGAGGACCTCCTTGTCGCGCAGGCGGATCTGAGCCGGGCCGGTGAGGCCGGGGCGGTGGGCGAACACCTCGTGGCAGTCGTCGGGGTAGCGCCGGGCCAGCGAGGGGGTCTCGGGCCTCGGCCCGACCAGGGTCATCTCGCCGCGCAGCACGTTGAGGAGCTGGGGCAGCTCGTCCAGTCCGGAGTGGCGCAGGAGCCGGCCGACGCGGGTGATGCGGCTGTCGCCGGCCGGGGTGAACTCCGGGCCGTCCCAGCCGGTCCGCATGGTCCGGAACTTGAAGATCGTGAACACCGAGAAGCCCTGGCCGACCCGGGCCTGGCGGAACAGCACCGGGCCCGGGCTCGACAGCTTCACCGCAAGGGCGAGCAGCACGAGCACCGGGCTGAGGAGCAGCAGCCCGGCTGCTGCCGCGAGCACGTCGAGCGCGCGGCGTGCCGGGCCGGGTGCGACGCCGGGCGCTGTGGCGTCATCGACCGGCGCTGTGGCGTCGTGGACCTTGGTGTAGCTGATCTGGTGTAGCACGGTACCTCCACGCGTCAGGACCGGGTAGGCGATGGGGTGTACTCGGGGACCAGCTGGGAGAGCCGCTGGCGCACCAGGACGGGGTCGCCCGCCTCGGTGGCCGCCAGCAGGGGCTCGAGCTCGGTGAGGAAGCCGGGGCCGACCGGGGTGTGCGCCGCGGTCGACCAGACCTTGGGGTGGGCGGTGGGGGTGCGCTGCTCGCGCACGCTGAACAGCGCCTCGTTGAGCTTCTCGCCGGGCCGCAGCCCGGTGTAGCGGATGGTGACCTCGTCGGAGGCGAGGCGGACCTGGGCCGCGTAGTTGCGCACCAGGTCGACGATGCGGACCGGCTCGCCCATGTCGAGCACGAAGACCTCGCCCTGCTCGGCCATGCCGCCCGCCTCGATGACCAGGCCGACGGCCTCCTCCACGGTCATGAAGAAGCGGGTCACGTCGGGGTGGGTGACGGTGACCGGGTCGCCGTTGGCGATCTGCTCGGAGAGCACCGACAGGAACGAGCCCCGGCTCCCGAGCACGTTGCCGAAGCGGACCGAGGCGAACCGGGTGGCGCCGCCCACGCAGGCCAGGCAGATCATCTCGGCGAGCCGCTTGGTCACCCCGAGGATCGACGAGGGGTCGGCCGCCTTGTCGGTCGAGATCAGGATGAAGCGCTCGGTGCCCGAGAGGAGCGCCGCTCGGGCCAGGTGCATGGTGCCGAGCACGTTGGTCTTCACGCCCTCGCCCGGGTGGCGCTCGAGCAGGGGCAGGTGCTTGTGGGCGGCGGCGTGGAACACCACCTCCGGGCGCAGGTCGCGGAACAGCTGCAGGACCCGCTCGCGGTCGCGGATGTCGGCGATGATCGGCTCGTCGCCGTCGAGCAGCGTCCTGCCGTGCAGCTCGAGCCGCAGGCCGTGCAGGTTGGACTCGTCGTGGTCGAGCAGGTACAGCGCCGCCGGGGAGAAGGCGGCGATCTGGCGGCACAGCTCGCTGCCGATCGACCCGCCCGCCCCGGTGACCAGGACCCGCCTGCCCTCCACCAGCGCCCGTGAGCCTTGCCTGACCACGCGCAGCTCGTCGCGGCCGAGCAGCCGGTCCACCCGCAGGCGGCGAAGGTCGGACAGGCGCGCGTCGCGCTGCAGCGGGGCGATGAAGGTCGGCAGGTAGCGCACGCCGGCCCCGGCCGCGGCGGCGGCCCGGGCCAGGCTGCGGACCCGCGCCGTGGGCAGCGACGGGATGGCGACGATGACCACGTCCACGGCCTGCTCCTCGGCCACGGCCACCAGCTCGCCGGTGCTGCCGAGCACGGGCAGGCCGGGTCCGGCTCCTGCGGCGGCGGCCGGGTCGTCGTCGAGGAAGCCGATCGGGCAGAGCCCGAAGTCGGGCGTGCGCCCGAGGTCGCGGGCGACCGCGCGGCCCGCCTCGCCGGCGCCCACGATCAGGCAGCGAAGCCCCTGCCGGATGGCTGGTGCGGCCGGGTCAGCGTCGGTGCGGTCGGGCGCCGCCCAGGCGGGCGCACACGCGGCAGCCCCGAACTCGCCACCGTGCGACCGCTGCATCGCCACCCCCCCGGACCGGAACCTCCGCCAAGTCCGGCGCCGGGCACGAGAACGGGATCGTGGAGTTCGGGGCCGGCGCCGGGCTTGCTTCGAGGCATACGCTCGCGCTTCCGCGCTGATTCCGGATGAGCCAGCAGCGTGAAACCGCCTACGGCATCGGGATGATCATCACCTGCGCTCTCGGCCAGAGGCCCAAGCCGCCGACCAGCAACGAAGATCACAGGCAGGTAACGGTCAGGTCTCGGCCCCAATACCTGGGACGAATCCGCCGTAGGCGGCCTACGTCATGGAGGGTCAGCCGTGCGCCAGCCCCGCAGAAGGTTGCAGCCCGGCCGTCGGTGCCGCCGAGCCTGGCCCAGTCGGGGGGGTCAGCCGTGCGCCGGCCCCGCAGAAGGTTGCAGCCTCCCCGGAGCCGGACGGTCAGGCGTGGCTGAGCGGGCGTGGGGCGGCCAGCTCGCGCCCCTGGCGGTGGGGAGGTGCGGGCACGACGTCGCGGGCGGTCGCGACCAGCCGGCGGCCGTCGACCACGGTGACCGCCACCCAGCAGAGCGCGAACAGCACCCAGACGTGGCGGAAATGCATCGTCTCGTGGCTCATGCTCATGAGCAGGTTGGCGGCGACGCCGGCGCCGAGCCCGCGCATGGTGGCCGGGCCGCGCCCCTCAGCCAGCAGCAACCGGCCACCCCACCGCAGCAGCGCCCCGTACAGGACGAGGATGCCGGCCAGCCCCAGCACGCCCCGCTCGATCAGGTAGGCGATGACGTCGTTGTGCAGGCTCTGGTTACGGCCCTTGGCGTTGACCACCACGTCGATCGCCTCGCCGGGACCGAGCCCGACGGCCAGGCGCGAGCCGGCGCCCCGGAAGCCGGAGTCCCAGAGCTCCAGCCTGGCCCGGGTGCCGCGGTCCAGGCGCCCGAGGTTCTCGGCGAACGCCCCTTCCCGCTCGCGGGCGGCGAGCGCGCTGACCTCGGCCAGGCCGAGGCGGGGCACCCCGAGCAGCGCGACGGTCACGCCCAGCGCGACGGTCACGAGCAGCAGGCCGCCGCCCACCAGCCCCATGAGCTGCTCCCGGGTCCGGGCAGCGCGCAGGGAGGGGCCGAGGGCGAGGAACGCCCACCCGCCGAGGACCCCGGTGAGGGCGCCGTTGGAGCCGGTCACGTACATGCCGAACAGGACCCAGCCGAGCACCAGGAAGCGGGTGACGCGCCGCCGGGGCCAGGGGGAGCTGAGCGCCACGAAGTACGACACCAGCATGAAGCTCGCGGCCAGGTTCGGGTTGCCGGTGGTGGTGGCGAGCCGGTCGTCGAAGGTCTGCCCGAGCAGCGCCTTGGCCACGCTGGTGGGGACGGCGTGCAGGAAGGTCGCGATCAGCAGGGTGCCCCAGGCGAGCGCGGCGACCACCCAGACCTTGAGGGCGGTGTGCAGGGCTCGCTCCCGGCCGCCGAGGTCGTTGCAGATCGCCAGGAACAGGGCGAACAGGTACAGCTCGATGAGCAGGTTCAGCAGCCCCTTGGACGGGTTGGCACTCGCGATCAGCGCGATCAGGCTGGCGAGCAGGATCAGCCCGAAGGCGGCCCCGGCCGGCCAGCGCAGGGGCCGGCCATTGCGGAGCAGCCCGAACAGGGCCGCCACGATGTAGCACACGGCGAACAGGTCGACCAGGGCGCTGTTGCCAGGGCCGGCGGGCACGAGCAGGGGCAGGAGGAAGACGGCCCCGCCCAGCAGGAACAGGCTCACCCTGGCATCGTCTCCCCGAAGCTCACCGCGCGCCCCGCCGCACGCCGAGGTGGCGGCGGCCGGCGACCCAGGCGGCCTGGGCGGCCAGCCCCTCCTCGAGGTCGACCTCGGGCCGGTAGCCGAGCAGCGCCTCGGCCCGGGTGCCGTCCGCGCCGGTGTGCCTGGCGTCGCCGGGCCGGCTGGGCTCGTGGACGATCTCGATCCGGCGCCCGCTGACCTGGCCGACCAGGTCGAGGACATGGTTCAGGGTCACCCGGCGCCCGCCGCCGACGTTGACCGCCTCGGCGTGGATGGGCGCGTACATGGCGAGCAGGTTGGCGCGGACCACGTCGGACACGTAGGTGAAGTCGCGGGTCTGCTCGCCGTCGCCGTACACGGTGATCGGCCGGCCGCGGTAGACGGCTTCGAAGAAGCGCCGGAAGCCCATGTCGGGGCGTTGGCGTGGGCCGTACACGGTGAAGTAGCGCAGCGTGGCCACGGTCAGCGACGACACCGCAGGATTCGCGTAGGCGAGGCAGAGATGCTCGCTGGCGAGCTTGGTGACCCCGTAGGGCGAGACCGGCCGGGTGGTGGACTCCTCGGTGGTCGGGTAGGTCGGCGCGTCCCCGTAGACGCTCGAGGAGGACGCGGCCACCAGCCTTGGCACCCCCACGCGCACGCACGCCTCCAGGAGCTGCTGGGTGGCGAGCACGTTGTGGCGGACGTAGATGGCGAAGTCGGCCCCCCAGGAGGCGCGCACGCCCGGCTGGGCGGCCTGGTGGAGCACGGCGGTGGCGCCGGCGAGCCAGCCGTCCAGGTCGAGCGAGGCGAGGTCGCCCTCGACGAAGCGGAACCCGGGCCGGCCGAGCAGCCCGGCCAGGTTCGCCTGCTTCTCCGCCGGCGCGTAGTAGGGGGTCAGCGCGTCGACCCCGACGACCTCGTGGCCCTCGGCGAGCAGCGCCTCGGCCAGGTGCGAGCCGATGAACCCGGCCACGCCGGTGACGAACACATGCCCGTTCATCGCAGGTATCCCAAACTCTCGGGAGCCCGCCGCACCTCGGCGTCGGGCTCGTCCGGACCGTAGGCGACGGGTACGACGCCGGCGTGGGGAACGGCGGCACCGTCCGACCCTGCCAGCTGGGTGAGGCGGTCGTCCAAGTCCAGGGCCTCCTGGGGTCGCTCGGGGCGAGGTCGTGGTGCTCGCCCGGGTCGTTGGTCAGGTCGTGGATGGTGAGGGAGCCGAGTACACCTCGTCCGGGTGGTCGGTGAGGCCGCTGCTCACCAGAGCGTCCAACACCCGGTCACGGACGCGTCGATGGTCTCGGTGCCTGCGGCCGCCTAGCGGCTCTTGGACCGCTCGCGCTCAGCCTCCGGCCTCCCCCTGGCGCTCCTCCTTGTCCTTCTTGCGCAGCGGCAGGGGCAGGCTCGCGGGACCCTTGTCGCCCTCGACCTGGGGGACGGGCACGCTGCGCACGCGCGCGATGTTCGACTCGCTGTCGCTCTCCTGGGAGGCGTAGTGCCCGTAGCGGACGAGCCGGGTGAGCCCCGAGGTCTTGGACCCGAGCAGGATCGACCCGAGGGTCCGCAGCCCTTCGCGGCGCAGCCCCTCGGCCACCTCGCGGATCGACTTGGTGGCGGCGCGGCCCGACCGGACCACCAGCAGGGACGCGTCGGCCGCACCGGCCAGGGAGATCGCCTCGGCCGACCAGCGCGCCGGCGGGGTGTCGAGGATGACGATCATGCCGGTCGCCCGCAGCAGCTTGAGCATCGCGCCCACCTGCTTGGTGGCGAGCAGCTCGGCCGGGTTGCTCGTGCTGGCGCCGGCCGGGAGCACGACGAAGTTGTCGCTGACCGAGATGAACAGCGAGGCGAGGTCGTTGCGCTCGCCCTCCAGGTAGCCGGCCAGGCCCTCCTCCAGGTAGCCGGCCAGGCCCTCGGACTCGGGCAGCTCGAGCAGCTTCTCGATCCCGGGCCGGCGCAGGTCGCTCGAGACCAGCACGACGTTGCGGCCCAGGCGGGCGAGCACGTGGGCCAGGTTCACCGACACGGTCGACTTCCCCTCGTGGGCGTCGGCCGACAGGATGGCGAGCACCCTGACGCTGGTGCCGAGCCCGCGCCGCTCCAGGGCGCCGACCAGCCGGCGGTAGCCCTCGGCGGTCGGGCTGAAGGGCCGGTCGAGCACGGCCACCCCCTTGCGGCGATGGCGCCGGGCCAGGTGGGGGATGTCGGCGATCACGGTGAGGTCGGTGGCGGACTCGACGTCGTCGGCGGAGAGCACCTTGGGGGCGTACGCCTCGGCCACGAAGGCGGCACCGATCCCGCCGAGCAGGCCGAGCAGCAGGCCGATGGCGAGCGCCACCCTGCGCCCGGCCGGGTTGCGCTGGGGCCCGACGTTGACCGGCTCGTCCACGGTGGTGGGCGTGCCGAGCAGGGCCGCCTGCTTGTCGATGTCGTCGAGCTCGGCCTGCTTGTTGGTCAGCAGGGTGGTGTGGTAGTGGAGCTGGGCCTCGGTGCCCGGGGAGGCGGTGCCGTTGGCGCTCTGCTGGCGCTCGGCGTTGGCCTGCAGCGAGAACGCCCGGACAAGCCGGGTGAGCCGCTGGATCTCGTTCACCCGAGGCGTGCGGATCGTGGTGAGCTGGGTGTTGTACTTGGCGTTGCGGCGCGCGGCGTAGGTCTTGGCGTAGGCGGTGAGCACCCGCTCCGCCAGGATCGGGTCGTCGTCGGCGTAGGAGATGGTGAACTGGGTGGTGCCCGGGATGGAGGTGGCCTCGAGCGCGGCGTTCAGCCGCAACACCCACTGCGCCTTGGGCTGGCCACGCAGGGGCTCGAGCCGCGCGGCGACCGGGCCGAGGCCGTCGATGACCGCCTGCACGGCCTGCACGTCGGGCACCAGCACCGGGGTGGCGCCGCGGTCGGGCTGGCGGCCGCCGGCGTCGCTCAGGTTGGCCGAGCGGACGTCCATCTGGACCGAGGCCAGGTTCTTGGCGTTGGACGGCAGGGTCCGGGGCAGCAGCAGCATCCCGGCCAGCAGGCCGAGCACCACGCTGGCGACGACGACGTACCTGCGTCGCCAGGCCGAACGGGTGTAGTCGGCCAGCGAGGCGCTGGCCCGGGTCGGGTCGCTGGACGTCGGGCCGGACATCGAGGACATAGGGGTGCGGCCTTCCGGGTCGTATCGAGGGAGCCCTGTCAGGGCGAGCTGGACAGCTCGAGGCTGCGCTGCATCGCGAACGCCGCCGCCTCGAGCTTGGAGTGCATCTCGAGCTTCTCGAGGATGTTCTGGATGTGGGTGCGGACGGTGTTGGGGCTGATGAACAGCTCCGACCCGATGTGGGCGTTGTCCCAGCCGCGGCCGAGGAGCACCAGCACCTCGCGCTCGCGCGGGGAGAGGCGCGAGATGGGGGAGTCCGCCTTCTCGGCCTGGCGCTCGACCAGCCGCCGGAACACCCCGGGCAGCATCGACCGGGGCACGACCCCCTCGCCCTCGAGCACCGCCTGGACCGCTCGCAGCACGGTCTTGGCGCCGCTGGTCTTGCTGACCACGCCGGCCGCGCCGTCGTGGATGGCGGCCACCACCAGGTCGAGCTCGAGCTCCCGGGCCAGCACCACGACCTTGACGCCGGGGTGGTCGCGCAGGATGCTCGCGACCAGGCTGGGCCGCTCGGAGAAGGCCAGGTCGGCATCGACCAGCACGAGGTCGGGCCGGTGCGTCCCGAGCGAAGCCAGCACGTCGGTGGACGAGCATTGGCCGACGACCTCGTGCTCGCCGTCGCGGTCGAACAGCGCTGCCAGCGCCTCGTTGAACAGCGGCTGGCAGTCAGCGAGGAGCACCCTTGCCAAGCCTTCCTCCCCTTGCCGTCTGCCCCTCTCGCCTCGGCCAGGCCGGGTGGCAGTCTCGCCGATGGCTACCTCCCCCCGATGCTGGACCACCCGGTGACGACCGCGAATACGCCGACGCAGTAGGCCACCTACTGCGGTCGCCCTATTCCGGGCGGCCCTGCCTGCCCCGACCAGGCCATCCAGAGGCCAGCCACACGGACCAGGACCAGAGCCGATGCGGGGCCGGTTGGGATCGGGCCGGCCGCGGGCGGCTCATGCGTCTGCACTAGGCAAGGTTAGGGAGGGCAGGCTCGGGCCGGCTCAGAGGGCGTCAGCCCGCGGCGGCGCCCTTGAGGCTCCGGGTCTCGAGCGGGTTGCACCTGGCGTTCAGGCACGCCCCGGTGGCCAGGTCGAAGTCGAAGTTGTGGCCCAGGCAGCGCAGCACCCCGCCGGTGACGATCCCCCCGTGGGTGAGGTCCTCGCCCGCGTGAGGGCAGTAGCGGCCGATCTCGTAGGGCCCGTCCGGCCCCTCCACCACGATCCGCTCGTCAGGGGCCCGGGTGGTCTCGTACGCCTCCACCGCCTCGAGGGCCTGCTCGTCGGCGTGCTTGAGCAGCCCGACCAGGTAGTCGTTGTACAGGTCGGGCGAGCGCCAGGCCGAGAAGCGCAGCGACAGCAGCAGGTCCTCCCAGCCAACACGGCCGGCGACCGCCGGCGCCAGCCAGCGGGAGGCGACCCGGAACCGGTACTGGACCTCCCGAGCCCGCCCGTCGAGGTCGACCCGCACCCGCTCGGGGCCGAGGTGGACGTCCCAGCGCCCCCCGCCCGGCCCTTCCACCTCGAAGCGGACGGTCATGCCGATCCGCTGCAGGAAGTACTCGGACAGCTCGCCGAGGCGGGCGAAGTGGTCGGCGAAGCGCTCTGCCAGGTCGTCGCCGGGCTCGGGGAACGACCGGTAAACGGCCTCGACGTCGGGGCGGCGGCGCCGGGCATAGTCCTCGAGGTAGCCCTCGACGCGGTCGGGGTCGTAGGAGAAGCCCTCCCAGCGGGGGTCTGGGGTGCGGCACCCGCTGGCCGGCTCGAAGGTGTCCCCTGGCAGCCACTGCTGGACCTCCTGGCCGGGCAGGTGGTCGCGCAGCCAGGCGGCCGCCTGGGCCTGGTCGGGGAAGATGCCCGGCGCCGGGATCCAGCGGTTGTGGTGGGCGAGGGCCGGGTCCAGGAAGCAGGGCGGTCCGGCGTAGGGGACGGCCAGGCCCGGCTCCACGCCGCGCAGGAAGCGGGTGACCGCCTTGAACTTGCCTTCGCGCTTCTCGGCCGACAGCCGCCGCCTGACCTCCTCGGGGTACTCGTAGCAGACCGGGTGCCAGCTCGCGCCCGACATCTGCACGCCGACCACGTCGAGCCGGCCGCCGGCGAGCGTGGCCGCCCTCCTGGCCTGGGCGACCGTAAGCCGGGCGTCGTTGCAGTGCAGCACCGACGCCCCACCCGCGCAGACCAGCACGCCCGAGTCGTTGCACATGGGCGACTGCTCGATGATGAAGGTGAGCCAGTCGCCCTTGGTGGACAGCTCGAACCGCTGCCAGGCGGGCAGCTCGACGACCCGGGTGACCCCGGCCGCGGCCAGCCGGTTGCGGAACACCGGGGACGGGTACTCGGGGATCAGGACCCGGGCCCGCTCGGGCAGGCGGGTCAGCACGCCGAGGTCCATGTGGTCGAGGTGCTCGTGGGAGACGGTCACCCAGTCGCAGTCGAGCACCCGCGGGTCGTCCAGGTGGGAGCTGTCGGGGAACTGGTGCCAGGCGGCCTGGAACGCGCCCTGGCGCGACAGCCAGGGGTCCATGAGGAGGCGCACGTCCTCGGTGTCGATCCGCCAACCGGCATGGCCGAGCGAGGTCAGTAGCATGATGTCCATTCATCGGCGGCTACCGCCCGACCATGAGTCGACCCCGACCGGACCGGTAGCGACGGGCTCGTACCCTCCGAAGCTAGGCCACGGCCCGGGCCCCGCCGTAGTCGCAACCGACGGGGCCGATCTACGGCAGATGCCGGACCAGCCCACCGCCACCGCGGCGGCCAGGCGCTCCTCCACCCGGCACCATTCGAGCAGGCCCTTGCCTGCGCCGGCGATGCCGTACTGCTTGGGCATCCACGGACGGTCGGCGACCGGGGTCACCTCGGCCACGCTCCACCACCTTCACGCTCGTGACAGCCGGCAGTCCGCCGATGCTAGCGGTGACCCGTGACAACCGGCGGCCCCGGCGCCTTGGTG
>WNFV01000711.1_pt1 | contig 63881 bp, 60 predicted proteins | sample 5400101 | NCBI WGS metagenome assembly WNFV01 (sample SAMN13153361, study PRJNA577476) | soil metagenome | isolation source: 115 cm soil or saprolite under grassland replicate 1 | place: USA:California | collected 2016-06-15
GCTCTTCCATCGCTTGATGGAGAGTGGGTACAGTTAGCTCTCCCGAATTGGGAAAGGGATCGGTCATGGCACGCATCACCGGGACAGTGAAGTGGTTCAACGACGCGAAGGGCTTCGGTTTCATCTCGAGGGAAGGAGGGCCCGATGTGTTCGTGCACTTCAGCGCCATATCGGGCTCGGGATTCAAATCCCTTGCCGAAGGCGATCGAGTCGAGTTCGAAGTTGTTCAGGGACAGAAAGGCCCGCAGGCAGCTGACGTCACGAAGATCGCGTAGCGCATGATTGCCCCGCCGCCAAAGGCCCCGGTTATAGCCGGGGCTCTTTTTTTCGCCCTCGAATCACAAAAATGATTTTGCACAGCGGCATTTGATTTGCTTTCATTCACAACATTAGAGAGATCAAAATCTTCTTCGAGGGGCGCGCATGGCGGCAATCTGGAAGGGGTCACTCGCTTTCGGGCTCGTCAACATCCCGGTCGAGTTACGCACTGCGGTCCGCGCCGATCACATCAGCTTCCGGCTCCTTCACGAGGAGGACCTATCGCCCGTCAGGTACGAGCGCGTTTGTCAGGCCGAAGGCGAGCCCGTCCCATGGAACGAGATCGTAAAGGGATACGAATACGAGAAGGGCAAGTTCGTGGTTCTTACCGATGAAGACTTCAAGACGGCTGCCCTCGAAAGCTCGAAGACAATCGACATCATCGATTTCGTCCAGCAGGACGAGATCGATCCCAGGTACTTCGAGACTCCCTACTACCTCGTTGCCGCGAAAGGAGCTGAGAAATCCTACGCTTTGCTGAGAGAAGCCATCCGCAACACCGGCGCCGTCGGAATCGGAAAAATCATTATCCGACAAGCGCAGCATCTCGCCGCCATAAAAGTCCTCGGCGATGCATTGGTGCTCGAGATAATGCGATTCTCCAATGAGCTGGTGGATCCGGGTGAGTACTCGTTCCCCGGTCGGACGGACGTTCGGCCGCAGGAGCTCAAGATGGCCGAGCAGCTCGTTGAGAATCTCGCTGAGGCCTTCGATCCGTCCAAGTACACCGATGACTATCGCGCGAACCTGATGAAAGTCATCAACGCCAAAATGCGTGGCAAGAAGATCAAGCTGGAGCCCGAAGAGAAAGCCCTCGATACAGGAGTACTCGATCTCATGTCGAAGCTCCGAGCAAGCCTGGAACAGGGCAACGGCAAGAAAGCGTCACGCGGCAAGCGTTCAGCTGCCCCGGCAAAGACGAGAGCGACGAAACCCAGCAAGCGCAAGACCGCCTGACGCCCGGATATGGCGACGCGCACACGGCGCGCTGCCGGCGCGGCAGAACAGCTCGCCGAGTATCGCCGCAAGAGAGACTTCAGGAAAACGGCGGAGCCCGCTGGTGATTCCAAGCCTCGGCGCGATTCGCACCTTCGCTTCGTCGTACAGAAGCATGCCGCCAGCCATCTTCATTTCGACCTCCGCTTGGAGATCGACGGCGTCATGAAGAGCTGGGCGGTCCCGAAAGGACCGAGCACGGATCCCTCCGTAAAGCGGCTTGCCATGCAGGTCGAGGATCACCCCATCGACTACAACACGTTCGAGGGAACGATTCCACAGGGAGAGTATGGGGGCGGAACAGTAATGCTCTGGGACCACGGGTTCTACACCCCGGATGAATCCTCGGGCGATGACGAGGCTGCCATCCGCCAAATGTACGCGCGCGGCAATCTCAAGATCACGTTCTTGGGGGAGCGAATGCGCGGATCCTACGCCCTTGTCCGGATGAAGTACTCCCGCAACGGACAAAGCTCTTCCAAGCCTCAATGGCTACTCATCAAGCACCGCGATGGATTTGCTTCGAGCGACGATATTGTTGCCGACAACATGACGTCAGTCGACACCGGAAGAACCATGGATGATATCGCCACCGGCAAGAGCAGCGTCTGGCGAAGCAATCGCAGATCCTCGCGAACGGCCACTTCCGCTCGCTCGCGAGCCGCGCCGTCCATCACCAATGAGGCCGGCAAGTCCGAGCGAAAAGCCAGGCCTTCTACCGGATCTTTCCGCGACCTGGAGCCGATGTACGCATCGATCGGAACGGAGATACCCGGCGAAGGCTGGACGTTCGAGCCGAAATACGACGGGATCCGGGTTCTGGCCTTTGCCACTCCATCGGAAGTCCGGCTCGTCACACGCAATGGAAAAGACAAGTCTGCACAATTCCCCGAGATAACCGAGGCGCTCAGGTCTATCGCCAAGAAGAAGAAGCAGAGCGTCGTCGTCGACGGCGAGATCGTCGCCCTCATCGACGGCAAGCCGGCAAGATTTCAGGAGTTGCAGTCGCGGATGCACGTCAAGGAAGCACACGTCATCGAGCGATATCGGACTTCCGCTCCAGCCAGTCTCATTCTGTTCGACATCCTCATGAGCGGCGACCGCGTACTGGTGAATGAGCCGTGGTCAGTGCGAAGGGCCGAGCTTCTGCGACAATTCGGAAAGTTTGCTTCCGATCGGATCCGTATCACGGAATCCATCGAGGGTGATGGGAAAAAGATGCTTCAGCTCGCAAGGAAGCAGGGCTGGGAAGGCATCATCGCCAAGCGAGTGACGTCCACTTATCAGCCGGGCGAGAGGTCCAGATCATGGCTCAAGCTGAAGATCGAGTACCGGCAGGAGTTCGTCGTCGGAGGGTTCACTGAGCCGCGCAATTCACGGCAGCATCTGGGCGCGTTGCTGCTCGGCTATTTCGATCATGGCCGGCTCATCTACGTTGGACACACCGGCGGAGGCTTTACTGGCGCGGGACTCGCGGAGATGTATCGGCGCCTCAACCCGCTCGAGCGCAAGACGTCGCCCTTCGCAGAAGTCCCTCGGACCAACGAGAGGGCGCATTGGGTGGAGCCTGAGGTTGTAGTGGAGGTGAAATTCAGCGAATGGACTTCCGACGGGAAATTGCGGCAGCCGATTTACCTCGGCACTCGCGATGATAAGGACCCCCAGGAAGTGGGCCGGGAGAAGGAGAGCGTGCAGAAGAAGGAGCCGGCGAAAACAGGAGTTGGGTCGAAGGCTGGAGCGGCGAAATCCCGCGCGCGAAAACGAATCTACGCAGAGCGAACACTGATCCCTTCAACAACCGGCACTGCGAGCCGCGGCGGACGACGCCCCGGCGGTCTACACGCGCGCGAGCTTACCCAACTGGTGCAGACGCTCAACGAAATCGAAAATGACAACGGGTCGGGCACCGTGGAGGTTGAGGGTCGCGATCTCGCGGTCACCAACCTCGACAAGGTCTTTTTCCCGCGAAAGAAGCTTACCAAGGGCGACCTGATGCGGTATTACGTCACCGTTGCTCCGCTGGTCCTACCGGTGATGAGAGACCGGCCTCTCGTCCTCAAGCGCTTTCCCAATGGAGTCGGAGGTCAGTCATTCTTTCAGCAGAACGCAGGTGATCCTCCAAAGGGAGTGAGGATCGAGACAATCGAGACGCAGGGTGGTTCCACAAACTTGCGGATCGTTGGAGGTGATCTCTATACGCTTCTTTACACAGTCCAGCTTGGAAGCATATCTGTGGATCCCTGGCACTCTCGCATTCACTCGCTTGATTTTGCCGACTACGCAATCCTCGACCTCGACCCCGCGCCGCGCGCCACTTTCAGCCGCGTGGTTCAGGTAGCGCAATGGGTCAAGGAAACTCTCGATCGGCTGGGCCTCCATGCGGGCCTCAAGACTTCGGGATCGACCGGGATGCATATATACCTGCCACTGCCCCCGAAAACTCCCAACGAAGCCGCGACGCTCCTCGCGCAGATAATCGCCACCGATGTCGCGGAGTCACACCCCAAGGTCGCGACTACCGAGCGCTCGGTGAAATCCCGCGGTGCGACTAGCGTTTATGTCGATTATCTCCAGAACATTATCGGCAAAACCGTCGCTGCTGCGTACTCGGCGCGCGCCAATCCCGAAGCTCTTGTTTCTACGCCGCTCGAGTGGGCTGAATTGACCGGGGACCTGGACCCGCGGGATTTCACCATTGAGACGGCACCGGAACGATTCGCCGAAGCTGGGGATCTCTGGGCGGCGGCACTCAAGAAACCCAACTCGCTCAAAGCGCTGGGCTAACGGTTCCCGACTTTCCTCAGGGGGAGCTCTATCTGACCCGTGTCACCGGCAGGCCTGGGCCTCTCTTCTGGTGCGGTGAACGATGAGTCGCTCGTTTCATCGACCATGTGGGTCAGCTTGTAGTACAAGTGAAGAGCGTTGACCGGAGCCATGAAGCTTCGTCGTCCGGCGCGAGAGATCGCCACAGCTTCTTCACGAACACGACGAGGCAGATCCTGCGCCAGTGGGTGTGCGAGAAGGCGTCGGATCTCTTCGGTATTTCGCGCTAATAGTGCAGCACAAAGGCTGTCCAGATACGCGAGCATCGAGCGGCCCCGGAGAAACTAGTTGACCTTAGGTACACATTGCAACTAATACACTCAAAAGGCAATAGGTTCCAGTCTTTCCATTGCATGCCTCATCCTTTTTCTAGGATGTCAGCATGTCCAGTCTTATACCCCGTTGGGTGGGACGACGTTTCCTCGGTGCGTATCGGAATAATTGTGCTGGACGGCCCCGGCCTTCACTTCTCCACTCCTCTGTCGGCTCGACTAGCCAGGCCGCTTGAAGAGCCCTGCGGAAGCTCGCTTTGTGCAAGCGTTTACCCAGGAGCAGCTCATACATATGCTGTAGCTCGCTCAGGGTGAAGGTTGCTGGCAGCAGCCTGAAGGCCACTGGCGACTGATCCATGCGGATTCGAAGCATCGCAATGGCACTGTCGAGCATCGCCCGCTGTCGCGGGGTCACCACCGGCAGCTCACCAATCGGGAACCAAGCGTAATCTCCGCCGACCGGAGGCGGCGTCCCGGCAGGAGCGAGTCCCACGAATGCTACCGAGATCTCGCTATCGGACGGATGCCGCTTGTCGCTCCCCCATGCTCCCAACTGCTCGAGCCACGAAGGAATTCCCCCAAGAGCCCGGGTCGCGATTCTGCCTGCTGTTTCGTCGAGTGTCTCGTCCGTTGAGGGCTGTTCCCACGGCAGCGCCCATTTTTCTTTTCCGTCCGGCGTGCGCCAGAGCAGAACCGCGAGTTGATCCTTCAGCGCAGTGAAGAGAACGAGATCGATTGTGTGGGGAGACTTCCTGCTGCGGCGATCGGACATCGTACCGCGAATTAGTCACCGATTGGGACTAATGTCAAGGGGGGACTAGATTAATTAGCTACTTGATAATAATTGCCACCCGACTCTTACGCTTATATACGTGCGATCGATTGCCGAGTCAACAGAATACTGGTGATTATCGCGGCGTGGCTTGACGCTGCATTCCCGTGCCCAAAGGAATCGTCGGCATCCCCGTGCCCAGCGGAATCGAGATTGGAAGCTTACCCGTGATCGAAGCGACGCCGAGAAGAGCACGCGCTGCAGCTGCCTGAGATGCCGGAAAGCCGCCCCAGCCCACAAGGTAGGCCGGAATCGCGGGAATTTGCTGAAGAACGTACGGGTTTCCGAACGAGACCACGATGAGCTTTCGGCCATTGTTGCGCAAATGATCGATGAAACTTGTGAACGCCTTCGGCGCGGATGCTGAAACCGCGTCCCAGCTCTGTCCGACGTAAGAGCTGATGACGGTTACGTCCGCCGAATCAGCAGCACGCTCAATACGCCCGTAATCCGCCGACGGATCCTCGGCTACCAACAGTTCCGAGCGCAATCCCGGATACCGCGCCCTGATCTCTCCGTTGAATGCCACACCGGCCGAAAGATCGGCGCGGCGAGCCACTGCCACCGAGAGGATTTTTGTGTTTTGCGACAATGTCAGGGGAACGTAACCAAGTGAATCCTTGACCAGTGTGATCGACTTCTCGGCAATCAGGTTCGAGGTGTTGACGTGAGAGCTGTCACCCACGACGAACCGTAACGCGTTCAGGTCTACGAGCTTGGATCGGTTCAGTCCGAGTGATGCCTTAGTCCGCAATATTCTCCGTACCGATTCGTCGAGGCGTGCTTCAGAGTATCGCCCGTCGTTCACGCCCGCGACCACTGCATCAATGGTCTGTGTGACGTTCAACGGCTGAATGAGGACATCGACGCCGGCGGTTACCGCTCGTTTAACCGCCTCTACTGCACCATACTGATCGAGCACTCCTCGCATATCCATCGCGTCGGAGATGATGATCCCCTTGAACTGAAGTTCATTGCGCAACAGCCCGGTCAGAACTTTTGCCGAGAGCGTTCCCGGGACTCCTGTCGAATCGAGCGCCGGCATCGCGCCATGGAATGACATTATCGCTCCAACGCCGCCGGAGACTGCCGCCTTAAATGGTATCAACTCGACACTATCAAGCCTACTTCTGCTCACCGTTACGACAGGGAGGGCGAGGTGGGAGTTGACGCCGGTGTCACCATGTCCGGGGAAGTGCTTGCCCGTCGCAATCATGCCATTGGCCTGCAACCCGCGGATAAATGCCGAGCCAAGGCGCGCCACGAGTCTCGGATCCTCGCCATACGAGCGGGTATTGATGACCGGATTCGCTGGATTGTTGTTCACATCCAGAACCGGCGCGTAGGCAATGTGAATCCCTAGCGCGCGACCCTCCTGAGCTGTCAGCTTGCCCTCTTCAAAGGCGAGAGAAGTGTCCCCCGTGGCGCCAATTGCCATCTCCGGCGGCGCAACCACTGCCCCGCCAAGATCGATGGCATTAGGGACGAAATAGCCTCCCCGCGCCCGAAATCCGGCGCCGGCTTCCAAGTCCGCGCCAAACAGTAGCGGGAACTTGCTCATGGCCTGGAGTGCGTTGAGCTTTGCTGCCAGCTCGGTCGGCGAACCGATGGAAATCGTGAAGCCGCCGACCTTTTCCCCAACGATGTAGCTCGTCAGGCGTTGCCACTGAGGAGAGTTTCCCGACGTGTAGTCGCCAAGGACGGTCGGCCATACCATCTGGGCCGCTTTTTCCCTCAGCGTCAGGGTCCGCATTACCGAATCGACCCATCGCTCCGTCGCGGCGCTTGAACGGGCGGTTCGATTAATATCTTCTGACCCACCCACTTTTTGCCCGCCACGAGCCGGCGGCATGCACCCGGTAACGAGCGCCGCCACCAGTGCGAGCTTTCTACCTCTCGACATCAGTGGGAGATCGTTCCCTGCTTGCTCGTATCGATCTCGGCTCCGTCGCCCGTCTTGAAAAGAAAGGCAGACATGTTTCGGGTCAGAAATGTCCGGGCCTGAGGATCCATGACGTCGAGGCCATAGTGGTTGATCAGCATCGTCTGCTGTTTACCCCAGTCAGCCCAGCACTGGCGGCAGATCTCGCTGACAATTCGCGCACCGATCTGACCCGGAAAGGGAGCTTTCTCGAAGCCTTCGCGCGTCTGTCCACAGCGCGCACAGGTGATCGTAGCCACGACAGCTACGACCCCGCATATTCGATTTTCGCGAGCCCGAAGAACGAGAGCACGCGGAGGTACACCCACCCTATGTCGAACTCGTACCACTTCGCCTTGAACTTTGCAGAATGGGGATCGTGGTGGTGGTTGTTGTGCAGCTCCTCGCCGCCAAGCCAGATCGCAATTGGCAAGATGTTCCGGCTGGCGTCCTTGACATTGAAGTTACGGTATCCAACGGCGTGCCCCACTCCGTTGATGATCCCAGCCGCCCAGAATGGAATCCATATCATCTGGATGCCCCAAACCAGCGGGCCCACAAAGAATCCGAAGAGGTAAACGTCCGCCAGCAGCATCAGGACGATGCCCACCCAGTTCAGGCGCGATAGCACATAACGCTCGAGCCAGTCATTCGGTGTGCCCTTTCCATATTTCTCCAGAACTCCGGGCTGCCTCACGGCCTTTCTATAGTAGAACGCTCCCTTCAGCACGATGTTCCGCAGCCCTTCTATCAATGGACTGTGAGGGTCGCCGTCCCGATCAGCGAAGGCGTGGTGCTTCCGGTGGCAAGCCACCCATTCCTTGGTGACGATAGCGGTGGAGAGCCAGAGCCAGAGTCGCATTGGCAGCGCCGCAAGGTAGTGAAGCCTGACACTTCTATGCGTTTGAGCGCGATGCAGAAAAAGCGTAACGCACACGTTAGTGAGGTGTCCTGCGATCAAAATGAAAAGAATCGGCTTCCACCAGTCTGCTGCCCAGCTTCCAAAATCCGGCATTGTTGTCCTTTGATACGATGAACGTGCCCAATTGACACGGTGACGCAATCTACCGGCTATTCCAACGACTGCCAACCGAACCGTTGAGCGGGAGCCGTCAGCCGCCGTAGTTACCGTCGCGTCACCGGCCGCAGGGGATCACTCGCCGGCGTATCCCCCCAGCTATCATTTGAGTGATTCCAATCGGGTACGGTCGGATCAGGCCACAGCCGCGCCCCGACCACCTGCATCGGGACGTTTATCAGTGCATCGAATCGGTCTCCGTTTGCCCAGATATTCACCGGCAGACTGAAGTCACCGGTAGTGCCATTCGCGTATTTCAACCGCAGCGTCACCGGGAATACCACCGGAGTTTCCCTGTGTAACGAGATGATGGCCTGGTTTTGCCCTTCCTTCTGCTGCTGCGTTACGCTGTCGATCCCTATGTCGAGCACATCGGTCGTGTACCAGAACTCCCGCCAGTACCACGACAAATCATGGCCTGATGCATTCTCAATCGCTCGAAAAAAATCGGCCGGCGTGGGATGCCTGAAGGCCCAGTTGCGGATGTATTCGCGAAACGCATAGTCGAAGACCTGAGGGCCAACGATGTGGTTGCGCAGCGTGATCAACAGCACCGCCGGCTTACGATACGCCACCGGTCCGAGCGCCGACACATCAATGTTATCGGCGGCTGTCATCAGCGGAACGTCGACCCCATCGTCTACTGCTGACTTCCAGTTGGCGAGCATGCTTTCAATCATCACCGTGTCACGCCAGCGCAGCTCCTTTGCGAATGTGTTGATGTAGGTGTTGAACCCCTCGTCCATCCACGGATACCGTCGCTCGTTCGACCCCACCAGCATCGGGAACCATTCGTGGCCATGCTCGTGATTGATCGTGCTGAAGACCGACATCGAGTCCTCTCCCCCGTGCACCATCACGAACATCGGATACTCCATGCCCCCAACCGGACCTGCTACGCTGGTTGCCTGTGGATATGGGAAAGGAAAGAAAGTCTCAGAATAGTGGCGGATTGTCCACTGTGTCTCTTCGGCGGCCCCTTCCCACGATTTGCCCGCCTTTGGCCACTGGTAATACGCCTGCGTGAGAATGCCATTCCAGCTCGTTGCATCCCACCTGAAATCCGGCGCGGCCGCCCAAGCTACATCTCTCACTCGCTCAGCCCGAAACCGCCACGTCTTGTTTCCCGCCGTCGGGCGCGCACGCGCTTCGCTCGTACTTATGACCGGAACCACTGCCTGTGTTCGGGCCGCTTTTGCGAGCCGTGCCCGCTGTTCGGCAGTGAGAACGTCGCTGCCGTTCTGCAGAATCCCGCTGGCAGCTACGGTATACCCTGCCGGTACCGTAATTGAAAAATCGATGTCCCCGTACTCGAGGTAGAACTCGCCTTGGCCGAGATACAGGTCGGTGTTCCAGCCGGTGACATCGTCATAGACGGCCATTCGGGGATACCACTGCGCGATCTCGTATAATGCGCCGTCCCTCCCCATGCGATCAGATCCGTGTTCGGGTACACGAAAATTGAATTTCATGGCGAGCTCGATTGTGCCTCCTTTCGGGCGTAGAGCTGCCGGAAGCACGAGCTGCATCATCGTATCGTGAATTCGCGGAGTTACCGCCTTTCCGTTGACGCGAACGTCACGCAGATCATAACCTCCACGAAAGCCGCGGACCCCCCATCTGGAGCCCGCCGCAAAAAGCATCGACCCCTCACTTCCCGGCCGATACAGGTTCTGATCGAGCTGCAGCCAGACGAAATGCAGCGTGTCTGGCGAGTTATTGGTGTAGTGGATCTGCACCAATCCGCTGACGGATTGTGCCGTTGTGTCGAGTTTCGCGGAAATCTTGTAGTCCGCCCGCTGTTGCCAGTAGTCCGGCCCTGGCGCTCCATTCGCTGACCTGTATTTGCTCGCTCCCGGCCACTCCATTCGCGATAGCGGATAGAAGACGTTCGACGTCTGGTCTCGCTGCGCTCGAGGCAGTGACATCGTCACCGACGGAAGCGTATCGATGCGAACCGCAGTCCGCATCGGTTGCGGACCTTTTTCGACCGGTGTCTGTCGCGATGCACAGGCCAATGCGCCGAGCAGCAGGAAGAGGCTGAGCTTCACTGATTGTCCCTTGAAAAGTTCTGGTCCGATTTTCAACCTCTTCGCGGAGGTCAGTGCCCTCGGTCGCGCCCTTGCCGCGCCCTTGCGGCGACGACCATTTGCCGATACCGTGTCGCGCACATGCCCCGCCCACGATTGAAATCGCGAAAGCTGGATCCCGATCCTTCCGGCGACGCGATCGCGGGTCACGCCACTCCTCCGGGAACCAGGCGCTTCGCCAAGCGGTTCTCTACAAGCTTTTCCGCCGAATTCTATCGTTCGCTCATCGATGGGGTTTCGATCTCGTCCATCGGAATGGGCACTTACCTCGGAGACTGCGATGATGCCGAGGATGCAAGATACGTGACCGTTTTGGTTGCCGGCATGGAGCGCGGTCTCAACTTCGTTGATACCGCAATCAACTATCGGTGTCAGCGCTCCGAGCGCGCTGTCGGCAGGGCGATCCGCCAGGCGATCCACCAAGGCCTCGTGCGACGAGACGAGATCGTCGTGTCGACGAAGGGCGGATACATCCCCCTCGACGGAGCACCGCCTGCCTCACGCGATCTTTACGATTCTTTTCTCGCTGATGAATACTTCGATCGCGGCGTGATGACTCCCGCTGATGTCGTCAGCGGTGGCCACTCGATTGCTCCCGCCTTCATCGCGGATCAGATACAGCGCAGTCTTCGCAATCTCGGGCTATCTGCGATTGACGTTTACTATCTGCACAATCCGGAGCAGCAACGCTCGGTCCTTGATGCAGCGCAATTTCGCTTCGGGTTGACCAGCGCGTTCCGGGAGCTCGAGAATCAAGTTCGCCGCGGAACCATTCGCGCCTATGGCTGCGCTACCTGGAACGGATTCCGTCAGGACCCCAATGTCCCAGGGCATTTGAGCCTCGAAGAAATCGTCGGAATCGCACGGGAAGTTGGAGGTTCTTCACACCATTTTCGCGTCGTTCAGCTTCCAGTCAACCTCGCGATGGTTGAAGCGATCCGATCGTCAACCCAGATGCTGTCCGGCAAACCCGTTTCACTGCTCGAGGCTGCCGGCGAACTGGGTATCTCCGTTGTTGCCAGCGCATCACTGATGCAATCACAGCTCGTGCAGGGTCTGCCTGCCGCACTTGCAAGCGCCTTCCCTTCCCTCGAGACCGACGCGCAGCGTGCAATCGCTTTCGTCCGGTCACTGCCGCTGAGCTGTGCGCTCGTCGGAATGCGAACGCTGGATCACCTGTCGGAAAATCTCGGAGCTGCCACAGAAGTCATCGTAGCGTGAGCTCTGCCAATTCCCCGCTCTCATAATGCGCCGTCACGATCCGGTGGCTGTTCGTGTCGGCGACATAGGCGTACTTGGCACCACACGTGACCCCGCCAGGCTCATTGAGACCTCGGACCCAGCTCGTCACTGACCTGGAGACGGGGTCCACCCACTTCAATGCATCGTTGTACGAGTCCGCTACCAGCAATCGTCCATCGGTGAAGACCGAAATGCCTTGCGGATGCTGCATCCGGACACTATCACCCGTTCCGTCAACATCACCGAAATCGAAAAGGCCGGTCCCTGCTATTGTGCGGGTTTCACCATCTCTCATCAGCTCGCTCATGCGGACAGCACTCGACTCGGCATCGGCAAAGAAAACACGACGTTCTCCGGCGGCGATTCCCATTGGCTGGGCCAGCAGCACATCGCTGTTTGGACCATCGAGAATATCTTCGCCGCCAGAGCCAGCATGGACACGCAGCTCGCCAGTTGAGAGCTCCAGCGTCCATAATTGGTGCACTCCCGCCATCGCGATGTAGATCGCGCCACCATGCAGCGCGAGGTCCCACGGTGATGACAGCGCACGTGCTTCCCGATCGGCGCGCGTTCGCAGCTGCCGGCCATTTCCCGCAATGGTTGACACAGTACCCGATGCCAGATCGATTGCACGAATTACATGGTTCCCTGCGTCGGCTACGTAAATTGTATCGCCGTCAAAAACGAGTCCCTCTGGTGAGCTGAAGGACGGACGCTCACCATCCTCGAACCCGCTGCTTCCTCCTCCAAGTTCGTTTTCGACCGTCATCTCCTCACCGTCAGATGACAGCTTTCCAGTGATGACCCGATTGTTGCCGCTGTCGGAGATCGCGATCCGACTTCCATTCACCACGACCTTTCCCGGATATCGAAGATGTGCCGCTGGAATCGTCGGCAATTCGGGCATGATGGAGAGAGACGCGCGGTTGAGATTTCCTTTCGACTCCGCTGCCTCCACCATTGAGCTGATGAACGGGGCCAACATTTCCGACGTGAATTCGCCCGCGTGTGTCCCAACCACGTAGCCGTCTGGATCTACAACAACCAGTGTCGGCCACGCCGATACCGCGTAGCTCCGCCAGATCCTGAAGTGTCGATCGTTGACGATGGGATGCTCGGCCCCCAGTCGAAGCGAGGCGTCACGGATTCGGCGCGTAACACGTTCGGCGTGATACTTCCCGCTGTGAACTCCAATAACAGCGAGCTCGACAGGAAACTGCTCTTCCAGCTTCCGCAACTGCGGAAGTACGTGAATGCAGTTGATTCACCCGTAGGTCCAGAAGTCGAGCAGGGTGACTTTCCCGCGCAAGTCGGCGAGTATCAACGGCCGATTTCCTGTGTGGATCCAGTCCAGATTTGGCGGAAACTCTGGCGCGCGAACACGTGGAGTGCTCGGAAAGTGGCTTGGCATCACCCGTCCGCAAACATGTTAGGGTTGAGTAAATGAGTCATTCAATTCTACCGAAGCCGTCAACGGCGCATCACCGCCCGGAAGGTGGTTTTCGCAATCCGTGGGCGTTGTCACAGCCGCACGGAATTGGAGATTTTCTTAAATGGATGCTTTCCCGCCACCGGCCGACTGCATCCCGTGGCGTTCCACTGCCAGCCGTGCCAGTCGACCGACCTTCTGATGTCGACGATTCGGGGCTCGCAATCACCTGGATCGGCCACAGCACTTTTCTCATCAGGTCGCGCGGAGTCAGCGTCCTGACCGACCCAATCTGGAGCGACCGAGCCTCGCCCATTCAGCTCGCTGGACCACGACGCCATATACCACCGGCTCTGCCGTTTGAAGCGCTTCCTCACATCGACTCCATTTTCATCTCCCACGACCATTACGATCACCTCGACGACCGGACCGTGCGTCATCTCATCAGCACGTTCCCCGACGCGAGCTGGTTCGCTCCGCTTCAAGTGGGTGAATTTCTCAGGAAACGCGGCATAACCAATGTCACCGAGCTGGACTGGTGGGAAGACGCACATCGTGGAATCGTATCGGCATGCTGCACGCCGGCGCAGCATTTCTCGGGACGCTTTCCATGGAATCGGAATGCAACCCTCTGGTGTGGATGGGTGATTCGTCTTGGCGACTATGGCGTTTTCTTTGCCGGCGATACCGGACTCCACCCCGAATTCAGCGAGATCGCACGTCGTTTTGGTCCTTTTGAGGCTGCGCTTCTCCCGATTGGAGCCTACGAGCCGAGGTGGTTCATGCAGCCCGTCCACATGAGTCCCGAGGATGCAGTGTCGGCATACCTCGAGATCGCCAGGGCCTACCCCGCGAACTCGTGCATATTCATTCCCTCACACTGGGGAACCTTTCGCCTTACCGATGAGCCGTTGGACGAGCCGCCTCGTCTGCTCCGCAGGGCATGGACTGACGCCGGCTTGCCCGAAAACCGGCTGCTGCTGGTCCGGCCCGGCGAAACGCTCACTCTCCCCCAGAGTCGGTCAGCCTAATCCACTCTACTCCGGGGATCAGTCAGCCAGGTCGTGCCTGCCCCTGCTTCGCTCACGCGGGGTTTCGCAGGCTTGAAAATTTTGTGCGCGGAAGTTGCTATAGCATTGGACGCTGGTGTCGATGCGGACCCTCTATCTCGGAGCAGAAAACATGGCTGCAGCCAAGAAGTCGTCGCGTGGTGGTTCAAGAGGTGGCAGAAAGGGTGCGACCGGTGCCCGCGGGCGGCGCGCTTCCAGCCGAAAAACCGGCGGCACGAAGAGCCGTTCGTCCAGCCGGACCAGTTCGAGGGCGCGCAAGCGCGGCTCGACACGGAAGAGCGTCGCTCGGAAGGGTGGGACACGAAAGCGTGCCACGTCTCGCAAGTCGGCCGCTACAAAGCGAGCGGCCCCGAGCACCCGAACATCGGCCCGCAAGAAAGCTGGTTCGCGCAAGTCTGCACGCAAACGCACCAAGGCAGCGAGTGCACTGCCGGCGGCGGCAAAACGGGTTACAACGCAGGCGAAGTCAATCGCTGAACGGGTTCAACGAGTCGCCACCGGTGTCGTCGAGCAGGCTGTCGAGGGAGTCACTCAGGCAGTGGACGCCACAAAGGAGTTCGTTCAGGAACACACCTGAGTCGAGCAGGCGACTGCGTCATTTCACGCAGTCGCCTCTCGCGAGAGACTGCGTGCGTAGCAACCTGACTAAGGCGACAGCCTCCATGATTCCGCCAGCACGGGAACCGAATCCTTCATCGATAGGCCGTCGGTCATTTGACCGTCGAACGCCGCTAGCGCAATAAAGAATGCGGTACCGCTCCGCCTCGCCATGCCGGAGCCAACAAGTCGTCCAAGCGCAAGCGCGATTGATTCCCTTGTCGCACCAACCATCTCGCACAATAACCGATGGTGCCGCACCTCCAGCTTCAGAGTTCCGTCTTTGGCGAGGAAGGAGCGATCGTGCGAGAGTCGGCCGAGTGCTGAGACGAGCCGCTGCTCCACGTTCTGCGATGCGAGCTCGTGCAATCTTTCGAGAATCTGAGCTCGTTCCCCCAGCAGTTGGCCAAACAGCTTCAGTGCCTGGGTCGGCTTCTCACGAACGAACTCGCGGAATTTCGCGGTCGTCACGAACAGTGTTTCGGTGTCCTCGGCAGATTGTGCATCTGTGACGTAGGTAGCCTCCGGTGTGAGGCCTTCGATGCCAAAACTTTCGCCGATAGTCACCACCGCAGGGACGAAGCCACGTCCTGAGCGCATCCGGTTGCGAAGTATGACGTGCCCGCGCAACACGACCGAAAAGCCGTCGGCCCTTCCTCCGCGCTGATATATCTGGAAGTTCGCTGGCCAGCTCGTCTTCGCCCCGTAGGCCGCGATGGCAAGGATGTCGCCCTTGGTGAGGCTCGACTGATTCGGTAACGACTGCAGGCTTTGCATCCTTCCAGTGACAAGAGGATGGACCCTTATCTCGCAATGTCTGGGCCGTCGTTCTCCGTCGAATTCATTGAAGCCCTTATTTTGGAGCCCTTACGTTTTTCCCCGCCATTACTGAGGGTCAGTCAAGTTTCGAGCTCCTCAATTGCGCCTCTGATCGCACGCTGAAGCGCGCCCTCACGGTCTGCACTCACCGGGAGTGTCATCGTCAGCGTCGCGAATATCCGCTCTATCTCGTCCTCGACAAAAGGCGCAGTGTCGTCGATCCCTAGCGACTCGAGTGTGCGAACGGCCAGCCGGCGCAGCTCTGCTAGTGTCTCTGGCTCGAGGGCGGCGAGTGACCTCGGCGTGGCAACGGCAATCTCGCCGCTGTCGTAGGCTCTCTCTCGGTTTCGCTTCGGCGCCCCGAGAAGTGTCGTAACCGGCGCGAGTGTAACAACGATGGAACCTGGCGTGTGCTCCCGCCAGCTCTTCACCACTCCGCGACGTCTGAGCGAAGGCATCAACGCCACCTCTTCCGGTGATAACAAGCACCTCGCCCGGTTTCATCACCTGCTTCATTCGGAGCCAGGATTCGGCACGCGCCCGCGCCTCGGCCACCGACGGTAGTGACTCCCGCAGATTCAATGTGCGGTCCTGACCGAAGGCAGCTTCGTCAAAGGAGTGCCACAGACCCTTGAGCGAGGATCTACGGCGGTGCATTGCCAGACCTCACTGACCATCTCCACGATGTCCCGACTGACGATTCCCCGCTTGGTATGTCGAACTCGTATTCGGATTTATTTGCACTGCTCGGGCTCGCCAGTCGGTAGGCCAAACGCTGTAGTCACGGCGATTTTCCACCCAGTCTCTGTCTTGATGAAAACTCGCTCGGATACGCCACTTGTCGTCACCTTGTTCTGCGTCACTCGATAGCAGTAGGTGCCGTACACTACACCCTTTGCGAGCGGGACGACACGCATGCGCCCGGCAACCAGTGTGTCGGGCCACGTGCTGTCGCGTCTCGCACTCCACCCCTCGTACCCAAGCTCCAGTCCACCCGGACCATTGCGAGCCAGTGTAGACGAGTGAATGTACGTCGCGAGATACCGTTCTCTATCTCGCTTGTGAATGGCATCGATATTCTCTTCGAAAAGGCGTCGGGCCTCAACTGTATCCGAAGGCGCCGACCCTCCCGGCGATATTGCAATCGCGGATTGACTCGCGCAGCCTGCGCCGATTAACAGGATTATGAAAGGAGGGAGACGACGTATCATACGGAGAGTTCCAGAAAAGACAGACGCTCTATCTTAGTCTCGACGCTGTCTGCTCGCGAACGCAGCCTCGCAGAAGCCGTCAGGCGAGAATCTGCTCCAGTAACACGGCGCCTTTGGCCAGTTCCTCTCGAGTCATCACAAGAGGTGGAAGCAGGCGAAGGGTATGATCCCCGGCGCTGATCACCAGGATACCCGCCTCCCATCCTCTTTCGATCACGTCGTTTGCTTTCTCCACAACGTCCAGGCCCCACATATATCCCATTCCGCGAATCGCACGCACTTTCCCCGTGTGCTTTGCAATCCCGCGCAGAGTTTCGCCAAACCACTCGCCATTCTCACGCACGTTTGCGAGGAATGAGGGCTCTGCAATTCGCCGCACCACCTCCAGCGCAACGCTCGCGACAAACGGCCCCCCTCCAAAGGTCGTTCCATGATCTCCAGCTTTGATAGTTGCTGCAATTCCAGGCGCCACGAGAATGGCTCCCATCGGTAACCCACCGGCCATAGGCTTGGCAAGCGTTACGACGTCCGGAATAACGCCAAAACTCTCATAGGCAAAGAAAGTCCCCAACCGCCCGAGACCGCATTGAATCTCGTCGAAGATGAGTGCGATTCCACGCTCTTCAGTCAGCCTTCGCAATTGCTGGATGAGACTTTTCTCCAGGACACGAACGCCCCCTTCTCCCTGCACCGGTTCCAGAATCAGAGCCGCAATCGTCTCACTATCGAGCGCCGCATCGAGCACGTGAAGATCCCGCTCACAAATGCTGATGCCGCCAGCGAGCGGACGGAAAGGCGCGCGATACGAAGGACGATCCGTTGCGGCGAGCGACGCGAAGAGACGTCCGTGAAAGCTTCCGCGCAACGCTAGTATCCCCGTCTTCGCGTCCGAACCGACCGTGCGTCCCCAACGACGTGCGAACTTGAATGCCCCTTCGTTCGCCTCGGCGCCCGAGTTACAGAAGAACACGCTTTTGGCGAACGAGTTACGCGCGATTACTCGCGCAAGCTCCTCTCCCGGCTCACTCCTATAAAGGTTCGACACATGAATCACACCGGTGTCCAACGCCTCGACCACGGCCCGCCTGATGCCGGCATCTCCATAGCCAAGTGCGTTAACTGCAATTCCACTCGCTAGATCGAGATATTTTTTCCCGTTCGTATCGATAAGCTCGACGCCGTCTCCCTTTACGAACGTCATCGGAGCGCGCTTGTACGTTCCGAGAATCGAGGCGCCCGATTCCATCGTGGCCGGCTGGGCCAAGGGTGATTTCGGTGGCATCATCGTAGTCATGGTATGAGACTCGGAGCAAAGGTCATTAGAGTTCCGGCAGTCGTATCGGTCAATCCCTCGAGTGTCGAAATGCGCACCCGTCCAACCCCTCCCGTCAATGCGGCAAAGCCTGCCTCGAGCTTCGCGCGCATCCCATGGCTGATCACACCTCTCTCCACTAGTTCCGCGGCTTCTGCCTGACCGAGAGCCGTAATCAGCTTGCCGCTGTCGTCGAGTACACCGGTTACATCCGCAACAAACAGAAGCTCTGATGCTGAGAGCGCGATCGCGATCGCTGCTGCAGCGTCATCGCCGTTCACATTCAACGCCTCACTCGATGCGCCTTCTTCCACCGCCACTGGAGAGATCACAGGCAGGTAGCCCGCACTTAGCAGATTATCGATCAGATTTGATCTGACAGCGACAGGCTTGCCGGCTCGGCCAAAGCCAGCTGGATCGATTGGCGCCGCAGTGATCGTTCCGGCGTCCTCCCCCGAGATGCCGACGGCAGGCAGCCCGGCCGCAAAGAGGCAGGAGACGAGCTCTTTGTTCACTAGTCCCGACAGTACCATCCGAACCAGTTCCATATCCTAAACGATGGCTCGAGGCCTGCCCGCCGCTGAATTTCGCTGATCTTGTCCCCACCGCCGTGCACGACACAAAAAGACCCGGGACTTGCCGACCACGCCGACCCCAGTCGACCGGGGAGATCGGTTGAGCCCTGTGCCCTCCCTCCAATCTTGATTACGCGTTTCATCCCGGCAGCCCAACTGTCTCATTCAAGCCCAACATGAGATTCGCGTTCTGCACTGCCTGTCCTGCCGCCCCTTTCATCAGGTTGTCGACGGCCGCTATCACAATCAACGTCGGCTGCCTTACGTCTGCTGCGTACGTAGCGCTCAGCCGAACGACATTGCGCCGTACTACATCGCGTAGCGACGGCGCCTCGCTTGCCACTTCGATGAATGGCTCCGCGGCGTATTCCTCTTCCCAGATAGCGAGCGGGTTGCCAAGTCGTTGAGTCATTGGCACGGTGATCGTCGCCAGAATTCCGCGCGCCACGGGCAGAAGGTGTGGCAAGAAAATGAGATCGCTGTCTCCACCCCAGGCGTTGGCGACAGCCCGCATTTCAGACAGATGACGGTGCACGTTTCCGAGCGCATACGCCCGGAAGTCTTCAGCCACCTCCGCAAACAACAAATCGGGCCTCGGTGTGTAGCCCGCTCCCGTTACCCCACTGGCGGCCGAGATAGAGATAGTTCCACCGGGAACCGTCAGGCCGCGTTTGATCAGCGGCGCCAGCGCGATCAAGATGGCTGTGGGGTAACATCCTGGATTCGCGACCACAGATGCGGAGCTCACTGACTCGCGCATTAGCTCTGTGAGCCCGTAGGGTGCATCGACTTCAGCATTCCCGTCGTTTCCCGGGCGAAGATCGGACGACAGATCAACGACCTTGGCGCCAACCTCCAATGCCCGCCGTACCCAGTTCCCCGAAACCCCATGCGGCAGAGCGCTGAAAACCAGATCCACATCGCCGAGCGGTGCTTCGTCCGTATCGATGAAGGTGATGTCCCGCCCCGATATCCGCGCCTTGCTGCCGGCGCGTGAGCTCGCTGAAGCAAACGCCAGCTCAAAGGCAGGATGCTGAGCAACGAGGCTGCAGAGTTCCCGGCCTACGTACCCACTGGAGCCTAAGATCCCAATAGAAAATTTATGCACTTTTAATGCATAACATTGCATCGGAGGCGCGTCAATCTGAGTTCGCGCCCGGTCGATGCCATTGGGGTGCTGTTCCAGCGATGAGCCCGAATTCTACGGTTCGCCTGCCAGTGACTTCAATCGTCGGAGAACACGGTCGCGTGCTACGCCGGAACGGCACACAATCAGGATCGTGTCGTCACCGCCGACCGTGCCAAGGATGTCGGGCCACCCTTCTCCATCCAAAGCAGCCGCGATTGGCTGGGCGCCTCCAGGCACGGTTCTCAAAACGATCATGTCGCTCACTCCATCGATTCGGAGGAAGAGCTGTGGAAGAAGGGTCTCGAGAGCGACTCGGCTCTCCTCTATCGTGCCGTCGGTTATTGCATACCGAGCGCCTTCAGGTGTAGGAACTCTAGCGAGCCTCAGTTCCCGAAGATCGCGCGAGAGCGTTGCCTGTGTTACGTCCCAGCCGCGGTGGAGCAGCAGCTTTCGCAGATCTTCCTGGCTGCTTACCAGTCGAGAATTGACGATCTCGAGTATCGCCGACTGCCTTTCGCGCTTGTTGGCCATACGTCGCTCCTCCATCCGGGAAGAGGATACCACATTCAGCCACTTGGGGGGAGGGCGCTCTCACTCCAAAAAGTTGACGGTGCCTGGCGTTGTGATTAAATATTCGATAACTGTGAATAGTTATTTAGAGGCGACATGACCGAAACCATTGTTCTCGCATACTCCGGCGGTCTGGACACGTCCATCATCGTGCCGTGGCTCAAGGAGCACTACGATGCCCACATAGTTTGTGTAGCCGGAGACATCGGCCAAGGTGACGAGCTCGAAGGCGTTCGAGAAAAAGCCATCGCGTCCGGCGCTGATGAATGCTACATCGAGGACCTGCGACAGGAGTTCGTAGCGGATTTCATCTGGCCCACACTTCGCGCAGGTGCAGTTTACGGGCGAAAATATCTTCTTGGTACCTCGATGGGTCGGCCATTGCTGGCCCGGCGCCAGGTTGAGATCGCCCGACGGATCGGCGCTGATGCACTCGCTCACGGATGTACCGGCAAAGGCAACGATCAGGTTCGGTTCGAGCTTACCTATGCAGCGTTCGCACCCGACCTGCCGGTGATTGCGCCGTGGCGGGAGTGGGACATTCGAAGCCGAGAAGATGCGATCGTCTACGCCCGGAAGCACAACGTACCGGTTACGGCATCACGCGAGAAAATCTATTCGCGTGACCGCAACATCTGGCATATCTCCCATGAAGGAGGAGTTCTCGAGGATCCGGCCCAGCCGGCCCCCTCCGATCTATTCATGTTGACTGTCGCGCCCGAGCTTGCACCCGATGAGCCTGAAAACGTTACGATTGGCTTCAGCGAGGGAACGCCGGTCGCTGTCAATGGAACCTTCCTCGATCCGGTGGCGATCGTTGCTACGTTGAACGACATCGGCGGACGTCACGGAATCGGTCGCATCGATATCGTCGAAGACAGGCTGGTCGGAATGAAGTCACGGGGTGTTTATGAGACACCTGGTGGCACACTCCTCTACACCGCCCATAGCGAGCTCGAACAGCTCATCCTCGACCGTCGCACACTCGCCGCGAAGGATTTCATCGCCCCCCGATACGCCGACCTCGTCTACGAGGGACGATGGTGGACTACGGAGCGCGAGGCATACGACGCTTTCGTCAACGTCACGCAGGAACGAGTTACCGGGGGAGTGACCTTGCGTCTGTTCAAGGGAACGGTGACCGTCGTCAGTCGCGCAAGTGAGTACGCGCTTTATGACGAGCGATTTGTGACATTCGGCGAAGACGACGTTTACAAGCAGAGCGATGCCGGCGGATTTATCCGGCTTTATTCCCTTCCCAGCCGGGTTCGTGCGTTGCACGATCAGGAGCTCGCAGCACGTGCCGTTGCGCCCATCCCCGCTCACGACGATGGCCCCGCGTTAGCGGCGTCCTGGCAAGATTAGCTCACATGACAGATGAGAAACGCTCTCACAAGCTTTGGGGCGGGCGTTTCTCTGTGCCAACGGACAAGGCCCTCGACGCACTGAATCGCTCGATTGGTGTGGATTACCGCCTGTGGGCGGCCGATATCAGGCTGTCCGAGGCGTGGGCGATGGCCCTCTGGGGAGCAGGCGTTCTCACCCTCGAGGAAAGCAAGGACATCGAGCGCGGATTGAATTCGGTGAGGACGCGACTTGCCGATGGCGAGCAACCCCAGCCGTCCGACGAAGACGTACATACCATGATCGACCGGATGCTGCACGACGAGATCGGTGATGTCGCCTCGAAGCTCCACACCGGTCGGAGTCGCAATGATCAGGTCTCCACTGCCACGCGTATCTGGATCATCGAGGCCTCAGACACTCTCGATTCCTCGATTCGCCTTTTGCAGCAAGCCATGGTCGGACATGCCAGACGTCTCAAGCAGACCTACATGCCGGCCTACACACACCTTCAACGGGCTCAACCTGTTTCCGCCGCTCATTGGATGTTGGCGCATTTCTGGCCGCTCCAACGAGATCGCACGAGACTCGCAGCCGTTGCTCGCGGAGCGGCAGTTCTTCCCCTCGGCTCTGGCGCCATCGCTGGGTCAGCCTATCCCATCTCACGAGTCCTGCTGCAGGGTAGCCTCGGATTTACCTCACTGTCGCAAAACAGCATCGATGCTGTGGGAGATCGGGATTTCGTAGCGGAGATGCTCTTCGTCATCGCCTTGCTGGCGACACATCTCTCGCGACTGGCGGAAGATCTCATTCTTTATGGTTCGAGTGAGTTCGGCTTTGTCAGATTCGGGGAAGCCTTCACCACCGGCTCGAGCATGATGCCACAGAAACGAAATCCCGATGCACTCGAGCTGGCTCGCGCTTCAGCGCCTCGTGTCCTCGGCGATCTGGTCACGATGCTCGGTGTTCTCAAAGGTCTGCCGAGTGGGTACAACAAGGACCTGCAGGATGACAAGCGCGCACTCTTCGACGCAGTGGACATGATGAGCCTGGTGCTACCCGCAGTTGCGGGAGCTCTGGCAGAGATCACTTTCGACGAGCAACGAATGCTTGCGGCTCTATCGAGCACCATGATGGCCACAGACCTCGCTGATTACCTCGTGCGAAAGGGAGCCTCGTTTCGCCAGGCACATGAGGCCGTTGGATCGCTGATTCGTGAAGCCGAAAGCAGGGGCTGCGAGCTTAGTGCTCTCGATATTGAATCGTTCACCGCTGCAAGTTCGCTGTTCGGCCCCGACGTTTATCAATATCTGGAGCCCGCTAATTCTGTCTCGAGCCGAAATCTGCCGGGAGGGACGGGTGTCGAGGCCGTTCAGGCACAGTTGGAGGCGGCTAACGATGCCCTTAATCCTCCGAGAGAGGTAGGCCGCGGTAACTCGGTGGACCTAAGGGCGGTCTGATTACAATCGAACAGTTTTGAGGCGAAAAGGCGCCCTCCAATGGGCGCCCTTTTCTTTTTCTCGAGACTACGTTCTTAGAACATTACCCCGAATGTAACCGGGATGAACTGTGTGGAGCTCCCTTCCGTGAACACGCTGTGGAACCGACCTTCGACGTACGCGTTGAACCCGCTCAATGGAAATAGCGCTCCGATGCCTCCATTGACTCCAAACTTGTTGGTGGACTCCGCGTTGGGCACATCGAGCTTCAGACCATAATAGCCACCACCACCAATCAGATACGGACGAATTCCCTGCCCTGGCAAGCTGTAAACCAGGTTTGCCGTCCCACCCACGATGCGGGAATCCGGCTGATTGATCAACAGGTCATCTCTTCCCGAAAATTTGTTGTACATCCCCTCGAAGCGGATTCCCAATGGTGTTCCAACGGACGTAAGACCCAGTCCAACGGTCCCGTTGAAGCCCGTGTTGTATACATCCGCGAAATCGCCCACCGGAATCGCGGCACCGCCAGCAATCCCAAGCGTGACCGGCTTTGGCGATTGTGCAGCAAGCTCAGCTCCGGTGAGCATGGTCACAGTTGCGAGTAGTCCTAGCCAGATTTGCTTCATAATGCCCTGCTCCTGTTTGAGACGAAAACGGTTTCTGTGAGGCCGATAGCGTGATTCGTTCAAGGCCCTGCCCTGCACTACAGACCCCAAGCTTGCTCGGCTGGTTGCACAAGCTGTGCTTGGACACCAGATTTTTTAGTCCTTTGTTAAAAGGTTAATTACTTGCGCGCGTATACCGTTGCCGCTACAGCTGTTACACTTGGGGTTACGAGGAAATGGGTCGACAATGTCTTGTCCCATTACCGCGTTCCCGGCGTCCTTCAGGAGAAACAGGGAGTCGTCCGTCGGGTGACACCAACCGGGCTCTTGACGCTCGAAATTACGCTCAGTCTGAGCCGCGGGTTAGGCATCGCGATTCCGGAAGCATTGCGAATCGCGAACACCTTGATCGAAGTACAGGGAAGGGAGATCGCCCTTGCTCAAGCCCCGGCGATCAGACTGAGTGCCGACATCGGGACGTTGGTGGGTGCGCTCAACACGCGTCTCGAGCGTGCCCTGGAGATTACTCCAATACCGAAACGTGGAAGGCCCCGACACAAATAAGCAGCGGGGCGCCCTGAAGCGCCCCGCTGCTACTGCCGGCAAAGATGCGGATCGAGCCCGCTTCTTAGCTGCTCTTTGTAACGTTCTCTGCCGCTGGGCCCTTCTGCCCTTCGACGATGTCGAATTCTACGGCATCCCCCTCGGCAAGCGACTTGAAGCCGTTGCCCGTGATTGCGCTGTAATGGACGAAGCAGTCCTTCTGCCCATTGTCAGGAGTGATGAAGCCAAAGCCTTTCGCATCGTTGAACCATTTTACCTTGCCGGTCGTACGCATTCCTGCTCCTGGTAATGAATGTCCGGCACGGCAGTCGTACCGCAACGGACACAAGCCGGTGGCGAAATTCACCTTGAAATTCGCCGAGTGAAACGCGCTAACGGTCGGTCTGACTAGACCGAAGGCGCGGGTTGCTGGGCGGAAATTATATCACGGTCCGTCGGCACGGACAATAGAAAATTGTTCATTTATCGACTAGACGCACATTTGTGACATAATACTGCGTCTCAGCAAAGCACGAGCTTGGCACCCCCCGGTGCTGTTCATACGAAATAGAGACCCTCCTCCCAACATTCTTCTCGAGGAGTCTCGCAATTGAATCGTTGCGAACGCTGAACCGGAAAATCTCAGGCATTGTCCCCGGTAAGTTGGCCATTGCCAGCTCACCCTCCCACGTCTTACACAACCAGCCTTTCTTCGACAGCTTCTGCACGTAACCCGCACGCTCTCCCTTTGAATAGGAGTAATTGAGCGTAACCCAGGCCCATGTCCCAAACACGAGCGCTGGTACGAGTAACACCACCAAGAGAGCAATCAATCCCCAGCGGCGGGTGCGACGACTCGAAGAAGGTTTGTCGGTTGACATTGAGTTTCGATCCTGGGCAGGTGGAATTCTAGGCGAATGGTACAGGGGAGCAAGATCGCTCGAATCCGTCCAAGCATCTCCCACGCCGCATTTTCAATATCGGTTGTTCCCATTTTCAACAATCGGTTGTTCCATCGAATTAGCTTTAGCCGTGGAACCTGGGCAAGATACCGTCATGGCAATTGCTGACCGTAGAAAAACGGTGACAGTGCTGGTAGGCAGCGTGCCGGTCGGCGCTGGACATCCGATCGTTGTTCAGTCGATGACCAACACCGATACAGCCGACCCTGCCGCAACAGCTGCCCAGGTCATTGATCTCGCCAACGCGGGATCGCAGTTGGTTCGGATCACGGTCAACAACGAGCAGGCCGCAGCTTCGGTCCCGGAAATCGTCGCCCGCGTATCAGATTCGGGCGTGGAAGTCCCGCTAATCGGTGATTTCCATTACAACGGCCACCTTCTGCTGACAAAGTATGCCGAGACAGCACGCCTCCTGGCCAAGTATCGAATCAATCCGGGAAATGTAGGAAGCAAGCGTCGCGACGAGAACTTCCGGACGATTGCACGGATAGCAGCGGAGCATGGCAAGGCAATTCGAATCGGCGTCAACTGGGGGTCCCTCGATCAGGATCTCCTCACTGAGCTGATGGAATTGAACGCCGCTTTGCCTGATCCACGCGATGCCAACGAGGTATATATCGAAGCGATGCTTGAAAGCGCTCTCCGTTCCGCTGCGCTCGCAGAAGAGACAGGTGTAGGCCACGACCGTGTCATCCTCTCGGCAAAGGTCTCAGGCGTTCAGGAGTTGGTCGAGGTCTATCGGAGGCTGGCTGACCGCTGTGATTACCCGCTGCACCTTGGGCTGACCGAAGCGGGGATGGGGACAAAGGGCATTATTTCCAGCACCGCGGCTTTGTCTATCCTCCTCTCGGAAGGCATCGGCGATACCGTCCGCGTCTCGCTAACCCCAAAACCCGACGGCGATCGCACCGAAGAGGTTCAGGTTGCCCAGCAAATACTGCAGTCACTGGGGCTCCGCCGCTTCAATCCTCAGGTCACCGCCTGTCCTGGTTGCGGTCGTACCACATCGACCTTCTTCCAGAAGATGGCGCAGGACATAGAGAGCTACCTCCGAAATCAGATGCCGGCTTGGCGGTCCCGATATCCGGCTGTTGTGGATCTCAGGGTTGCAGTGATGGGGTGTGTGGTAAACGGGCCCGGAGAGTCGAAGCACGCCAACATCGGGATCTCCTTACCTGGCACTTTCGAGGAGCCAAAAGCGCCGGTGTACGTCGACGGCAAGCTGCTGGTGACGCTCAGGGGTGACGCGATCGTAGCTGATTTTCTTCGAATTCTCGACGACTATGTCGAGCGCCGTTATGGCGAGCCGCGGAGCGCGCTGGCTTCCTAGCCTTGCTTCTCCATCTCTTCGACAGCGATGGCTAGCTCGTTCATGATTGAAGCTGTAAAGCCAATCGATTTCAATCGCTCGTAGACATCACGATACCACTTGACCGTAGTCTCCCGGCCGCCGCTGAACCGGGACCATATCGTCTGCGAATCCAGTGTCCGCTGCAGATCCGAGAGAATCGATCGCACATTGTGAACCTTGTCCGCCGCACAAACCCAGCGCGCAGATTCGTTGGCTTCAGCGAGCCGCTCGAGGTAATCTTCCTTCTTCTCCGCCGATGACAGCTCGACCCCATCGTCATCCAGGCGACGGTAAGTCACTTGAAGAACTGTTTGCAGAACGGAATCGCCGAATTTTTCCCCGATCCGCTGGTCGAGCGTTTCACGGCTGAATCCGTCGCGAACGCAGTCTTCCACTACGTCGTGAAGGATCCCAGCCACCACGGCGTCGTCATCTCGGCCGTAGCGAGTCAGAATGACGGCAATGTTTGCCGGATGAGTGAGGTAGGGTAGCCTCGTGCCCTTTCTTACCTGCCTGTCGTGATGCTTGGCGGCGAACGCGAATGCGTGGTTGACCGTGTCCGAGTATCCTGTCACCAAGCTCAGGCCGCTCGCTGAAACCATTGTACGAGTGCTTCCAGCCCGGCCCGATCGTCATCCGTAAAGGCGCCCGGTTTGTCCGAATCGACGTCGAGCACCGCTATCAGCTCACCCGACTGACCAAAAACAGGAACAACTATCTCCGACCTCGACCGCGCGTCGCAAGTGATGTGTCCCGGAAAGAGCTCGACGTCATCAACGATGACGGTCCGACGCTCTGCAGCAGCCTTTCCGCATGCGCCCTTGCCGAACGCTATCTCCAGACAGCCAAGCTTTCCCTGATACGGGCCGATTCTCATCAAGTCTCCTGGCTCAACTACCCGATAGAACCCCGTCCACAGAAACCCAAGGGCACTGTGGACCAGTGCCGAGACCGTTGCCATCCCGGCAATCGAATCTTCGATGCCCGCGAGCACAAAATTGACATGACGAGTCAGCTCTGCATAGGCTGCACGCCGCGGGATATCACGTAGATCGGGTATTGTTTCGGCCATCGGAAACGCTAAGAGTCAATTTCGCGGAGTTTGGCCTCCGCTCGCCGAAACTTAACGCTTCACCTTATACCCAAGAACGCAAATCGTAGCGACGCCTCTAGCGGGCCCCAACAAGGACGGATGAATTCACCTCACGCCTTTGCATTGATTCCGGCAGCTCTTCTCGTGATTCGATCTGTGGAAGGTCATCATCCCAAAGGACTATTCCATGCACCCGAAGATTGAGCCCGCGAAGCTCTTCCACAGATTTCTTCAGGTCGGCGATACGAGTGTGACCAATTCGCGCGCACAGCACGACGTCCGGACTTGGCATGACAGCGATCGATTGCTGGACCACATAGGCTGTGGGTGCCGCTATTACGATGAGATCATAGCGTCGTTCCATCCGCGCGAAGTCTTCTCTGATTCTTTCAGCAACCTCGAGCGACGGAGCTCCAACTCGTCGCGTGCCGCTTGGCAGGACATCGAGCGGGCGGTCACGCCCGATGGTGGTCGAAACAATCGAGTCAGCCCAGTCGGAGATTCCCGCGACAATTCCGGCGAACCCTGGATTGGGCCGAACCCGCAGAACGCTGGCGATGATCGACGTTCCCGAATCGACGTCGACCAGGAGTGTACTTCGGGCCTCGTATGCGGCGGCAGCCGCAAGATTGGACGCGACCGTCCCCACGATAACAGCGTCGTCACCGGCAATTGTGACAATGGGCACACTGGCTTCGGTTGCCGCCAGATGCAGGTAAAGGCGCCGATACCCATCAGACACAATGTCGATTAACGGTGGCGCTTCGGCATCTGCCTGTCGACGACTTCGCTCCGCCAGAACCTCAGCCGGCCGTATCACAGTCAATACGCGGGCCGCCGTCACCTGCTCTACTTCCCGGGCATCAGCTATGCGAGGACTGCGCAGCTCGAGCCCAAATGCTGCCCCGAATCCGATAGTGAGAGCAAGAACCAGGGCGGCACCAAGCATTGCAAGGGGTGGTGCACCAACATTCGCCAGATCACGAGCCCTTGAAGCTTCACGATCTATTTTTTCACTGGCCACGCGGGCTTTCGCCAGAGTCTGGGTTGCGCTCGTGTAACTCCGTTGCGCGTTCTGCTTCTCCGCCAAGTACTTCACGGTATCTACTTGCGTCTGCCGAACAACTAATCGCGGTGCCGGACGCAGGATTGACAGTTGAGATCTCGCAGCTGCTCGTTTTGTTTCCGCAACCGCCTGTATCTGTCGCCCAAAGGCTGTAGCTCTCGATGTCAAGGCTACGAAAACCGGATCAACGCCACCGACTGCGCCAAACGCATCACGCTCCTGCTCAATCTCGGCAAGCGAATCGAGAAGAACCTTTACCTGGGGATCCCCGGCCATGATTGGTGCCGAGCCTAGGGCCCGGTAAGAGGCAGGAAGGGGCGCATTATCGGCGCGGTCTATCAGCCGATTTAGTCCTGACACCACCGCGGCGAGCGAATCACGCTGCGCAACTAGCTGAGGGGGAAAGGTATCTATCGGTGCGATCGGGGCAGGGGTCACGGTGCGCCTTGCAGCTCCCAGCATCGAATCTGCGGCCCTGATACTCGCCAGGGCACGAAGCCGAAGAGCCAGGGGCCCGGAGGAGTCCGGTTTTTCCTGTAGCGACGCAGCGACCGCGACTGCTGCCTTTGACGCTTGTCGCGGGACCAGAACGAATGCGATGAGCGCGCAAACGAAGACAAGCCCACCAACTATTCCCATCACCGTGAGCCGCCGTGACGCATTCACCGCACGTGCTGATGTCCACAAGTAGTTCAGGCTTGCTGACGCTCTGCTCATTCCGCGACTCCGGGGATTCCAGAATATACCCCGATCAAGGTCGGCTTTCTCAGGGGCAGGAACGCAAGGTCGACGCCGTTCTCGCGGAGACCAGAGACGATTGGCCTCATATGAAAAGGGAGGTGTCGATTTGACGCCTCCCTTTGGTCGTGGCCGGAGTGGTCGCTGCTACTGGACCGTGATTTCTCCCTTCATGCCAAGCGCCAGGTGCGGCGTGCAGTGAAATGGGTACTTTCCGGGCTTGATGTTGCCAAAGGAGATTGTCAACGATTCCCCGGGATTCGTCTTCAGTGCACTCGAAAGCTCACCCATCTTCTCCGGGCCCATGTTGGCATCGAGCTGCGCCTTCGAATCCGCCGGAATGGTGGCCGGATCAAACGCAACGTTGTGGGGGCCACCACTGACGGTCGTGAACTTGATGGCGTCGCCTGACTTGATGGTGAGGTTGGCCGGCTCGAAGCGATACCCCTTCGCGTCACCGATCATTTTTATCTCGTGCGTGGCGCCGGTAATCGGGGCAATCGTTGCGCTGCCAGCCGCTGGGGCTGTAGCGGGAGCGGCCGTGGCGGGAGCTGTTGCCGGGGGAGTGGAAGTATCGACTGCTACGTTGGTTGTATCTGCAGCGTTGCTTTTGTCCCCGCCTGCGCAAGCGCCGAAGACGACTGCACTCGCCGCGAGCGCTAATCCGAAAAACCGCATTCTGTAAAACCTCCGGTACTGGGTTGCATCTGGTTGAATTGCATTCGCGAGATTCGCGGAGCCTTGTGAATTTATTCACAAGCTCGGTCGAAATCAAACTGCAACCACCACTTCGCGCAATCGGCTTCGGCAATCTTCGTGCGAGGGTTGCCGCACTCTCCAGAACCAGCCTGATCGCACTCCAGTTTGAAATCAGAGGCTTTGTCAGAACCTTCCAATAAGCTCGCGCCTTAGTTTCGTCGGGTCACCGACGTACGCAAAACGTATCCCTTTCATGTATTTCTGCGCCACTCTGCGCACCGCCTCCGGACTTACACTCCGGAGCTCATCGACAAACTTGTCAGCCTCCCGGTAATCACCACGATATAGCTGAGACCGAGCTAGGAAATCGGCCTGCGCTCCATTCGTCTCATTGTCCAGAAAATATTCGGTGAGGAACTGCTGTTCGAGGCGCTCGAGACCATTCCGATCCAGCAATCCTTCCTGTAATTCGGTTACCGCTGCCCGCATCAGCTTGAGCGTGGTGTCCGGCGACGCCGTCGATACGTAAAGGCCCCCTGCACTTGCTGCCCGATCGACAAACGGTGCATGCACATCGTAAGTCAGGTTTTCTCGGGTGCGGATCTCCGCGAACAGCCGCCCCGTCAATACTGAGGTAGCAATTCGCAGTGCCTGATAGTCATCGGTGTTGGCCAACGGACCACTATAGTAGCCGATGATATAATTCGTCGGCAGCACACGCGACTCAACTATCACTGCAGCCGGACGCTCTGGAAGCCGGGGAGGTGATGTCCACTTGTAGCTCCCACCCGGGAGCTGGGCCAACGAGCTCCTCACCAGCCTTTCGACATGTACGCGGTCTATGTTCCCGACAACCACCAGCAGCATCCGCGACTTGACGATTTGGGTGTCGTGATATGCCTTCAGCGCTTTCGCATCCATTGCCGCAATGGAAGACTCAGTCCCAGTGACCGGGATTCCATAAGGGTGGCCGCTGAACGCAATACTGTCCGCGAGAAATTGCGCGAGGGCGTCGGGATCATCACGCCTCTGTCGAATTCCAGAGAGAAATTGGGTTCGTAGAAGGGTGATGTCGGCGGGATCGAGTGCCGGCTCCATCAACCTGTTCGCGAAAATCGCCCAGGTCGAGTCGAGTACCTCGCTCGTCGTGCGAATGCCGAACATCGTCCAGTCATCTCCAGGCTCAGTCACGATTTCGCTTCCGAGAGCAGACATTTTTCGGCGAAGAACCGCCCTTGGGTATTTCGCAGTGCCTCGATCCGAAACCTCGAGAAGGAATGGCTCAATTCCAGCATTTTCGGAGGTCACCTGACGGGTGCCCCCAAGCAGATACAGGTTCGCCGCAACGACGTTGTTGGCAGTGCTCTGGCGAAGAATCACCTGAATGCCTGAAACGTCGAAGCTGGTTGTCAGCGATGAGAGCGCAACAGCGACAGCAAGTAGCATCAGTTTGGTCTTCTCGTCACGAGCTCTTCGGAGGAGAGCTTTAGAGTAGCCCGGTCGGTTGGCGAGATGAGTACCCCGGTGATGTGCGGCTTCGCTACGATGTACTTGCCTGCGTACGCTCGAAGATCACTCGTCTTCTGCTGGCCCATGTTGTCCACGTATCCCATGTAATACTCCAGGCTTGCCACGCTCCACCAGAAACCCAGCGTATGAGCAAACCCCGATGACCGCTCACGATCGAATGCTGAGGTCACAGCTCGATGTGCCTTTACGGCTTCCAGCTCGACGGGGTCGAAATAGCCCGGATCATTGAATTTCCGGATCTCGGCCTCGAGCCCTGCTATTGCCTTCCGCAAATTCTCCGGCGACGTCTGGCCACTGATCGTAATCGGACCCGTATGATTGAGCGTGTAATAGTTCACCCCCAGGTTCTGCCAAAGCCCGCTGTCCACCAGCCGCTGCTGAAAATTTGAGCCCGGATCATTCAGAACATCGGAAAAGACGTCTGCCGCATACGTCGACTGCGCATCTTTGCCGACACTCGGCCCTTGCCACTGGACGAAGACGGTGACAGCACCAACTCCTGCCTCCACCACAACACCCTCATTACGGGTCAATGGCGGGATTGGCGGGATCGGATCAGCTACGAAAGGATCTGCCCCTTTCTGCCAGCCTCCCAGCTCACGCTCTGCCAGTGCAAATACGGTTGCCGGATTGACGTCTCCGGCAACGATCAGCACCGAATTATTCGGCACATAATATTTTCGCTGAATTGTCCTCATTTTTTCTGGCGTCGTCGTTAGAATGACGTTCCGATCGCCAATGACGTTCTTCCGACTGAAATTGCCGGGGTACAGCCGCTCGTCCATCTCGCGGTTCAATCGAAAGAACGGGCTCGATTCATTTCGGTCATACTCGCCGATCACAACCTGTCGCTCGCGCTCGAGCTCGTCTTGTCGAAACAGCGGAGCTTTAAGCGCAGCGGCAAGAAACCTGACGCCCCCCGCGAGGCTGTCCGCCGATACGGTGAGATAGTAATTCACGCGCTCTTCGGCAGTCGTTCCATTGAACACGGCACCAAGGTCTCCAGCTCGATCGACGAATGATTCCGGCTGCGGATAGGTGGCGTTCGCCCTGAAGAACATGTGCTCGTACATGTGGGCGAGGCCGGCGTAGTCAGGCGTTTGAGTGAACGACCCGTTCTTTACGTTGACTTCAATCGTTGCCAGTGGAACACCATGGTTCTCGACAACGATAACTTCGAGACCATTAGCGAGGACTTTCCGCTGGATGATCTTTTCGAGCTCCGCACGTTGCGCCATCAGCGACGCCGGTGCAGCAATTAACGCCAGCGCCAGAATGAAGAGAGTGGCGGTCCGGCGATGCCTTCGGTTTCTTTGAGAGATGTCGAACAACAAAATGCCTCGATGATTGAGAGCTACAAAAAACTCGTCACGCGGCTGAACAAATCCCAGCTCAAACGAGACGAGCCACTTGCTCCATACACCACATTCCGCATCGGTGGTCCGGCGGATCTGATGTACAATGCCACGGCTGCCGACGATTTAGCAAATGCTGTGCAATTCGCGCGTGATTTTGACGTCCCATACTTCATACTTGGCCTCGGCGCAAATATCCTGATCGGCGATAAGGGTGTTCGCGGGCTGGTAGTCAGGAACACGTCGAACTGTTTCGCCTTTGCGGATGATGGAAGATTGACCGTCGAGAGCGGTGCAGTCGTTGGTGACATCATACCCAAGGCAGTCGAGCAGGGCTGGTCGGGGCTGGAGCACTACGTTGGGATTCCCAGCACAGTTGGCGGCGCTGTCTGGCAGAACCTGCACTTCCTCGAGCCTGAGCCAGAGCGCAAGCGGACAATGTTTATCGCAGACGTCTTCGAGTCGGCCGAGATTCTGTCGGAGGAGGGAGAGCGACGCAATGTCGATCGCGATTACATGCAGTTTGGATACGACACGAGCATTCTGCATACCCGTCGGGACGTAGTTCTCAACGCGACCTTCAGACTTCTGCCCGGCGATACTGCCATCATGCACCGCATCATCCAGGAGAACCTGAGCTGGAGAGGAAGCAGACACCCCTGGCTTCAATATCATCCGAGCGCCGGTTCGATTTTCAAGAAAATCGAGGGCGTCGGAGCTGGAAGACTGGTGGACCAGTGCGGACTCAAGGGATTTCGCCACGGTGATGCGCAGATCTCGCACATCCACGCCAATATCATGGTCAACCTCGGCCACGCCACTGCGAGGGATGTCCGCGAGCTGATCTCGATTGCTCAGCAGGCTGTCGAGAGCAAGTTCGGCTTGCACCTCGAGCCCGAGATCAGCTTCATCGGAGAGTTCGCCTAGCTCCACCCTTACCCGAGCTCCGGCTCCAACTGGTCATTCAAACGAAGTCGATCAACCTCGGATCGCCAACCGACATGCGGAGAGACATTTTTCGAGCGTGGCGGGAGTGTGATCGCCCATGTGACCGATCCGGAAAGTGGTCGATTTGAGCCCTCCATATCCGCTCGCTACCCAGATTCCCAGCGATTTTACCCGACGGAGAAAATCCTCCGCATTCGTCCCACCGGGCAACCGGATCGTCGAGACGGTCGGCGATCTGTGCCCCGGCTCAACAATGTTCTGAAAATCGATGCCGTCCTGCTGCTGACACTCCATCAGCCAGCCATCGGTCATACTCGCCATTGTCCTGTGCCGGCGCCAGCGACTCTCAATCCCCTCCTTCTCGATCGCCTGGAGTTGGACGTCGAGCGCATAAAGCAAAGACAGTGCAGGAGTACTTGGAACCTGTCCTCTTGCGGCAAAGTGCGCCATTTCGACGAGATCGAAGTAAACACCCCGCTGTTCAGCCCTCTCCGCAGCTTCTATGAACGTCGCAGAAGCAACACCGAATGCGAGACCAGGGGGCAATGCGAGTGCCTTCTGGGATCCGGTTAGGACATAATCTAACTCCCAGCTGTCCGTCCATAACTCTGCACCTGCAATCCCACTGACGCTGTCGATTAGGCACCGTACCCCACGCTCATGGGCCGCATCAGAGATGGATTTGATGTCGTTAAGCGCACCCGTGGACGTTTCCGAATGAACCACAGTGATCGCTTGGTAGTCACGCGCCGCCAAATAGTCTTCTAACTCGCGCAGTGTATGTACACCGCCCCAACTGACCTCATAACGGTCGACCTTCCTGCCGCACATCTCTGCGATGTGAGCGAAACGTTCCGAGAAGGCTCCGTTCACTAACGAAAGAATCCGACCCGGCTCAGAGCACCTGATTGCTGCCTCCATCATTCCCGTCGCTGAAGCCGCACAAACAAAAACCGGTCGATTGGTTTTGAAGACCTTCTGCAAGCCCACCTGCAACCGGGCAAACAGATCTTCGAATTCCACGCTTCGGTGCGGTATCATCGGCTTCGTCATCGCCGCCAGAATCTCGCGCCTGACCTCCGTGGGTCCTGGCAGGAAAAACGTTCCGAAATCATGCTGGTCCTCGATCATGGCTCCATCCATTTTTTCCAGGTCGCCTCGTCAGCACCCAACGAGAGTCTGTTTGAGTTCCTGACCAGTGGCATCTTCAGCAACAGCGGCTCGGTGGCAAGCTTATCCAGCCAGCTCTCATCCGATATTCGTGCATGGCGAAGTCCAAGCTCGTGAAATCGTCTGGATTCCGTATCGAGGAGGGAAGTGATACCGAACCTTTCGACAAAGCGACGAAGCTCGCTACGTGTCGCCGATCGCTCCATTAGATCGACAAAGTGCGTTTTGACCCGCCTTTCTGCGAAGAAACGCAGCGCTTTTCGCGTATCCGGACTCTTTCTCACACCGAATATCTGAATTTCCATAGATTTGAAACCTGCCTCCCAAAATGATGTTGAGCGCCTACCAGGCTATTCCATACCACGCGGCACACGTGACACTCAAGTGAAGGATGATTTTCGTCCGGCATGGTGGCTTCCCGGACCACACGCACAGACACTTTGGGGCAAGTTGTTCCGCCGAGAGCCGTTACAGCCGACCGATGTCGAGCGGTGGTCGACGCCGGATGAGGATTTCATCGATATACACCGCCTGAAAGCCCCGCCAGCGGCGGCCCGGCTGCTTCTTCTCCATGGTCTCGAGGGAACCATTCGCTCACAGTACGCACAGGGTCTGCTCGGCGAGGCTCGAATGCGGAGATGGGCGGCAGACATGCTGATCTTCCGTTCATGCGGCGGAGAATTGAATCGTACCAGAAGATTCTACCATTCGGGCGAAACCGGTGATCTGACGTTCGTCATTGACCGGATCGTGCGCGAGCACCCCAATCAACCCTTGTGCCTCGTTGGCGTCTCACTCGGCGGCAATGTGCTTCTAAAATACCTCGGCGAAAAAGGCCCGCACGTTCCAGCGCAAATCAAAGCCGCAGTGGCGGTTTCCGTGCCTTTCGACCTGGGTCTCTCTTCGCGGTACATCGACCACGGATTCACACGGCTTTACCAAAGGCGCTTCATTCGATCACTGAAGCGAAAAGCGCTCGAGAAGCTCCAGCGATTTCCTGATCTCATCGAGCGGGAGCGTCTCGCAGATCTGCGTACAATGTATGAATTCGACGACGCTCTGACTGCACCCGTTCATGGCTTTCGCGATGCCGACGATTATTACTCGTCGTCGAGCTCGCTCCGATGGATTGAACATATTAGTATCCCAACGCTACTATTAAGCGCCGCGGACGATCCGTTTCTTCCCAAGTCGGTCCTTGAGGATGTTCACTCGGTAGCTCGGAGAAATCCGCTGCTCGAGCTCGAATTTCCGACAAACGGGGGACATGCCGGATTTGTCGGCGGACGGAATCCCTTTCGCCCGATTTATTACGCAGAACGACGAGCATGCGATTTTCTTGCGAAGCATACCCCCCGATAGATAGGATTACCGGGCACTGACAACTGAACGAGGTCTCCATGCTGAAAGCCAGAGCCGGTTCGCTGTTCGGAATTCTCACCACGATGAGCCTCGTTGCGTGCACTACGAGCCAGATGGGCAGCAATCCGGCGGTAGGCTCAACATCAGCTACGACGCCCAGTTCCTCAGCCAGTGTTGCTGTCCCGAATCAGGCACTTCCTCCGGACGCCGAACACGCGCTGGCACGCCTGAACAGCTCTCCTCGCCATGGAGAGTGGGTCATGATCTCGATTCCGCCTTCTGATAGCGTCCGAGCCTGGATAGTGTATCCGGAGCGTAAGACCAAGGCTCCGATAGTAGTCGTGGTACACGAAATTTTTGGACTGTCGGACTGGGTACGGGGTGTTGCCGATCAGCTTGCTGCCGACGGGTTCATAGCCATTGCTCCAGACTTCCTGACTATGAAGAACCTTCCCAGCGGGTCGGATAGCGCCGCTACCCAGGCAGCAGTCGCAGCGATACGAACTCTCGATCCCGGTCAGGTTCAACGAATGATTGACGGCGCTGCACGATATGGAATGGCTCTGCCGGCAGCGCAGCCGCGTTACGGTGTTGTAGGGTTTTGCTGGGGTGGAGGAGTATCATTCGAACATGCTACACACGCTCCATCGCTTGGCGCTGCAGTTGTCTACTACGGAGTCTCGCCGAAGACAGAGAAGCTAGCTGCAGTCCAAGCACCGGTGTTGGGTCTTTACGGAGGGAACGATGCACGTGTCGATGCAACGATACCGCCGGCTGATTCAGCTCTGCGCGCCTTGGGTAAGACATACTCACCCACCCTTTTCGAGGGGGCCGGTCATGGCTTCCTCAGACAACAAACCGGCATGAATGGAGCGAACATGGCAGCCGCTCAACGGGCGTGGCCGGCCACAATAGCGTGGTTCAGACGCTATCTCGGCAGCTAACGGGTGATTTCAAAGGTTTGGTTTCTCGCGCTTTTCCTGGCAGGGCTCGGTCTCGCCGTTTACTCGATGCTCCACGGAGTAGAGCGCTCACGAGCTTCTGTTGGACGCCGCCCGTCAGCCATTTTCAATGCGCCGGTAGTGTCCGTTTGCGCGACTGTGCTCGGAGCAGCCGGATATCTGCTTGTGACGAGAAGCAGGCTTGGTATTACAACAATCCTCATACTCGCAATGATCATGGCATCTGCTGCCACGACAGGAACTGCAATTGTTCTGGCGCGCTGGGCTTTTCCTTTCTCCGGCAACTGTTCCGACGATGACGCAATACAAGGTCTGTTGGCACTCGTAACCCGGGCGATATCTCCAGCAGAGCCGGGCGAGATCTCTTTTCAAAAGAACGGGAAGCAACACGTACTGGCTGCTGAAAGCATCCAAGGCGCTGAGATTCCCCGTGATGCAGAGGTAGTCATCGATGCAATCCACAACGGAGTTGCACGGGTAGAGCCTTGGTCTGCAGTAGAGCAGCGGCTATGACAAGCTCTGCGATTCGCTATCCGGCATAGATCCGCAGCCATTCTGGCCAATTGCCACTCAGCTCGAAGAAATCATCGAAGTAAGCCAGGCCTATCTCTTCGAAGTATTCAGTGATCGGAGCGATCAGATCACCAGAGGCCAGTGGGCCCACCACGATGAGGTTTCCCTCAACGCGGAATTCCTCATCCGTCAGGTTGAATCGTGAATCGAGCTCCGCACGAACAACCCCGGCTTTCTCATATGCCTCCCTCCGTATCACAAGCGAAGGTCGTCCCGCATCGATAGTGAGTGGCACTCTCGGCCTCACGGTGAATCCGCACGAACGATTACGCGAATCCTGCTACTTTTCAACTCATGAGCAGTGGTCCTCACGTTCAGCCAGCCGAAGCCGATTTCGATGTCCTGGTAATTGGCGGAGGTCACGCCGGCACTGAAGCCGCAGTCGCCGCCGCGCGCATCGGCGCGAAAGTCGGCCTCGTCACGAGCTCGCTGGAAACAATCGGACAGATGTCCTGCAATCCCGCTATCGGTGGAGTTGCAAAGAGCACGGTAGTCCGGGAAGTCGACGCACTCGGTGGGATCATGGGCCGTGCGACTGATCTTGCAATGCTTCAGTTCAGAATGCTCAACCGAAGCAAAGGGCCTGCAGTATGGGCGCCACGGGCTCAATGTGATCGAGGGTTATACCGACGGGCGGTTCGATCGCTGGTCGAGGATCATGGCCGTGTACACACCATTCAGGGAACCGTAGCTCGGTTGCTCATGAGCCGGGGATCGATCAAAGCAGAGGGACTTGAAACTCTCGAAGGCCGGCGTTTTTCAGCACGAGCTGTTGTAGTCACGACTGGGACTTTTCTACGCGGAAGGATGCACATCGGCACGACGACCAAACTTCCCGGAGGTAGAGCCGGCGAGTCCGCTACTGTTGACCTCGCGGAACAACTCGAGAGGGCAGGGCTTGTCGTCGGGAGGTTCAAGACAGGAACTCCACCACGAATCGATGGCAGGTCGGTTGACTATTCGGCACTGACGCGGCAGGAAAGCGAGATCGAAGATTTTGACTACTCGTGGTCGCATTTCTGGGAACAGCCTCGTCGAAGCGGCGCAATGACGCGACATCCTATTCAGCTGCCGTGCTGGATTACATACCTCGGCTCGGAAGGGAAAACGATCATTGAACAAAACATCCGAAGCTCAGCCATGTACGGTGGCGCCATCGGATCGCTGGGGCCGCGGTATTGTCCGTCAGTCGAGGACAAGGTCATAAAGTTTCCCAACGCCGAACGGCATCAGATCTTTCTCGAGCCAGAGGGACACGACACGAATGAGCTGTACGTCAACGGCCTGTCTACCTCCCTTCCGGCAGCGATTCAGCTCGATGTCCTGAGATCCGTTCCCGGACTGGAGTCGGTGAGAATGACGCGGGCAGGGTATGCTATCGAGTACGACTACTACCCGCCGACACAGCTGGACCCCTCACTTCAGGTAAAGTCGATTGAAGGCCTCTTCTTCGCTGGTCAGATCAACGGAACGACTGGATATGAGGAGGCGGCCGGACAGGGGCTGATTGCCGGCGTGAACGCCGGATTGTTCACCCTTGAGCGCGACCCGGTCATTCTAGGTCGCGAATCATCGTACATCGGAGTTCTTGTCGATGATCTCGTTACGAAGGGAGTCGATGAGCCCTACCGACTTTTCACTTCGCGGTCGGAGTTCAGACTGACGGTGCGACAGGACAACGCATTACGTCGTCTGGCACCTATCGGGCTCGATCTCGCCCTTTATTCTGAGCCGGAACGCTCAAGGATTACACAGCGGATGGGTGAGGAAAATCTCCTCAGGTCCTTCATCGACTCGACTACGATCAGCCCCGGCGAAGCAGAGCCTCATCTCACCGCGACCGCAAGTTCACAACTCTCGCATCCCGTGAGGCTGGCTGAGTTGGCACGACGACCTGCCGTGAGACTCGCTGAGCTGCTTGATGCTGTCGGCGCTGGTCAACAAGTCTCAAGGGAAGCGGTCCTGAGCACTGAACTGGAAATCAAGTACGCTGGATACTTCGACCGTGAACGATCGCAGGCTCAGAGATTACGCCAGATGGGTGATTTTCGACTTGCCCGTGATCTTGCCTACACAGAGATGCGATCGTTGTCCTTCGAGGCTCGACAGAAGCTTTCAGCGATAAGACCTCGGACACTGGCACAAGCATCCAGCATTCCCGGAGTCAGTCCCAGTGACCTTCAGAATCTTGTAATCGAGGTCGAGAAGAATCGGCGAGCAGAAAGTCCACAGGTGCCTCCAGTCGAATCATAGCTGAGGCGATTGCACATGACGTCTTCCACCCTCAGCAGGAAGCCATGTTACCGAACAGTCAGTATCGACGCTCACGAAACGACCTCGCCTTCGGCACCGAGGTGCGACGAGTGCTCACGGGTGTCTGCTAAACCGCGTCTGCTAAACCGCGACGGAAGCTTCAACGCCGTCAGACTCGCTTTCGGCGTTGAGCATTTACAATCGGTCTCTTTCGATATCCTGGTCTGTATTCCTCGGACAATACGATGATCGCAGCGTATCAAGGCAATGCTGCTCTCGAGTTCTGGATCGCAACCGCTCGCAGCAACCAGCCCGTCCAGTCGAGCGCAAAAGTAATTCTCAGCAGGCTGGAACCATCCACCAAAGGTATCAAGCCGACGACTTTGCCTGAGAAGCCAATTTTTTGGGTCAGTGTTTCATTGCGGTCGTAGAGATATGGAAACACTTGCGATTGACATCGTGCGTCTGCACGACACTCAACCGACAGCGTAATGAAACGACTAAACCGATAAGACCACGATTTGTGCAACACATCGTGTAATGTTCGTCTCCCTACTACATCACACCAAATTTGAGGGTTACTTCATGAAAATAGTAACGCTGAGCCTTTTTGCCGGGATTTTAACGCCTTTATCAGCTCAACAACCGGTCATTAACACGCCAGTGGAACGGATTCCGCAGATCGTCGTTGCAGGTCGCGGCGAAGTTCAAGTCACTCCCGATCGAGCAACAATTCAGATAAGCGTTCAAACCAAAGCCACGACCGCTGCAGCAGCAGCTGATGAAAATGCAAACAAGCAGGCAGCGGTAATCCAAGCATTACGTGCGCTTGGCTTGGGAGTAAATCAGATCTCGACAACCGGCTACAACATCTATCCAGAACAGCGTTACGCCCCAGACAAGGAACCAGTTGTCATCGGATACAACGTAACAAACACGTTGGCGGTTGATGTCCGCAAACTCACTCAAGTTGGGCCAGTGATCGATGCAGCTCTCTCGAAGGGGGCAAACATGATCACGTCCTTGCAGTTTTACGCCACTAATACCGAAGCTGCCCGGCGAACAGCCATTACATCCGCAATCGAAAAAGCTCGGCTCGACGCAGAGGCCGCCGCTAAGGCTGCCGGTGGCACCATTGGGACATTACTCGAAATCAATATTGGGGCTTATTACCCGCCTCCACCTCGCCCAATGATGAGACTGGACACTACTATCGCAAGAGCGGACCAAGCTCCAACACCTATCAATCCCGGGGAACAGACACTTTCCGTCGACGTCAACACCAAGTGGAGGTTTAATTCCAAGTAGCTTTAACGCATCGCTCGCCTCCAAAATCGCGGCCCCAGAAGCACCCCTTTTATTTTTCACGTGGCACATTTTTAAAGCGAAGTCTCCCGACTGAGGATCGCGTCACGTACATTCTCCCCAAATATCAGAGGTTCGCGTGTGGGCAGAGTCATCGCGGTCGCTAATCAGAAAGGCGGGGTTGGGAAAACCACTACGGCGGTGAACTTAGCCGCAAGCCTAGCAGCTGCCGAACAACGAGTCTTGCTGGTTGACGGCGATCCCCAGGGTAATGCCACAAGCGGTGTAGGCCTTGCCTCAAACCAGCTCACCGAAACTCTCTACGATGTCCTAATCGCAAAAACACCTATCGCCCAAATCCGCAAAAGAGACGTAGCGATCAGCAGGCTCGACGTGGCTCCTGCAAACCCAGACCTCGCCGGAGCTGAAGTCGAGTTGATCGAAGTCTCACATCGCGAAAGCGTGATGCGAGAAGCTCTTAAGCCTGTCATAAACGAGTACGACTACATTCTGATAGACTGTCCGCCGTCATTGGGACTTCTTACACTGAACATGCTTACCGCAGCTGATGCAGTGCTGATTCCCCTCCAGTGTGAGTACTATGCGCTCGAGGGACTTTCACAGCTTCTCAACACGGTGCACCGTATCCAGCAAGGGCCGAATGAGCGTCTGTCAATCGCTGGCGTTCTCCTCACGATGTACGACGCGAGACTGAATCTTTCACGGCAGGTAGCCGATGATGCCCGTGAGTATTTCGGCGGTCAGGTTTTCACAAACGTAATTCCGAGAAATGTACGACTCGCAGAAGCTCCCAGCTTTGGAAAGCCAATCATCCTCTATGACATTGGATCAGTCGGAGCCAAGGCTTATATGAGCGTCGCCAAGGAATTAATAGAGCGTTCCAGCATGATAGGAGTCGGAAATGCCATCTGAAAAGACGCCGAGGCGTTTAGGACGCGGCCTTGATGCGTTGTTCAACGCTACGCCTGCAATAGTCGAGGAACCCGAAAGTGTCCTCAGAGAAATCCCCGTTCGCGAGATCCGAAAGAACCCCTTCCAGCCGAGAAAGGATTTCAGCGCGGAGGGATTGAGAGAGCTTCAGGAAAGCCTGAAAACATCGGGGCTTCTTCAGCCTATCACCGTCAGGCGCACACATGAAGGAGACCAGCACTACGAGCTGGTAGCCGGTGAGCGTCGGTTGCGTGCAGCAACTGAGCTCGGATGGCCAACCATCAGTGCCGTAGTAAAGGACTTGGATGAGAGACAGTTACTTGATCTTGCATTGGTCGAGAATCTCCAGCGAAGCGATCTCAACCCGGTGGAAGAAGCCGAGGGTTACAATCGGCTCATCGACGAATTCGGTCACACCCAGCAAACCATTGCCTCATTGGTAGGACGTGACAGGTCAACGGTTGCGAACATGCTTCGCATCCTTCAGCTGCCGAAATCAGTCCTTCAAATGCTCAGAGAGGGGCAATTGACAATTGGTCACACCAGGCCATTACTCGGATTGGTGGAAGAGAAGAAGATCATCGATCTCGCTAACGAAGCCGTCAAGAAAGGACTCAGCGCACGAGATGTGGAGCAGCGAGTAAGGGAATCCAGCGAAAGGGCCCTCACTCGCAAACGCGGGCGTCCACAGAAGGTCGACTCCAGATCTCCCGAGACTCGCAGGCTAGAAGAACAACTCCGCAGAGTTCTGCAAACAGATGTATCGATCGTCGCTACTCCGTCACACAAAGGCTCGATAAAGATCTCATTCTACTCCGCCGAGGATTTCGAGCGCATCATTGAACTCTTGGGATTAACACGAAATCCACAATGATTTCCACAGACGGAAATCATTGCGATATAAAGGTTTACGATCAATCATAAACATCTGTCAGGACGGCTGTTCACAGTCGCAGGCACTCTTCTCATTTTTGCAACGGTGGCCCGCTCGAAGGATACGTCATCGAATGCCGTAGCTCATTCAGGATCCCGCTTCCAACCTCAGCTTCAATTGGCGATCACTCATGGAACGAAAGCGCATACGCATTGATTCGAATCCGCGCAGCCTAGGAGCCAGATCAGTCACCGCAAAGCCAGCACCGGACCCTACATAAGCTCCCCCGGGTTACACAACAGTATCGTGAGGTTCATCCTCAATCCTCGGCTCAACCCAACAAAAGTCCCGCTTGCGTACGAACCCAAGTAGCCTGCGCACACATCGCACTCGATGGTGGACGGCTAAGCAATGAAAACCACAATGGAGATGGCAGCAAATTCCGGAAATCATCCTGGTGTGGTGCTCAACCAGATAACCATGTACCTCGATGAATTCCTCGAGACGTCTACAACCCCGGATTACCCAAATGCGCTTAACGGATTGCAGCTTTCGAACAGCGGATTGATACACAGGGTGGCTGCAGCAGTTGACTTCTCAACAAAGACTGTGCAGGCCACGATCAGTGAAAAAGCAGACCTCTTGATAGTCCATCATGGAATGTTCTGGACCGGCCTGCAGCCCCTGACCGGAAGAACCTATTCGCGGATCCGCGATCTCCTCGACGCTGATGTGGCAGTCTACTCATCACATTTGCCTCTGGATCGCCATCCCCATATCGGCAACAACGTTTTGCTTGCCAAACTACTTGGTCTCGAGCCATTGAAAGGATTTGCACGTTTCAAAGAGATCTCAGTTGGTGTCCAGGGAATATCGGACATCGAGACCCTCACACTTGTAGATCGGGCACGGACTTTTTCGCGCGCCAATGGAGGCGACGTCATCACGACGGATGAAGCGGATACTAATCGAAAAACACGTCGCTGGGCGATCTGTACCGGAGCAGGAGCATCCGCCGAAACTCTAGCCGAAGCTACTCAGGACGGGATTGACACGTTGATCGTTGGCGAAGGACCGCACTGGACTGCCATCGATGCCGCCGAACGTCACATCACGATCATCTACGTCGGCCACTACGCATCAGAGACGCTTGGTATTTACGCGCTGGTAGACGAAATCGGTCGCAAGTTCCACCTAGACGGTGTGAAGATCAGCGCACCTACTGGCCTCTGAGAGTTGCCGGACATCCTGTACCAGCCATACTCACGAACTCGCTCGAGTCTAACAGACCCGGCAGACTGATATCAGCAGCCCGCATAAGCACTCTTCCAGACAATTCTCCAAGTACTTCCGGGACCTCGTTCAAGGAGTCCGACCTTCCCACCATCCTCGTAATCAAAGGTGAGCACAAACGCAGGATGGTTCGACTTAGCAATCTTCAGAGCTGCCAGGATCTCACTCGTCTCGAGGGCTTCTTCGGCACCTGCTGATCGCATCTGAAACGCAACACGAAAGGTGCCGTCTTCTGCCTGCTGCTCAGCAAGCACCAATATGTGTTCTTCCCGAGGGTTTGCTTCCTCGTTGATCTTTCTTACAACCTCGGCGACAAGAACTGACGAGGGGGAAATCATCAGTTGATAGCCCTTTCGGACGGAAAAAGGAATGCCACGAAAGACGGGATCCCCACCATCACGCAGATGCTCGACTGCACCAAGAATACTACCGACAAAACGCGCAGAATCTGCCGCTTTCATTTCTTCAAGTGCAGAGAGCGGAATTCCAGTGGCTCTTCGCTTCTCGAGTGCTATTCTCCACGCGCCGGGAGCCGGATTTGTAAGTCGCCCTGTCGGCCACTTCACACACCCTGTTTGATCAACCGACTGAGAAACAACCCGTAGCCCAGAACTACCGATGAGCCCATGCAAATTGAATAGATCCAATGGCATGTTCTCTAAACTGTCGAGCTGAAAACGCGATACCGAGGCGAGTGCACTATCGGTCAGTCCAGGAAGAACAATCGCTACATTTGCGGATTCGCGAGAAGCTGGCACAACAACGACCGGGCCAGCGGCAGAGTCCCAACCCGTTGACGTAGTCGACCCTGTTAGCGGTCGAACCGGATTGATAGTGGCAGCAGAATCCGCACGTGGATGCTTCGATGCATCACGGCAACCGAGGATACACAAAGCACCGGCCACCAGAAGATGTGGAACGCCACGTACCAAAGTCATGAACGGTAATTTGCGGGTTGCAACAACCATCCGTCGAGCAGCACACAAATCATCAGCACATCCGTTTTCCTGAGTAATCCTCAATCACTTCAGTCGGAGCCCTGGTAATGCCACACCCATCACACCCGACGCCGGTAATTACGACAGAGGGTGAGCTGATCGCAGTCAGAGCTCCCGCCGGAGAGAGATGGAGTTGGGCACTGTACGACTTCGCAAATACGATCTTCTCGATGAACATCGCCACCCTGTACTTCGCGGTGTGGCTGGTGGCGGATCTACACGGGTCGAACACGATGGTTGCTTTAGGCAATGGTATCTCATCAGCTCTGATTGCCGTCTCAATCCCGCTATTCGGGGCAATTTCTGACGCCACTCAGCGACGTAAGCCATGGGTTGTCTGGTTTACGATCATTGCGTGTCTGGCAACTGCACTCATGGGGATCATCGGGCAAAGCATTGTTCCTCTTACCGGAGATTCAATCCAGAATGCCATTGAAAAGGCGTCCTACACAATTGCCGGAATACCGGCGGTCCTGATAATCGCCTCCTTCGTTCTGGCAAACTACGCCTATCAGGGAGCACTGCCTTTCTACAATGCGATGATGCCGGAACTGGTACCGGCTAGTGAGCAAGGACATCTATCCGGAATCGGAACTGCCCTTGGCTACTTTGGCGCAATCGTCGGCGTGCTGTTGGTGACTCCGTTCTTCAACGGATCGATGCCGCTTCTGGGAAGTATCTCATCGAGTTTGATGAACTTCCTCACGTCTATTGTGCCTTTTACATCACACGGAGGGAGGGTTTCGACGTTCGTCCCGACAGCAGTTCTCTTCCTGATGTTTTCGCTTCCGCTTTTCTTTTTCTGCCGGGATCACAATGCTCGGACCGGTATGAAAGCCATACCTTGGCGAACCGCATTCTCCGATGTGGCTCACACAATCAGGGACACAAAACGATATCCCGGGTTACTTCGCTTTCTCATAGCTTCATTTCTTTATCAGGATGCAATTGGTACGATCATCGCGAACATGGCGCTGTATGCAGTCATGGCGATGGGATTCAAGCAGGGCCTCGAAACAACGTTGTTTGTTGTCCTCACGGTGCCTGCAGTCATTGGTAGCTATGTAATCGGTCGTCTCGTAGACAAAATCGGTCCGAAGCGAAGCCTGCTCTTCACAATTGGCGCATGGGTTATTCTGCTACTGGCAATGGTGATGGTTCCGACGAGGACAGCATTCTGGATCGTCGGAGCAGCAATTGGCCTCATCTTCGGCGGGGTTGCCACATCTGAGCGTCCCCTACTGCTGACATTGATTCCCGACATTGAAGCCGGACGTTTCTTCAGTCTCATGGTTTTATCGTCACGTGCGGCTGCAATTGTGGGCCCGTTTGTCTGGGCATTTACCGTCGACGGGCTGCTACCATCCTTTGGGACAGCCGTCGCCTATCGCGCTGGTATCGTCACAGTAGCAGTCGGAATGGCAGCATCGCTTGCTCTGCTGTGGAGAGTTCCGGACAACTGGAAGAAGAGTGTAGCGCTTGTCAGCGAGACCGAGAGGGAAGGCTAGAGCTTATCAGCTGGATTACTGACCTTTCGCCTCGACCCAGTTGGATCCAATTCCTACGTCGACCAATAGTGGAACTGAGAGTTTCGCCGCATTTTCCATCTCGTTGCGAATGAGCATTTCCAGGCGGGGAAGTTCATCGGCGGGAGCCTCAAACACGAGCTCATCGTGCACCTGAAGCAGTAGTTTTGCCGAGAAGCGTTGATGGCGAAGTTGGTTATGGATCCTGATCATCGCGATTTTGATGAGGTCGGCAGCTGATCCCTGAATTGGTGAGTTCGCGGCAGTGCGCTCTCCAAAAGCTCGGATATTGAAATTCCTTTCTCTCAACTCAGGTATGTAGCGCCGGCGCCCAAATATTGTTTGGACGTAACCATGTTCCCTCGCAAACTCGACCATGCTGTCCAGGTAGCGTCGAATGCCACTGAATCGCTCAAAGTACCGCGCGATGAATGCACGAGCATCGGCATGCTCGATTTTGAGCTGACGTGACAGTGCATGTGCTCCCTGGCCATAGATTGTCGCAAAATTTATCGTCTTCGCTCGCGAGCGCATTTCTGACGTAACGCTGTTAATAGGTACATCGAAGATGATCGCCGCGGTTTGCTTGTGAATGTCGCCTCCAACGTTAAATGCTTCGACAAAAGCAGGATCCCCAGACAAGTGCGCAAGCAAGCGAAGCTCGATTTGCGAATAGTCCGCAGCGACTAATGCCCATCCAGCACGCGGAATGAACCCCCGTCGGATATCACGCCCGAGTTCCCTTCTAACAGGAATGTTCTGAAGATTGGGATCGCTCGAAGAGAGTCGGCCCGTTGTAGCTACCGTCTGGTTGAAGGAGGTATGAAGACGGCCCGTCACCGGATTTACAAGTTCAGGCAAAGCATCCAGATACGTATTTTCCAGTTTAGCAAGCTCACGATATTCCATCAGCAGGCTGGGCAACACATGACCGGAATCAGCAAGCTCCTGTAGTACCGAAGCGTCAGTAGACGGCCCTGTACTCGTTTTCTTGAGCACTGGAAGCTCAAGCTTCGTAAACAAAATCTCACGAAGCTGAAGATTCGAGTTGATGTTGAACTCAACACCGGCAACTTCGTAAATCCGGCGCTCGACGGCTTCTCTCTCTGCACGAAACCGCTCCTTAAGGGAGTTGAACCAGTCCAGATTGATGGTGATGCCAGTCCACTCCATCTCAGCGAGGACGTCAACCAACGGCATCTCGACCCTGTCCAAAAGATCACGGGTTTTGCTACTGTCCAACTGTGGCTCAAAGATCGAGCGGAGTTGAAGAATCATGTCAGCATCTTCACAGGAATAGTCACCCGCTGCTTCAACAGGGCACTCATCAAAGGGAATGGCTGATCGGCCCTTTCCACAGAGATCAGAGTATGAGGTCATCGTATGATCAAGGAACTCGAGTGCAAGGACATCGAGTCCATGGGATCTCCGTCCGGGGTCCAGCACGTAACTGGCGAGCATTGTATCAAAGTCGAGGCCTCGTAGCCTTACTCCCGCTTTCCGCAATACAAGAAGATCATACTTCGCATTCTGCCCTGATTTCCTGACACCGGGATCCTCGAGTAGATCCCGCAGTGGCTTCATTGCCTCTGAATCAAGGGAGGGCAAGTTCCTGACTGGCGTCTCAGAAGAATCAAGGTTACGTGCCAATAGTGCACCAGCAATTCCACTTGTAGCGGAGGTCTTGGTCCGCCGCCTTGGCTTTAAAAGGACTGGCTCATCACCACCACGGATCAGTCCGCGATCTTCCGGAGCATCTGTCGCAGCCCTATCCCCAGGTACATCTACCAACAAATCCCCTTGGAAGTCACGCCGTAACACATGTCCCAGTGGGAAGTAGTACGCTTCCCCCGGAGCGACTGCGATAGAGAGAGAAACCAGTTTCGAGCGGAGAGGATCCGTTTTCTGCGGACTATCAGCGTCGATCAATGTCTCGGTATCAAGAGAGATTACGCCGACTTCTCGTGCTGTCTTCACAACCTGCTCGAGCTGATCAACTGTGTCGATCGTTCGATAAGAAACCTGAGGCTTCGCGGCTGTCGTTTCTCGCTGCGGTGGCGCTGTTGTCGCCTTTGCCAGCGAATGGAATTCGAGCTCCACATACAGTTCGCGCAAGCGACCGTGATCCGGCTCGCGCAGTTTCATCACCTCGAGCTCGAGACCAAGGCGTAAATCGTCCCGAATTGTGACTAATTCCTTGGATAACCTCGCATTTTCAGCAAATTCCAGAAGAGCCTCACGCGGTCGCTTCTTAGGAATCTCGGCAGCATGCGCAAGAATGGATTCAAGATGGCCGTACTGCCTTACCAGCTCACACGCTGTCTTCTCCCCGATTCCACGAACTCCAGGAATGTTATCCGACGAGTCACCAACAAGCGCGAGGTAGTCGGTGACGTATTCAGGAGCTACCCCCAGTCTCTCGCTCGCATTCTCACTATCTACCCAATGCTCTTCGACCCCCGCTGATCCGCCACGACCTGGATTGAGCAGCCATACACCTGGCCGAACAAGCTGTTGAAAGTCCTTGTCACCTGAAACGACTACCACGTTCAAACCTTTTGCAACGCTCCGTGCGACGAGTGTTCCAATTACATCATCAGCCTCAAAGCCAGCCAGCGACATAATGGGAACACGATAGGCATCGAGAAGCTGACAGATTCGATCCATGCCTCGGTCGAAATCAGCTTGCAGCTCTTCGCTAAGTTTTTCACGTGTTGCCTTATAGGCGGGGTATTTCTCATGACGAAATGAAAGGCCGGAGTCGTGCACCCAACCGAGATAGTCAGGTTTGTAAGTCGCCAGCAGTCGCTGAAGGAAATTGGCAATGCCCCAGACAGCGGATGTATTCTCTCCCTTACTTGTAGTCAGGGGTCGCGAAATCAGGGCGTAAAAGGCACGATAGATCAGCGCATATCCATCTACGAGAAACAGACGCGGTGGCTCCGGCAGTTTCATTCAGGCAATATACAAAACGTCCCAGTGTGGAAAGCCACACCAGGACGTTGGTAACGCCGAAGATTTCTGCTGGACAGCCTGTTAGCCGAGACGGTTATGTCTGAGCGTGAACGTTCGTCGCGTGTAGTCCTTTATTACCAGTCTCGACCTCGAACTCCACCTCTTGCCCTTCTGCAAGTGTCTTGAAGCCGTCCATCGAGATCGCCGAGAAGTGGACGAATACATCTTCGCCTCCTTCCTGTTCAATGAAGCCGTAGCCTTTTGCATCATTGAACCATTTCACCTTTCCCTTGGCCATGGGTGCTGCCTCCGGCATGTGATTCCAGTGCGCGCCTATATAGAATCAGCCCGGAAATTTGTCAAGCCATCGACACACGAGAGGAAAGGGAGATCGTCAGTGCACGAGAAGACGTGCGTTTATTGACTGGAAGTCAGCCTCGCTCGCCGGTGTCAGACGCCATCGTCCCGTGCCTGATTCATCGTAGAACAGGAATCGAAGTCGGTATTGACCATACTCCCAGTATTGTACCCGGCTTCGCTGTGTCACCGACGTACTCGTCAGGGGAACGTTAGTAGTCTGCTCGTAAATTTGGTCCGGTTCTCCGAGAGATACAAAGACCTTTCCTCGATCGGACAGCCAGCCAGATCGGCTACCAGCCTCCTCTCGAAAACGGATATTAGCCTGTAGCAATCTGGCAAAATACGCCTGCAATCCTTCGTGCTCCGGTGTGGCTGGAACCGGATCAGTCGAACGAAGAAACTCCGCCCATAGCGTACCACGTCGTTCAGGAGGCGCATCGCGAAGAGCCTTAATGCGCTCAGGTGCCACGTAGTACCGCAGCTGGGCCAGCATCTCATCATACGACAGCAACGGAATATCGTTGCCGAAGCTGACAAACACCGGTGTTCTAACCGTATCAGTCGCATCCGCTCGAGTGAACGTAACGTTCGCGATTCCAATACCAACTCTGGAGATTGGAATCCTGACGGATCCACTGAGCAGATTTCCCTGCCGCTGGAGCATTACAGTGTCACGCCATGTTACCGCGCCTCGATCATTCTGAACGACAAACCCAACCGGAAGCCGAGGTTGCGCTCCATATCCTTCGAGATAAACGGTAACCATACTATCCTGGCCGAAGACTGCACTCGATCTTGGGCTCGCAAGAATTCGCGGAAGTGAATCCAGTGCTGCACGCGGAGCCGCTTCATAAACGATGACTGGAGTAGAAAGGAGTCCGTTACGTAGAGAAGGGACCGTAACCTGACCTTCCTGAGCTGTACTTCGAGCACTTCCTGCGTCACGCACCTGAAAAGAGATGTTGTAATCGCCCGGGCGAACTTTGAAGTAGTGCTGGAAGATCACGCTCTCATCAGTGCGGTTGATCTCCTTGAAAGTGGGAACTCTGACAATCTCCATGCTACTGACAGCTGCGGTCTGAGCACCACTTTGGGAAAGGACCAGATGCACCTCATACGGGGCCCTATAAGCGTCTCCCTCGCGGACAAAGCTGAGAGCTCTATTGGGAATAGAAACACTTGCCAGCATCAGAGTCGTATCGACCGACGGGCTTGCGAAGTACGCGATTTTACCAACGAACGAGAGAGGACTAGCTGTAGCAATCAGCCCCATTTGATGGTATACGGCGGTTGGATCCTGAGGTGCTTTCGCCTCGACCGATGACGTTGCCGCGACAATCGGCTGATCCCCTCGCGGGCGGGCGCAGGCACTCACAATAAGACCAAAACCGACAAAGGCAGTCCGCGCAATCATGGCTCTTCGCATTCGCCTTTATACCCTATCCGCATTAGTCAGTTTCTATTACCTTCGGCCGCGTGCCTGAACAAAGCTTGCTCGGCTCAAAGATAGCCGGGTACACCATCGAGAGTGAGGTTGGCGAAGGCGGAACTTCCGCAGTCTATAGGGCCACGCACCAGACACATGGTACAGTGGCACTAAAGGTCCTTCGTGAAAAGCTCCGCCTTGATCGGACAGCAGTCGCACGTTTTATCCGGGAGGCTCAGTACGGAGCCCGAGTTCAGCACCCGAACGTAGTCAAAACGATTGAGATCGGGCAATCAGAGAGCGGCCTGCACTTCTTGGCAATCGAGTGGGCTAGCGGCCAGCTACTGGAAAGGTACGCTCGACAGCACGCACCTTTACCCACTGAAGAAGTCTCACCCGTAATCGCTCAGATTGGTGCTGCAGTGCACGCCGCACACCAGGCAAATATCGTTCACCGGGATTTGAAACCCGAGAACGTCATGTACGATCCCGAGACAAAGCAGGTAAAGCTACTCGACTTCGGGATCGCTACAGACACGCAAACTGGAGCTGATGAACGACTGACGCGAGCCGGCTTTTTCGTCGGCTCACTGATGTACGTCGCCCCAGAGGCACTTTCCGGAGAGCTCGTGACGCCAGCTGCTGACCAATACAGCCTCGCAACGATTGGATACTACCTCCTGACGCGCTGTCTGCCCTACACCGCAAAAGCCCCACGCGAGATGTTCACTCAGCTCCTGACACTCCCACCAATTCCACTCAACTCCGCGAAGGAGCGACTCAGATTCAACCCAATGGTTGAATCAGTTGTCATGCGAGCGTTATCCAAGCAGCCAGCAAGCAGATATCCAGACGTGATGGCTTTTACAAAAGCCTTTCAGGATGCAGTGGCTGGTACTGAGTCAACTCCCAGCTCGAGACCAGAGGATGACGATCTAGGTTCCGGAATCTTAGCTCGAGTCCGGGGAATATTGAGGCGAAACAACTAGGTCATAATCATGAATGGGGAGCCATAGAGAGAAGGTAGACCCTTGGCCTACATCACTCAGCACCGAGATGTCACCACCCAGAAGCCTGGCAAGCCTTCTCGATATGGCGAGACCGAGACCAGTTCCTCGATTCGGGGAATCCGCACGCGAGCCAGCCCCAACTTGCTCAAACTCCTCAAATATCCGTTCCTGATCGCCGGGAGCGACACCAATTCCCGGATCGGTAACCTGTACGGACAGCCACATTTCCTCCGCTGAATCAACTCCGGAAAGCCCACCCGGCATTCCGAGGGCAAGGGCATCGGACCGAGGTACCATGCGCGTCCGAACAATGATCGTACCACGCTCAGTATACTTTACCGCGTTCCCAATGAGGTTGACCAGAATTTGCCTAAGGTGAGTGGCATCAGTGCGGATTCTGGGCAGCGCGGCACCCATTGCCAGCGAGAGGCTCAGATTCTTTTCGTTGACGAGAGATTCAACCTCACTTGCGACATCAAGAATAAACGGCCGGATATCTAGAACTTCCGTATGAATATCGAGTCGGCCAGCCGCAATTTTCGCCAAATCGAGAATCTGATCGACTAGATGCCGGAGGTGATTAGCTGACGCTTCTATCCGCTCGACCGGCTTCACCTGCCGGGGGGCTAGATCACCGTATACTCCCTCACGCAGCAAATCGACAAAACCAACGATCGCATTAAGGGGAGTACGCAACTCGTGCGATACATTTGCAAGAAATTCACTCTTCATCCGACTGGCGCGTAGAAGCTCCGACGAGAGACGCTCAAGCTCCTTTGAGCGTTCCACGAGCTTACGCGCCTGCTTCCGCTCATGCTGGAGGAGCAAACCGAGGCCCACAAAAACAACAACAGCTAGAATATAGACCAGCGGTGGCATTGGCAGATGGATTTGGACCCGGTTATTCCAAGCAACTTAGGAGAGCCGATGATATTGCGAGATTGCACTTCAAGCCATGAGTGAGCAAGAGCAGCTTATCAGGCTTCTCGCTGAGCGGTCAGTAAGAAGGGGTCGTTTTACGCTGGCATCCGGCCGAACGTCAGATCTCTACATCGACGCTCGGATGACATCAATGAGCCCGGAAGGCCAGCTACTAATCGGTCCGTTGGCACTCATAGCAATCAAAACCGCTGGATGGGTGGTAGACTCAGTGGGGGGGATGACACTTGGAGCTGATCCCATTGCCTATGCGATCAGCTACGCAAGTAATCTCATGCCTCCACTAATTCGCGCATTCACCGTAAGAAAGGAGACGAAAACGCATGGTGCAGGAAAACGTATCGAGGGACCTTTCCGAAGCGGTGATCACGTCATTGTAATAGAAGACGTTATCACAACCGGAGCTTCCGCTATTCAGGCTATCGAAGCAGTTACAAGCGCAGGTGGAATCGTCAAAGGAGTACTAGCACTAGTAGACCGTGAAAGCGGTGGATACCAAGCAATACAGAACAAGGGATACCCAATTATTACCCTCACTCAGATTCACCAGATTACCGCTTTGCTGCCCGCTTGACCTCTAAGTCCAAGTTTCTCTGGCGCGTGATCCAGCCCGGGTAAGTTGCAGCCGGCCTGAAAGACCGGAGAGTATCCACATACGGGAGTATCAGCTGCTCACGAAAATACTGCAGCATACCCGGGCCATCGTAGTGCTCACGGAATTGAACCGGAGATATTCTCATCATCGTACGAACATGCCGTCCGAAGCTCTGGGGTGATGAGTAGTCGAGATAATTCGCGACGCTGGCAATAGACAGGCCTGGATTCTCAAACAGCTTCGCAGCTCTAATTAACCTCGCCAGTGCAAGGTACCGCTTGGGTGGAGGTAAATGAGCCCGAAAGAAGCGACTCATGAGGGTGCTTGGCAAAATGCAGAGATGCCGTGAGAGCTGTCGCACCGTATGAACCTGAGGAGAGTGACTGAAAAGAAGCTCGAAGAATCGCCAACAATCATTCGGAGCTCCCACTAAGTCAGCACTGAGACGCCCGAGGGCTGTTCTCTGCAAATCACTCGATCTCTCAGCCGACAGAATCTCGCGGAGAGTCTGCCAACCTGATGGCTGACGAGCATCGATAAGAATCCGAACACCAAGTTGCCCAAGAGCAAGGGCTGATTGTGGAGTGCTATACTGGGTTTCGGTGAGCAGTGCCATTGCAGGGACTCGAGGGAATTCTCGTACCATCGCAGCCATTCGCGCAGTGCTGTGCAATCCATACCTCGTAATCGAAACGAGAACTGCTCCGGCTCTGCGCTCCCGAAGATCAGCAATCACCTCATCAAGAGACTCTCTATGAAGCGTAGAATAGAGTCCCTGTGCAGCAGCATCGTCATGAGCGCGTTCACTCGGTGTCAGTACCGCTGAAAGCGGCATTGGAGGAAACACGGATTTGCTCGACGCCATTTTTGTCTCCCATAAGAGAAGCAGACCAAAGCAATGATCCACTGAGGTAGACGGATCATAACAACTCAGCGTCAGCACAGCGTCAGCAGCAGAAACAGCGGCGGAAAAGGTAAGAGAAGGCCACCACCAGAGGCAGCTATCAGTATATATTTCAGTCGTAGTGCAAGCAGCTGGACGGTCGCGCCTTAGTATCTTTATGATATTAAATCGAGGAAAGTCCGGGCTCCGTGAGTAAGGCTGCCAGGTAATTCCTGGGCATTATGGGAGAAACCCCATAGTGACGGAAAGTGCAACAGAAAGCAGACCGCCATAGAGGGTTTATGGTAAGGGTGAAACGGTGGAGTAAGAGCCCACCGCGCTTGTGGTAACACGAGTGGCGTGGCAAGCCCCAGCTGGAGTAAGGCCAAGTAAGCGGCGAGAGAAACTCACCTCGATAAACACGCTGCGGGTAGGCTGCTAGAGATTGCGAGTGATCGTAATCCGAGAGATATGACCGTCGAGATGGCCAGTCCATCGGACAGAACCCGGCTTATAAGCTGATTTGCACACCCAAGCGGCCCTTTGCAGAATTCTGCAAAGGGCCGCTCTATCATTCAAAATATGCTAAAACGAATAACCTACGTAGCGAGCTTAGCCAGCCTACTATCGGCCTGCACTTCCCAAGCACCGACTCCGGTAACAATACCTACGCCAACCAAACTACCAACACCTCAGGCTACTACCCGAATTCCACCCAAGCTAGAATGGACATTACCAGCACAGCATCAACCACATACCTACAAGTCAATAACTCGTACCGTCGTTCATAGCTTATCTGCATCAACAACACCTGATGACACGTCAGAGGTGATAACCGAACTGACAGTAACCCTGAACCAGTTAACTGATCCGGTAACGATATCGGGCTACATCAACAGCAGCTCAACGATCCGAAGCATTCGAGCAACTGTGGAAGCTAACAGAGCAAAGCTACCAGTACTCTTTGCTGGCACGATCCAGACAGGTCAACTAGTGCTCGAATTACCGGACACACAAATAGAAGACCAGCAATGTATCTCTCCAAGATTCTCACTTCTCGGAGAGGTACGAGAGGCAATCGCGAGCTACTCCACACACCTCGTCCAGAACGTGACATGGACAGACTCGATTGCTACCCTGACGTGCAGTGGAAACAGGCTACCAACAGCTCTCAAGTCAGTTAGATCCTACCAACTAATAGGAGAGGTAGACTACAGACATAGTTCAGCCCTGCTTATCAAGAGAGCCGAAGTTACCCATTTCACAGGAGACGGAACTCAGGAACAACACCAAGTACATGTCGAAGGAACCGGAAGCGGCTCATGCAACATTTACATTGGTACCGAGACCGGGATTATCGAAGCAATTGAAAGCCACCAAGAGGCAAAAATCACTCTCAAGTCTTCGGGACGAACACACGAGTTCACCCAACGCGTGGATCAAACAATCAAACGCAGCCCACTAATCAACTAACCGAAGAGGCATAACTAAGCACAAGTACGAAGCAGAATCAGACCATCCTTCTGGCTCGAGAGTGGCAGCACGCTCTGGAGCTTTCAACGTCAGCTTTACTTCATCAGTCGGTATATAACGAAGGATTTCCAAGAGGTAGCTCGCATTAAAGCCAATATCCAGCTGGTCACCAGCATACCGGATCGGTAACTCATCCTGTGCTTCACCAAGGTCTGGAGTCTGAACACTGAACTTCAACATACCAGTGTTAAACGAAAGACGGATCCGATGAGTCTGATCAGAAGCAACCACCGACATACGCTTGAGCGCACTTATCAGAGCAGCTTTATCTACGACTGCAACTCGATCATTATCTCGGGGAATAACCAACTCATAGTTCGGATAGGGACCCTCAATCAAACGTGTGAAAACAGCAGTGAAGGGAGAACGAAAGCCGATATGATTCTCACCACGAGCAATCTCAAGCTCCTCTTCTGCTGGAAATAGCCGCCGTACTTGTTCCAAAGCTTTCGGCGGAATAATAAGCTCTTGAGCGGAGGTAACCTTCGACTCAACGGAAATTTCCATCTTTGCAAGCCGGTGACCATTAGTAGCCACCATTGCCATCACTTCCGGCTTGAGCTCCCACAACACGCCATTTAATATCGGCCTGCTTTCCTCGGTAGAAACTGCGAAAGCCGTATGGGAGATCAGCTTCTGCAACTCGCCTGATTTGATCCGCCAGCTCTCAGCAAAAGAGACATTTGGAAAAGTTGGAAACTCATCACGCGGCAGACCTAAGAGCTTAAACCGTGATCGTCCACACTCAAGCATAATCCTTTGCTCACCTACCGCCGCAATTTTCACCGGTGACGGTGGTAGTTCCCTAGCAATCTCAGACAACTTCTTTGCAGGTATCGTCACAGCACCAGGACTCTCTACATCCGCCTGAACCTCAGTACTGACAGCAATATCCAAGTCAGTTCCGGATAGCTTGATCCCCCGCTCAGTAGTTTCCACTAAGATGTTTGCCAACACGGGTAGCGTTGTTTTTGCGGGAATACTCGCAGTGACAGCGGCTAGACCTTCCTGGAGCTTTTCACGTGAGATCGTCAGACGCATGTCCCAGAGGTCCCTGTGTGGATAGTTGGGTGTGGGTACTATGGAGATCTTCTTAAGGGAGGTAAGGCTAGTAGTCGTAGTAGTAGTGCGAGTTTTTGTGTAGAGGTCTGTAAAGTATTTACTGTCGTGTACTTGTGCTATGTGAATTGATGTGACTGTTGTTGTGGAGAGAGAGTGCTTATTTAGGTGCGAAGTGCTTCTAAATTGGTTCGGATTTTCTGAAGTCGGGCTTTGAATAGTGGGTCTGTTGAAATTGCGGTTGTGGTTTTTTCAATGCTGTGGATAACGGTTGAGTGATCGCGACCTCCGAAGGCATTGCCAATCTCGATCAGCTGTGTACCAAGTAGGTCTCGTGTGAGGAACATTGCGATTTGGCGGGGGACAGTTAGTAGTTTGGTTCTGGTTTTGGACCGTAGACCTTCTGCTGTGACGCCCCACTCTTTAGCGACAGCTATCTGGATTGTCGCCACCGTGAGCGATACTTGTGATCCTGGAAGGCCGCCATTTCCCCCTTTGAGCTTGTCTCTGAGTGCTTCACGAGCAAGCTCGATCGAGATGTTTTTGTGCTTCAGTGATGCGAATGCGAGGAGTTTGATGATAGATCCCTCAAGTTCGCGGACGTTCGACTTTATGTTTTCCGCGATCAAGCGGATCACTTCTTCTGGGATAGAATGCTCTAGATGATCAAGTAGTGCTTTCTGGTGAAGAATTGCAACGCGGTGCTCAAAATCCGGGGCTTCGATGTCGGCCACCATTCCCCATTGGAAGCGGCTTACAAGGCGACTTTCAATTCCGGGGATTTCTGCTGGTGAGCGGTCACTTGTTAGGACAATTTGTCGTCCTGCCTCGTAGAGAGCGTTAAAGGTGTGGAAAAACTCCTGTTGGGTTGCTTCCTTCCCTTTCAGGAAGTGAACGTCATCAACTAGGAGCAGGTCAGTTTCTCGGAAGTGGCGTCGGAAAGCTGATGTCGTGTGATTTTGGATTGATGCTATTAACTCGTTTGTGAACTGCTCGGTTCCAACATACGTGATGCGTGTTGCTGGGCTGTGACTGATAATGTCGTGGGCGATTGCCTGCATAAGGTGGGTCTTCCCCAACCCTGTATCGCCATAAATGAACAGTGGATTGTAGACACGGCCGGGTGCTTGGGCGACTGCATGGGCGGCAGCGGCTGCAAGTTCGTTAGACTTCCCGATTACAAAGTGGTCGAAGGTGTACCTGGAGCTCAATGGTGACTGGGTATTGTTTGTTGGCTCTTTTGCCGCTGTAAATGAGGGTACAGGTAGTGCCACGAAGAAATCCATCTGTGATCTCTTCTTTCGCTCCTCGTTTACTTTGAAGATGACGCGAATCGGGTGCCCCAGTGTGATCGGGCCGTATGTAGCGAAGAGATCCGCGTGCTTTGATTCATTCCAGTCAGCAGCAAACTGGTCCGGTACACCAACTGAGATGACGTGTCCGTCAATGCTTAGAGCCTCGGTTGGCTCAAGCCAGGTGCGAAAGGTCTGCTCTGGGATGTCCTGACGGGCTCGATCGAGGAGCCTTTTCCAAATGTCTGTTGCTGTTAATGACATGGGGAGCGCAACCGTAGCCAATCAGTGTGGAAAAGTCAATCTGATCAGTATAGTGAGTGACTTTACATCACTTGATGTATGTTATGCTGCCAGCTAGTTTTATGGGCTCTTTTGGATCGCAATTTCGAATCAATTTCAGGATAGAGTTATGGGTAAGCCCACGTACCGCCCCCGTAATAAGCGTCGAGTTAGAACTCACGGATTTCGTGAGCGGATGGCAACGCGTTGGGGACGCGAGGTGTTAAGTCGTCGTCGGAAGAAAGGGCGCAAAAAACTGGCAGTCCAGTTGCCGAGTAAGTACGCTGGCTCGTAGGTCGTACCCGTATTCCCGGAGACATCGTCTACGGGGAGGCGAGCTAAGGGTGATGAAGGGAGCGGGAAAGTGGTTGAAAACCGAGCATTTGAATGCTCGGATCAGCGCTTCTCCGCTCCTTTGTTGTCGGGTTGCGGTGGTTGTTGCCAAAAGTGGTCACACAATTGTTGTGCGAAATCAGCTTCGCCGAAGGCTTCGGGAACTCTCGCGGTTGTATCTCATTCCAAGGTGCAGCGGGATTGATTTTGTCTTGTGGGCTCTTCCGGGTGCCTATAGCACGGCTTTCAGCGAGCTCAGGTTGGAGTTGACTCGGATCCGGGAGCTTGCATTGACTGCCCAAGTAGAATGATGCGAGCAATGCTCATTCTACTTGTTCGTGTCTATCAGCTTTGGGTATCACCGTTGTTCCCTGCAGCCTGTCGCTATTATCCAACGTGCTCAGCCTACGCGATCCAAGCGTTGGAGAGATATGGTGCGGTAAAAGGGATGTGGTTGGCAGTGCGTAGAATTGGACGCTGTCATCCCTTCCATCCTGGCGGATACGACCCAGTTCCATAAAATGGAAAAACGATACTTTCTTGCGCTTCTACTAGCTGCTGCTGTTGTTGCAATAACTCAAATTCTCTTTCCAGCCGGGCGTTCGACACCTGCAGTTGGTCCAAAGAGTGATACAGCTACGGCCGTAACTCGGCTTGAACCCCGGTTGGAACGCCAACAGTCCCAGGTAGTACCGCGGGTTCAAGCTGCTAGAAATGACTCAATCAGCACGTCCTTGTCGACAGCTGAGTTGACAACTGTGGTGACTCCCCGGTCAGTGTACCGGTTTAGCAATATTGGTGCGGTGCCTGTATCGGTAGCGCTGAAGGAGTACAGAAACCTTGCCCCGGCAGGGGGTATGGTAGAGCTGGCAGTTCCAGGTCAGCCATTGCTTAGATATGCACTTGTGGTCAGTGGGGACACTGTGCGCCTCGATCGGATTCCATTTCGTACTCGTCTTGTGGGTGATCCGCTCGAAGGAGGAGTACTGACCTACGATGCCAGCGTATCCAACCTGCACGTGACTATTGCCTACGAGCTTGTGCCAGACAGCTTCGTCCTTCGTGTCAAAGGGGTTGTCGAAGGAGCAGGTGATAAGACCTATCTGCTGGCTCAACTTCCGACGAGTTTGAAACCAGCTGAGGCGGATACTGTTACGGATTTGCGGAACTTGGCGTTTTCTTTTAAGCCAGTGAAAGAGAACGCAAAGATCGTTTCATTTGGGAGCTTGGATCCAGGTGAGCAGGAACTCGAGGGAGGACCCTTGGCTTGGGCAGCAATCAAGAACAAGTACTTTGTGTTAGGCCTGCTAAATCCGCCAGGATCTGCGTTCAGTGAGATAACCCTGAAGGGTGGTACAAGAACGTCAAAGCTTGCGACTAATGCGTCAGCCACGGCTGTAAAAGCCCTGAACAACGGATCTTTTTCGCTGGATATCTATGTAGGACCGCAACAATCGACACAACTCATTGCTATGGGCCGTGATTTCGATCATGTGAATCCCTATGGGTGGAGATTTCTCCAGGGAGTCGTGCAACCGATTGCAGCGCTCTGCATTCGACTCCTCCTCTGGATGCACCAGGTATTGAAGCTCAGCTATGGCTGGGTTCTGGTGATCTTTGGCATCCTTATCCGAGTAGCTCTGTGGCCGCTCAATCAGAGTGCCATGCGATCGAGCATGAAGATGCAGGAAATTCAGCCTAGGCTTGCAGAAGCTCAAAAGAAGTACAAGGACAAGCCGGAAAAACAACGTGAAGAAATCATGAAGGTATATCGCGAGGCAGGAGCAAGTCCTTTTACTGCGCTAACGGGTTGTCTACCTGCACTGATTCCGATGCCGGTTCTCTTTGCGCTCTTTTTCGTGTTTCAGAATACGATTGAGTTTCGTGGAGTTCCATTTCTGTGGCTGCACGATATCTCGATCAAGGATCCCCTTTACATCCTGCCTGTTCTGATGGGGATATCGATGTACCTACTGTCTTGGATTGGCCTGCGTAATGCTCCAGCAAACCCACAGGCAAAGATGATGAGCTACATGTTTCCGGTCATGATGACTTTTATCCTTGCAAACATGGCTTCGGGGTTGAACCTGTACTACACCGCCCAGAACATCGCTGCCCTTCCACAGCAGTGGTTACTCGCACAGGAGCGGGCCCGCCGGAAGCGTTCCAGCTAGAGAGTGATCCATGCGGATCACTTATATTGGTCACGCAACGCTACTAATTCAGCTTGCTGACCGCATATTTCTGACTGATCCGAACTTCGACTCTACCTTAGGTGGAATTCTGCCGAGGGTAAGTGCCCCAGGAGTAGCGATCCGGGCACTCCCGCGCATTGATGCAATCATCCTGACTCATGCACATGCAGATCATCTTTCCTTCAAATCACTCGATGCCCTACCGCAGGACATTCCTATTTATAGCCCGCCCGCAATTGCAAGATGGTTGAGCAGACGCGGCTATCGAACGGCTCAGGCGATAGCTCCAGGGGAAGCTGTTCAAAATGGCGGAGTTGAAATTCGTGCTGGCACTGCAACCCACCGGGGGAATCGATACGCAGTTGACAGATGGCGAAGTGCGGCAAATATGTATCTATTGGCTACTAATAGGTTAACCTGTTTTTTTGCAGGGGATACGGGCTTGACTCCCGAAAGCACTGAGCTTGTGGACCGACATGTGAATGCAGTAGGGCGACGGCTTGATATGGCGCTCTTGCCGATTGGCTATGCCCCGTGGTGGAAGCCAGGATTTAGAAAAGGACACCTCACAAGTGGTGATGCGCTGACATTCTTCGATCGACTCGATGCCAAATATCTCATTCCGTATCACTGGGGCACGTTCGATCACGTCACCTCGAAAGCGCATGACGCTATCCATCGTCTTCGAGCTCAGCTGCCGGAACATCCAAGAAGTGAAATGGTCCAAATTCTGGAACCTGGTATGAGCTTCGAGCTACCCATACCGGAGTAGTGACCCTAGGTCAAACATCACAGTCAGGTATTGCTGTGGACTCAGAAACGATAGTTGCTCTTGGAACTGCTCCTGGACGAGGGGCTATTGCGGTTGTCCGGATGAGTGGTGACAGAGCGATCGAAATTGCTGCACGTCATATCACTCCATGGCCGACCGAAGCTCGAGTAACACGACTTTGCACGGTACATCATGGTAGTAAAGCCCTCGACCAAGCGATAGTCACCTTCTACGTCGCGCCGGCATCCTTCACCGGGGAAAACACAGTAGAACTTTTCACCCATGGTGGGTACGTCGTTCCCACTTCTGTGATGGCAGCGTTTATAGACTCCGGAGCGAGAGAAGCGCTCCCCGGAGAGTTTACACGACGAGCGGTGCTCAATGGAAAGCTTGATATCGTGCAAGCGGAAGCGATTGGAGACTTGGTGGACGCTCGGTCAAGCGCTATGCAGCAAACAGCGTTGTATCAGCTTGATGGGGGACTCTCGTCACGGATTACCTCTGTGCGAGAAGGCATACTTGGAGTCGAGTCGCTGATTGCCTACGATCTGGATTTTCCGGAGGAGGACGATGGGTCCATCTCCACAACTCGAATTATCGAAGCAGCGGATGTCCTTCTAGAATCGTTGGATCTTCTTCTTTCAACAATTCCACTTGGTCAGATTGTTCGTGGAGGAGCAATAGTCGTAATCGCCGGCGAGCCAAATACTGGCAAGTCCTCTCTGTTCAATGCACTTGTGGGTGAAGCCAGGGCAATTGTCACTGAGATCTCCGGCACAACAAGAGATGCAATCGAAGCGGTCGTTGAAATGAACCGCTGGCCAATCCGGCTAATCGATACAGCTGGTCTTCGTCGTAGCGACGACATTGTCGAAAGGCTCGGGATCGAAATGAGTGAGCGTCATATTTCCGCTGCTCATCTGGTGATCGCCTGTGGGGATACTGAGGCGTCTCTCGGAAAAGCTGTGGGTGTCATATCGTCTCTGTCTACTGCTTCGATTGTTCCTGTCCTCACAA
>WNFV01001351.1_pt1 | contig 63828 bp, 58 predicted proteins | sample 5400101 | NCBI WGS metagenome assembly WNFV01 (sample SAMN13153361, study PRJNA577476) | soil metagenome | isolation source: 115 cm soil or saprolite under grassland replicate 1 | place: USA:California | collected 2016-06-15
TGGAGCGGGAGACGGGCTTCGAACCCGCTACCTCGACCTTGGCAAGGTCGCGCTCTACCAAGTGAGCTACTCCCGCTCGGCCCGAGGGTCGATTTTACCCGGCGGCGCCCAACCAGCGAATCAGGCCGGCGGGGCTGCCGAACAGGGCGGAACCGAGCGGCCCCACCGGTCGCGGAGCGCGTTCACGCGCATCGCCGACTCGTGCAGCCTGGTTCGATCCAGGCGACCCGACAGGACGGCGGCCTTGACGGCTTTGATCGCCGACACCTCGTAGCTCGGGTCGCCGTTCGACAGCAGGATCATGTCGTTGCCGGCGGCCAGCGCAAGCACGGCAGCCTGGGGCAGCGGCCACTTCACCCCGATCCCGTACATGCTCAGCGAGTCGCTCATGATCACCCCTTCAAATCCCAGCTGGCTGCGCAGCCGGCCGATCACCGGCGCCGAGAACACGGCCGGGGTCCTGCCCGCGCCCAGGGCCGGCACGTAGACCGACGTCACCATCACCGCGTCGGCCCCGGCGGCGATGCCCGCGCGGAAGCCGGGCAGCTGCACGCGCAGCCACGTTGCCTCCGACTCCGGGTCGGTCGGGATCGCTACGTGCGGGTTGCCGGCGGCTCCACCCAGGCCAGGCCAGTGCTTCACGGTCGCCCCCACTCCCCCGTCGTGCAGGCCCTGAACGGCCGCGGAGACAAGCGGCGCGACCACCGAAGGCGATGAGCCGAATGACCGGTCGCCGATCACGTCGTCCAGGGGGTTGGTGCGGACGTCGGCGACCGGCGCCAGGTTCAGATCGACGCCCGCGGCGCGCAGACCCGCGCCGTTGATTCGCTCCAGCTCGCGCACGCGTGCCGGGCCGGCGGCCGCCATCGCGCTGGGCCAGGGCGGGGCGAACGTCGCCTTGATGTTCGCCACCTCGCCGCCCTCCTCGTCGAGCATGACCAGGATCGGATGCTCCAGGCACTGGCCGGCGGCCAGCCGGTTCAGCCTGTCGCTCCACTGCTTCACGCCCGCGGGCGTGCCGCCGAAGTTCGGCGTGAACAGCAGAACGCCGCCGAGCTTGTATTTCGCGATCAGTGGCGCAACGGTCGACCACCCGTACTTGCCCTGCCACGACAGGACGATCACGGCGCCGATGTCGGCGTCCAGGTCCCACGGCCGCGCGGTCGGGCTCGGCGACGGAACCAGAGACGGCGATGGCGAGGCCACCGCGCCGGTCAGCTGTGGCGCGGTCGGGCTGCCGAGCCAGATCAGGCCCGCAAGCACACCGACGACCAGGACCAGACCGACCCGAGCGACCAGCCTTCCCCGCCTCAAGGCGCGGTCAGTCTAAAGGCAGCAGTCCCCTCCCGGCGGCTCGCCGCCGACCTCCCCGGCAGGCGGGGAGGTGAAGAAAGCACCTAGCGGCGGAAGCGGTACCTGATGGCCAGCGCGCCGAGCCCCAGGCCCCACAGCGCCGTGATCAACGGCAAGACGAAAGTCCAGTTCAGGTGGGGCATCCCCGCCCCCTCCAGGAACCCGTATCCGAACGTCAGCAGCGCCGTCGCGGCGAGGGCGAACCCGATCGCCTGCATCTGCATCCGCTTCTGGACCTCGTCCAGCCGCGACAGTGCCCGCACCGTCAGCCAGATCACGACCGCGGCGGGCACCACCGGAAGCGCCGCCACCCAGTACCTCCAGTCGACATCCGGGTTCGCCCCCACCGCGATCACCGACCCCACCAGCACCATCAGGTACGCCAGGATGGCCAGCCCGAACTGGATCTGCGCCTTGTAGGTGACCCAGGTCGAGATCGGGATGATCCCGGATTCGTGGGTCGGAGGCGAGGGCAACGCGGACCCTGGAGGCGGCGCCGTGCGCATGAACGGAGACGCCGCATGGGAGAAGAGAGGGTCGACAGGCGCCTCGAGCGGCGCCGTCGCGGGTTCCTGGTCGCTCACGCATGGCGATGGTAGCGGCCGGAGCGCGTGACCCGGTAGTTATTGGAAGATGAAGTTCGCGGCCGTCCTGGTCCTGATTCTGCTGGCCGGACCTTGCGGCCCGATCTGCGGAAACGGCAAGCTCAACCTCTCCCACGCCACCCTGAGCCCGACCTCTTACACCTGTCCGGCCGGCGTGACCGACCACAAGTACGAGATCAAAGGCTCGGTCGCGGCGGACAACCAGACGAACAGGAAGATCACGGTCAGATCGATGGCCACCGCAGCCGAGGTGGCCCGGCTCGCCGGGAGCTGGGGGATCGCGGTGGGTGACAAGAGCGGCGCCAGGGACATCGCGTTCTCGCCCAAGACCGTGGACTCAGGGTCGAAGACGACCTTCAACTTCACCACGCCCTGGTACTGCACCAACAGCGGCAATCATCCGACCGAGACGTACGCCGACTTCAAGGTTCAGCTGGTGATGGAGACAAGCAACGGCAGGTACACGGTGAACCTGCCGGCACACCGAATGAAGCTGGCCTAGGAGCGAGCCACCTTCGGGTGACGGACCCGATCCATCAGCCGCAGCGCCAGCCAGAAGATCACGAGGCCGTTGACCACGTGCAGCGCGGAGATCGCGCGCACCGCCACCGGCGCGGCCATGTGATAGGGAAACAAAAGCAGCGACTGAAGGATCACGAGCCCGACGATGATCCCGGGCATCCCCACCGTCAGCCCGTCCTCGTGTGCCAGCCAGCCGACGATGACCAGCGCGATGCACAGCACGAAGATGACCAGCGCGTTCACGGTCGTGTGCCAGAAGAAAAGCTCGGCGCTGCCAAAGACCCCGAGCCCGGCCAGGAAGAACTGGACCAGCACCGCGGCGAGCAGCACATAGACGCCGACCTCGAAGACGCGTCGCATCGCCGCGCCATTAGACGGCATTGGCGGCGAACCTGTCCACATAGTTGACGTCGCCGAGCCTCTTGAGGATCGCCAGGCCGGCCTCGGTCTCGCCCACGTCGTGCACCAACAGGCCACGCTCTGCGCGGGCCCGGCCGAGCTGGGGCACCGCGCCCAGCCGCTCGAAGGTCTCCACCGCTTTCGACATCTCTTCAGGATCGGAGTTCGCGAGCGATTTGGCGCGGCGGACCTGGCCCACGAACAGCGGCGTGCGCAGCGCTATGCCCCGCTGGAGCGCAACCTCGATCACCTGCGGCGGCACGGGCCGGCGTAGATCGCAGATGAGGCTGATCCGGCGCTCGATCATCTCGATGGGAAGGCTGCCGGTTTCGGGAAACTGAAAGTCGGGGTCGTAGGTGACGTCGCCCGACACGTAGGTCGTCCAGAACCGGTAGATGTTCCCCGGCGGGTAGCGAGCAAGGATCGACTCCATCGCCCCGGCCGCCGCCGCGACCAGGCGCGCGTCGCCTCGCGCGCGGCCGACGTCCAGGCCGACCGCAAGTCCACGCAGCCCGTAGCCCGCGGCGTGGCTGCCCGAGTCGTGCCACGCGTCGACCGCGCGCCAGAACATGGCCACCGCCTCGTCCCACCGCCCGAGCATGAACAGCGTGATCGCGCGCCACGCGTAGAGGTGGAGCGCCGGGTACGGCGCCTGGCCCGGCAGCAACCGCGCGACCATCTCCGCCGAGTCGCGCTCCGCGGTCGCGAGGTCGCCCATGAGATACGACATCCAGGCGACCATCGAGTGCGCGTCCAGCCGCTCATAGAGGCCAAGCTTGTCCTCGAACTTGATTCGCTCGTTCGCGGTCTCGCGGGCGCGCTCCCAGTCGCCGACGGCTTGCGCCGTGCCGGCCAGCGCATCAAGCGCGATGCTCTCGAGGTCGGCCTGGTTCCCCACCCGCGCGATCGCGATCGCGCGGTTGGCGTTGCTCTCCGCCTCCGCCAGCTCGTCCGGTGTCGGGTCGCGCACGCCCTGGATCCAGAACGGATAGAACGCGTCGGCGGCGAGGAATCGGCCGATCGCGTGCGGATTCGAGGCCCGGGCCAGCAGCCCGCGGCCCTTGGCCCGCAGGTCGTTCAGCCAGTCCTCGGACGGGCGGTCGCCCACCGACCCCGCCCAGCGCGTCGCCACCATCAGCATGCCGGCGAGGGCACGCAGCTGGTCGTCCACCGGAGCCTGCTGGTTCTCGTACAGCTCCAGCGCCAGGCGGTACTCCTCGAGCCCGGCGTCGCCCGCCGTCAGGTCGCCGATGCGCTCGTGCAGGCGCGGCAGTCGATCCGCCGGCAGGAACTCGAAAGCCGCGCGGATGTGGCGGACAGCTTCGGGCGTCGCGCCGGCCGCCACCGCGACGTCGGCCGCCAGCAGCAGCCACCTTGCCGCCTGCTCGCGGGTGTGCCGCGCGGTCTCGCTGTTCCGTTCCAGGGCCGTGTACAGAAGCGCCGCTTCGCGGTAGTGGAAGGCCAGGATCTCGGCCAGCGCCACCTCGCGCTCGCCCGCGATCGATTCGCCCCAGCGCGCCGCTTCGGCGTGCAGCCGCGCCCGCTCAGCTCGCGGCAGGGTTCCGTACGCGACCTCCTGGATCAGGATGTGGCGGAACGTGTAGCGGTCGCCCTCGGTGGAGCGGATGAGGTCGCGATCGATCAGGTCCTCGCACAGCTGCTCGACGCGGACGGCGTCGGCCAGCCCCAGCGCCACGACGCCCGCCGCGCGGAACGTGCGGCCAAATACGCTGCCCAGCTGCAGGAGCCGCCGCTCTTCCGGGGGCAGCAGGTCGAGGCGCGCGAGCACCGTGGCCTGCACGGTGTCCGGCAGCTTGTCCAGCGACCCGTGCTCGAGGTAGGAGCGCACGAGCTCGCTCGCGTAGAAGGGATTGCCTTCCGAGCGCTCCGAGACGAGCTTGATGAGCTCTGGCTGGTCGGTCTCGAGGAGGTGGCGGACCAGGTCGGCGATCGCGTTGGTGGCCAGCGGCTCGAGGGCGATGGCGAGATGGTTCATCCGGCCGCCGCCCCAGTTGGGCCGCCGATCGAGCAGCTCCGGGCGCGCCAGCACGATCATCAGCAGCGTCGCCTCGCCCCGCGGTTGCATCACGAATTCGGCCAGGTCGAGGAGGCTGTCGCTCGACCAGTGGAGATCCTCGAACAGGAGCACCAGCGGGCCGCGGCGCGCGGTCGCCTCGAGCGCAGACCGCCAGGCCGCGAACAGCAGGTCCTTGTCGACGCCTTCGATGCCTGCCTCGCCGATGGTCGCGGCGAGCAGGCGCGCGTCGCCGTCTGCGTTGTCGACGCCGACGTCGTGCAGCCACTTTCCGATCGCGTCGCGCACCTCGCTGGGCGACGTGTCTTCGCTGGTGCCAGTAAGCGTGAAGATCACCTGGCGCATCGGCCAGTAGGTCAGCTGCTGGCCGTACGGGAGGCACTGCGCGGTCGCCACGGTCGCATTGGGCGCCAGGCTCGGCAGCCACTCGAGAAACTCCTCGACCAGGCGCGTCTTCCCGGTGCCCGCGGGTGCGATGACGCTGACCATGGACGGCCGGCGCTCGGTGACAGCGCGTCGCGCCACCAGCTGAAGCTGGGCGAGGTCGTTCTCGCGGCCGACCAGAGGCGGCCGGATCCGGCGCTGGGCCTTCGCCTTGCGTGGGCCGAGAACGAGGTGCGCGGGCACCGGCGCCCTCTTGCCTCGCGCCTTGACCTCGATCGGGTCGGCGAAGTCGAAGTTGCTGGCGGCGCGAACGGTGCGGTCGCTGGCCAGGATCGCCCATGGCTCAGCCGCCTGCTGCAGGCGCGCGGCAACGTTGGTGGCGTCGCCGGTGACCAGGAAGTCGGCCGCGGACTGGTCCCGGCTGGCCACGACCTCGCCGGTGCTGACGCCGAAACGGATGGCGACGAGGCTGCCGAGCTGTGAGTCGTTCTGGATGTGGTCACGCATCATGAGCGCCGCTGCCACCGCGCGGTCCGGGTCGTCGCCGTGCGCCGTCGGCAGCCCGAAGACGGCCATGACCGCATCGCCGATGAACTTCTCGATGGTGCCGCCGTGGCTCTCCACGCACTGGCGCGCGATCGTGTAGTAGCGCGTCAGCAGGCGCCGCATCTCCTCCGGGTCGAGCTGCTCGCCGAGCGCGGTCGAGTTCACCATGTCGGCGAACAAGACCGTGACGATGCGGCGCTCCTCGGTCGAGACGGCCATCGGAATCGCTAGCCTAGCAACCCCACCTCGTAGGCCAGGATCCCCGACTGCACGCGGTCGCGGAGCTGCAGCTTGTCGAGCAGGTGCGCGACATGGGTCAAGCCGCCGCTCCCACAGCTCTCGCTCCTCTTTGAGACGGCCCTTCAGCCGGTACGCGCGACCCAGGTCGACGCAGGCTTCGCGCAGCAACGGGTCGAGCTCGAGAGCGCGCCGTCCTGCGGCGATGGCCGGGTTGATCCAGGCCCGTCCCAGCAGCAGGTCGTCGGTCCGCTGGACGTAAGCCGCCGCCAGAGCGGCGTGAGCCGCGCCAGCCCAGAGTCCACATCAAGCGCCTGATTCAACACATCGACGGCATGCGCGTTGCCCTCCGCAGTTCCGTGCTCCAGGTCGCGCAATCCTTCGGAGACGAGTTCTTGCGCGGAGGCCTTCATCGCACGGATCGATCAGTACAGGCCGCGGTCCAGGCCGCCGTCGACGGCGAGCGTGACCCCCGTGATGTAGCTCGCGGCGTCGCTGGCCAGGAACACCACCGCGTTGGCCAGCTCCTGCGGAGTGCCGTAGCGGCCGAGCGGCACCTCATGGCCTTTGCGTTCGATGGTCTCTTCCGCCGACTCACCTTCCGCGCGCCAGATCCGCCCCGCGATGTCGCGAATCCGGTCCGTAAGGATGTGCTCGGTCGCGATGTTGTTGACTCGTACTTCGGGCGCCGCCTCGCGGGAAAGGGTCTTGGCCATGCCCACTAGCGCTGGTCGGAACGCGTTGGAGAGCGCCAGGCCGTCGATGGGCTGCTTGACGGTGAGCGACGCCAGGTTGACGATCGACCCGCCGCCGCCCTGCCGCATGACTGGGATGGCGGCGCGACTGAGGCGGAGAGCGCTGATCAGGATGCTGTCGAAGGCCTGGCGCCACTGCGCCTCGTCGAGCTCCAGGACACCGCCAGGCGGCGGGCCGCCTGTGTTGTTGATCAGGACGTCGAGACCGCCCAGCGTCTCGACCGTCCAGTTGAACAGGTCGTCGCATTCGTTCGGGTCGGAGATGTCGGCCGCCCTCGCATGCACCTCGCCTCCATCGGCAGCCATCTCGCGCGCAGCCGTGTCGATGCGTCCCGTGTCGCGCGAGCTGATGCAGACACGGCAACCCTCTTCGAGCAGCGCTTCCGCGACCGCGCGGCCCAGGCCTTTGCTGGCCGCGGTGACCAGGGCGCGCTTGCCCCTCAGGCCCAGCTCCACGGTCCTGATCGTATCGCCCACAATGAGCCGTGATGAGCGACCGATCAGGCCTGGTCGAAGCGATCTACCTTGCCGAAATTCACGGCGCAATGCCGCATGAGGTCGAGGTCGCGACGGCCTACGCCGGCCGCGGCCTCGAAGGTGATCGGAATTTCGACGACGACGACCCGGACTCGTGCAACATCACGCTGATCGAGGCCGAGGCTTTCGACAGCTTCGACCTGCCACCCGCCCAGTCACGCCGGCAGGTCCTCGTCCGCGGAGTCAACCTCGGCGACTTCATCGGGCGGCGCTTCCGGATCGGCGACCTGGAGTGCGAGGGCGAGGAGCGATGCGAGCCGTGCAATCACCTCGCGGGCCTGGTCGGATCGCAGTCCGTGCTCAAGGGTTTGCTTCACACTGGTTTGAGAGCGAGCATCCTCACCGACGGCACGATTCGCAAGGGCGACACGGTCCGGATCACCACATGAGCTCGTGAGCGATGAGTATCAGCGCGGTGCTGGCGGGACGCGAGCTCAGCCGGATCACCTTCTGTTTCAACTGGCGCTCACTCTACTCAGGCGCGCCGGTACGCCTCAGCGCCTGGGCCGCAAGCTGGGAGCGGGAGTCGATGCCGAGCTTGCTGAAGATGTGGACCAGGTGCGTCTTAACCGTGGCCCGAGAGACAAACAGGCGCGCCGCAATCTCCGGATTGGAGAGGTGCTCGCCGACCAGCCGCGCGACCTCCAGCTCGCTGGGGGTCAGGCTCGCCCAGCCGGTGGCTGGGCGCTTGCGTTCGCCGCGACCTCGCATGGCGTAGGCGATCGCCTCTTCTCGCGACAGCTTGGCGCCTTCCGCCCAGACCGCACCGAATTCATCTGGGCTGAGCCTCTCCCGGGCCCGCGACACCGCGGCGTCATACGGCCCTTGCTCGACCGGAAACCGCACGTAGCCGATGCCGGTACGGAGGGACTCCGCCGCCGCCCACAACCGCACCGCCTCCTTGTCACCGTCCTGTTTCGCGACCAACCGGGCCAGCAGCTCGAGAGCGTCGACCACCCCAATCTGGTCGCCGGCCTCGCGGCCCAAGTTCAGCGCATCGTTCGCCAGCGATTCCGCCTTGCGAAGATCCCCTTTCTGGGCCTGCACCTCGGCGCGAACCCGCGCGGCCCGGCCCACAACCCAGGTCAGCCCGCCCGCCTGGGCCAGCGCGCCGGCCTCATCGAGAAAGGCCTCGGCTTCGTCCAGCCCGCCCTGGCCCATCTCGGCCTGGGCCAGGAACACGAGGGGGAGAGAAGCGAAGTGCGACACCGGCGCTGAGCGGGCGACTGCAACCACGACGGCCAGGCTCTGGCTCGCTCTGGCCGCATCACCGTTGGCAAGTTCGATCACACCGCCGACCCACCGGGCGATTGGGGCGATCGACCTGATCGAGACGGAGTCGCTGCCTCGCTTCGGCGCGTCCTCGAGGGCCTGGGCGATATTCCGTCGCGCAGTGTCGAATCCGCCTCGATACGTCTCCGCCCAGGCGAGAAAGAGAAGGCTTTGCAGGTAATTGCTGTCGATGGTCTCTCGACCCTCGGCGACGACAGCCTCGAGAATTCTCACCGCATCCGCGAGCCGGCCGTGGACGAGAGCCTCGATCCCCGCGAACCCCCTGGCGAACAGCCTGTTGTGAAGATCGGCGTGCGCCTCGGCGGCGCTGACCGCCTCATCCGCCAGACGCCGGGTCTCGTCGGGATCCGACTGGAAGACTCGAAACACCAGGTATGCAACCTGGGCCAGGAGCATGCCCATGGAAAAGCCGGCCGCGCGAGCCAGGGGAAGTGCCTCCTCGAAGTAGGGACGCATCGCTTGAGCGCCGCCCGCCAGTCCTGCGATCAGGGCCTGCATCGCCAGTGCGAGCGCCATTTCGCGCTTGTCCGCGACCGCCCTTGCCAGCCTGAGCGCTTCCGCAGACATCGCAGGCACCTGCTCGAGGTGACCTCTCGTAATCACGTTCAGCAAGCACTCGAAGTTGAGAATCTGCGCGGCTGCGCGCGGGGAAAGGTCCTGCGCCCGCTCCATCGCCGCGTCGATCCAGACTCCGAATTCATTGATGCGCCCCGGTGTCGCCCAGAACCAGATGAGAGCCTTGACTATCCTGGCGAGCGCTTCGGCCTCACCTTGATCCCGGCTCCACGCGAGCGCGGTCCGGAAGTTGTCGAGCTCGCTGCGTAGCCTGGCCCGCCACTGAAACTCATCCGGGCCCAGCAGTTGCGGCTCTGCGATCTCCGCCAGGGTGAGGTAGTGGTCACGGTGCCGAGTCCTCAACAGCTCGACCTCTCCGGCTTCGGCCAGGCGATCCGCCGCAAACTCGCGGACCGTTTCCAGCATGCGGTAGCGCGGTTCTGAGTCGTCACGCCGATCGCTGAAAACGATCAGCGATCGGTCCGTCAAGCCCGCCAGCAGCTCAGCGCTTGCGCCTGGACAGACCGCGAGGGCAGCTTCCAGGTCGAACCCGCCGGCGAACACAGAGAGCTGCCGGAGAAGCGCACGCTCGGCCTCGGTCAGGAGCTCGTAGCTCCACTCGAATGACGCGCGCAAGGTGGACTGCCGGGCAGGCGCGGTGCGGGGCCCGGTGGGCAGCATCCGCAGCCGGTCCTTCAGACCTGCGGCGATGTGCGCCGCCGTGAGAGCCCGTGTCCGTGCAGCCGCGAGCTCGATGGCCAGTGGCAGGCCGTCGAGACGGCGACAGATCGAGCGAACCGCTTCCGCATCCTCGTCACGAAGCCGGACGTCGGGCCGAGCCTGGCGAGCGCGTTCGCCGAAGAGACGGACGCCGTCCGCCTCGCTGAGCGGCGGCAGCGCCCACGTCACCTCCCCGCCGACGCCGAGCGGTTCGCGACTGGTCGCGACCAGCTTCAGTCCCGGCGCTGCGGCCAGCAGCGCGGCAGCAACCTGGGCAGCCGATTCCACAACGTGCTCACAGTTGTCGAGCATCACGAGCGCCCTGCGCTGCGCCAGATGGCGTCCGACAGTCGTTGGCCAGCCGCCTGCCCCTGGCTCGGCGATGTCGAGGTTCGTGGCGACCTGGTCCCAGACCAGCTCGCCCTGGGCAAGCGGCGAAAGGTCGACAAACCAGACGCCGTCGGGAAACTTTTCCTCGAGGTCTGTGGCCAGCTGCAGGGCAAGGCGTGTCTTGCCGGCCCCGCCAGGACCGGTGAGTGTGAGCAGGCGGGTCGTGCCAAGCAGGGTCGCGGCCTCGGCCAGCTCGGCCTCGCGGCCGACGAATCGGGTGAGCGGGATCGGGAGCGTCATGGGCCTTAACCCCTCGCAGGAGGCCTCAGTCTCCCATGAATATCAACCACCCACCAGCTCGGAAGATCAACCACCTGGTGGATGTTCGGCGGCGCCCCGCGCGGGATTCTGCGGGCATGCGCAGAGCAATGCTGACGACGATCGGAATCCCCCTCTCGGTTGCGACCTCGGCCGACGCGTTTCGGTGCGAGCTGGTGTCACGGTGGCGGCGGCAGGGCGAGCGCGCGCAGATCCTTCGCTTTGTCCAGCCCTCGCTGATCGGACTCATCGACGGCACGATCTCGACCCTGGCGCCGATCTTTGCCGCGGCCTTCCTGGCCGGCTCCCACGCGGCGCTGATGGTCGGCCTGGCGGCCTCGCTTGGTGCGGCGATCAGCATGGGTCTGTCGGAGGCCCTCTCCGACGACGGTGAGCTGAGCGGACGGGGGAACTCCGTGGTCCGCGGTGCCCTAACCGGGATCGCCACCTTCGTCGGCGGCACTTTCCACGCCCTGCCCTTTCTGATCGGTGACACGCAGACCGCGCTCAAGGTGGCCTACGTGGTGGTGGCGATGGAGCTGATCACGATCGCCTGGGTACGCCGCCGCTTCCTGCAGGTCCCCCTCCACCGCTCGCTCGTCCAGGTCACCATGGGCGGCTGCGTCGTCGCGGCTCTTGGTGCCGCGATGGGGCACGCATAGGTATGAGCACGAAGTGGCCTGCTCTCGCGGCTGTTGTGCTCAGCGCGCTCGTGCTGGGACTGGATTCGACCATCCTCGTGACCGCCCTGCCGACGCTGTCGGGGGCGCTGGGCGCCACGACAGACCAGCTGCAGTGGATGTCAACCGCCTATCTGCTCGCGCTCGCCGGTCTGCTGATACCTGCAGGGGTCCTGGGCGATCGCCTCGGGCGCAGGCGAATGCTGATTGTGGCGCTGGTCGTCTTCGGTCTCTCTTCGGTCGCCGCAAGCCGTATGGCCACCGCCAACCAGCTCATCCTGATGCGCGCCGTGATGGGCGTCAGCGGTGCGTTCATCATGCCGATCTCGCTGGCCGTGATCCCGACGATCTTCTCCGAGCAGGAGCGTCCGCGAGCGATCGCCATCGGCGGCGCCGGCATGTTTCTTGGGCTCCCGCTCGGGCCACTGGTGGCGGGCTGGCTGCTCACTCACTACGAGTGGGGCTCGATCTTTTTGATCAACGCTCCATTTGTGGTCGTGGCATTGATCGGCGTCTGGTTCTTCATTCCCGAGAGCCGCGACAGCAACGCTCCCCGTCTCGACTTTGCCGGCGCCGCGCTCGCGATCGCCGGTGTCACCAGCCTCGTCTATGGCGTGATCGAGCAGCCCACCCATGGCTGGACTGATCCAACCGTGATCGGTGGCATCTGCTGTGGGACCACCCTCATCGCCGGTTTCGTGATGTGGGAGCTGCGCATCCGATCTCCCCTTGTGGACCTAAGGCTCTTCGCGAATGCGCGCTTCAGCTGGTCGATCGCAGTCTCGGCGGTCATGAGCTTCGGCCTGATGGGCGTGCTGTTCGTCTTCACTCCGTTCTTGCAGCTCGTCCAGGGCAACGATGCTCAGGCAACCGGGGTGCGCCTCCTTCCTCTCATCGGAGGCATCGTCCTTGGCGCCCTTGTGAGCGATCGACTCGTGAGCCGCATCGGCGTCCAGGCCATGCTCTCCCTCGGACTGCTGATCTGCGGCGCGGGCATGGCCTTGATGTCGCTGGTCGACGCCGAAAGTGGATATGGCCTGTTGTTGGTTGCGCTCCCGGTGATTGGAGTCGGGAATGCCTTTGCGATGTTCACCGCATTCAACGTCATCCTCGACGAGGTTCCCCGATCGCAGACTGGCGCCGGGACGGCGCTGACCCGCTGCCTACAGCAGGTCGGCTCCTCGTTCGGTGTCGCCATCATGGGCAGCGTTCTCAACGGCGCCTACCGAGGAGAGATATCCGGACACCTGGGCGGACTGCCCGTCGCGGCCGTCGAGGTGGTCCGGGGCAGCGTGGCCGGAGCGGCACTGGTCGCAGGCCAGATTCCGGCTCCGATGGGGCCCGCTCTCCTGAGTGTGGCTCGCGATGCCTACGGCACGGGGATGAGCGACGTTCTGCGCGTGAGCGCAGTGATGATGGTTGGTGCCGCGGTCTTGGTTGCGACGTTCATGCGAAGGTCGCATTCGGCCTACGATCCTCGGCGTGAGCCCAGCTCCACGTGGGCCAATGCAAATGCCCCGGCCAAGTGAGGAAGCGAAGGCTGCATTCGCGCAGGTGGTGCCGGACGGGCCGGCGATCACGATCAAGCCGATGTTCGGCCAGCTGTCCGCATTCGTGAACGGCAACATGTTTTGCGGGATCTACGGCGAGGAGTTCGTCGTCCGCCTGCCGGCGGACGAGATCGCGAAGGTCAAGAAGAAGGGCGGCCGGGACTTCGAGCCGGTCGCCGGGCACAAGATGGGCGGGTACGTGGTCGTGCCGGGGGACTGGCACGCCAGGCCGCCGACGGCGCTCATCAACCGCGCCCTGGAAGAGACGCGCAAGATGCCGGCCAAAAAGCCCAAGAAGAAGGGCTAACTTCCCCTCCCCACTTGCTGGGGAGGGTCAGGGAGGGGACTGCACAGTTCCTCCCAGATCATTTCGATGACGGCGTCGAGCTCACGGTCCGTATCCGAGGCAGCGACCCGCAGGACCCGGAAGCCCTGGGATTCGAGGTACGCCGTCTTTCGCTGATCACGCTCCTCGTCATGTCCGAAGCCGTCGACCTCGACCGCCAGCCGCGCGCTTAGGCACACGAAGTCAACGAAGTACGGGCCCACCGGCAGTTGGCGGCGGAACCTGAATCCATCGACCTGCTTTCGGCGCAGGCGATACCACACACGCCTCTCGGTTCCGCTCATGTTCCTACGCAGCTCGCGCGCTCGGAGCGTCTCGGGTGACCGCATGAGGGCACCATGGAGCACCGGCTCCCGGCGGGCAATGCCGGTTGTTAAGCCCCTCCCGCCCGGCAGCGCCGGGCGACCTCCCCGGCAAGCGGGGAGGTGAAGTCCCGGCCGGCTACCGGCGCCTTCCCTTTGGCTTCTCGCGTGCGACCTCGACCGGCGCCGTTTCCACCACTGGCTCGGGGACGGGCTCTGGCTCCACAGGCTTCGGCGCCTCGGCCACCGCGGGCTTGCCCATCGACACCTTGCCGGTGAACGTGGCCCCGTCCTCGATGGCGAGCCGCGCCGCTCGCACCTCGCTCCCGATCAGCGAGGCCGCCTTGGCGACCGACAGGCGGTTGTACGCCGTGACCGCGCCATTGATCCTGCCCCCACCCGTGATCTCGAGGTCGCCGGTGACTTCCACGGTGCCCTCGACCTTCCCGGCCACGCGCAGGTCGCCCTCGATGAACAGCTCGCCGACGAGCCGGTCGTTCGGACCGAGGACTACCGAGTTGCGCTGACCGTTGGTGCCGTTGTCCGCCGGTGCGGGGGTCGGGATCGGCTGCCTACTGGCCGGACGCCTGGTGCTCAACGTCGCCCATCCGGACGTGGCCGTTGAACGTGGCCCCGTCGTCGATCTGCAGGCGCCGCGCGGTGATGTCACCGCTCAGCCTGCCGTTGCGGCCCACGGTCAGCTTGTCCCGTGCCGTGATCATGCCTTCGACGTTGCCCTTGAGGGTCACGTTGTTGGCCTCGATCAGAGCCTTGACGTGCGCCCCCGAGGCCACGTCGATGTTTCCGGTCACCCGGAGCTCGCCCTCGACTTTTCCGTCCGCGCGAATCGAGCCGTCGTAAGTGAGCTTGCCTTCCAGGCTGTCGCCCGGCCCCATCGTGAACTGCTTCCGGTCGTCCCGCTTGACTTCGCCGTTGTCCACAGAAGTCGTGCCTTCTGCCGTCGCCTCCTGTACGTCCATGCGTTACCCCCGACTTGGAATGGTGATCCCGTTGCCGGGATCAGCCGCTAAAGGTTAGACGCTTGCGGCTGCGATTTGAGGACAGGAGTGCAAAGACCTCGCCAGGCTATATACGTTTGCTTAACCGTGTGCCTCACGCGAATTCGCCGAGCAGCCCGGTCTCCGTCAGAGCCGCCGACTTCGACGAAACCGCGATGTAGGGCTCACGGCCGTAGCCCTTCTGCATGAGGTGCGGGTATTCGCGCAAGGCGATCCGCCAGTCCTCGAGCTGGCTCTGGTGGCAGTCGATGGCGCGCAGCTTCATCATCACCTCGTCGGCGTCCAGCTCGATGACGACGTCGACGCTCTCCGACGGCTCGAGGCGGAACCCGTTGCTGCTGCTGCCGAGGCGCATCGCCTCGCTGTAGAACTCGGCCAGCGGCTGGTCGAACGCGAGGTGATACAGGGCCGGCCGCTCGGGCTCGGGCATGGCCGCGATCGCGGCGTCGGTGCACGCACCGATCCAGATGTGGTCGGGATGGCCGTAGCCCCCGTCGGGGCCCCAGCTGACGACAGCTCGGGGCCGAAGCCTCGCGATCTGCTCCGAGATGCGGAGCGTGATCTCGGGGTGGTCCGACCTGTCAACGCCCCCGTCCGGGTAGTCCCACAGCTCCACGCCGCTCAGCGCCAGCGCCGCCGCTGCTTCCTCGAGCTCCTTCGCGCGGATCTCTGGGAGATCCTCCTTCCTGGCGCCCAGCGGCTTGCCGGACCACCCCGCCTCGCCGTACGTGGCGCAGATGAGGTGCGCGGCGATGCCCGCCCGTGTGTGACGCAGCACGAGCCCGCCGCTGCCCATCGACTCGTCGTCCGGATGCGCCATCACGAGGAGCAGGGCTCCCTGCTGCTCTTCCATACGCGCTGACTAGGGTATGCGGTCTTCCATCTCCCACGCATGGTCGAGGGAGTGCCAGGCGATGCGCCGCATCGCGTACGCGAGAGGCCACCTGGTGTCCGTGGCGGGATGCCGAAATGCCTCGCGCAGGACATCTCGGTCCGGCTCCTTCAGTCGGAGGCCGATCTGTCTCGCGTAGCCCATCTCCGACTCGAGCACGTGCTCGTACATCTTGTCGCGATCCCGGCCACCTCCTCTCGGACCTTTTCGCAACGAGGCCGGTGCTCTAGCGCGGACGTGGTCGAGGTACGTCCAGCAGGCTTCGACAAGTGCGGCCAGGCGCTCTCGTTGCTTCGCGGTCAGCGGCTTTGACTCATCCTCGGCCGGCATCCCGGGCACACCGAAATCGGTGGTCGCGTTGCCCTTCTGCCGCTCGACCACGGTGAACTTCGTCGGGTCCTTCGGAAAATCGACCTTCGCGATCTTCGCGACCGGAGCGTAGCGTGGTGCATAGGCCGCAAGAGCCTCGAGCGCCCCCTCCGCGTCCCTGCCGCCCCGAGACCATCCTGGCCAATCGGCGGCACTGGCGAAGGCCTTCTTGGCTCCCGCCTCTATATAGACGCGTGTGGCCACGCCGCCAGCTTAGGAGAGCGCTGTAACCGGCACATGTAACCCGTAATGACTCCGTCGGGGTGGTTCGGGAGGTTCATATGAGCAAGTTCTCTAGATTTCTGGTCGCCCTGGCCGCGGCCGTGATCGCCGCCCAGGCGGTCCCTGCCCAGGCCGGCGTCGAGCGAGGTTCGTTTCATCAGACCAACATCGCCTCGGACGTCGCTGGACTGGCTCCCATCACGGACCAGAACCTGGTCAATCCGTGGGGCCTTTCGTCGAGCGCGACGAGCCCGATCTGGGTCGCCAACAACGGGACTGACACGGCCGAGCTCTACAACACGGCCGACCAGAAGATGTCCCTGGTCGTGCCGGTGGCAGGGCGTCCGACTGGCACGGTCTTCAATCCGACCACTGACTTCGCGGTGAGCAACGGCACGACCACGGCGGCGAGCCGCTTCCTCTTCGCCACCGAGGACGGCACAGTGCTCGGCTGGAATCCCGCTGTGAGTGCGGCGGCCGTCCTGGCGGTCGACAACTCCGGGTCGGCCATCTACAAGGGACTGACCAACGGCTCGGTGGGCACGGCCAACTACCTCTACGCGGCCAACTTCCACGCCGGCACGGTCGATGTCTTCGACGGCCATTTCAACCAGCAGACGTGGGCCGGCGCCTTTACCGACCCCTCGCTGCCGGCGGGCTTTGCTCCATTCGGGATCCAGAACATCGGCGGGTGGATCTACGTGACATACGCAATGCAGGATGCGAACGCAGAGGACGAGATCGCGGGCCCCGGCCTTGGATTCGTCGACGTCTACGCGACCAACGGTGATTTCGTCCGGCGCCTGGCGTCGGGTGGGACGTTGAACGCGCCGTGGGGCCTGTCAGCGGCTCCGGCGAACTTTGGCAACTTCCACGACACCATCCTGGTCGGAAATTTCGGCGACGGGCGAATCAACGCCTACACCACCGACGGGCGGTTCAAGGGTCAGCTCAAGAGCGAGACCAACGCGCCGATCGAGATCGACGGCCTGTGGGGATTGCGTGTCGGCAACGGCGGCAACGGCGGCAATGTCGACTCGCTGTACTTCGCCGCGGGCATCGACGACGAGGCTCACGGTCTCTACGGGAAGATCCAGAACGTCGAAGGCTGACGTCTGACGCGAGGGCGGCGTGATGTACGCCGCCCTCATCAGCTCGGGCGGCGGTAGGCGGCCTCGCCGAGCTGATGCGAGAGCTTCACCATTTTCAATCTGTTGGGGCCGGACCCGACGTGTTGCGCCGTCAGACGCACCAGCGGCCTGATGTCGATGACTCTGTTCGCCAGCTGGAGAGGCCAGCTGAGGTTCGACGGCGTCATCTCTGCAAGCTGGGCCATCAGGCCGCCTTCGGCAGGTCGCGGCGTTGCTCGACCGAGGCGGTGATCGGTCGATCGAGCGGCCCGCGCCGGCGCCACTCATCGAGGCACAGCGGTCGCTCGAGCCCGACAAGCAGCCTGCGGAGCGCGGTCTCTATGTCCGGACTTGGTGAACGCATCACAGCATCAACAACGCGGCAGCGTCGACGGTTACGGTCGTTCAAATGCGGTGGAGCGGGCGATGGGTCAGCGCCCCATTTCCGACGATCGTCGGCTCCAGACCACGAGGCCATCGAAGTCAAAGGCGTCTACGGCAAAGTGATCGGAGTTGACGGCGACGTCGTGGAGATTCGCGATAGTCACGTGACTTGGAGCTCTTGCAGCCCAGTCTGTGGAGGGTCGGGTCAATACGATGCACGATCTCGGCGCACTCCACGACATAATGGCCTCCAGTTGCTCGCGATCCGACTCAGTGGCGTACCAGTAGACGTACTCGCCCAATGCCGCATGAGATTTCGGCGCCTCGCTGGCAAGCGCCGGGTCGCCGACGCGCGAGACGAAATCCTCAAAGACAACCAATCGATTTGGCGGCGTCAAGTAGTCGACCGCGAACTTCAGGAAGGCGTCCTGAGCGGACTCCTGTGTCACGCCAGAAGGTAGACCGGTCTTGACATCTCCCAGCGTCACGTCCGTCGCTTGTGGTGCCCATGTCCAGAATCTGCCCTCCGGCAATGGCAGCGCTCGCAGGCTGTCGGCGAGGGGCATACCGCGCAACCGATCAAGGACAAAGGCTTCAACGTCTTTGCCGAGCGGGCATCGAACCAGCGCTTCAGATGGACTTTGGGTCATGGTTCCACCACCTTGCCAGAATCAGTCCCGCAGGTTATGCGGTGGAGCGGGCGATGGGAATCGAACCCACGTAACCAGCTTGGAAGGCTGGCGCACTACCATTGTGCTACGCCCGCTTTTCGTAGCCCATAAAGGGGTACAGGCAGCGGTAGCTATTAGACCCTAGACGCAGCAATCCTCACACAAGCGTTCAATTGGGCCGTACTTCGACAAACCCAGCGGCGTTGAAGTCGCCATCGAATGCCAACGCTTCACGGATTCGGCGCCGTCGCATCACGGCGAAGCTCGTGGCATCAACGAAGGAATACTCACGCTCTGCACGGGATCGAAGCCAACGCCATGCTTCAGCTTCGGTGGCACCATCGACGTGCACCACCTCGACGTCCTTGAGCGCCCCCAACCGATCGAGGAAACCCGCTGCGGCCGCATGCCCGGACCGGCGGCGAAGAATGGTCCACGTTTCTCCGACGACGTGGTTGGTGGTGACGACGCGACCGACCCCGCGCGCCACCAACGCCCTTGCGTGCTCGTGGCGGCCGTCGCGCCGCTCCTGAAGTCCGAACCAGAAGCTGGTGTCCGCGAACCTCACCGATCGCGGTCGTAAACGACGGCATCGAGGTCCTCAACCGGACCATCGTCCAGCCATCCCGTGAGTGCCTTCCACGGATCCGTGGCGGGACGGTTGTCGACGGCGAGCTCCCGCGTCAGCGACTCACGAATCAGCGCCGCCTTGGACAATCCTCGTCGCGCCGCCTCAGCCTCCGCCGCTTCGTCCAGCGCCTCGTCGATGTGGATCTGGATTCGCTTCACACCAACAGTATACACACCATCGGCGCGCGGGGTGTGTACTGGTAGCCCGTACGGGATTCGAACCCGTGATCTCCGGCTTGAAAGGCCGGCGTCCTGGTCCACTAGACGAACGGGCCGCGTCCCGACCGAATTATTGCCGACCCGTAACTGCGGAAAACCCGATGGTGGGCGGCGAGGGTTTCGAACCCCCGACCTCCAGCATGTCAAGCTGGCGCTCTTCCAGCTGAGCTAGCCGCCCGCGCGGAATGACCCCGAGTGGACGACTTATTGTAGGAGCGTGCCTCCATACATCGGCCGGCGCATGCGCCGCGTTGAAGACGAGCGCCTGATCACCGGCAAGGGTCGCTTCGCAGGAGACATCAAGCTCGACGGACTCGTCCACGTCGCGTTCTGCCGCTCGCCTCTCCCCCACGCGCGCGTCGCGTACATCGACGTCGCGGCAGCCAAGGCGATGCCCGGCGTGCTCGCCGTCTGGACCGCGGACGACCTGCCCGAGGTCGCCGGCGGCCTCAGCGACTGGGGACCGGAAGACATGGTCGCGCGCAGCCGGCCCATCCTCAACCGCGACGAGGTCAACTATGTCGGCGAGGCGTACGCGATGGTCGTCGCCGAAACCGAATACCAGGCGCGCGACGCGGCCGACCAGGTGGCCGCCGAGCTGGATCCGCTACCGGGCGTCGGCGACGTGATCACGGCGACCGCGGACGGGGCGCCGATTGTCCACGCCGACACCGACAGCAACGTTGCCCGCAGCAAGACGCGCAGCTACGGCGACATCAAGACCGCGTTCGCCGACGACAGCGTGACGGCGAAGATCCGCCTGACCACCGCGCGCGTCGCCGGCGCTGCCATGGAGCCGCGCGCGGTGACCGCGACGCCCGACGCAGAGACCGACGGGCTCAAAGTCTGGACCTCGACCCAGAACGTCTTCGGCGTCCGTGAGGCGATCGCGGGCGCCCTGGAGATCGAGGAGGAAAAAGTGAGAGTCGTCGCCGAGGACGTCGGCGGCGGCTTCGGCGCCAAGGGCAGCCCGTTTCCGGAAGAGATTCTGACCGCACTGGCCGCATGGAAGTTGAAGCGGCCGGCGCAATGGGTCGCCTCGCGCAGCGAGGACGGCGCGACCACCGCGCAGGGCCACGGCTCTGTCATCGAGATCGAGATCGCCTCGGACCTACTCAGGCTCCGCCGCGGGCCAGCCCGACCTGATCGTGACGCACATGCTCTCCGCCTATGTCATGCCGGCGATGCAGATGGACACCCAGCTCGTCTACACCAACACCGTCCCGACCGGATTCATCCGCGGCGGCGGACGGCCGCTCGGCAACTACGCCGTCGAGCGGGTCATCGACCGGCTCGCGCGCGTCCTCGACATCTCCCCTGTCGAGTTGCGGCGGCGCAACCTGATCCAGCCGGCGCAGATCCCCTTCAACACGGGCTACCCCGCCGGCCGGCACGGGCTGACCTACGACAGCGGTGACTACCCGCGACTCCTGGAGATGGCGCTGGACGGGCTGGGCGATCCCGAGGAGAGCCCCGGCGACGGCCGCCTCATCGGGGTGGGCGTCGCCTGCTGCGTCGAGTCGACCGGCTTCGGCGGCGGAGAGCCCGCCAGGCTCCGCGTGAACAAAGACGGCTCGGCCGAGCTGTACGTCGGCTCCACGCCCCAGGGGCAGGGCCACCAGACGATGGCCGCCCAGGTGGCGGCCGACCGCCTCGGATGGCCGTTCGAGAAGATCCGCGTCACCGCGGGTGACACGAAGCACACACCGCCGGCAGAGCTGACCGCGGGCAGCCGCAGCGCGGTCCAGGTCGGCAACGCGACCTCGAAGGCGGCGACGGCGCTGCGCAGGAAGCTGCTCGAGCGGGCCGGCGACGTGCTCGAGGCCGACGCCGCCGACCTGGTGATCGAGGACGGCTCCATCGCGGTCCGCGGCGCGCCGTCAAAGAGCGTGCCCGTCACCGATGTCGTGCCGGACGAAGGTCTCGAGGTCCTCGAGAGCTTCGACCCCAAGCGACCGATCGCCTACTCCAGCGGATGCCACGCCGCGGTCGTCGCGGTCGATCCCGAAACTGGGCAGGTCGAGGTGCTTCGCTACGTCGTCGCGCACGACACCGGCCAGCCGATCAACGAATTGATCGTCGAGGGCCAGATGCACGGCGGGCTCGCGCACGGCCTCGGTTACGCGCTGTACGAGGCGGTCGTCTACGACCCCGACGGCAGCTTTCGCACGGCGAGCTTCCTCGACTACACCATCGTCAGCGTGGGCGAGGTGTTGGAGCCCGAGCTGGTGCACATCTCTACCCCGACCGACGCCAACCCGGAGGGCTTCAAGGGCGCTGGCGAGAGCGGCACCATCCCCGCCCCCGCCACCATCTCGAACGCGGTCGAAGACGCGCTGCGGAAGCGCAACCCCGAGGCGGTCGTCGACCGCCTGCCCATCACATCCGACCGGATCGTCGAAATAATCGGCAGCTAGGGGCCAGTAGCCCTGTCGACCGACCCGAACCAGACCACCCCTCCCATCAACGCGGCCGGCGTCAACTGGCGGCGCAACCTGGCCGCGCTGTGGTTCGCCGAGTTCATGGCCATATTCGGTTTCAGCTTTGCCTTTCCTTTCCTCTCGATCTTCATCAACAAGGACCTCGGCGTGCCCTCCGGGACCGACCTCTACGTGTGGACGGCCGCCTCGGCCAGCGCCTCGGGAATCGCCCTCGCGATCGCGAGCCCTGTCTGGGGGCTGCTCGGCGACCGCTTCGGCCGCAAGCCCATGCTCATCCGCTCGATGCTGGGAGGGGCGATAACGGTGGGCCTCATCTACTTCGTGCAGACCCCGTTGGAGCTGGTGGTCCTGCGCTTCCTGCAGGGGCTCACGAGCGGCACCGTCGCCGCGGCGACTGCGCTGGTGGCGGCGGAGACCCCTCGCTCACGCGTCGGCTGGGCGCTCGGCGTCGTCACCTCGGCGGTCGCTCTGGGAGGCGCGATCGGGCCGGTGGTCGGCGGAATCGCGGGTGAGCTTTTCGGCCTGCGCCTGGTGTTCCTGCTCGGCGGTTTCCTGCTGCTCGTCTCGCTCGGCCCGGTGCTTGTGGTCGTCCGCGAGAGCCCGCGTGCCCCGCGCACGGGTCCCCGGGTCGGCACGCTGACGCTCATCGACCGGCAGCCCGGGCTGCGAAAAGCCCTGGCCGTGCTCGTCGCGGCGCAGGGCCTCGTGAGCCTGGTCCAGGCGGCGACGCAGCAGCTGGTCGTGCTGCGACTGCTCGAGATGGTCACCACCGGCGTGTCGGCGGTCAGCGGCCTTGGGTTTGGGCTTGCGGGCATCGCGAGCAGCGCGGCCGCGGTGGGCTATACGCGCGTGACGCGCCACCTCGGCTACGTGCGCACCTCCGCCGCAGCAGCCGGCCTGATGGCGCTGGCTGTTCTCCTCCTTGGAGTCGCCCCCTACACGTGGCTGGTGGTCGTCGCGGTCGGCCTGACCGGGCTGCTCGGCGGCGTCGTCCTGCCCGCCACGGCGAGCATGATCGGCCTCGAGACGCCGCACGAGGCTCAGAGCACGGTGTTCGGCATCAACGCGAGCTCGGTCGCGCTCGGGTTCTTTCTCGGCCCGGTCATCGGTGGGTCGGTCGCGGCCGTCACGTCCGACGTGTCGAATGCGCTGTTCGTGGTGGCGGGCCTGGCGCTCGCGCTGGCGGCGCTCCTCAGCACCTCGGCACGTGAGCCGATCCGTTAGGTTCGGGGGCGAAACGGCTTCAGCTGCGCGACGTCGTTTTCGTCGATGCTGGCGAACAGCGCGAGGTCGTCGCTGCGGTCGAGGAACCGCCGCGGCAGGATGACTGCAGCCCTGAACAGGCCGTCTGGTTTGAGCACGACGCCAACCAGCTGCTCATCATCGAACAGGACGTCCTGGACGGTGCCCAGCCGTTTGCCGGTGCGGCCCAGCATGACGTTCTCCCCGCCGGTGATCTCGAGGTCTCCCTCGCCCTTGTTGGCGATCTGCTCCAGCCAGTTGGGCACCTCGGGCCCCGAGCCCAGGACACCCGCTGTGTCCTCGAGCCCTTCCGCGAGCGACTCGGTCCGTTCCCGGTAGGCCAGGTACGGCGGCAGCCGGCGGACCTCGGCGGCGGTCAGGTCGAGCTCGATGCGGTCCCGGGTCGCGTTCTTGACGGCTTCTTTCGGGACGATGAACTCGTCGACAACCAGCCTCGAGCCGGGCGAGAACACGGCGCCCGAGAAACGGCTGGACTCCTTGATCACCAGGGCCCGCAGCCCGTACTCCGCGCTGACCAGGACGTGGGCCAGCCTGCCCACGTCCTTGCCGTCGCTCGAGCGGACCTCGGCGCCGAGATGGAAGCCTTCTGTGCTCACTGCCGGTTCTAGGGTACCGAGCCACGCCACTCGATTCCTCTAATGTGGAGCGTCGCCCACCATGGAAAAGCGCAACACACCTCCTGACAACAGCATCGACGCGGCCAAGAGGTACTCGGTCACCGTGCACACCTCGCGCGGCGACTTCGTGATCGAGCTGGTGGAGCCGAAGGTGGCCCCACAGACGGTCAACAACTTCGTCTACCTCGCCCAGAACCACTACTACGACGGCCTGACGTTCCATCGAGTCGTGCCGGGGTTCGTGGTCCAGGGCGGCGACCCGCTGGGCAACGGCACCGGTGGGCCTGACTACAAGCTGCCCGACGAGTCGAACCCCTCGAAGTGGCCGCGCGGCACCGTCGGCATGGCCTCGAGCGCGGCCGGCGTGAGCGGCTCGCAGTTCTTCATCACGATCGGCGACGCGCCCTTTCTTGCCTCCAACGGCGTCTACAACCACTTCGGCCACGTGCGCTCGGGCATGGAAGTGGTCGACCAGATCAAGGTCGGCGACACGATGCGGTCCCTCGACGTCAGCGCCTCGTGAGGAGAGGCTTACTGACCGCTGCCTTTGTGACCGCGCTCGCGGTGGCGTCGTGCGGCTACCCCGACCCCTACGCCGGCAATCCTCCGGTCGCCAACGAGAGCCCCAACCCGTCCGCGACTCCCAGCACCTCTACCGGGGTCGACGACTTCGGCACGTGCAACAACCTGAGCGGCGTGACCTACCCCGACGGGCTCAAGGCCATGGACGTGAAGGTCGGGACGGGCGCGGTGGCGAAGACGGGGCAGAACGCCGAGGTGAACTACACCGGCTGGCTGACCACCGGCCAGCCCTTCGACTCCAGCCGGTTCGCCGGCCGAAAACCGTTCACCTTCCAGATCGGCAAGGGGGAGGTGATCCCCGGCTGGGACGAGGGCGTGCAGGGGATGCTGATCGGCGGCAAGCGCTGCCTGAAGATCCCGTCTGACCTCGCCTACGGGACGCAGGGGCAGACGGATCCGCAGACCGGCACCCCGATCATTCCGCCCAACGCGACGCTGGTGTTCGAGATCGAGCTGCTGAGCCTCAAGCCCGGACCGAGCCCGTCGCCCTCGCCCAAGGCTTCACCGTCACCGTCGCCTTCTAAGTAGCGGTCAGGGTCCCCTTCATCCCAGAGTCCGCGTGGCCCGGCTGGGTGCAGATGATCTTGTAGCTGCCGGCGGGGAGGTTGTCGATGTCGAACTCCGTGGAGTCTCCGGCCGACACGAGCTCGCTGGTCGCGATCGCGTTGCCGGAGGAATCCTGAACCGACATGTCGTGCGACACGCTTCCTGCGTTCACGAGCCAGAAGACGACCTTGCCGTGCTGCACTGTGAGGTCGGCGGGGTCGAACTTGAACTCGGTCATGGTGACCTTGGTCGATCCCGCGGGCTGGCTCGTGCCGCCGCCACAGGCGCCGAGCAGAGCCACCGAAGCCACCGACACCGCCACGATCGCGAGCCATCTCATTTGATTGCTGTGATCCCCAGGTAAAGGATTCCGAAGAGGAAGATCCAGACGACGTCGACGAAGTGCCAATAGAGAGTAACCGCCGCCGGGCCGACATGATTCCGCGCGGAGAACTGGCCGCGTAGCGCGCGGACGAGGATCAGGGTCAGCAGGATCAGCCCGCCCAGCACGTGCGCGCCGTGGAAGCCGGTCATGGCGAAGAACGCGCTCGCGAAGGTGTTGGCCGTCAGGTTCAGTTCCCGGCCGAAGGCCTGGATGAACTCGTACAGCTGACCGGCCTCGAATCCGAATCCCAGGACGATGGTCGTGATCCACAGCGTGTAGAAACGGCGCCGGTTGTCGTGCGAGAGGGCCTCCAGGCCGAAGTGACAGGTGACGCCGGAGGAAAGCAGGATGACCGTGTTGATGGCCGGAATCGGCCACCAGTTGACGTAGTACTCGGGCTTGTCGGCCGGCGGAATCGGCGGCCAGGTCCCGTGCGAGCCGACCATGTAGAAGTAGACGGCGAAGAGGCTCCCGAAGAACATCACCTCGGAGGCCAGGAAGATGTACATGCCCATCATCCCGGGCTTGATCGCCGGGTACTGCGGCGCCGGCTCGCGCTGCATCGTGGCGACTGCCATCAGTGGCGCGCCTCACCCGTCGGCGGGCTCTCGACCGGGTACATCTTCACGTCCTCGACCAGCACCCAGCCGACGACGCCATACAGGAAGATCACGCCGCCGATCACCGCGAGCACCAGGCGTACCGTCCCGTTGAAGGGAATCGCGGCCAGGGCCAGGAACAGCGACCCGACGCAGATGATGAAGGGGTAGTTGCTGTTGGGGAACAGGTGGATCCCCAGCTCGTGGGCTCGCGTGGCGTAGTCGACCGTGAGGTCGACGGGCTCCTCCGGCAGGGCCAGGTCGAAACGTGACGCCTCGTTGCGGGCGGGGTCCGCGTCGCGCCAGGCCTTGAACGCTGCGGAGGCCATCTCGCTGGAGGGCCACAGCTTGTAGCCGCAGTTGCGGCAATGGTCGATGAACCGTGCCGTGCGCAGCCCGCAGCGCGGACATTCGACGGAAAGGCTGGGGTTGGACACATCGACGTAGCGAGGCTTACGGGCTACGGGCACTATCGCTTCTGGATTCTATAAGCAGCAGAGGGGAACGCGTGTTGCGGCCGGAGCAAGTCCGGCCGCCAGAGTCACGTATCCGGGTTGGAAAATCGGGCGCCGATATACTTCCACCTCGTGACTCGAAGCGTCCGGACGCTCCTGTCCATCGGTGGTCTGGCCGCCCTCGCTCTGCTGCTCAGCTCATGCGATCTGGGCGGCGGCCTCCACCCCATCTTTCCCGACCCGGTATCGCCGAATGGAAGGGCGATCTACGACACCTACGTCGGCATCTCGATCGTGGCCATCGTCGTCTTCATCGGCGTCGAATTCGCCCTCCTCTGGGTCGTGCTGCGCTACCGGCGCTCGCGCCAGCCGGCCGGCTACGTGCCACCCCAGGTCCACGGCCACACGGGCCTCGAGATCGCGTGGACGCTCGCGCCGCTGATCATCGTCCTCGCGATCGCGGGCTACAGCTTCGTCGAGCTGCAGCAGAACTTCCAGCCCATAAGCAACCAGCAGATGACCGTCCTCGTCAGCGGGCATCAGTTCGGCTGGACCTACACCTACGAGAACGGCGTCGTCGTCCACCAGGAAGGCCAGCTGCAGAAGGACGTCGAGCCCTTCGTGGTGCCGACGCACACGCTGGTCAAGCTTCAGTTCAGGGCTACCGACGTCATCCACTCGTGGTGGGTGCCGGCGATCTCGGGCAAGACCGACGCCGTCCCCGGCTACGACAATTTCTCGTGGCTGAAGATCGACCAGGTAGGCAAGTGGCGGGGCGAGTGCGCGGAGCTCTGCGGCACGGGCCACGCCTCGATGCAGATCATCGTCCAGGCCATGGACCAGGCCGACTATGACGCCTGGATGGCGAAGCAGAAATCGGCGGCCTCACCGTCCGCCTCCCCCTCGCCCTAAGTAGGATAGGAATCGGATGGCCACCACAGTCCTCCCCCGGCCTAAGGCGTACGACGACACGTTCTTCAAGCCGATCAGCCTCTGGCTGACGACGACCGATCACAAGCTGATCGGGATCATGTACATGGTCACCGCGATCATCAGCTTCGTGATCGGCGGCATCCTCGCGCTGATCATCAGGCTGCAGCTGTCGCAGCCGAACCTGCGGCTCGTCGACGCGCAGACCTACAACGAGATCCTCTCGGCGCACGGCGTGACGATGATCTTCTTCTTCGTCACGATCTTCGTCACCGGGATCGCCAACTACATGGTGCCGATCATGATCGGCGCGCGCGACATGGCCTTCCCGCGGGTCAACCTGCTGGGCTTCTGGCTCATCCCGGTCTCGATCATCCTTTACTACTGCGGCTGGCTGACCGGTGGTGGGCTCGACGCGGGCTGGACCGGCTACCCGCCGCTGACCGAGAAGGCCGCGCAGGGGCACAGCCTCGGCGTCGACTTCTGGGCGCTGAGCATCATCGTCTGGGCGATCAGCGGGATCATGGCCTCGACCAACTTCCTGACCACGATCATCGCGCTGCGCGCACCAGGTATGCGGTTCTCGCGCCTGCCGCTGTTCGTGTGGGCGCAGATCTCCACCTCGATCCTGCTGCTCGTGGTCGGCGCACCGCTCGCCGCGGCCATGATCCTCCTCGAGTTCGATCGCCAGCTCGGGACGCAGTTCTTTACCACCGAGGGGAGGCCGGTGCTGTTCCAGCACCTCTTCTGGTTCTTCGGCCATCCCGAGGTGTACGTGATGATCCTGCCCGCGTTCGGCATGATCTCGGAGATCGTCCCCGTCTTCGCGCGCAAGCCGATCTTCGGCTACATGTCGATGGTCGCGGCCCTGTTCGGCATCGTGTTCCTGTCGATGACGGTGTGGGCGCACCACATGTTCACGGTCGGCATGAACACCTACGTCGAAGGCTTCTTCATGTTGATGACGATGCTGATCGCGGTCCCGACCGGCATCAAGTTCTTCAACTGGATCGCGACCATGTGGTGGGGCTCGATCGAATTCACCGTGCCCATCAAGTTCGTGTTCGGCTTCCTCGCCACGTTCCTGATCGGCGGCATCACGGGCGTCTACCTGGCGTCAGTACCGGTGGACACGCAGCTGCACCAGTCCTACTTCGTCGTCGCCCACCTGCACTACGTTCTGTTCGGCGGGAGCGTGTTCGCGATCCTGGCCGGCATCTACTACTGGTTCCCGAAGATCACCGGCAGGCTGCTCGACCGCAGGCTCGGGGAGTGGAACTTCTGGACCGTCTTCATCGGCTTCAACGGCACGTTCCTGATCATGCACACGCTCGGCCTGGAGGGAATGCCGCGGCGGATCTGGACTTACGCCAACCCGGCGTGGGCGACGACCAACATGATCATCACGCTCTCGTCGTTCCTGATCGCCCTCTCGATCCTGCTGTTCCTGATCAACGTGATCCGCAGCTGGAACCACGGCGAGATCGCGGGCAACGACCCCTGGCAGGGCAACACGCTCGAGTGGGCGACCACATCGCCGCCGCCCCCCTACAACTTCGAACGCGTGCCGCCCGTGCGCAGCTTCATGCCCGTGCGCGACCTGCGCGAGGCTGGCGAACTGCCCAAAGAAGAACCGCTGCCTGCCCTGGCGTAGCAGACTCTTCCCCGCTTGCGGGGGATGGGCCCTAGTGGTGCTCGGCGGCCTCGGCCCTGGTCTCCGACTCCAGCATCTGGTCCTCGGCGGCACGGTTGCGGGCATCCCCCCGCAAAACCCACCAGCCGAGCCCAGCCACCCCGAGGGCGGCGACCAGGAAAGCCATGCTCATCCAGAGCCAGGCCGGCACCCACTCGCCGGCGAGGTACACCACCACGGGACCCATTATCGCGGAGCCAGATCGGGCGGTTAGGGTGTTACCAGATAGAGCCACTTGATCAACCTCATCGACATCGTCATCGTCATCGCAGCCCTGGTCGGGCTCGCCAACGGATACCGACGTGGGTTCTGGCTCTCGCTCGCGCAGTACGTGGGCCTGCTGATCGGGGTGCTGCTCGCCGCCGCTTCGGCCCGGTTCGTGCTCGACTACCTCCAGATCGACAACTCCAGCGCGCGGCCGCTCGGCGCCGTGCTGGTACTGGTGATCGGCGGCAGCCTCGGCTCGAGCCTCGGATTCGCGGTGGGCGAGCCAATCCGGCGCCGCATCCTCCGCGGCGGTGTGCACACCACGACCGACTCCGTCGCCGGGGCTGCGCTGTCGGCCTTCGCGGTCCTCGTCATGTGCTGGTTTCTCGGACTCAGCTTTTCCCGAGGCCCCAGCCCTGAGATCGCCCAGCAGATCCAGCGCTCGGCCGTGCTTCGCGGGCTCGACACCATCGCGCCGCGGCCGCCGGGATTTCTCGCGAGCGTCGCCCAGGTCCTGGCCGGCGTCCAGTTTCCGCCGGTGTTCGCGGGGCTCGAGCCGAGCGGGCTGCCCGGCGCCCTGCCCGTGCCTGCGTCGATCGACACCGCAGGCGTGAAGCACGCCGCGTCCGTGGTGGTGAAGATTTCCAGCGTGGGCTGCGGCGGCATCGTCACGGGCAGCGGGTTTCCCGTGGGCAGCGGCTATGTTGTGACCAACGCGCACGTCGTGTCGGGCACGTCATCGCACACGATCACCAAGGCCGACGGCGCAACGATGCGCGCGGACGTCGTCTACTTCGACCCGGAGCGCGACGTCGCCGTGCTCTACGTCCCCGGCTTCACGGCCGCGAGCATGCCGTTCGGGCCTGCGCAGCGCGGGACGCAAGGCGCGGTCATCGGCTATCCGGGGGGCCAGGCCGAGAAGACGGTGCCGGCCGTGGTCGACGGTTCGATCTCGGCGCAGGGCCGTGACATTTACAACTCAGGATTCGTCACGCGGCAGATCTACGTGGTCCAGGCGAGCGTGCATCCGGGCAACTCGGGAGGACCGCTGATCGACCTCGATGGGCGCGTCCTGGGCATGGTCTTCGCGACCTCGGCGAGCGATCCCTCGCAGGCCTACGCGCTCACCGACGAGGAGATCGGCCCCGACATCCGCGACGCTGAAGCCCACCCAAGCGTCACCAACACCGCACGCTACGAATGCGCCGCGTAATTTCGTAGGAGGAACCTTGCCGCGGCCGGGCAGAGCGGCGGCCGCCGAAGTTACGCCGGCTTCTCCTCTGATTCCTGCTCCGGCTTGCCTTCTTCGATCAGCATGACCGGGATCCCGTCGACGATCGGATAGAGCACGCGACAGTTCGGACAGCGCAGCTGTTCGGGCTCTTTGAGCTCTACTTTCGTGTGGCACTTGGGGCACGCCAGGATTTCCAGGAGTTCCTGAGAGATCACTCGCGCATGGTAGTACCGTTGCGCCGATGATCCTGAGGCGGCTCTACCTGTATCTGGTCAGCGCCGCCGCGCTGGTAGTGCTCGCTGCCGGTCTGGTGCTTGTCGGAGGCACAATCCTCCTCTTCGTTTTCAACGATCCCAGCACCCGGTTTGACGGCACCCGAAGCCAACTTGCGATCTTCACCGCGATGACCGTCGTCGCCGTGCCTGTCTGGGGTGTCCACTTCGGCTTCGCGCAGCGCTTCGCATCACGGGATCCGTACGAGCGGGCGTCGGCGCTGCGCCGCCTCTATCTCTACTGGGCATGCCTGGTCAGCGCGATCGCAGCGATGAGCGCCATCACCGCGCTGGCCGTACAGCTGTTGCAGCCCCCGCTGGATGGCTTCCCCTTCAACGCGCTCTCCGCCGCCCAGATCGGGTGGGCCGCGGTCGTGTTCGCCGCGATCTGGGGGCTTCACTTCTACATCGCGTGGCGTGATCGCGCGGTCGCGGGCGAGGAAGGTGCGTCCTCGACGCTGCGCCGCTGGTACATGTACATCGCGCTCCTGGTCGGCCTCCTGACGATGCTCGCAGGCACCGCGTCGCTGCTGCAGGTCGCCTGGACGAAGCTGGCGACCGATACGCCGGACCGCTTTTTCTCCCTGGCCGGGCCGGCCGGCATGGCCATCGGGGGCGCGCTGCTGTGGGGCGTCCACGCGCGGGTGATCGCGATCAAGCATGTGACCGAAGACCGGCATTCGACGCTGCGTGCCCTCGAGGGCTTCATCGCGGTCGCGGTCAGCATCGCCGCTGCGCTGTTCGGCGCGAGCCAGATCCTCTACTACGTGCTGGCCCGTGCGATCGGCGTCAGCAACCCGGGGAACGCCGGCACCAACGTGCTCGCCGCGCTCGCCGGTCCCGGGTCGATGCTGCTCGTCTATGGAATCGCCTGGGTCCTCGTCAGCCGCCGGTTGGCGCGCGACGCCGGGACCCAGGAGGCCGACCGGCAGGCCGGAATCCGTCGCCTCTACACCAACCTCGCCTCGCTCATCTCGCTGGCCACGTGGGCGGTCGGTGCGGCATGGCTGCTGTGGACCCTGCTCGAGCAGGTCGAGGCGCCCATCATCGGCGCCAAAGCCCAGGACTGGAAGGACCCGCTGAGCATCTCGCTGACGCTTCTGGTTGTCGGCGCCGGCGTCTGGGTGGCGCACTGGCGTCACGCGCCGTGGGCCGCCGACCGCCAGTCGCTGAGCCGCAAGCTCTACGTGTGGGCCGCTCTGCTGGGCAGCGTGCTCGCCATGCTCGGCGGCGGCGTGGGCATCGTCAATGCCGTCCTGCAGCAGGTGTTCAAGCCGCAGCCCCGGCTCAACGATCCGGCGAACCTGGACTTCGGCCACTACCTCGCCGTGATCGTGGTCGCGGCCGGCGTCGCCGCCTATCACTGGGTGGTGCTGCGAGCCGACACCGCCGCCCGTCCACCCAGGCCCGCGCCGGCGATCGCGAAGCCCGCACCGGCGGTCGCGGCCGGCACCGCCTCCGTCGCGGCCCAACCGGCCCACGTGGCCGAGCCGCTCGGCTCGCATTCCCGGCGCTACACGCTCGTGGTCACCGACGCCACGGACGACGACGTTCACCAGGCGCTCGCGAGCCTGCCCCCTCAAGCCGCCTACCAGCTGACCACCGCCGAACAGGCCGTTGACGGGAACTGACTCTCAGCCCTACCTCGACCTCGTCGACTGGCGGAGGCGGGTCGGCGACCAGTACCGGATCTCCGGCCCGGACGCCCTGGATCGATTCCGGCGCGGTCGCGACGAGCTGTTCCGCACGCATCCGCAGTCGCCTATCGAGCCCGAAGAACGCGCTTCGTTCACCGGCCTCCACTACTTCGAACCCGACCCTGCATATCGCGTGACCGCGCGGGTCGAGCCAGGCGACGGCTCCGAGCTGGTCATCGACACCGGAGGCGAGGACGGGGCGGTGCACTACCGGCGCATCGGCCGCCTCGCGTTCACGCTGGCCGGCCAGGACTGCAGCCTGACCGTCCTGAGCCTGATCCAGTACGCGGGCGGCCTTTTCGTTCCCTTCCGCGACCCCACCGCCGGCCGGGAGACGTACGGCGGCGGCCGCTACCTGTTCGACACGGCCAAGGACACCGACGGGCTCGTCCTCGAGATCACCCCCGGGTCATCCGAGGTCGTCCTCGACTTCAACTTCGCCTACAACGCGTCGTGCGCGTACAGCCCGCGTTGGGCTTGCCCGCTCGCGCCGCCCGAGAACCACCTCAAAGTCGAGGTGCGTGCAGGCGAGAAGGCCTACAAAGAAAACTAGGCCGGGACGGAACTCCCGCGCACGGTCTTGATCAGCTCGCCGGCCAGGCCGATCGCCTCGGGCGTGGCCAGGGTCTGGTTGCCCAGGGTGAAGCCGCCGAATCCCGCATCGAGATAATGGCCGAGAAGTTCCGCCGCCTGCGGGACGGGCGCCGCCACGATCATCGGCCGGCGCTCCGCGGGAATGCGGTCCAGGATGGCTTTCGCGTCCTTCTCGTTCTCGACCAGGACCAGGCCCACCCCGACGGTCAGCAAGACGTCGTTGGGGTCCCGGCCGACCGCTTCGCAGTGCTCTTCGAAGACACGCTTCTTGCGTTTCAGGTCCTCGAGCTGTCCCCCGAACCAGTGGCCGATGTCGCCATGCTTGGCGAGCAGGCGCAGCGTCCGCTTCTCGCCACCGCCGCCAACCAGGATCCTGGGCCCTCCCGGCTGGATCGGACGCGGCATGTTGAGCGCGCGTTCGATGCGGTAGTACTTGCCGGCGAACGAAGGCCGCTCCTCGGTGAACATCAGCCGCGCGATCGTGAGCGCCTCATCAAGGCGGTCCATTCGCTGCCCGATCGGTGGGAACTCGAAGCCGTAGCCTGCGTGCTCGTCCTCGTTCCACGCCGCGCCAAGGCCGAGGATGGCCCGTCCCTTCGAGATGACGTCGAGCGTGGTGACCTCCTTCGCCAGCAGCGCAGGGTTTCGATACGTCACGCCCGTGACCAGCGTGCCGAGCTTGACCCGCGAGGTCTGCGCGGCGATTGCCGCCAGTGTCGTATAGGCCTCCAGCATCGGCAGAGTCTCCGAACCCAGCCCACGGATCTGATAGAAGTGGTCCATCACGGTGACCAGGTCGAAGCCGGCGGCCTCGGCGGCGCGCGCCTGCTCGACCACCCGGTCGAAGAGTCGGTCGTCCGGCACCCCGGGAAACGTGTAGTTGGGCATGTGAAACCCGAAGAAGGCAGCCATGCCTATGGGAATTCGCGCCTGCCGACTACCATTCCGTTGGAGATGAACTGGAAGGCGTTCACCAGGGTCGGAGTCGCGTTCGCGATCCTTCTTTACGGCACGGTCCTGGTCTTCATGGCGTTCGACCACGATTCGCACTCCGCCAGCGACACCATCCGGCCGTTCGTGATCACGATGGGACCGGTCTGGCTGCTTTCGCTGGGCGCCGCCTACGTCTTATTTCGCCGCTCGCCAAGCTGACCTGCTTCCCGGACGCCTATAGATAAGATTTGTGGCGTACGGCCATGGCTATAGAGGAATCCCGTAACGGGAAGCCCAGCGGCATCCAGCTCGCCCAGGTCGAGGGATTCCTCGAGGTGGCGCGCCGCGGCAGCGTGAGCCGCGCCGCCGAGGCGCTGTTCATCACCCAGCCCACCCTGACCGCGCGCCTCCAGGGCCTGGAGCGCGAGCTGGGGACGCCGCTCTTCCTGCGCACCCCCAACGGCATGCGCCTGACCGACGCGGGCCGGGCGTGGATTCCCTTCGCCGAGCGGGCCCTGCGCGCTCTGGTCGACGGCCGCGACGCCCTGGAGCAGGTGATGACGGCATCGGCCGGGCACCTGATGATCGCGGCCGCGCCCGCGGTCAGCACCTACGTCCTGCCCGAGCTGCTCGAGAGGTTCGTCAACGCGCACCCTCGGGTCGAGGTGTCGGTGCGGACGGGGCACTCGGAGGACGTGGTCGAGCTGGTGCTCCGCGACGAGGTCCAGATCGGCCTCGGCCGCGCCATCCGGCACCCCGATCTCGAGCTTCGCCCGTTCCATAACGAGGACCTGGTCCTGGTCTGCGCGCCGGGCCACTCGTTCGCGAAGCGGCCGTCGGTGGCCATGACCGAGGTCGCCGGCCAGAAGCTGATCATGTTCGACCGCACCTCGAGCTACTACGAGATCACACACGGCGCGTTCCTCTCCGCGGGCGTCAGCCTGCGCGGCCTGATGGAGCTCGATTCGATCGAGGCCGCCAAGAAGATGGTGGAGCGGGGGCTGGGCGTCGCGTTCCTGCCGGGAACCGCAGTGGCGCGCGAGATCGCGGGCGGCACGCTGTGCGGGGTCAAGATGAAGGACGCGCCGCCGATGCAGAACTCGATCGTCGCCTACCGGCGCCGCGATGCCGGCAAGCCCGAGGGCATCGTCGCCGCGTTCCTGGAGCTCTTGGAAGGCAAATAGCTGGGGGAACCCCGGGGTGCGGCGGGTCGCGGCCGGAATAAACCCGGCCGCCAATGCAGCCCAATGGGAACGCGCGAGCGGCGCCGGGTCGACATCGGTTCTTCCGATACAGCTCATCAGATCAATTGATTGGACGTATATCGGACTTCTTGATAGTTTCTTCAGCATGGATAAGGAAAACCTATCGCACGATCAAGAGACCGAGCACGAGTGCGAGTGCCCGGACCCCTGCAACTGCGATCACGAAAACGAGTAGCTGAGGAGGCTTTGATGGAACTCGTCTCGACACCCCTCCTGCCGGAGGGATACAAGGTGCCCGCTTCGCGCAACGAGCCGCCAAGCAAGCGCCTGCGCAAGCTGCTCGCCGAAAAGTCGTACGTCTTCGCCCCCGGTGTCTACGACCCGATGGGCGCACAGCTGGTCATGCACCACGGCTTCGACGCCGTCTACTTCAGCGGCTATTCATTCGCGATCGGCCATCTGGGCACCACGGACATGGACCTCTATTCGTCGGTCGAGATCGCCGACGGCGCGCGGCGCACGGTGAGCGCCCTGCGCAAATTCCAGCTCACGATGGCCATGGGCGACCCGGAAAAGAAGGTCGCCCCTACCCACCTCGAGATCCCGCCGGTTGTCGTCGACATGGACGCGGGGTATGGAAACCTGTTCAACGTCCAGCGCACGACGGAGCTCTACGTCAACGCGGGCGTGGCGGCCGCGCACCTGGAGGACCAGGTGATGCCCAAGCGCTGCGGCCACATCGCGGGCAAGGCTCTCATCTCCGCGGACGAGTTCGTGGGCAAGCTGAAGATGATGCGAAGCGCGGCCGACGACCTCGGCCACCCGGACTTCATCATCATCGCCCGCACCGACGGCGTGTCGGCGACCGAGGCACCCGAGTCGAAGCGCGGCCTCGAGCTCGCGATCGAGCGCGGCCTGCGCTACCTGGACAGCGGGGTCCCGGACCTCCTGTGGTGCGAGTTCCCCACTGCCGACCGCGAGACGACCGTGAAGTTCTGCACGGAGATCCGCAAGCGCTTTCCCAAGGCGCGGTTTGCCTTCAACTACTCATCGTCGTTCAAGTGGTTTAACGAAAGGAATCCGATCACGTGGGACGAGCTCGGCCTTCTCGGCGTCGGCTTCATCTTCATCACGCTCGCGCTGCAGCACGCCGCGGGCTACGGGATGTCGGTGCTGCTCGAAGACCTCAAGCAGTACAAGGAAGAGGGCTACATGGAGCTCCAGCGCAAGGAGTGGGCCGACCACGCTGAAATCCCCACGCGCTCCCACCACCTCTTCACGGGCGTCCCGTACCACCAGCACGTGGGGCACGTGTTCGGCGCGTCGCGGCTCAGCGAAGACATGGACGAGCACCTCGAGATTTCCAAGGTCGTCTGATGGCCGATCCCGGATTGTCCGGACCATCCGTGGGTTGACCAGCTACTAGACTTCGCCCGAGAGGGTGATTCTCTACCCGTTCCGGCTCCTGTGGTGGTTGATCTCGAGCGCCCGCCGCTCAATTGGCAGGCCGCCGGAGTTCGTCGTCTTCGTCCTCGAGGAAGACCTGCCCGCGCTGCCCGACCCGCCGCGGCCCCTGTGGCAGCGCTTCACGTCCAAACCGAGGCTCAGCGTCAAGGAGCTGGGCGAACGCTTTGACGCGATCGCCCGCGATGGCCGGATCAGAGGCGTCGTCCTGCACCTGCGTCCGGCCGGCATGTCGATGGCCAGGCTGCAGGACCTCCGCGAGCTGGTGTCGAAGCTGCGCAGGGCAGGCAAGCGCGTCGTCGCCTGGGCGCCGTCCTACGACACGGGCACGTACTACCTGGCGTGCGCGTGCGACGAGATCCTGCTCATGCCGACCGGTTCGATCCGCGCGCTCGGCTTCTCGGGCACGGGCATGTTCCTCGCCGAGGGGCTTGCCCGATTCGGGCTCAGTGCGGACTTCGTGCAGATCTCGCCCTTCAAGTCGGCCGCCGACCCGCTGACCAGGTCGAAGATGTCGGACGAGTACCGCGAGCAGCTGCGCTGGCTGCTCGAGTCGCAGCACAAAGAGCTGGTCGCCGCGATCGCGGAGTCGCGCCGGCTGGACGAGGCCGGCGCGCGAAACCTGGTCGACCGCTCGCCGTACGGCGATGACACCGTGGTCGAGGACCACGCGGTCGACCGCGTGATCGCCGAGGAAGAGCTTCCCGCGCACCTGGGTCCCGGCGCGGCACGCCCGGCCGGCCTGGGCACCTGGGAGCGGGCCGCGGCCAGGATGCGCGTCCCACCGCCGATCTTCCGCCCTGGCAAATATGTCGCCCTGATGCGAATCGAGGGCACGATCATCGACGGGCGCTCAGGCCGGCTGCCGGTCAAGCCGCCGATCGACGTGCCGCTGATCGGCGAGGACCGAGCGGGCGACCTGAGCGTGGTCCAGGTTGCGCGCCAGGTCGCGGCCGACAGGCGCGCCGCCGCGCTGGTCCTCTATGTCAACTCGCGAGGCGGTTCCTCGACGGCGTCCGAGGCGATGCGCCAGGCGTTGAAGGTCGTGGCCGGCCGCAAGCCGGTGGTCGTCGTCATGGGCCCCGTGGCCGCGTCCGGCGGTTACTGGGTGTCGACACCCGGATCGTGGATCGTGGCGCGCCCGGGGACTCTCACCGGTTCGATCGGCGTCCTGAGCGGCAAGCTCGTCACCGAGGCGATGTGGCGGAAGCTCCTCTTCAGCCGGGAGAGCATCGCCTTCGGCGAGCGGGCGCAGATGGAAAGCGACGAGCGGCCTTTCTCGGACGAAGAGCGCAGCCTCGTGCGCGCCGACATCAGCCGCATCTACCGCAGCTTCGTGGAGCTTGTCGCCGGGGCGCGCAAGATGACGGCCGAGGAGGTCGAGGCGGTCGCCCAGGGCAAGGTCTGGACCGGGCGCCAGGCCCTGGAGCGCAGGCTCGTCGACGAGATGGGCGGGCTCGAGGCCGGCGTCGGCAAAGCGCGCGCGCTCGCGGGCCTGCGCGACAAGGTGCCCGTGCGCGAGGTGCGCGGACCGAAACGGGTGATCCCGCCCCTCGCCCAGGCAGCCACGGTGACGGGCTGGTTGGCCTACCTGCTCGAGGGCCTCAGATTGCTGAGCCATGCTCCCGCGCTTGCAGTGATGGACCTGCTGGGCGGCGACCCGCTGTGATCCAGGACGACCAGGTTGCCCCGCTGACCGACGCCGCCTTCTGGGACGCCCACTGGAAGGGGAGGCAGCTGCCGATCGCCGTCGATGAGCGCCGGGCATCGCCGTACCAGAGGGAGATCCTGGGCGTGTTCAGACGCTTTCTTCCGTCCGGCCCGCAGTTCAGCACGGTCGAGATCGGCGGCGCTCCGGGCGGTTACCTCGCCTACGTCGCTCGAACATTCGGACACCAGGTCCACGCCATCGACATCTCGCCGGTCGGCTGCCGGATGCTCGAGGAGAACTTCCGCCTGCTCGAGATCCCGGTCAGCGTTTACTGCCTGGACGCCCTGAACGGCGACCTGTCGGGGCTCCCGCGATACGACGTCGTCTACTCGCTGGGCCTGATCGAGCACTTCGACGACCCCACCCCGATGGTGCGCAAGCACGTCGAGCTGGCGAAGCCCGGGGGCCTGGTCGTGATCGGGCTGCCCAGCTTCCTGGGCATCAACCGGCCGATCATCAAGCTCACCCGGCCCGAGCTGTTCGGGACGCACAACCTGCGGACGATGGACATCCGCACGTGGGAGACGTTCGAGAAGGCGATCGGCCTCGAGGTGGTCTTTCGCGGCTACGTCGGAGGCTGGGAGCCGCGCATCTACGCCGTGAGGCGCCAGGGGCTTTTCACGCGCCCCGCCAACGCCCCCATCTGGGCGGCCGCCAAGGTGATGGACCTGCTGCGACCTCTTCGCGGGCTGAACAGCCGGGCGTGGAGCGGATACGCGATGGCCGTCTACAAGACTCCGGCCTGACCGACCAGTCAACAACTCCCCTAACGTTCCTTGAGAAACCTTTAATTAATCGTCCGTCCATATTTGTCACGAAGGAGTAAGGTGGCGCCGGGTCGAGGGGCGAAATGGCTGAAAATCCGACTGGTTCCGGGCTGGTGTCTGAAGGTGGTGGGCCGCCGGCGCCGTTAACTCAGGCGGCACCGGCACCGGCGCCGCCGACCTTGATGCCGCCGGCCGCCTGGGGAACCAGCCCACCCGCCAGAAAGGGCCGGGGCCGATGGGTCGCCGTGACCTTGATCCTCGTCTTCGCCCTGTTCGTCGTGGGCGGAGGCGGGGCCTACGTCGCCAACGCGAGCCTGTCCGCGACATACAGCCCGCAGCAGGCGGTTCTCAACTACCTCGCGGCGCAGCAGCAAGGCGACGTCAACGCCATGCTCGCGGCGGCGAACTTCACCCGCGGCGACGGCTCCTTCGAGCAGTTCTTCAACAAGAGCGCTCTGACGGCTATGCTCGATCTGAGCGAGAACAAAGGCATCTCTGACGTCAAGATCGAGTCGACGTCGCAGGCCGACTCGAACACGGCGAACGTCAAGGCTTCGATGAAATGGGCGGGGTCGACGTACTCGCACGAGTACTCCGTGCACCGAAACCTGGCCGACGCGCATTTCCTCTTCTACAACTCGTGGAAGGTGGACGTCCCCTTCACGACCATCACCTTCACCCTGCCCTACCAGCCCGGGCCGCTGGAGGTCGACGGCATCCTCGTGCCGTCGGGCTCGGCCGGCGGGGTGCAGGCGATCGCCGGCTACCACAGCGTGAGCATGGAGCAGAGCGCGCTCTTCGACCGCGTCGCGCAGACGGTCAACGGCCTGGAGGTTTTCCCGGCGCCAGTCCTGTTCGACGGCAAGCTCAGCGCGTCGGCAACCGCAGCGATCGCGGCTGCCGTCAAGGCCGGCTCGTTGGTCTGCAACGCCAGCAAGTACTACGACTGTCCGAACCACCTCTACCACGCGCCGGTCAAGGCCTACACCATCTACTACCTCCGCATGCCGGGCTACGCCGAGATCGACTACCAGACCTACATCTTCAAGCTCTCGGGCGACCTGACCAAGGGCATGAAGGTGACCGTGGCCAAGGAGGACGGAGTGCTGTACGCCGAGGGCACGTGCGCCAGCACCCTCTCGGTCAGCGGGTACGGGGACCATACGTACAGGTTCAAGGGCACGTGGGGCGCCAACGTCACGTTGACCGGCACCACGTTCAAGGCGACCGTGTACGCGGACTGCGCGGACAAGAAAGCCTAAGCCTCCTTCGGCGCGCTAGCCGTCGAGTGGAGGAAACCTCCACGGTTGCCGCTCGCGCACGATCCCGTAGACGGTGGCCACGATCGACTCCCGGTTCGGTTTGGTGAAGTAGTCCCCGTCGGGCCCATACGCCGGCCGGTTCGGAGACGCCGACAATGTCCTCGGCTCCGCGTCGAGGTGCCACCACCCGTTCTGCGCCTCCAGGACCTGCTGGAGCATGAACGCCGACGCGCCGCCCGGCACGTCCTCGTCGACGCAGATCAGGGCGTGGGTCTTCTCGATGGAGCGCACGAGCATGTGGTCGACGTCGAAGGGATTCAACGTCTGGACGTCGATCACCTCGAGAGACACGCCCAGCTCGTCGAGGGCCTGCGCCGCGTCGAGCGCGATCGCGCAGCAGGCGCCATAGGTGACCAGCGTGCAGTCGGTGCCCTCGCGCAGGACCTCCGGCACGCCGAGCGGAATCGTGAACAACCCGACGTTGTCCGGCACCCGCTCCTTCAACCGGTAGCCGTTGAGGACCTCGATCACCAGGCCGGGGTTGTCGCCCTGGAACAGCGTGTTGTAGAAGCCGGCGGCCTGCGTCATGTTGCGGGGCACCGCCACGTAGATTCCCCGCAGCGCGTTGACCACGACCGACATCGGCGAGCCCGAGTGCCAGATGCCGACCAGCCGGTGGCCCTTCGTGCGGATGATCACCGGCGCCTTCTGGCCGCCGACCGAGCGCCAGTGGAGGGTGGCCAGGTCGTCGGACGCGACCTCCAGCGCATACAGGAAGTAGTCGAGGTACTGGATGTCGCAGATCGGCCGCAGGCCGCGCATCGCGGACCCGATCGCCTGGCCCAGGATCGTCGCCTCCCGGATCCCGGTGTCGGTCAGGCGCAGATCGCCGTGCTTCGCCTGCAGTCCCTCGAACACGAGGTTGACGTCACCCAGCCTGCCCACGTCCTCGCCGATGACGAAGATCCGCGGATCGCGCGCGAAGTTGGCGTCGAAGTTGCGGACCAGCACCTGCCTCCCGTCGACGGTGGGTGACTTGTTGGAATAGACCGCGGGCACCACGGGCACGTTCAAAGGGGATTCCGTCGAGGCGCTGTAGAGGTGCGAGTTGTAGCGCTCCTCGTTCTCCCGGCGATATTCATCGACGAACCTGGCGAGCTCGGTGCGCGCCGGGCTGTCGAGGCCGCGCAGCTGGAACAGCGCACGGGAGGCGCTCGCCATGATGAAGGACCGCGTGATCTTGTGCGCCTCGTCGAGCGCGTTGGTGATCTCGGCGACCTCGGGCATGTCGACGCGGCGCAGGATGCCCACTGCCCGGTCGCGCTCGACCCGGATCGGGGACTGGAACGCCTCCCACGCCAGGTCTCGCGCAGCCTCGACGGCCTCTTTGTCGGCGGCCTCCCAGCCCTCGAGCTGCGACTCGCTGGCGATCTCGGACTCGATGATCCAGTCCCTCATCCTGGCGACGCAGTCGTACTCGTTCTCGAAACGCAGGCGCTCCTTGGACTTGTAGCGCTCGTGGCTGCCGCTGGTCGAGTGGCCCTGCGGCTGCGTCATCTCGGTCACGTGGATCAGGGCCGGCTTGTGCTCGCGGCGCACCTTCTCGACGGCCTTCGCGTACGTCTCCACGAGCCCCGAGTAGTCCCAACCCCGGGTCACGTAGATGTCGATGCCGGGCCGGTCGTCGGGCATGAAGCCGCGCAGCACGTCGGAGATCGAAGCCTTGGTCGTCTCGGCGGAAATCGGGACCGAGATCCCATAGCCGTCGTCCCAGACCGAGAGCGCCATGGGAATCTGGAGCACGCCCGCGGCGTTGACCGACTCCCAGAAGAGGCCTTCGCTGGTCGAGGCGTCGCCGATGGTTCCAAAGGCGACCTCGTTGCCGTGGACGGAGAAGCCGTCCTGCACCCCGTTCAGCAGGGGGTTGTTGCGGTAGAGCTTCGACGCGTAGGCCAGTCCGATCAGCCTGGGCATCCAGCCGGCCACGTTCGAGACGTCGGCGCTGGAGTTCGGCATGTCGACGGTGCGTTCGAAAGCCCCGCGGTCGTCAAGGAAGCGTGTGGCGAAGTGGTTGCCCATCTGGCGCCCGCCGGAGGCGGGGTCGGCCTCGAGGTTCGCGGTGCCGTAGAGCTGGGCGAAGAAGGCGCGGACGTTGGACATGCGCGTCGCCCACATGAAGGTCTGGTCGCGGTAGTAGCCGGCGCGCCAGTCGCCGGGCCGAAAGGCCTTGGCCATCGCGATGTTCGCGATCTCCTTGCCGTCGCCGAAGATGCCGAAGGTCGCGTTGCCGCGCAGGACCTCGGCCCGCCCGATCACGCTCGCGCGGCGGCTGCTGTAAGCGAGCCGGTAGTCCGCGACGATGGCTTCACCTGTAAGAGCGACTTTGGAGTTGCGAAGCGCTTTCGCCATAGTTCCGCTACGCGGCTGAAGTTACGTTAACACGCGTCTGCAACAGCTCCCCCACACTGGGAGAACGCTCAGGCGGAGCTGAGGCGCTCCTGGAGCCGGCCGCGGCGGAGCAGTCCCGGCCGGCTGGCCTGGAGCGCTTCCCGCATGTGCACGTAGGCGCGATCGAGCTCACCGCGCCGCTCGAGAATCTCCGCGTAGACGCCGTGGCACTGCAGCAATCGCTCGTGCAATCCCAGCGCCTCGAAGCCCCGGATCGCGTCCTCGAACTGGCGGTCCGCCTCGGCCGGCTGGTCGCGCTGGCCGGCGATCCGGCCTAGCCAGACGTGAGCCTCGGCGATCGTCGCACCCTCTTCCAGTCGTTCGGCCAGCCCCAGCGCCTCGATCGCGAGCCGGTGGGCGGTGTCCGGGTCGCCTTCGCGCATCGAAAGCTCACACATGCTCAGCAGCACCTGGCTCCGGCCGCACCTCAGGTTGGTGTCGTCGCACACCGCAAGCGCGCGTTCGAGGTGCCGGCGCGCGGCCGCGTAATCGCCCCTGGCCATCAACAGCAGCCCGAGGCCGTTCTCGAACTCGGCCAGGGCGTCGCGATCGCGTATCACCTCGAGCACCGACAGCGAGCGCTGCGTGTAGCGCGTGGCGGTCTCCGTGTCGCCCGCAGCCCTGTAGTCGGCGCCAAGGCCGCGATAGAGGCGGGCCAGCTCCTTCAGGTCCGCCATCGCGCCGCCGACTTCGATCGCCGCTTCGTAGGCCGCGATCGCTCGGTCGTGGTCCTGCTCCGCGGCGTGCGCCGCGGCCAGGATGCCGAGCAGGCGAAGCTCGGTCGGCGCAGGGACCGGCCGGAGCGCGCGGCACACCGACACCGCCATCTCCGCCAGGAACACCGCGTCCTTCGCGTGCATCATGGTCGCGACCGTCGCCTGAGAGCCGATGCATTCGGCGAGCATGGCGCCGTCGTTGATGGCCTCGAAGTGCGTCCTTGCTTCGGCAAGCAGGCCCGCCGCGCGCTCCGGCTGCGAGGCGCCGAGATAGGCCTGCGCGAGAAGGAACCGGATCCGGCCCAGGCGCAGCGCGGACGAGCCGCCACTGAGCAGCGTCTGGCCGAGGTCGATCGCTTCCAGGTTGCGGCTGTCGGCGACCATCGCCTCGAGCTCGATCAGCCGATCGTGCGAATCGTCGGCCCGGCCGGCACGCTCGGCGAGGAAGAATTCGACCGGCTTGCCCGTGCGCCGGGCGATGTGCTCGAGGGTCGGCATCGAGGGTCGCGTGCGACCGGACTCGATCAGATAGATCGCCGGCGCGGTGACCTGGCCCTTGCCGAGCTGGGCGAGGCTGAGGCCTGACTCCAGGCGCGCCTGCTTGACCGATCCAGGGCGCAGATTGACGCCGGGAAGCCGGCGCCGTTTGGGCCGAGCGTCTGCCGCAACTCGTGCGTCAGTGCGCCCGCTGGCCACGACTCGTCACTCTATCGGAAAACCTTCAACGGTGCTCTTCATCCGGGTCTGAAACGCCCGTTTCAGACTCAGGAGTCGCTTGCGAACCGTGGTCGCTGCGCACTTAACGCTGTTAATTTAGACTTGTCCGTGCAGGCCGCGGTCCGAGTGCTTCCCGCCGCGGCCTGTATCTCCTTCCCCGCTTGCCGGGGAAGGTGGCCCCGGGCGCCGTGCGGCCCGGGCCGGATGGGGACCGAACCCTTCGTTGCGCCGGGCCTCACCCGACGCCAACGAGCCAAGCGTTACGCCGGGTATGTCCCGAACAGCTTGATGTCCGCGCTCGCCTCTTCCAGCGCGCTCAACGCCGCCTCGGCCGCGGCGGCCGCCGACGCCTCCCCGTTGATCGAGAAGTCGAGGTAGAACCGGTACTCGAACGGCCGCCCCATCATCGGCCGGCTGTCCAGCCTGGTCAGGTTGACCCCGCGCTCGGCGAAGCAGGCCAGGGCGTGGGCGAGGCTGCCCGGCCGGTGCGCGGTGACAAAGGCGATCGATCCCTTCCAGTTGGCCTGCGCGTCGCGCGGTCGCATCGGTTTCCCTTTCTCAACCACCACGAATCGGGTGCGATTCTCGGAGTCGTCCTGGATCGACTCGGCGAGCACGTACAGCGAGTAGCGCGCCGCCGCGGCCTTGCTGGCGATGGCGGCGGTCCCCGGCTGGCGCTGCTCGGCCACCGCGCGGGCGGCGCCCGCCGTGTCGTGGAAGGCGACCGGGCGGATCTGCCGCGCGTGGAGGTAGCGGTCGCACTGGGCCAGCGCTTGCGGGTGCGACAGCGCGCGCTCCACCGGCCCGGGCCAGCCCAGCAGGCAGTGGCGCACCGGCTGCACGTGCTCGCGCACGACGCGAAGATCGGGCAGCTCCCAGAGCAGGTCCGAGACTTCCTGGACGACGCCCGCGCTCGAGTTCTCGACCGGCAGCACCGCCGCGTCGACCGCGCCCATCGTGAGCGCCTCGAAGGTCAGCCGGAAAGTCGGGAAGCCGATGGCCTGCGCGTCCGGAAAGACGGCGGAGACCGCCTCGTCCGAGTACGCGCCAGGCTCCCCCTGGTAGGCAACCTTCACCCGAAAATGAGATGTCGCATCGCGTCGGCCACATGGTTGTGGTCGTGCAGCTGGTCGGTTACGGGGGGATGCCCGTTTCCCTCGTGCCCGTTGCTCTCCGTCATCGCGGCGATCTTGCGCAGGTCCTCGTCGCTGACTTCCTTCTTGGTGTCGGCGAGCTGCAGGAACCGCTGCCATGCCTCGTCGGCCTTGGCGTCGGCGAGCGTGATGCCGAGCCGGTTCAGCCGGTGGTGGAACGCGTGGCGTCCGGAGCGCGCGGTGAGCACGATCCTGGAATCGCTGAGCCCGACGTCCTCCGGCTTCATGATCTCGTAGTTCAGGCGGTCCTTCAGGACGCCGTCCTGGTGGATGCCCGAGGCATGCGCGAACGCGTTGGCCCCGACCACGGCCTTGTTCGGCTGCACCGGCGTGCCCGTCAGCTCGGAGACCAGGCGCGAGGTGCGTGTGATCTCCCGGGTGTCGACGCCGCACTCCAGGCCCAGCTTCGACTGGCGGACCTTGAGCAGCATCACGACCTCTTCGAGAGAGGTGTTACCGGCGCGCTCGCCGATGCCGTTGACCGTGCACTCGACGCGCCGAGCGCCCGCGGAAAGCGCGGCCAGCGTGTTGGCCACCGCGAGTCCGAGGTCGTTGTGGCAGTGGACCGAGAACAGCGCCTTCTCGCTGCCCCGCGCCTCGGTGATCACGCGGCGGATGAGCTCGCCGAACTCGTAGGGCAGGCAGTAACCCGTTGTGTCGGGGATGTTGATGACGTTGGCGCCCGCGGCGATCATCGTCTCCACGGTCTCGATCAGGTAGTCGGCGTCGGCGCGGCCGGCGTCCTCCGGCGAGTACTCGACCTTTTCACAGAGGAACCGCGCGTACTCCACCATCTCGGCGCCGCGCTTGAGCACCTGCTCGCGCGTCATGCCGAGCTTGCGCTGGATGTGCAGGTCGGAGACCGAGAGCACGATATGTATCTGCGGATCCTGCGCGTCCTTGATCGCGCCCCAGACGGCGTCGATGTCCTCCCGCACCGCCCGCGCGAGAGCGGTCACCGTGGCGCCGCGGATCTCGCGCGCGATGCGGCGGCAGGCCTCGAAGTCGCCAGGCGAGGAGATCGGAAAGCCTGCCTCGATCACGTCGACTCCGAGCTTCTCGAGCTGGCGCGCGATGCGCAGCTTGGAGTTGGCGTCGAGGTGGAAACCAGGCGACTGCTCGCCATCGCGCAGCGTGGTGTCGAAGATGAATACGCGGTCGGGATTCGGATCTCTCATTTCTCTACAGGCTCCAGCCAGGTCATCATCGAGCGCAGCTCGCGCCCAACCTGTTCGATTTGGTGGTCGGCGTCTTTGCGTCGCATCGCGTAAAACTGATCGCGGCCCTTCGAGTTCTCGTCGAGCCAGCGCTCGGCGAAGCTCCCGTCCTGGATCTCCGCCAGGACCTGCCGCATGGTCTGGCGGACGTGGTCGTCGATGACCCGCGGACCCGACACGTAGTCGCCGAACTCGGCGGTGTCGGAGACCGAGTAGCGCATGAAGCCGAGCCCTCCCCGATACATCAGGTCGACGATCAGCTTCAGCTCGTGCAGGACCTCGAAGTACGCGAGCTCGGGCTGGTAGCCGGCCTCGACCAGCGTCTCGAACCCGGTCTTGACGAGCGAGGCGACGCCGCCGCACAGCACGGCCTGCTCGCCGAAGAGGTCGGTCTCGGTCTCTTCCTTGAACGTGGTCTCGAGGACTCCCGCGCGCCCGGCGCCGAGAGCCCGCGCGTAGGCGAGGGCGCGCTGCCACGCCTTGCCTGTGGCGTCCTGCTGGACTGCGATCAGAGCCGGCACTCCCTGGCCGTTGACATAGGTGCTGCGGACCAGGTGACCCGGCCCCTTGGGCGCGATCATCGCCACGTCGATGTCCTGGTTCGGCTTGATCTGGGCGAAGTGGATCGCGAAGCCGTGGGCGAACATCAACATCGAGCGCGGCTGGAGGTGGGCTTCGATCGACTCGCGAAACAGCTGGCCCTGCCCCGCGTCCGGGGTCAGGACCATGACGACCGTGGCCTCGGACACCGCCTCCGGCACGGGCACCGCGCGGAGACCGTCGGCCTCGACGCGCTCGATCGACTTGCTGCCCGGATAGAGGCCAACGCGGACGTCCTCGCCCGAATCGCGAAGGTTTAGCGCATGCGCGCGGCCCTGGCTGCCGTAACCGATGACCGCGACCGGCTCGCCCAGGCTGGGCGGGCAGTCGCTCTCGTAGTGGATCTTCACTGGCTCCTCCTCATGACCACGGGGCCCGAGCGGACCACGTCCACGATCCCGTGAAGGGTCAGCTCGTCGACGAAGGCGCCGACCTCGTCGTGCTCTCCTGAAAATTCGACCGTCGTGCCGTCGGCCGCGGTCGCGATGACCTTGGCGCCGTGCCTGACCAGCCCGTCCACCTCGGACGCGGCCACCCTGGCGACGATCAGCTCGCGGCTGTGCACGTCGTCACCGGTGAGGTCTTCGACCTCGACGACCTCGACCAGCCGCTCCAGCTGCTTGCGCACCTGGTCGGCCTCGGCGTGGCCGTGGTCGACCTGGAGAGTGATCCGGAAGCGGCCGGGCTCGCGGCTCGGCCCCACGGAGATGCCGCGGACGTGAAAGCCGCGGCGGCGGATCGCGCCGGAGACCTTGGTCAGCGTGTTCGGGTGGTCTTCCACCAGCGCCGACAGGACGCGAATCTTGTCAGGCATCAGGGGCCTCCCAGAACTTCCCTTCCCCGCTCGCCGGGGAAGGTGACCCGGGCAGCGAAGCTGCCCCGGTCGGATGGGGCGTGATGGCAAACGACACCGCCTCAGGCATCCGGAGCCTCCCAGAAGTCGTTCAGGCCCTTGCCGAGGGGCACGATCGGGTAGACGTTGGCTTCCGGGTCGATGCGGAAGTCGATCAGGAACGGGCCCTTCGTCCGCTGCGCGGCGTCGAGCGCCGGCGCGATGTCCTCGAACTTCTCGACCCGCAGGGCGGGCATGCCGTAGGCCTCGGAGAGCTTGACGAAGTCCGGCATGTGGGTCAGGTCGACCTGGGAGCGCACGCCACCGTAGAAATCGTCCTGGAACTGGCGGACCATGCCGAGCGAGAAGTTGTTGAGGAGCACGATCTTCACGTCGAGCTGGTGCTCGACGGCGACAGAAAGCTCCTGCGCCGTCATCACGAACCCGCCCTCGCCGGCGACGCACCACACCGGCACATCAGGACGGCCGAACTTGGCGCCGATGGCCGCGGGCAGCGCGAAGCCCATCGTCCCCGCGCCACCGGAGTTGATGAACAGTCCCGGCCGGTCGTAGTTCCACCACAAAGCCGCCCAGATCTGGTTCTGGCCGACGTCGGCGACGACGATCGCCTCGCTGTTGGCGCGCCGGTACATGTCGACCAGCACGTCCTGCGGCTGCAGCTGTCCGTTCGAACGCTTGTAGCGAAGCGGGTGCTCCTCGCGCCACGCGTCGATCTGTGTCAGCCAGCGGCCGCGGCCCCCTTCGACGGGGCCGATGTGCGGCAGCATCGCGGTCATCGCCTGCCTGGCGTCCGCCACCAGCTCGATGTGCGGGCGCACGTTCTTGCCCATCTCCGAGCCGTCGATGTCGACGTGGATGAAGGTCTTCACCTTCGGCGCGAACTCGGCGAGCTTGGCGGTCACGCGGTCGTCGACGCGCATGCCGACCATCATCAAAACGTCCGCGTTCTGCACCGCCTTCAGGCACCAGCCCGTGCCCATGAAGCCGGTCATGTGCAGCGAGAGCGGATGCCTGACCGGAAAGGCGCCGATGCCGAGCAGCGTCGTCCCGACCGGCGCCGCCGCGGCCTCGGCCAGCTCCTGGAGCTGCGGCTCGGCGTGGCTGAGGATGACGCCGTGCCCGGCGAGGATGACCGGGCGCTCGGCTCTGGACAGGGCCTGCGCAGCGAGCTCGGCCTGCGCCAGGTCGACGTGCCCGTTGAGCCTGTAGCCGGGGATCTGGAGCCTTTCAGGCGTCACGCGCTCGGCGTCGGCCTGCTGGACGTCTTTGCAGATGTCGATCAGCACCGGGCCGGGCCGGCCTGTGGTGGCGATGTGGAACGCCTCGTGGATGACACGGGGCAGCTGGTCGATCCTGGTGACCAGGTAGCTGTGCTTGGTCACCGACGAGGTGGCGCCGATGACGTCCGACTCCTGGAAGGCATCGCGGCCGACCTGCGTGCTGACGACCTGGCCCGTGATCGCGATCATGGGCACCGAGTCCATGTAGGCGGTGCAGAGGCCTGTCACCAGGTTGAGGGCGCCCGGTCCGGAGGTGGCGAAAACGACGCCCGGCCTGCCGCTCGCCCGGGCGTAGCCGTCGGCCATGTGGGCGGCGCCTTGCTCGTGGCGAACCAGGATGTGCTTGAGCCGTGGGTGCTCGTGGAGGTGCTGGTAGATCGGCAGGTTGGCGCCGCCGGGGTAGCCGAAAATGTACTCGACACCCTCGCGCTCCAGCGCTTCCAGGATCATGTCGGCTCCGGTCAACTTGCTTGGCGGGCTCCTTTTCCCCTTGAAAATGAAGAAGCCCCCGCCTCTCGGTCGGGGGCTTTTGCGATCTGTCTGGTGGTCTCTCTAGGTCGCGCGTGCCCCCGATTCAATGCCAATAAGGCCCAGAAGGCCAAGAAGTACGAGGCCGAGGACGCGCGGCTGAGCCATTTGCATGAGATGTTAACGAGCGAACCCTCACCTCGGGTTGTGGGCAAGACACAAATTTCCGGGGTGTTGTCTCCGTAAAGTTGTCGATCCCGGTGGCAAAGACTCTCGCCCAGAAGCTCTGGGACGCCCACGTGGTGCGTTCTGCTCAGGGCGAACCAGACCTGCTTTTCGTCGACCTCCACCTGGTTCACGAGGTGACCTCGCCCCAGGCTTTCGAGGGCCTGAGGCTCGCCGGGCGGCGGGTCCGGCGGCCCGACCTGACCGTGGCGACGATGGACCACAACGTGCCCACGCGGGGCGGCGTGCGGGCGGCTGACGACCTGTCGCGCAGGCAGATGGAGGTGCTGGCCGACAACTGCCGGCGCGAGGGCATCCCGCTCCACCAGATCGGCAGCCGCCGCCAGGGCATCGTCCACGTCATCGGCCCCGAGCTCGGCCTGACCCAGCCCGGGATGCTCATCGTCTGCGGCGACTCCCACACCTCGACGCACGGCGCTTTCGGCGCCCTGGCCTTTGGCATCGGAACCTCAGAGGTCGAACTCGTGCTGGCCACCCAGTGCCTGCCTCAGAAGCGGCAGGGCGACATCGCGGTCAACGTCTCGGGCGAGCTGCCGATCGGTGTCACCGCCAAGGACATCGTTCTCGGCCTGATTGGCCGCACCGGCACCTCGGCCGGCCAGGGCCACCTCGTCGAGTACCGCGGGCCGACGATCTGCGGCCTGTCGATGGAAGGCCGCATGACCGTTTGCAACATGTCGATCGAGTGGGGCGCCAAGGCCGGGATGGTGGCGCCCGACGACACCACCTTCAACTATGTGGAGGGCCGGCCGCACGCGCCACGAGGCGCGGCGTGGGAGCAGGCGCTGGACTACTGGCGCACGTTGGCCTCCGACGATGGAGCGTCATTCGACGGCGAGATCGACGTCGACGCCAACGCACTGGAGCCGCACGTCACGTGGGGCACCACGCCCGCGCAGGTGGTGCCGGTGACCGGTCGGGTGCCCGTCCCTCACTCCGAGACCGACGAGCGGGCGCTCCGCTACATGGACCTGAAGCCGGGCGTGGCGCTGGCCGATATTGCGATCGACCGTGTGTTCATCGGCTCGTGCACGAATGCGCGGCTGGAGGACCTGCGGGCCGCGGCGAGCGTGATCCACGGCCGGCGCGTTCACCCCAAGGTGCGCGCGATGGTCGTCCCGGGCTCGACGTCGGTGAAGCACGCGGCCGAGCAGGAGGGGCTGGACGCGGTGTTCAAGGCCGCGGGCTTCGAGTGGCGCAACGCCGGCTGCTCGATGTGCCTCGGGATGAACCCGGACATCCTGGCGCCAGGCGAAAGGTGCGCCTCGACCTCGAACCGCAACTTCGAGGGCCGGCAGGGCTCGGGCGGGCGCACGCACCTGATGTCGCCGCCGATGGCCGCGGCGGCGGCGATCACCGGCCACCTGGTCGACGTGCGGGAACTGCTCTAGATGCAGCCCGTTCGGCGCGTGGCGGGGCGCATGGCGCCGCTCGACCTGGCGGACGTCGACACCGATCAGATCATCCCCAAGCAGTTCCTGAAGCGGATCGAGCGAACGGGCTACGGGCCCTTCCTCTTCTATGACTGGCGCGCGCGCGGCAACTTCGTGCTCGACAAGCCCGAGTACGAGGGTGCGCCGGTGCTGGTCGCCGGGGCCAACTTCGGCTGCGGCTCGTCGCGCGAGCACGCGACGTGGGCGCTTCGCGACTTCGGCTTCAAGGCGATCATCGCGCCGAGCTTCGCCGACATCTTCCGCGCCAACTGCTACAAGACAGGACTGCTCGCGGTGACCCTGCCGGAGTCGCAGGTGCGCCACCTGGTCGACCTGGTCTCTGAAGACCCTACGGCCGAGGTGGTGGTCGACCTCGAGGCACAGCAGGTGCGCGGCGATGGCTTCGCCTATCGCTTCGAGATGGATCCGTTCGCTCGCGAGTGCCTGCTGCAGGGCCTGGACGAGATCGCCCTTGTGGAGCGCCACGACCCGGACATCAGCGCGTACGAGAAGACACGCGCGGAGTGGCTCCCCGCGGTCAGGTAGGGATTCTTCACTCCCCCGCTTGCCGGGGGAGTCGGCCCGGCCGCGAAGCGGCCCGGCCGGAGGGGGACGTACGAGAAGACACGCGCGGAGTGGCTCCCAGCGGTCAGGTAGGGATTCTTCACTCCCCCGCTTGCCGGGGGAGTCGGCCCGGCCGCGAAGCGGCCCGGCCGGAGGGGGAGCTCCGATCAGGTAATCCGCAAGGGGCCAGAGCCCCTGCGCCGCCGGCGAGCCTTCCGTCGATGAGGGACCAGCTCAGGTCGCGCGTGCCGGGACTGATCGATTGCGGCACGTCGAACCGCATCTCGAACGTCACCTGGGCACCTGGCTTCAGCGTACCAACCGAGCCACAATTCAGTTGGTACTCGGCGAGAAACTGCTTGCCGTAGAAGCCCTCGGAGTAATCCGGGCACGGCCGCATGGCGTAGTCGCGGTTGCCAGCATTTCGGAGCGTCACGTAATAAATGATCCGCGTGCCCGGCCTGGCCTGGGCCGGCGCTTTGACGCTGGCCTCGACCTCGACATAGGGCCATTGGTTTCCGGCCGGGCTGAGTAGTCCCCGCGCAATCGCCTTGTAATTCGAGGGGCACATCGGGTTCCCGGCAGCCTCGGTGGCGTAGGGAATGCGGAAGGTGCCTTCGCCGTCCGGCAGGCCGATGGCCAGCGTTGACGAAAGCGGATGCCGGCAGTCATACCAGAAGAAGTTCATGAAAGCCTGGCCCTCGCTCCCATCACGGTTCTGAAACGGCGCCGGCAGGGCGGGAGTGCCATGCACCATGAGCACCGGATCCGCCGGACCGTCCGAGATGAACGTTCCTGTCCCTGTGGCGCCCACCGCCTGCGCGAGCACGCGACCTGTGCGGTCGAGCACGGTGACGTCCGCAAAGCCCTGCACGAAGCAATCAGAAACGCCTTTGTTGCGCAGCAGCAAGGGTCGGTTCACACTGCCGGCCGCCGCTCCGCCCGCCAATCCGGCGCCCTCCATCTGCGTCGCGTTGCACGGAGGCGTGCCGCCTGGGACGAGTGGCGCGGCGGGCAATTCCTGCGCCGGGTTCATGTAATGGTGGGCGGCCGGCAGCGGCTGCCAGGGGACATACGACTTCGGTGTGCTCGCGACCGGGGACGGCGAGGCACACGCGACCGCCGTGGCCACCAGGGCCAGAGCGATCAGCGAACCACCTGAAGCGCCCATCTATCCCCCGCAACGCGTTACGCCTCGCCCCAGTTACGCGTCTGCTCTTTGGTATGGGTGAAGCCTCGACGCCCGCCCGGCCCTGCGTTCCGTCGATCGCAGTCGTCGCTCCGGAGATCGAGGCGGTGATCGTCGACGTCCACCCCAGAACGTCTGGGTCGTCACCGACTTTCCAGGTCTCAGCGACCCGCACGTCCGCGGGCCGATGACGCCCCTTGTAGAGCTGAAAGCGATCGCTTCCTGAATTTCGTTGCCACCGTCGCGGCGCAAAGCCACGTATGGCAGGGTGACGGATGCATGGGACCGACAGGCGATCCGGACCTGATCGCGCGGGCGCGCGACGGGGACAAGGCCGCCTTCGAACAACTCCTCGAACCGGTCATCGCTGTCGGAGCACGACTCGCCTACGGCATGTTGCTGGATCGAGCAGCTGCTGAGGACGCGGTCCAGGAGGCCGCGTTCAAGGCGTGGCGGCGCTTTGGCAACCTCCGCCAGGGCGCCGACTTTCGGCCCTGGTTCCTGGGCATCGTCGTCAACCAGGCCAGGTCGACGCGACGCTCCTCGTGGCGCTCGGTCCTGCGCCTCGAACGCGAGGCGACTACGGCGCAGTCCGACGACTCGAGCATCCGCGGCGCTGATTTGCGCCGGGCACTTCTCCGAGTGCCACCCGACCAGCGCGCCGCGATCCTCCTTCACTTCTACCTCGACCTTCCACTTGACGAGGTCGCCGCAGCCCTGGGCATATCGGTCCCCGGCGTGAAATCGCGGATCAATCGCGGCCTGAAGCGAATGCGACCGGCGCTTCAGAGCTACGAGGCGGTGCTTTGATGGACCTGCGGAGCGAGCTTCATGAGGCGCTCGACGTCGAGGACTTCCCGAGCCGGGCGCTGCTCACGCAAGCCGATGAGCCTCGGCCACACCGCAATTTCGCGGCTGCACCCGCGATCGCGGCGGCGTTGATCGCCGGAGCCCTCGTGGTGACGCTCGTGGCAGTCAACCTGAACGGCGCCACGACGAGTTTGGGGCCACCCCTGCCCACGGCGTCGAGCATCGACAACCTGGTCAGCTATAACTTCGCATCACCTGAGGTCGGCTGGGTTCATGTCTACGCCGGTAGTGATGTCGTCGCGAAAACGTCCGACGGCGGCCGGACCTGGCACCGGCAGCTGAGTGTTGCGGGTCTGGACCGAACACCGACCATGCAGTGGATCGACGCCAACAACGGGGTCCTGATCGGACAGAAGGGCGACGACGGTGTCGTCTGGAAGACACGCGATGGCGGCGCGCACTGGCAGTCGCATGTGGTTACCTGGTCGAACCTGACTGGTACCCTGCACCCTCCCCACTGGACCGGAGCAACGGGCTACTTCGTCGATGCCAACCATGGTTGGGTCACGTTTTACGGAGAACCGTGCAGGGCGCCCATGCTCTGTCCACCAACCACCAACGCTTACCTCCGCGTTGTATACGGAACTGCGGATGGCGGGGTCAGCTGGACTGAGCTGGGTCAGCTAACCGGGCTTTTGCCGGCCCAGATCACCATCCAGTTCGTCTCGCCATCCGTCGGAATCCTGGCTGGCAAAGTTGGATGGAGTCAGGTCTTCGCCACGCACGATGGCGGGAGGCATTGGGAACCATCCCAGGTCCCGTTTGGCGCGCCGACTTGCAGCGGTGGCAACTGCTTCTACGCGTTCACCGCAGCACCAGTTCTATTTACGGCGACCGAAGGGGTTCTCGTCGCAACCCTGCTCCAGGGCTCGCCCCAGTGCCTCCCCTCGATGCGATGCCCTGGGCCAACATTGGTGCCTCGAATTCGCGCGCTGCTCGCAACGCAGGATGGTGGTCGGACGTGGGCTTATATGCGTAATCTCCCATCTGGGCTCGACCTGTTCGTTTTCACTGACTCGCATCATGTGGTTGACATCGGCCCGGAATCAGTCGCGGCGAGCGCTGATCTCGGAGCAACCTGGTCACCGGTCGGCTCGATTCCAATACCGGTCGGCTGGTACCTCAACAAGGCGCAGTTCGTCGACAGCAAGCAAGGCTGGGTAACTCTTGCGAATTACCCCTACACGTTGTCGATCAACGGCGGTATCGGGGATCCGAAGTTCGCACTGCTGGCCACGTCAGACGGGGGCGCGACCTGGCATCAGATCAGCCTGCCGAAGGTGGAGGCGATCAGCCCGACCGGAGGAACGAGCGCACAGCCGCGTTGAACGCTTCGGGCGCCTCGGCATTGTTCAGGTGCCCGGCGCCGGGGACCACGACGAGGCGGGCGCCAGGTGTCCGCGACGCAAAGTCTTCGGCGATGGTGAGCGGGGACCGCGCGTCGGCATCGCCGTAGACGAGGAGCGTAGGGACCTCGATCGCGGGCAGCAGGTCGCGAAGATTCGCCGGCCCGAACGCGCGAATCATCGCCGTCACGCCTGCCGGATGGAAGTCACGCACCATGACCTCTATCTCGGCGCGCAGGGCATCTGGAGCGGCTTCGGTGAGCAACGTCGGGATGAACCAGTCGGCGACGTCGGCTGGCGATCGACCCGCCATGGCCAGGGTGAGGCTGGTGCGCCGCTCGACCTCGTCCGGGGACAGGGACCCCGCCCAGCCGGCGTAGGCGGCGGCGAGGACCAGCGAGCGGACGAGTTCAGACCGGTGGCCGTAAAGCTGGAGGGCGAGCACCGAGCCGAACGAAAGCCCGACGACGTGCGACGGCCCGAGGTCGAGGGCAACCATGAAGTCGCCCAGGCACTTGGCGTAGTCGAACGTGGGCGGCGGGTCGGACGAATCTCCACACCCCGGCGCGTCCCACGCGACGACCGTGAACTCGTCGAACAGCGCCTCGATCTGCCAGCGCCAGGCCCGACTGTCGCACAAGAGGCCGTGGATGAGGACCAGCGGAGGTCCCTGCCCGGCGCGCCGATATGCAATGTCAAGCCCGTCGACTCTGACGCGACGCAATGGGCTGGTTACGGCTTGAGGATCGCTCCTTCCGAGGCCGAGCCGACCAGCATCGCGTAGCGCGCGAGCACGCCCTTCCGGTAGTGCGGCTCAGGCGGCGACCAGTCCTTGAGGCGCGCCGCGATGTCCACGCCCTCGACGGTCAGCCGGCGCGAGTCGACATCGATCTCGATGACGTCGCCATCCTGCAGCGCGGCCAGCGGCCCACCCACCGCCGCCTCCGGCGCGACGTGGCCGACCATTAGGCCCTGCGTGGCGCCCGAGAAGCGGCCGTCCGTGACCATCGCCACCGACCCACCGAGGCCCTCGCCGACGATCGCGGCAGTGACCTGCAGCATCTCGCGCATGCCCGGGCCGCCCCGCGGCCCCTCGTATCGGATCACCACCGTGTCTCCCGGCTTGATGCGACCCGCATACACGGCGGCGAACGCATCCTCCTCGCGGTTGAAGACACGCGCCGGGCCGCGATGCGAGGTGGTCGTGTGCTGCGTGATCTTGGTCACCGCGCCGTCCGGGGCAAGGTTGCCTTTCAACACGACGAGACCGCCTTCGGAGCGCAGTGGCCTGGAGAGAGGCGCGACGACCTCCTGTCCAGAGGTCTCCTTGACCGACTCGCACTCTTCGCCGAGCGTGCGGCCGGTGACCGTCATCGCATCGCCATCCACATAGCCGCCCTCGATCAGGCGCTGCGTCAGGACCGCGATGCCCCCGGCCTTGTGCAGCTCCACCGCGGCGAAACGCCCGCCGGGCTTCAGGTCGCACAGCAAAGGCGTGCGCCGCGAAATGCGGTCGATGTCGTCGATCGCCAGTTCGACGCCGACCTCGCGCGCCATCGCCAGAAGGTGCAGGATCGCATTCGTCGAGCCGCCGCTAGCCGCGACCGCGGCGATCGCGTTGTCGAAGGCGCGCCGGGTCAGGATCTGCGACGGCCGCCTGTCGGCGTCGAGCATCTCGAGCGCCAGCTTGCCGATCCTCTCCGCCGCGACGTGCTTGGCGGGGTCCATCTGCGGGACCGAGTTGAAGCCGACCGGCGACAGGCCGATCACCTCCATCAGCATCGACATCGTGTTCGCGGTGTACTGCCCGCCGCACGCCCCGGCGCCGGGGCACGCCACTGCCTCGAGCTCGGCCAGGTCGGCGTCGGTGATCTTGCCCGCGGCCGCGGCGCCGATCGCCTCGTAGACGTCGCCCACCGCGACCTGCTTGCCGCGCCACGTGCCGGCCATGATCGAGCCCCCATAGAGAAGGAAGCCAGGCCTGTCGATGCGGATCAGAGCGATCGCCGAGGCCGGAATCGTCTTGTCGCATGCGCACAGGGTGACCAGGGCATCGAACATGTGGCCCCGCGCGACGAGTTCGATGGAGTCGGCGATGACCTCGCGGCTGACGAGCGAGGTCTTCATCCCCTCGTGGCCCATGGTGATGCCGTCGGAGATGGCTATGGTGTTGAACTCCATCGGGTTGGCGCCCGCTGCCTTGATGCCGCGCTTGAGAGGCGCCGCGAGGTCACGCAGGCCGAAATTGCAGGGCATGGTCTCGGTCCAGACGTTGGACACGCCGACGAAGGGCTTGTCGATGTCCTCGGCCGTCAGGCCGATCGCGTAGAGGAAGGATCGCGCACCCGCGCGGTCACGTCCTTGATAGAGGGTGCGACTGATGAGGTCGCGAGACGGCACGCACCGCAGTCTATACGCCGCCCGAATATGATCGCTCGCGTCACGATGGCCGAAAGCGGCGAGTCGCGTCTGGTCCGCTTCGCGCGATGGTCGCTCTACGCCACCGTCGCGTGCCTGCCGCTCTACGTGGTGCGCTGGCACTACGGCCCGCTGCCGACGACCCTTCTGGAAACCCTCATCGCCTTCACGGTCGTGCTCTACGTCGTCGCGAGGTGGCGCGACGGCATGCGGCGACCCCTATCGACTCCCTACGACATACCCATCCTTCTCCTGCTCGTCGCCGGCGCCATCTCGATCTTCGTGGCCACGGATCACGTCGCCGCACTGGGCCTCTATCGCGCTTTCTTCGTCGAACCGGTCGCCGTCTTCTACGTCGCCGTGGATCTCCTGCGCCGGCGCGGGGAGATCGGCCGGGTCCTGATCGCATTCGCTGCGGGATCGTCGGCGTTCGCGCTTTTGAACATCAGAGCCTTCGTCGTTGCCCTCATGGCCCACGCGGTACACGTCGGCAACGCGCCCAGCGCACTCTTCGGCAACGCCAATTACGTCGCGATGTACATGGAGCCGCCGGTCGCGCTGGCCACGGGACTCGTGCTCTTCGCCGCAACGTCACGGTGGCGCTGGGCCGGGATCGCGTGGCTCGCGATCACGGGCGCCGCCCTCATGTTGACGTTCTCGAAGGGCAGCTACGTCGCCGTGGGAGCGCTCGGCGTCCTCGTCGTCATGGCTGTGCCCCGCTGGCGCGTTCCGCTATTCGTCGGCCTCGCTGTGGCGGCGTTCGCCGCGTCGCGACTACCCCTCGTCTCCGACCGCCTGGTCAACACCTACGGGTCGATCATGGGCCGCGCCGAGATCTACGGCGCTACCGTGGCCATGATCCGCGACCATCCGATTTTCGGCGTCGGCCTCGGCGGCTACATGTACAAGTTCCGCCACTACCAGCCGACGCCGCACCCGCACGACATCTGGCTCACCTTCTGGGTCGAGCTCGGGCTGCTTGGACTCGTCGCCTTCGCCATCATCCTTTTCGGCCTGCTGTGGCGGGGAGTCCGAGGCTGGCGCTCGGTGCAGCAGCCCGCTCGCGCCGCCTATTGGGGAAGCCTGGCCGCGCTCATCATGTGGACGGTGCACGGCTTCGTGGACACGCCTTACTTCAAGAACGACATGAGCGTCGAGTTCTGGCTGCTGGCCGCGATGCAGGTCGTGCTGGTCGGCCAGATCGTGCGCACGCCCACTCAGGAGATGAGCCACACCCCGCGCTGATGCCGCCATTCGGGCACGAACGGCTGAGTTGCGCACCAGGCATGCCGCCGCTCGGGCACGAATGGCCGGGGCGGACCGACGTCCCTATTTGTTTGACGCACCCTGGGCCCGATGGATAGAGTTTGCACTCCGTCCGGTGCGCCCCGCGCGCGCCCGGCCCCCGCCACATGTCCAAGTCAAGAACCGCCTACGTCGCAGCAACGCTTGCTCTGTCGTTTTCGCTCGGAGCCGCGCCGGCCCCGGCCAGCGCTGCCACACACGCCGCGAGATCCGCCGTGGTGTCCCGCCCGGCGACCGCCGAGATGCAGCCCGCGATGGCGAGTGGGCCACTCCAGCGCGAGGTCTTCGGATTCGCCTTCGGCAACTCGAGCCTGGCCGATCCGACCTACGGCTACCCAAGCTGGTCGTTCGATCTCCTGAGCACGGTCGCCTACTTCGGCCTGGACATCGGCTGGGACGGCACCATCAGCCAGACCGGTTCCGGCTGGACGACATGGAACTCCTCATCGTTGACCGGGCTCGTGACCGTCGCGCACAGCCACGGCACGCGCGTCCTCCTTTCGATCGACCTGCAGGACTTCAACGGATCACCGTCCAGCACGATGTGCGCCGCCCTGCATCCGGACCACAGGCCGGTGACCGTGAAGCAGGCCGTGGCCCAGGTCCAGAAGATGCACGTCGACGGGGTCAACCTCGATTACGAAGGCGTCAACGGCAACTGCGCGTACGGACCGAGCACGCGGTCCGAGATGACAAGCCTGGTCAAGGAAATGAGGGCGGCGCTCCCCACCGCCTATCTCTCGGTCGACACGTACGGAGGATCCGCCGCCGATCCCTACAACTTTTTCGACATCAAGGGCATGGCGCCGTACGTCGACGCGTTCTTCGTGATGGCCTACGACCTCGAGTACTCGAACCAGCACCGCGCGCCAGTCAACTGCAGCGGCTCGCTGCCTCTCAACTGCCTCGGCCCGACGGCCCCCATCACGTCCTACTACTACAACCTCACCACGATCACCTCCCAGTACATGGCGGCGGCCGGTGCGGACAAGACGATCCTCGGCGTCCCGTACTACGGCCGCAAGTCATGCGTGGCCAACGGCACGGCCAACGCGATGCCCATCTCGAGCGTGGTCGCCGATGACTACCTGAGCGCGTCACAGGAGTCCACCGACTCATCGGTCCTCGCCGGCAGCTACTCGACACATCGCGACGTGCACACGGGTGTCGAGCGCTGGGACACCTGGTACAACACGCGGCTCCGCTGCACGCGTGAGCTCTACTGGGACGACGTCTACTCGCTCGGCAAGAAGTACGACCTGGCGATCAAAGACGGCATCCGTGGCGTGGGGATCTTCGCGCTGCAGTACGGCGGCGGGGCGCCCGAGCTGTGGAACCTGCTCGCCGCGCGATTCACGACGTGGAGCGCCGGCTACGACATCGGCCAGGCCCCGCTCGGCTGGCAGCCCGGCGAAACGAGGTCCTTCAACATCACGGTGACCAACACGAGCCCCGCGACCTGGCCCTCGGGCGGCACCAACTACACCGCGCTCAACGTGCACTTTGCGACCGCGCGCGGCGACATCACCACCAGGTCGAGCTGGCTGAACGGCCAGACCTTCAAGTTGCCCGCCGACCTGCCCGCCGGCCAGAGCGTGACCCTCCCGGTCACTCTCACCGCGCCCAACAAGGCGGGCTCGTTCTGGCTGGAGGCCGAGATGTTCCGCAACCAGCTCTACTGGCTCACCGCCTACGCCTCGGTCCAGGTGCGTGTCGCCCAGGTCCTGTGGTTCGCGGGCTACGACGTGAGCGCGGTTCCGAAGTCGTGGACCGCGGGCCAGACCCAGGCCTTCACCGTGAACGCGAAGAACACCGGCAACCAGGTGTGGCCCGCCGGGGGCACCAACCCGGTAAGGCTCGACCTCAGCTTCGCGACCGTGCCCAACGGGTCGGCAGGGATCAGCGGCTGGCTGTCGAGCCAGATCTTCAATCTGGCCGCGGACGTGGCGCCCGGTCAGACCGCCGCGGTCGCGGTCCGCGTCAAAGCGCCGGCGCAGGCCGGGGAGATGTACCTGCAAGCCCAGATGTTCAAGGACCACCAGTTCTGGTTCAGCTCCTCGCAGCCGGCGGCGGTCACGGTCAACGATCCCTGGCTGGCGCGTTACGACCTGGGCGCCGCGCCCAAGACCTGGTCGCCGGGCCAGACGCAGACCTTCACCGTGACCGTCACGAACGCCGGCACCCACGCCTGGCCGGCCGGCGGAACGAACTACGTCGCCCTGAACCTGCACTTCTCGAGCGTGGCCGGCGGCCGCGCCGAGCTGAGCCGGTGGCTCACCAACCAGACCTTCAGGCTTGCCGCCGACCTGGCGCCCGGGCAGAGCGTCGGCGTGCCCGTCAGGGTCACGGCGCCCTCCTACAGCGGCTCGCTCTACCTCGAGGCGCAGCTCTACAAGAACAAGGAGTTCTGGTTCGCGTCGTTCCAGCCTGTTCCGGTGTCGGTCGGGAGCCAGCGCTGGTCTGCCTCATACACAGAGCTGACTCGCTGGCCGCTGGCATGGGAACCCGGCGAGAGCCAGGCCTTCACGGTCATGGTCAAGAACACGGGCACGCAGACGTGGTCGGCCGGCGGAACTGGCTACGTCGCGCTGGATATGCACTTCTCGGCGAAGCCTGGAGGCAGCACCTGGCTGACGAGCCAGGTGTTCAAGCTGCCCGCGAACGTGGCCCCGGGCCAGACCGCGCAGATCCCGGTCAGGGTGACGGCACCGAGCACGGGCAGCCCTGTGTACCTGGAGGCATCGATGTTCAAGAACCAGGAGTTCTGGTTCCCCCTGGCCCAGCCGATCGCGGTGCAGGCGCTGCCTGGCGTGTGGTGGTCGGACAGCGACCTCAGCGGCGCGCCGCGCACGTGGCGCGCGGGGCAGACCCAGACTTTCACAGTGGTCGTCACCAACACCGGGACTTTGGCCTGGCCCTCCACGGGTGCCGGCGCGGTGCAGCTGGACCTGCACTTCGCGGCGCGGACGGGAGGATCGGCCTACGCCGGCAACTGGCTGACGAGCCAGATCTTCAAGCTACCTGCCGACGTGCTTCCCGGGCAATCGGTCTCGGTCCCGGTGTCGGTGACCGCCCCCTCGAAGACCGGGTCCCTCTACCTGGAGGCGCAGGTCTTCAAGGACCACCAGTTCTGGATGCAGCCCTGGCAGCCCGTGGCGGTGACCCTGAGTTAGACTCCGCGCCGGATTTGACACGACCGACCGTTCATCGAGGCGTGTCGCGGCTGCTGGGGATCGCAGTCGGCATTGCGATGGCCCTCTGGTGCGCCGTGCCCGTCAGCGCGGACTGGACAACCTACCACCACGACAACGGCCACTCCGGCAAGGACCCGTCCGCGATACCCGTGACGAACGCAGCGATCGCGTGGACCTCGCCGAACCTGGTCGGCGACGTCACGACGGAGCCGCTTTACTTCAACGGCACCGTCTACGTCGCCACGATGGCCGACTACCTGTACGCGCTCGACCCCAACGACGGCCACGTGCTGTGGTCGGACCACCTCAACAACGCCTACTCCAGCAGTCTCCCATGCGGGAAGGACTGGGCCGCCGTCGGCATCATGAGCACGCCTGTCATCGACCCCGCGACGAACACGCTCTACGCGGTAGGCATGATCTCAACCGGCGTCTATCAGCTGTGGGCGGTCGACCTCGCGACGCACGGGACGCGGTACGCACCGGTGGCAATCACGACGACCGGCTTCAACGCCCTGATCCAGAACCAGCGCGGAGCGCTGACGTTCTACAACGGCCAGGTCTACGTTCCGTTCGGCGGGCGCGACGGCGACTGCGGCGACTACCACGGCTGGGTCTTTCGCGTGAATGCCGCAGACGGAAGCGGCCTCACGTCGTATCACACGGCCGCCTTTGGGGCGGGGATGTGGGGACGGTCGGGTGGCGTAATCGCTCCCGGCAACCTCCCCGGCGGCTTCTATACGGTCGCCACCGGCAACGCGGTCGGCACGGACGCGTGTGAGTCGTCGACCTTCAAGGAGCAAAGCGCCCTCGTCAAGCTCAACACGAACATGCACATCTATCAGTACTGGGCGCCTTCCAACTGGGCGAGCCTGAGCTGCGGCGACGTCGACATCGGCTCGCTCGGACCGACGATGGTCGGCTCCGGGCTGATGTTCCAGGGCGGCAAGAACGGCCGCGGCTACCTGATCGACGCGACCAACCTCGGGGGCATCGGCGGCGAGAAGTCAAGCATCCAGGTTTGCAGCGGCGGGATCTTCGGCGGTGCGGCGTACGACGCGTCGACCAACAACATCTTCGTACCCTGTGGCGGCGGCCTCTACGAGGTGCAACAGGTGAACGGCACGCAGTTGGCGCATGGCTGGAGCGCCGGGATCAACGCAGGGGCGCCGATCATCATCGGCGGCGCGGTGTGGGCGATCGATCGCGGCGGCTCTGGGCTCTCCGTCTACAACGAGTCGACGGGCTCCCTGCTCTTCCACGACGGCACTCTCGGCGCTGTGCCACACGGGTTCGTCTCGCCGGGATACGGCGTTGGGCTCGTCTTCGCGCCTGGCGACAATGGAAACCCTATCGTCCGCGCGTACTGGGCGGGCGGCTGGGCCGCGAGCTACGACCTCAGCGCCGCCCCGACGTCGTGGGTCGTCGGCCAGACGAAGACCTTCAACGTCACCGTCCACAACACGGGGACCCAGCAGTGGGCGGCGGCGGGGGTCAACCGCATCCGCCTGAACATGCACTTCACCACCAAGACCGGCGGCGCGCGCTACCAGTCGAGCTGGTTGACCAGCCAGAGCTTCGACCTGGGGACCCTTGTCCCGCCGGGCACCGGCGTGGTCGTCTCGGTCACCGTCACGGCGCCCGTCAAGACCGGCGCCATGTACCTGGAGGCCGAGATGTTCAAGGACCACCAGTTCTGGTTCGCCCAGGCCCAGGCCGCCCCGGTCAGCGTGTACAACCACTGGCAGGCGAGCTTCGACATCTCCGCCGCGCCGACCGGCTGGGCGGCCAACCAGACCCGGAGCTTCGCCGTCAGCCTGACCAACGTCGGCGACCAGACCTGGACCTCGAGCGGCGCCAACCCGGTGATGCTCAACATCAACTTCTCGACCACCCGGGGCGGCAGCAACGACATCTACTGCTGCTGGAAGTCGAGCCGGAGCTTCGGCC
>WNFV01000975.1_pt1 | contig 63812 bp, 58 predicted proteins | sample 5400101 | NCBI WGS metagenome assembly WNFV01 (sample SAMN13153361, study PRJNA577476) | soil metagenome | isolation source: 115 cm soil or saprolite under grassland replicate 1 | place: USA:California | collected 2016-06-15
GGGTCAGGTGGACGCGGGACTCGCCCGACGGTGGCGCCAACGTGGGCGGCGCCACCTACACCGGCACCGGCCCGGTGTACACGCGTGCCCGCGGGCCTGGCGGTCGGGAGTACGAGACCCTGGCACGCCTCGGCGAGGAGGTGGAGCTGCCGATCGGGCACGCCCAGGCGCTCTGCGAGTCCGGCGTCGTCGAGCCGGCCAGCGATCGGGACGCCGAGTGGCTCGCCTACGACGCGCTGCTGCACGGCGGGCTGGTCGGACCGGGCGTCCGCCGCGACCCGGAGACCCGCCGGCTCCTCCACGCCTACGGGCGGGCGCACCCGGTGCCCGCCGGCTGGCCGGCGGCGACCTACGCCGAGCTCCACCCGCCGTCGGAGGCCGAGGCCGGCGCACCGGGGGAGCCGTGAGCGGGCGCCCGGCGACGAGGGCCGAGCTGGCCGCCCGCGTCGCCCGGCTCGAAGGCGAGCGCGACCGGCACGCCGCCGAGGCCGGCCGGGCGCACGCCAGCCGCGAGCAGGCCGAGCGGCGCCAGGCCGGCCTCGATGCCGCGTACGCCCAGGCCGTGGCGGAGCGGGACGCCCTCGCCGCGGAGCTCGGCGAGGTGCGCGGCCGCCACGACGCCCTCGCCGGCGAGCACGCCACGCTTGTCGCCGAACGGGACCGCGAGCAGACCGCCGCGGTCGAACCCGAGGTGACGGTTCGGTGGGTGAAGGACTCGCCGCCCGAGGGCTGCCACGTCGGCGACAAGACCTACCGGGGCTACGGGCCGCGGCTGCGCGACCGCTGGACGCCCGCGGGCACCCTCCGGGAGGTCGAGTTCCCGGGCGAGGCGGCGGAGCTGCCGCTCGCCGCCGCCGTGGTGCTCCGCGACGCCGAGTTCGTGGTGGGCGCGACCGACGCGGACGACGCGGCCATCGCCGCGGCCGGCCGCCGGCCGGTGCCGGCGCCGCGGTAACCGGGTGGACCTGGGCACCTCCGGCAATGTCATCCCCCAGGTCGGCCCCGGCTCGACGGGCCTGGACACGATCCGCTTTCAGGCTGACGGGTGAGGCGTGCGCGCCCACGAGCGCCGTGGCGGCCTCCTGGCCGCTTGCGGAGCGCTCCGCAAGCGCGTCATGGCTGGCTGTCGAGGAAGATCGTGGCGAAGACGTACACGTAGAGCGCCAGGGCGGCCAGGGCGGCCAGGGCTCCGGCGGCGGAGAGCAGGACGGGCAGGAGGCGCCGTGGCACGGTCAACCCCCGCTTCCGGTCGGGCCTGCCTGCTGCTCGCGCGCCCGCCTTGCGTAGAAGTCGATGGTGGAGAGCGCGGAGTCGGCCTCTCGCAGGGCTTCCACGGCGCCGGCGAGCTCCTCCCGATCCCAGGGGCCAAGCCCCGGGCCGTCCAGCAGCCCACGGCCCGTCTCGACGGCCTGGCGGAGCTGCTCGCGCAACGAGTGGTAGTCGAGCGTCACGCCGCACCGTCCGGGCGCAGCCGGTAGCGCGGGCAGCGGGCAACGTGGTCGGTGGCGCCGCACCACGGGCACGGTCCCGGCTTGGCGGTCGGGGAGCCGCACCATCCGGTCACGTCGTCGTACACGACGATCGCCGGCCGGCCGCAGGTGCAGACCTCGCCGGCCTCGGCTCGGCGCTGGGTGGGCCAGCCGGTGGCCTTGGTAGAGTCGGTTTGCATGGAAGCTAACCCCTTCCGTGCCATGCCCCGGGGCCGTTCACGCGGTCGCCGGGGCGCTCCCTTGTGTACACGGGCAACCTCGCACCATCGCCAGATGTCGTCAAGGGTCGCGAAGCGTCGAGGACTGTTCCCAGGGCGAGCAGGTGCCGACGATTGCTGTCATGGAACGCCAGCCCCACCGCGACGACGACATGCTGAGCAGGGTCGAGCTGGCCCGAGCGCTCAACATCTCGACGCGCACCGTCGACCGCTGGATCGCCGAGGGCACCGGGCCGCCCTACGTGCGGTTGCCGCGGGGGATGCTCCGCTGGCGCTGGGGCGACGTTCGGGAGTGGCTCCGCGACCACCGCGTGGACGGGTAGGCCCGGGGCCACGGCGTCCAGGAGCCGCCGGGGTGGTGCTCGCAGCCGCAGCTGGGCTCCGGGTGGGTGGGGCACGGTGGCCGGGTCGCCAGGGCGTCCCAGCCGGGCGGGACGATCGTCGGGTCGTCGTGCTTGGCGAGGTTGCAGTCTTGGCAGCTGACCACGATGTTGTCGACGGTCTCGCGGCCGCCGCGCGACCACGGGAGCACGTGGTCGAAGTGCAGCTTGCCGGGCGTGCGGCGGCGGCCCCGCCGGCCCCAGTAGACGCGGCGGCGGCAGTAGCGGCAGACCAGCCCGTCGCGGGCCAGCACCGCCCGCTGGACTGCCTCGGGGATCGTGGAGACGCGCCGCGTGGCCGCGCGGGCCACCCAGTCGGCGACGTAGGCGTCGAGCAGGTCGTGCTCGAGGCCGGGGCAGCCGCAGCGGTGGCACGGCCACGGCTTGGCGTTGCGGACCAGGTGCAGGCCGGCGTTGTGGCGGCAGCCGCGGCAGTACCGGTAGGCGTCGAATCGCTCTCCGGTCCGGCTCAATGGCTCGGGCCGGAAGCCGACGAGCTGGCGGCTGACGGCTGACGGGAGCCGGCGGGGCAGGCGCTCGGGCAGCGGGCTCACCGGGCGGGGCCCCCGCGGGGCCCCGCTGGGGCCACAGCCGCCGGAGATACGCTGCGAAACGACAAGCCATGACGCGCACCGTTGGGAAGGGTCGTTTTCGCAGCTCAACGGCCGGGTTCGAGCGTCTGGCCGCCGCACGCTGCCCGGACGCGAATCACGAGAGCGGTGGGTTCGAATCCCACTTCCTCCGCGTCAGCTACCAGCGGTTTCGCCGAGCGCGGCCACGGCTGGTCCGCATGGAGTCCGCACGCGAGTGGCGATCCCTGGCTGCCCGCACCTGTACCAAGCGGTCGGCGAGGGCCTCCAGCTCCGACGGGAACAGGTGTCCAGGGTGAGGCTCACGGTCGCATGGCCAGGCTGTGCCTGCACCGCCCGATGGCGGCCGTCCTCGGCTCGCAGACGAGACACAGGCGCGCCCAACACGAGACAGGGTGCCATCTCTGCCTACCGTTCTGGGGGCCATGGCGGTCGCCGTCCCGTCGCTAGCCCTCCCTGGGTACGCCGCTCAGGTCGTGGTGGTGGTCGTCGTCGTGGTGGTGGTCGTGGTCGTGGTGGTGGTCGGGGCCGTCCGCGGGTAGATGTCGACCGCGATCGTCACGTCCTTGTTGCTGTAGTAGCGGAACTCGGCGATGCCGGTCACGTCGTTGCCGTGCCAGCCGATCACCCGCACGCGGATGGTGTCCCCGTCGACGAACCCGGCGAAGTTCACGGTGGCGAAGGCTGAAGTTGGTACTGGAGAGCGAACCAACGCGGTGGCGTGTTACCGAGGCGCATCCGCCGAATCCAGCCGGCTGCGCCCAGTCCGGAGAAGCTGGATTGTTTCCAACTTTTGGGACGAGTAGGGTAGTCGCTCGTCTAGGGACCTTCGCCATGTGACAGGGCGTTCGCGTCAACACCAGCTGTTACCAGCCGATCTGGTGGGGGGCATGGTTGTAACGGGCGCAGGTCGAAGCGACGCCCGTACCGACGGCGCGTCGGAGCGCTGGACCACCCAACTAGCTGGGCTTCTCCTGCTGGTCGCCGTCGCCGCCGGGCTGCTCGGGCAGGGCGCCTACTACCCCTCGGCACAACGGCCCGTCGGGGTGCTCATCGCTGCGGCCACCCTGCTCGGGCTGGCCACATGGCCGCTGACCAGGGACGACCTCCGCCTGCCGCCAGTCGTTCCGGCGTTGGCCCTGGCCGCGTGGGCGGTCCTCGACGGCCTCCTGCTGGGCGCCGCCGGTGCCGGCGTCGGGCCGGCGCTGCTCCTGGTGGGACTTGTCGCGGTTCTGCTGGTCTGCCGTCGCCTCGGGCAGGAAGACCGGGAGGTCCTGCTGGCCGGGGTGGTCGGAATCGGCCTGCTGGTGGCCCTGGCCGGCTGGCTGGGGGTCGCCGGCCGGGCCGGCTCGTGGGCATTCCAGGCCCAGGGCCTGTGGCGGGCTTCCTCGACGTTGACCTACCCCAACGCGACGGCGGCCGTGCTGGCGGCCATCAGCCTGGTGGTGCTCGGGCGGCTGATCGGGACGCCTGGCTCCGTGCCACTCGCGTTGGCGGCGACCGGTCTGCTGGCCGGGCTGGCCGCGACGATGAGCCGGGCGGGCGCGCTCGGCCTCGTGGTCGGCCTGGTGGTGCTGGCCGGGCTGCGGGGGCTTGGCGCGACCGCGCGGGCCGTGGTCGGCCCGGTGGCCGGCGCCCTGGTGGCCCTGATGTGCCTCGTGCCGTCGATGCCGGCCGCCAGCCCACCACGACCGGCGCTCGCGCTGGTCGGCCTGGGCGCCGGGCTGGCCCTTGCCGCGCTCGTGGCGCGGTTGCCGCGATGGCCGGCGCTCGCGCTGCTGGGTTGTGTCTTGGCCGCCGGTGTCGCCGGGCTGCTTGCCACCGGCGGCGCGGCGGGCGGCGCCGCCCAGACGGTCGCCGAGGCCCGGGTCAACCTCGCCTCCCCCGACCGGACCGGCGCGCTGCACGCGGCGCTCCGGCTGGTCGCCCAGCATCCCCTGACCGGCACCGGACCTGGACACGCCGACCTGCGATGGAGGGGGCACGACCATGGCACCCAGCTGTTCGCGTACGTCCACAACGAGTATCTCCAGGTCGCGGCGGAGCTCGGTCTGGTGGGCCTGGTCCTGCTCGCACTCCTGCTGGTCGCGATCGCGCGCCTGCTGTGGCGCGCGCGCGCCACCGGCCGCTCGGGCGCCACCTGGGCTGGTGTGGTCGCCGCGGCAGCGGCCTTCGCCGTCCACAGTGGCTTCGACTTCGTTTGGCACCTGCCAGCCATCGTGCTCACCGTGACGTTGCTGGTCGGCGCCGCGCTCCCAGCACCCGACACCGCTCCTACCCACCAGCCATCCACCTCCGTCCAAGAAGAGGAACCCGATGAGAACCAAGCTGCGCACTAGGGCTGCCGCCGCGGTGGTAGCCATCCTGCTCGGCGGCCTGCTCGCGCTGTTCGCCACCTCCGGCCCTGCCCTGGCGTTCTTCTCCGGAGGGCTGTTCCTCGACGTCCAAGTCGGATCCCCAGCAAGGCTGGTCGCCCGGGGAGCGGCAGTGGACGTGCCGCTGGAGGTCACCTGCAACGCGACCGGCACCGCGTTCGTTCAGGTCAGCGTCACCCAGAAGGCCGGCTCAGGCGTCGCCCAGGGCTTCGGCTCTACCGAGGTTGGCTGCACCGGATCGGGCCAGCAGGTCACCGTCCGCGTCCTAGCGGGTGGAGGGAAGACCTTCAAGCAGGGCACCGCCGTCGCCAGCGCCGAGATCTTCGGCTGCAGACCCAGAATCTGCGGCAACGAGACAGATAGCGAGGTCATCCAAATCCAACGGTGACGTCACCAACGGCCATCCCAGAAAGGACGCCGCCGCGGTCGCGACCCGGCCGCGGCGGCACCATGTCGGTGTGCCCGAGGCGAGCAATCCCTAGCAGGCGAGGGCGGCTTCGAATCCCACTTCCTCCGCGTCAGCTACCGGCGGTTTCGCGAGCGTGACGACGGTAGGTCCGCACGCAGCGGCACAGGAGCACGCGATGAAGGCGATCGTCCAGGACGAGTACGGCTCACCGGACATGCTCGAGCTCCGGGAGATCGACAGGCCGGAAGTCGGAGACGATGGCGTCCTGGTGCGAGTCCACGCGGCGTCGGTGAACCCGGCGGACTGGTACGCCATGGCGGGAACTCCGTACGTCGCACGCCCGCAGATGGGGCTGCGCAAGCCGAAGCCCAACCGACTGGGAGTCGACTTCGCGGGCGTGGTTGAAGCCGTTGGCGGAAACGTCACGCGCTTCAAGCCAGGCGACGAGGTGTTCGGCGGGAGACCCGGGGCCTTCGCCGAGTACGTGTGCCTTCCCGGGGACCGAGGATTGGCGTTGAAGCCCGCCAACCTGTCGTTCGAGCAAGCCGCGGCCGTACCCGTGGCGGCGCTCACCGCCCTCCAGGGTCTTCGCGACAAGGGCCGGATCCAGCCAGGGCAACAGGTGCTGATCAACGGGGCGTCCGGAGGCGTCGGCACGTTCGCCGTTCAGATCGCCAAGTCGTTCGGAGCGGACGTGACCGGCGTGTGCAGCACGAGGAACGTGGACATGGTCCGTTCCCTCGGCGCGGACCAGGTCGTCGACTACACGCAAGAAGACTTCACCCGCAGTGACCGGCGCTACGACCTGCTGCTCGACGTCGCCGGGAGCAGGTCGTGGTCAGCGTGCAGGCGCGTACTCAACCCGCGGGCGACCCTCGTTCTCGTCGGAGGACCGAAGAGCAACCAGGTGATCGGACCGCTGAGTCACATGATCGAGGTCCGCCTGGCTTCACTGCGGGCGAGCCAGAAGGTGACGTTCTTCATCGCGAAGCTGACCAACGAGGACCTGGTGGTCATGCAGGAGCTTCTCGAGGCCGGAACGGTGAGGCCGGTCGTGGAACGGAGCTACGCCCTGAGCGAGACCGCCGACGCTCTCCGCTACCTGGGAGAGGGACACGCCCAAGGGAAGCTCGTCATCACCCTGTAGGCGCGACCGCACGTGGAGCCAGGCGCCGCCGACCATGTCAGAGCCTGGACCGGCGCCTGTGGAGAAGGGGCGCCATCGGGGGGAGGATGAGCGACCGGTCCGACGACCACTTGGCGGGCGGGGCGACCGTCAAGGCGGCCAGGGCGAGCACGACGGAGTCGTAGTTCACCCGCCAGCCGGCGAAGTCCCGCCAGGCCTGCTCCCGGTCCGGCTTTACCGGCACGCCCTCCTGCTTGAGCTGGTCGTAGACCTCCTCGAACTCGCTCTTGCCGATGGAGATGCCCTGGTCGGGCCAGTGCGGGTCCGGGTGGAACGGGACGCCGAAGAAGTCGGCGATCTTGCGCAGGGCGATGTAGCCCGCGCGGATGCACAGTTGCGCCTCGACCGGGCGGGGCAGGTCCAGCGTGGACGCGGTGATCGAGGCCGCGTCGAGCACCGCGCCGGCGGCGGTCACCCAGGATCGCATCGGGTCGGGGGAGCGGAAGAACACGATCGCCGGGATCGAGGTGTGGGTCTCCTCGATATCGGTGAACCAGGTCTCCCATGTCCGCCAGACGTCGTCCAGGTGGTCCAGACCATCGATGCGGGAGTGGCGGATCAGCAGGTCCGCTGCTGACGGTGGCGACCCGGCGCGCACGTCCAGCCCGGCCACCGCCGCCTCGCGCCGCGAGAACGAGGCGTAGATCGAGGGCAGGTAGCTGAGCAGCAAGGCGATCAAGCCGATGCCGAAGCTCGCCTCCGAGAACGCCAGGGCGGTCGTCGGCAAGTCCTTGGGCACGGCGAAGCCGAGCGTGAACAGCGACGACCCGCTCAGGATGAAGGCCTGACGAAGCGGGCGGACGCCCAGCGAGAGGAACATCAGCACGTAGCCGGCGCCGATGATCACCAGCCAGGCAACCACCAGGGTGAGCAGGCTGAGCGGCGCGTACAGCGACATGGCGCGGTCCATCGCGTCGTAGTCCTTGGCCCGCTTGCTGCGGATGTTGAACACCACTCGGACTGTCCGGAACACCCAGCGGGTGAGCCGCATCGGGGTCGCCCTCGGCACGACAAGGGTCTGCACCGCCGACAGCGTGGTCGCCGCCACCATGGCCGCACCCGCGGCGAACAAGACCACCGAGAGCACCGTCACGGCCAGCCCGCTCATGGTCAGTCTCCTCGTCGCCTGGCCTGGTCGAGGGCACGCACCGCCTCGCGGAAGCGTGCCCGCGGCACCCAGACCCGGTTCCCCTTGGCCCCGGTCATGTGGACCAGCCAGTCGAGCCAACGTCCCCAGCGCTCGGGCCGTTCCGGATCGGGCCGGTCGCTCGACGGGATGCTCGCTTCGGCGAGGACCTCCCGCACCCGCACCGCCAGCTCCGGGGTGCGGAAGTTCCCCAGCCGGCGCCGCGGCGTCCCCGAGGCGAGCTCCAGCCGGTCCTCCGTCACGACCTCCTCCCGCCTGGTCGCCCTGCTCGACGCCCGAACCGTACGGTGGCCGCACGCCGTCGTCCACATGCCGCAACGTACTTGGGCCTCGCCCACTGACTTGCCTACAATGTGGCAGCCTGGCGCCCCGGGCCAGCGGGGGCACCCGGTTGTACGGACGTGGAGGCATCGCCTAGTCTGGTCTATGGCGCCCGCCTGCTAAGCGGGTTTGGGGTTAGACCCCCATCGTGCGTTCGAATCGCACTGCCTCCGCTCTGCGCCGCTAGCTCAACGGATAGAGCACCAGCACCAGACTACGGATCTGGCGGTTGGGGGTTCGAATCCCTCGCGGCGCGCTCAAAGCCCCAGGCCAGCGGCCTGGGGCTGTTTGCTTTGCTTGCCTGTGATCATCTCGTGATCATCCTTGCTCTCGCTGGCGGGTGATCAAGGAGCCCTCACGGTGATCAAGAAGCGCGGCAACCACTGGTGGGTGGTGGTCTACGCCGGTCGTGACCCGCTCGCCGGCAAGAAGCGGCAAAAGACCGGCACCGCCGCGACCAAGGCCCAGGCCCGCCAGCTCGAAGCCCGCCTCATCAGCGAGGTCGGCGCCGGCCGGCACGGCGGCGCCGCCGGCAAGACCGTGGCCGACCTCCTGGAAGCCTGGTTCCAGTGGCGCCCATCGGTCCGTCCCATCTCCCCAACACGCTCGTCAACTACCGGCGCTACGCCGACAGAAGCTACTGCCGGCGCTCGGATCGGTTGCCGCTCAACCGGATCGACACCGCTACCATCGACCGCTTCTACGCTGAGCTGCGCCAGCGCGGCAGCAAGTGCCAGCATTGCTACCGGCGGATGCGGGACGGCCAGCCGCCGATGCGTCCCGGCGATGTCTTCCGGCTCATTTACTCGGGGGAGGAGCGTCTCCACCAGACCGACTGCGTGCAGGGCATCCCCATGACCGCCAGCGCCATCCGCGACGTCCATGCGGTGCTGTCGGGCGCCTTCGAGCAGGCCATGGTCTGGGGCTGGATCAGCCACAACCCCGTGCCGCTCACCACGCCGCCGTCGGTCGAGCAGCCCGACACGCGACCGCCAGAGCCGGGCCAGGCTGAGCGGCTGATCGAGACCGCCATGGCAGAGGACCCTGAGCTGGGCCTGTTCTTGGTCCTAGCCGTCGTCCTGGGCGCCCGGCGCGGGGAACTGTGCAGCCTGCGCTGGTCCGACGTCGACTTCGACCAGGGCGACGTCCTGGTCGCCGGTACCGTCATCCACGTACCTGGCGAGCCCCTCATCGACCGGGACGTAACAACTCGACCGCGTCTCGTGGGCTCAGCCATGTACGAAGGTGCCGTGGTGTCGTTGGCCGCTCCGCGAAGGTGCCGATGCGAAGACAGACCACCTCAAGGCCGTGCTTGTCGGCGTACGGACGCCCGAGGTTCTCTCCGCACGCCTTGCCGACTCCGTAGAAGCTGTCCGGCCGTACCGGCGCCGCCGGGCTGATGCGCTGGGTTGCATCGTAGAAGCCGGTGACGTGAAGGCTGCTGGCAAACACAACCCGAGCGCAGCCCTGGCGGCGAGCTGCCTCAAAGGCGTTGAAGGTCCCGACGACGTTGGTCTGCGAGATGCGCTCGAAGGTGTCCTCCTGGGGAATGCCCGCCAGGTGAACGATCGCGTCGACATCGGACGCGGCTGCATTGACTGCGGCCAGGTCGCGAATATCAGCGGTGACGAGTTCCTAACCGGGGTTGGCGGGTCCGAGCGGGGCGAGATCTAGCAGGCGCAGCGTGCCGAAGCGTCCCTGAAACCCCTGGCGGAGCGTCTGCCCGATCGTGCCGGCTGCTCCGGTGATCAGCACCCGATTCACGCATGGGCTCCCGCTGCTGGTCGACGTCTGACCCGGTCAGCCTACGGGACCTGTTGTGGCGCTGCTCGGGCGCCAGAGCTACGAGTGCTTTCGCCAACGAGCGCCGGGGCAGGTAGCGCTAGGCCATGCTGCCGAAGGTCGGCTTGCCGGCGCGCTCGTAGATGAGGTGCACGGCGCCCTTGCTGAAGGTCGCCGACTCCACCAGCCGTAGCGCGGTCGGCACGGTGCCCTCGGCGAACAGCCGCTTGCCGCTGCCGAGCAGGAGCGGAAACACCCACAGGTTCAGCCGGTCGGCCAGATCGTTGCGCAGCAGCGTCTGCACGAGGTTCCCGCTGCCGATGACGTCCACTCGGCCGAACTCCCCCTTGAGCCGCGCCACCGCCTCGGCCACGTCGCCCTGGATCAGCTTGGAGTTGGTCCACCCCACGGTGTCCAGCGTCCGCGATGCGACGTACTTGGGCGCGCCGTTCAGCCGGGCCGCGATCGGGTTCTCGGCCGGCTGCTGCGGCCAGTAGGCCGCGAAGATCTCATAGGTCCTGCGGCCGAGCAGCAGCGCCTCCAAGCCCGCGATGTGGTCGGTGATGACCTTCCCAGACTCCTCGTCGAAATAGGGCGCCTGCCAGCCGCCGTACTCGAATCCCCCCTCACGGTCCTCGTCGGGCCCGCCGGGCCCCTGCAGGACCCCGTCCAACGACGTGAACATGTTAACGACCAGCTCTCCCATGACGTCCTCCTCGATGGCGGCTACCGCGGCTCGGTCGTCTCCTTCGGGGCGTCGAAGGGCCGCAGGCGGCGGCCGGTTCACGGATCGGCAGCCCACCCAGGATCAGGTGACCATCGCAGCAAGCGTGCTGTAGCTGGAGTGACATTGCAAACACGCCCTGGTGAGCGTGGTTAGGGTCGAAGCGTATCGGCTCGATATGCCGGTGACAGCCGAGAACCTGGCGGAGGTCAAGCCTGAGGTTGTGACGGCCGTCCGGCAGCTGCATGAGCAGCTCGACGGTGCCATGCAGAGCGGTCCGGAGGAACTCACGGTGGGTGGCCTGCCCGCCCTGCGCTTCCGGGGCACAGCGACCATCGAGGCAACGCCCATCGAGGCCACCGTGATCTTCGTCTTCGACCACACGACGCAGTACTTCCTTGCTGCCAGTACACGCGGGACATGGCCGCGGAGTTCCAGCGCGGCTGCGACCAGATCGTGCGCACCTTCAAGGTGACCGCCCCTGGCACAGCCACGAACGGGTAAATACCTCGACCCTGATCGCCTGCTCGGGAAGGGTCGCCGCCGAACCGCTGTGAGCTCGGAGCCCGGCCGCCGTTCAGTCCAGGATATTGCAGCGAAGCAATGGACATTGGTCGCAGGGCATTTCTGGTGGAATGCTGCTGCTTCCCGTGGCGGTCGCCGCCTGTGGAGAAACGACGCCACCACCAGCCAAGCCCGCGGGCGGATCGCCGGGCAAGCCGCTGCCGGCCGAGGCTTGGCGAGCGTTCGCCGACGACCTCGAGCAGCGCGCCGCCGGGGAGTTCTCCGGCGCCGTCCTGGTCGCCAAGGACGGTCAGCCGCTGCTGCAGCAGGGCTACGGCATGGCCGACCGGCAACGCAGGATCGCCAACACGCCGAAGACCAGGTTCCCGATCGCCTCGATTGGCAGGATGTTCACCGCCGTCGCCGTCGCCCAGCTCGTCCAGCAGGGCAAGCTGGCGTTCACCGACACCATCGGCAACCACCTGTCAGGGTTCCCACCGCAGGTCGCTGACACGGTTAGGGGTCAGCGGTGAATTACTCATCCGTGTAGTCTCCGGGCGTGGAGGTGACCGAGGAGGCGCTGGCGGCGGTGTTCGCGGTGCTGTCGCCGCACTTGGATGAGCGGCAGCGGCGCCTGCTGGCCGGCGCGCAGGCCCGGGCGCTGGGCCGCGGCGGAATCGCGATGGTCGCTCGCGCGTCGGGTATGGCCCGTTCCACGATCCGCATCGGGGCCAACGAGATCGACCAAGGCCCTGCGCTGACCCGGCGGGCCCGCCGGCCAGGCGCAGGGCGGCCCAGGGCGACCGACCAAGACCCGGGCCTGCTCCAAGCCCTGGACGCCCTGGTGGAGCCGACCGCCCGTGGCGACCCCGAGTCGCCGTTGCGGTGGACGTGCAAGTCGACCCACAACCTCGCCGAGGAGTTGACCGCGCAGGGGCATCGGGTCAGCGCCCGCACCGTGGCGGAGTTGTTGGCAGGGATGGACTACTCGCTGCAGGCCACCTCCAAGCAGGTCGAGGGCGCCCAGCACCCCGACCGGGACGGCCAGTTCCGCTACCTCAACGAGCAGGCCCGTCAGCATCTCGCCGACAGCCAGCCGGTGGTCAGCGTGGACACCAAGAAGAAGGAGGTCGTCGGCAACCTCGCCAACAAGGGCCGCGAGTGGCAGCCGAAGGGGTCTCCGGTGCGGGTGGACGTGCACGACTTCCCCGACCCCACGGTCGGCAAGGCGATCCCCTACGGGGTGTACGACCTGGGCGCTGACCAGGGGTGGGTGAGCGTGGGCGATGACCACGACACCGCCGCGTTCGCGGTTGCCACGATCCGCCGCTGGTGGCAGATGGTCGGCAAGGTGGCCTACCCGGACGCGGCCAGGCTGCTGGTCACCGCCGATGCTGGCGGGTCCAACGGGTATCGCAGTCGGCTGTGGAAGGTTGAGCTCGGCAAGCTTGCCGCCGAGACCGGCCTGGCGATCACGGTGTGCCACTTCCCGCCTGGCACGTCGAAGTGGAACCGGATCGAGCATCGGCTGTTCTCGCAGATCTCGATGAACTGGCGGGGTCGGCCGCTGGTGAGCCACGAGGTGGTCGTGGACTTGATCGGCGCGACCACGACCCGCACGGGCCTGCGGGTCCGCGCCGAGCTTGACCGCGGGTCGTATCCGACCGGGGTCAAGGTCACCGACGCGGAGCTTGCCGCGGTGCCGCTTGGCCGGCATGACTGGCATGGTGAGTGGAACTACACCATCACAAGCGCCACCGCCCGCCCAACGGCTGCGTAATTTCTGCCCGAGCCCTTACCATCCACCAGCTGCTCACCCAGACCTCCGGCATGGGCGACGCCGCGCTGATGCGACGACCAGACGCCCCGGAACCGCCCCACACCCTCGCTGGCCTGATCGAGCGGATCGTCACCCAACCGCTGCAGTTCCAACCCGGTTCGCGGTTTGGCTACAGCAACGACGGCTTCATCGTCCTCGGCGCGATCCTCCAACGCGTCACCCGACAGGACTATGCCGACTACGTCCGCCAGCACGTGTTCACCCCGGCCGGCATGACCGACACCGCCATCCGCGTCTACCAGCCCAGCCAGATCCCGGGCATGGCCCGCGGGTACACGCTGGTCGGCCAGGACGGGCAACCCCTCCAGTCCGGCTCCGGGCAGAACCCGACCGGGCAGTCGGGAACCCTGCGCGGCAACGACGAGGTGCAGGTCGGCAACCCCTCGGGCGGGGGCTACTCCACGGTCGGGGACCTGCTCCGGTTCGCCCAGGCCCTGACCGGCCACCAGCTCCTCGGCCCGGCGCTCACCGACACCGTCCTGGCCGGCAAGGTGGCCACCGGCCGCCCCGGCGCGGGCCAGGACACACCGTGGTCATGCTGACCAACCAGGACGAGGTCCTCACCCGTGTGCTGCGACGTTCACAAGAGCTGCTGACCCACTAATTGGCCATGGCGGACGCGCTCGACGACCTCGTGGGGGGCTGGCGGCCGCCGGGGCGCTGGTCGGTTCGGTCACAAGGACATAGGGTAGGGCCCCCACGAATCGGCGACCTGGAGCGCTGCCATGCCCCGCCGCCGCGCGGCATCGCCTGCCACGCACACCTGCACCTTCCGGATCCGCATCCTTGGCGGCTTCTACGCCCCGCCCGACGCGCAGCGGATCTGGCGCGAGGTCGAGGTGCGCGCCGACCAGACGCTCGCCGACCTCGGCGAGGCGATCCCGGCGGCATTCGCCTTCGACGACCACCATCTGTGGTCGTTCTTCCTCAGCGGCAAGCCCTGGGACCGGGCCAGCGAGTACTCGTGCATGCCCGATCCGGACCTGGTCACCAGCACGTGGAAGCGTGGCGCGGACCGCCTACGGGTCCGTGACGCGCCCGCCGGCAGGGAGTTCCTGTTCCTGTTCGACTACGGCGACGAGTGGCACTTCGGGGTCAGGCTCGCCAGGACCGGCGAGGTGGAGCCCGGCGTCCGCTATCCACGAGTGGTGGCCGCCAATGGCGAGGCGCCACCGCAGTACCCGGAGCTCGAGGACGACGAGGACGAGGAGCGGGAACGGCTGCTCGAGCGCTTCGCCGCCTGGGCCGAGCGGCAGGCTGCCGGCGACGACGTCGGTTTCGCTGCCAGCCTGCTCGACTACAAGTCGGACCTCGCCGACCGGAACCTTGGCTGCTGGACCGCCGACGACTTGGGCGACTTCCTGCTTGGCTGGTGCCCGGCGCGGCTCGTCCTACCCGAAGAGGACGTCCCGCGGATGGTCCCGGCCGTGCGCCTGTTCCTCGGCTTCCTGGACCATGCCGGGCTGCTCGAGGCCGAGAGCGACCCGCCGCGGACGCTGCAGGCGACCTTGGAGTGGCTCGCCCCGCGGTTCGCGGAGGCGATGGCGGACCCGTCCAACCTCGGAGCGGCCAAGGCGGCGCTCTTGGCGATGCAGGCCAAGGGCGTGGACCTCGAGGACCGCGACGCAGTCGACCGCTTCCTGGAGAACTTCGAGCCCCCTCCGGAGGTCCGGCTCGCCGGGGTGGAGCCGCCCGAGTTCCCTCCGGTGGAACTGCCTACAGTGGCAGAGTTGCAGGAGGCCGCCGCCAGCGTGCCGATCCTCCGCGGGCTGCGGACGCTGGTCGAATGGGTTGGTGAAGGGCGCAAGCTCACTGCGGGCGGCAACCTCACCGTCGCCGACGGCAAGGAGGCGGCCGGGCTGCTCGGCCTGGTCGATCCCGATCAGCTCCCCGACCTGCGCGTGCGCAGCTCGCGGGAGATCCCCGGCCTCGGGGTGGCGCTGGACTGGGCCAAGGAGATCCGGCTGCTGCGCGTGCGCGCGGGACGGCTGCTCGTGGTCAAGCAGCAACGGCACCTGCTCGCCGACCCGCTGGAGCTGCTCGGCCGCGCCTTCGACGCGCTGCCCTCACTCGAGATGGCGCTGCCGCTCGCCAGCATGGTCGAGGCGGCCTTCCCGGGCGGTCGCGCCGAGGCCCTCGTCGACTTGCTCTCGTTGCTGTACGCGCCAGAGGAGCCGATGAGCCTCGCGGACCTGGCCGCCCACGTCTGGCAGGAGCACGTGGAGGACCGCGTCGTGGACGGGCCGCTCGGCGGCCGCGCCGAGCTGTGGCACCTGGCCACGGCGGTCGAGACCGCCCAGCTCCTCGGTCACGTGCAAGCCCTCGGCCTGGTCGAGACCACACCGGAGCCCGGAGCCGGCTCGTTGCCCGAAGCTGGCCCAGGGGCCGGAATTGGCCCGTGGGCCGAGATTGGTCCGGGAGTCGAGAGAGATCCTGGGGTCGCGGAACTCGTGCCCGACGCTGGCGAGGCGTTCGCTGGTCCCGCCGACGCCTACCTGTCCTCGCTGGCCGAGCTGCCGTTGCGGCTCACCCCGCTGGGCGTCTGGCAGGCCAACCTGCTGCTGCGGGCGGCCGGTGCGGTGGCCCCGGTGATCGGAGAGCTGAGCGGCGGGGACGCCGCCGCCCTGATCGAGGGCGTGACCGGCTACGACGAACGGGCGTGTCAGGCGGAGCTGCGGGCCTGGTGCGATGCGCGTGGCGACGCCGCCGCGGGTGAGCTGGCGGACTATCTGCGCACCGCCCAGGGGTTCGAGCAGCGCATGATGGCCTTTGCCGCATTGGAGGAGGCCGGGCCGGCCGCCGAGGCCGAGGTCCGAGCCATGCTGGCCGATGCGGACCTGGGTCCCCTGGCGCGGATGTGGCTGGTGCAGCGCGGCCTGGAGGACGAGCGCAGCCTCGATCCCGCCTCGGCGGTCCTGCTGATGGCCGAGACGCTGGCGTCGATCCTGGACGGCGAGGGCCCGGCGGCGCTGGTCAAATATCTGGAGCAGCTCGGCCCGCCAGACGAGCAGGCGGCCGTGCTCGGCGACCTGTGGCGAGTCCGGACTCCCCACGCTGCCGCGGTCCTCGAGGCTGCCGGTAAGGCGCACCCCGACTCCAAGGTCGCCAAGGCGGCACGCAAGGCTGCCTTCAAGCTGCGCTCCTCCGACGGCTGGTAGCCCAGACGCGAGGTGAGAAGCCCTGTCGACCAGCCTCGGAAGCCTGTGGCAGCGGTGTCGGTGGTGGACGCCACCGTTGGGCAGGCAGCGGAGGCTGCTGGGGCCCCGACCGTCATTCTCACGTCCGATGTAGCCGATATGGCCCGGCTCGCCGGCCTGGTTGCTGGGGAGGTTCGGGTCGTCCGAATCTGAGCAGTGTCCCAGTCGTCCGCGACAGCGAGCGGCCTGCTGCCCAAACCGTTCACAGGTCTGGAACTCGAACAGCCTGGTCTCGTGACGCTGCCAGACGCCGGCACTGGCAACAGCGCCCGGACCTGCGACCACGTTGCGACCACGCGGCGCGGGACGGGCGGGGACGGATGCCCGGCTCGGTCGGCGGCATGGCTGCTGGGCTGGGAAGACGGGGACGGGAAGGGACCGGGAGGGCGGGCGGGACGGGCCGACGCTGGCTACGGATCTGGCGGTTGGGGGTGTCGAATCCCTCGCGGCGCACACCAACAGCCCAGGTCACACGGCCTGGGCTGTTGGTGTGCTTGTCTTCGGTCAACGATTTCGGATTTCCCGCATCGAGCACCACCAGGATGGCGTGGGCCCGACGGCTACTGGCCCACCCGCCCGTCGATCCGTTCGCGCAGCAGGTCGGCGTGGCCGTTGTGGCGGGCGTACTCCTCGATCATGTGCACCAGCACCTCGCGCAGCGACACCGGCCCCTGGTCGGGTGTGTTCCCGACGACGTCGAGGTCGGGCGCCTCGGCCACGAACTGGTCCGCGAACGCGACCTCGGCCCGCCAGACCTCCCACGCCTGGGCGACGACCTCCGGGTCGGGCACGGCGCCGTCGAAGTCGCCGTCGGGGTCGGTCTCGGAGGAGAAGCGCCGCGGCGCGTCCTGCCCGGCCATCACCCGCCGGAACCAACCGCGCTCCACGTCGGCCAGGTGGCGCACCAGCCCCAGCAGCGACAGCGTGGAGGGCTCCACCGAGCGGCGCGCCAGGTCGGCGGCGTCCAGGCCGGAGCACTTCATCTCCAGCGTCTGGCGCTGATAGCGCAGGTACTCGACCAGCGTGGCACGCTCGTCGCCCAGGGTCGGCCCGTCTTCCCGCGGGTCGTTCTCGGGGTCGACGAACATGTCGGCTCTTCTGCTCGGGCTCATGCCCGCGATCATGGCCGATCCGCGCGCGGATCCACCACCGGTTATCCGGTCAAGTCGTCATCGTGTGGTGTCAGGGCCCGGGTAGCCGGACGGCGGCAGACCTCTACCCGCCGGAACCGGGGCGCGACCCGCCCGCACGACGCCTCCAGCTCTGCCGCCCACTCCTTCTTGACAGCACCTAGCAGCCTCGTCACGCCTCCGGAGGCGACTTCGAGATCTGACCGGTTCACCGCTCTCAGCAAGAGCCGCGAGAGTGGGTGCCCCGGCCGTCCACACGCGCACTCCACTGGCTGCTCGGCGGCGCGTGGCGGCTCCTGGCAAGGTACCCGGATGGACGTCCCGCAGGCCAGAGGCTGGCGAGCACCGGGATCATGGCCTGCGGGGTGTCGTGACCGCTCCTGTGGTGTCAGGGGGTGTCCACCTCGATGGTGACGGGCACCTGGTTCGTGATGACGTCGTAGACCGCCGAGCGGGCCTGCGACTGCTCCACGATCTCGCGCAGCTTCTCGGCCGGGGCGTCACCCTTGACGGTGAAGCGCACGCTGATCTGGTCGTAGCCGTTGCGCACGTCGGGGTCGAGCCCGAGGATGCCGTTGAGGTCGATGTCGCCGGTGACGGTGGAGCGGACCTCGGTGAGCCGCACCCGCCGGGCGGCGGCGATGTTGGCCAGGCCGGCGGTGAGGCACGCGGCCAGCGCGTGCAGCACGAACTCCACCGGGGTGGGTCCCTGGTCCTGGCCTACCAGGACGGCGGGGTGGTCGGCGTCGAAGACGAAGCTGCGCTCGTGGGAACGCTCCTCGCCGACGCCGAAGAAGTCGGCGATGGTGCTGCGGTTGTGGGTGCCGCCGAGCCACTGGTTGTGGGCGCGGAACTGGAACTTGGCTGCCTCGGGCGCCTGCTTGACAGCGTCGAGGGTGGCGAACAGGGCCGCGGTGTCCACGCCGTTGCGGATGGAGTCGTCGACCCCGGCGGCGGCGGTGTCGGTGGTGGTCATCTTGCTGTGCTCCTTCGGTGTGGGTTGGGTGGTGACGGCGCTGCTGGGGCTGGTCAGCTCCTGGGATCCACGCGGCGGCCTCCTTTGCGTGTCGGCGTGTTCGGTCACGCGGTCGTCGCGAGCAGGCGTTCGCCCGGGACCGGCCGGGCGGCCAGCGCCGCTGCCTCCTTGTCGATGGCGGCGCCCAGCTGCTTCTGCAGTTCGATGAATGCCGGCACCGGCGGGTACGCCGCCAGCCGGCAGGTGATCTCGAAGACCTCCCGCAGCGCCTGGTCGCGCTGCTGCTGGTAGTGCGCGAGCGCAGCCGCCTCCTCGGCCTCGGCGGTGGCACCGAGCGCCTGGTCGAGCGCGACGGCCAGGAGCTCAGCGTCGCGGAAGGCGTCGCTGATGCCGCAGGCGGTGACCGCGTCACGGTAGTAGCCCGCGTCCCCGACCAGCGCCCAGCCCGGGCCGAACGCCTGGCGCAGCTGGTTGGGCTGCCGCAGCACGCCCTGCACCGGCGAGGTCCGGCGAGCCTGGCGCAGCCGCTCGGCGAACTGCGGTGCCGAACGCTCGAGCAGCTCGCCGAACGCCTCCGCGCGTGATCGGGTCCCGCGGCGGATCGCCCTGGCGTCGGCGGCGGGGCTGCAAACCCAGATGCACGCCTGCCCATCGTGGGTGGGGAACACCCCGGCGAACGACCGCGCGGCGACGAAGAACTCAAAGCCGGTCCACGGGATGCCGGCGTAGTAGGCGTACTGGGCCGCGCCGCCCGCCGGGCGGGCCTCGTTGACCGCGGCGCCGACCAAACCGGCGACCCGTGACCCCAGGCCGTCCGCGCCGACGACGTGCCGGGCACCGAGCTCGACCGGGGCGCCGGCGCGGTCGTGCCCGTACACCCCCGCCACCCGGCCACGCCGGTCCCACCGCACACCGGTCACGGTGACGCCGGGGCGCACCTGGGCGCCGGCCCGTTCCGCGGCGGTCGCGACGACCGTGTCCAGCACGTAGCGCCGGGGCGCCACGAGCAGGTCGACCCCGGACTTGTGCTTGATCTGCCGGCGCACCGACTCGCCGGCGGCGTTGAACGTGACCTGCCTGATCGCCGGCGCGCCACTGTCCAGGACCGCATCGAGCAGGCCCCAGCGGCGCAGCTGGACCACCCCGCTACGCGCGATCGAATGCGTCGACACGGTGTCGCTCGGCAACGACGCCTGGTCCACCACCACCACGCCATGCCCCAGACGAGCCAGCAGCATCGCCGTCGCCGCACCCGCACAGCGGGCACCGACCACGACGACATCATGACGGCTGTGACGCACGGTGAGTTCCCTTCCGGCCGATGTGCTCTGGCAGCAGCCTAGGCACGCCACCGGCCGGCAGTTACCGTGGGACTACGAGGTTTCTTACCGCCCGGTACCGCTACCCAGGAACCGGCGGCGTGGACTGGGGCGGGGCCAGCAGGCCGAGCTCGCTGGCTCGCCGGGCCGCGTCAGCCCGCGAGCGACAGTCGAGCTTCAGAAGGATGCTCCCCACGTGCATTTCCACGGTGCGCGGGCTGAGGAACAGCTGCTGTGCGATCTCGCGGTTCGTGCGCCCCGTAGCGACCAGGCGGACGATCTCGACCTCCCGGCGGGTCAAGCCACCGTGCGCGAGCTGCGCGACCGTGCGCCGGCCCAGGCGTCGTTGCGCCTGCTCGCCGAGCGCGGCGAGGCTGTCGGCCACCTGCCCCGCCAGCGGCCTCGCCTCCAACCGCCGGGCGGTGCGGTGGGCGGCCACGAGATGCTCCACAGCCTCCTCACGCCTACCGCTCATGGCAAGGGCTGCGCCGGCGCGACGCTGTGACTCCGCTCGCTCGAAGGGGGTATCGACGCCGTGGAGCAGCGCGATCGCCTGAGCGAACTGGACCGCCGCCTGCTCGGGGTTGCCGTCCAGGAGCGCCGTCTCGCCCAGCGCGTGCGACAGCGCGGACATGGCCTCGCCCTGGCCGGCGGTGGCGGCGATCTGGGCCAGCGCCGCAGCACAGGTCCGCGCGCCGGCGCCGTCCCCCGACTCGGCGAAGAAGCTCGTCGACCAGCGCAGCGGCGCGACCACGTAATGCCGGTCCTCGGTCTGCCCCCACCGCTCCAGGATCGACCGGCAGTGCTCGGCCGCCGAGTCCGTGGCACCCTCCGCGCTGTCCACGATGGCGAGCCCCCACGCCGCCAGCAGCTCCATCGCGGCAAGCTCGATCCGGCGCGCCAGGGTGAGCGACTCCAGCAGCAGCGGCCGGGCCCGCCGCGTCTGACCGCGAAGGCCCAGGATCGCGCCGAGGGTGCCGGTGGCGACGGCACGGGCATGGGCGGACGCCTCGGGTGAGGCCACGACCTGGCGGCACAGCGTGATCGCGCGGTCCCAGTCACCTGACTGTCGCAAGACCACTGTCAGGCAGGCCAGGCAGAGCTGCGCCGTGGGCTCGAGCGCGTTCGCGGCGCAGAAGCCGAACGCCGCGTCATAGGTCTCCTTCGCCGCCGCAGAGTCGCCCGCGTGCTCGAACGCATCGGCCAGCCGCTGGTAGACCTCGGCCGCGGGCCCGGTGAGGCCGTGCTCCAGCGCCTTGGCCAGGCCGGCCTGGACCAGCTCGACCCCGCTCCGGCCCTCGCCCATCCTCGCGCGGACGTTGCCCTCGTGGCCTAGGACCCGCACTTCCAGGTCGATCCGCCCGGCCAGGCGTGCCTCCTGCCCGGCGGTCTCCAGCAGGCTCAGCGCCGCGCGGAAGCTCCCAGCCGACCTGAGGTGCGCCGCGGCGGCGATGCGTTCGGTGGCCGCGTCCGCCGGGGAACCGGCACGGGTGAAGGCGGCGGCAGCCTGTTCCCGCGCCGCCAGCGCCTCCTGCCAGCGGCCCTGCAGCTCGAACACGGCCGCCAAGCGGCGGTGCGCCTCCCCGAGGCGGAGCAGGTCGCCTTCGCGCCGGCGTCCCTCGGCGGCGTCGCGCCACGCCCCGACGGCTTCCGCGTGGTCGCCGGCGAGCTCGGCGCAGCGGCCGAGGCGTTCCAGCACGTCGAGGCGGGCGTGCTCGTCGTGGCCTTCCGGCCACAGCTCGAGCGCCCGGCGGAGGGCCCGGCCCCCGTCGCGGTACGCGTGCACGGCACCGGACGCCGCCGCAGCCGCCAGCAACGACTGCCGCGCCCGATCGGGCTGGCGACCTCGCACCCAATGCTCGGCGACCACCGCGAGGGCCACCCGCCCGGCCTCCAACCGCTGTGCGACGGCCCGGTGCAGGGTCGCACGCCGCGTCCAGGGGATCTCGCCGTAGAAGGCGTCGCGGACCAGGGCGTGCCGGAACGCCATGCGTCCGGGCTCGGCCTCGGTCACGATGCCGCGGCGGAGCAGCTCGTCGGGCCATTCCCGCAGCTCCGCGACGTCCGCCACCAGCTCGGGATCGAAGGTCTGCCCGACGGCGGCCGCCGCCATGACCGCGGTGCGAGCGTCGTCCGACAGCCCGGCCGCCCGGAGCAGGACCGCGTCCCGCACGCTGTCAGGGAGCGGGAGGTCCTCGCCTTCCAGCAGCTCCAGGCCGGACGGGCCCAGCTGGAGTCGTCCAGTCGCGGCCAGCGCCGACCCGAGCTCCTCGACGAAGAAGGGGACGCCGTCGGTCCGGTCGAACACGGCGCGGCGCAGCGAGGGCGCTGCTGCTCCCAGGGTCCGCTCGAGCAGGGCGGCGGCGGCCTCGGCCTCGAGCGGCTCGACCGCGACCTCCCGGAGGTGGCCTGCCCGGCGTAGCTCGCTGCGCATCCGCCGGATCGGATGCCCCCTTGGGAGCTCGTCGCTGCGGAAGGCGCCGAGGATCAGCAGCGGCTGCTCGTCCGCCGAGTGGGCCAGCGCGGGGAGCAGCTCGAGGGTGGCGTCGTCGGCCCAGTGCAGGTCGTCCAGGAACACCGCTGCTGGATGCCGGTCTGCGATCGCCGCCAGGGAAAGGCGGATGGCCTCGAACAACGTCGCACGGTCGCCCTCGGGTCCGGGAGGGCCGAGCTCCGGGAGGAGCAGTGCGAGGTGCGCCGCGAGCGGCCCCTCGATGAGCCGCCCGCCCCCGTCCGAGCGCAGGTGCGACCGCAGCACCGCGACCACCGGCCCGTAGGCGGAGGTGCCCGCCTGGATCCCGAATCCCTCCAGGACGGTGAAGCCGGACCCTGCCAGCACCCGCCGTGCCAGCGAGGTCTTGCCGACCCCGGCCTCGCCGGCAAGCAGGACCAGCGACCCGCGACCGGCTCGCGCCTCGGCCAGGCACGCCTCCAGCTGCGCCCGCTCGTGCTCCCGGCCAATGAGCTGGTCGTCCATGCTCCCAGGACGCTGGTACGAGATCGACGCCGCCCCGCCGGCAGGATACCCGACGTCCAAAGCCGTGACCGCCCTGGAGTTATCGACCTGCGGCACAGCGGAGGATCGCCGCCACCGACTCGTCCACATCAGCCTCGTCGGTCGACCAGTTCGTCACCGAGATCCGCATGGCCGCCTGGCCATGCCAGGTGGTGCCGCTCATCCAACAGGTGCCGTCGCGCTGTACCCGCCGCACGACCCTGCGGGTGTGGCCGTCGTGGTCGCCGTCGGCGGCCTGGAAGCGGACCAGCACCTGGTTGAGGACGACGTCGTTGAGGACCTCGACGCCGTCGTGGGCGGCCAGCCGGTCGGCGAAGCGGCGGGCCAGCGCGCAGCAACGCTCGACCAGCTCGGCGATGCCACGGCGGCCCAGCGCGCGGACGGCGGCGTAGACAGGGAACCCGCGGGCGCGGCGGGAGAACTCCGGGTTGTAGTCCAGCGCGTCACGCTCCCCGTTGGCGCCATGGATGAGGTAGCTGGCCCGCACGCTCATGGCGGCCCGGTGCGCGTCCGGGTGGGCGCAGAAGACCAGGCCGGAGTCGTAGGGTACGTTGAGCCACTTGTGCGCGTCAGTCGCCCACGAGTCGGCCAGCTCCACGCCGGCCACGAGCGGGCGCAGCCGCGGGCTTGCCGCGGCCCACAGCCCGAACGCGCCATCGACGTGGGCCCACGCCCCGGCCTCGTGCGCGACCTGGCAGATCTCGCCGACGGGATCGACCGCGCCGGTGTTGACGTTGCCGAGCTGAGCGCACACGATCGCCGGCCCGCTTCCCACGCGCAGACTCGCCCGCAACGCCGCCGGGCGCATGCGCCCCTGCCGGTCCACCGCGACCGGGGCGACCGCGGCCGTGCCCAGCCCGAGGAAGCGCAGCGCCCGGTCGATGGTGTCGTGGCGCTCCTGGCCGGCCAGCACCCTCACGCGGGGCGCACCGGCCAGCCCGTCGGCCTCGACGTTCCAGCCGACCCGGCGGAGCGTCTCGTGGCGGGCGGCGGCCAAGGCGGTGAAGTTGGCCTGCTGCACACCGGTGACGAACCCCACCGACACCTCGGCGGGCAGCCCGAGCAGCTCTGCCAGCCAGCCGCCGGCGACCTGCTCGGTGGCCGCGGCGGCCGGCCCGAGGACGGACAGGCCGGCGTTCTGGTCCCAGGCGGCGGTGAGCCAGTCGGCCGCCAGCGCCGCCGGGGAGGCGCCACCGATGACGAACCCGAAGAACCGGCCGCTCGGCGTCGCCACCAGCCCCGGCTCGGCCGCCGCGGCCAGCGCCGCGATCACCTCACGCGGTTCGCTGGGGGCCTCCGGCAACCGTCCGCCAAGGGCCACCCGCAGCTCCTCGACGCTCGCGCTGCTGCCCACCGGCCGGACGGGCAGGCCTTCCAGGTACTCGAGGGCGCTTCCGAACGCCTCGCCAAGCGGCCCTTTCCAATCCGGTTCGTCCATGGCACGCCCTCCTTTGCGGCTGGCCCCTCGAACACGAGGCTGGAGGGATCTCTGGCTTGCCCGCAGGCTAGCCGCGCGCGCAGCGGCCAGCATCCGGGAATCCACGGGGTTTCCAGCCTGCACGCCGGCTTTGCGGCCGTGTCGGTAGTGGTGCGGGGCTGGTTGCTGGACGGCGCATGCGCCGCAAGCCTTGTCGGCACTGGGGCGCATCCGATCTTCTGTCGGATGCGCCGACTGTTGCGACAGGCCTCTCCTCTCCGTATGCCGGGGGGGATGTGCCGCCGGGGCTGAGTTTGGGTCCGGGGAATGCGCGAAGGTGTCGGAGCGTTTCACTGGCTGCAGGCCGAGGGATACGGGGCATACCGGAAACTGCTTGACCAAGCCGCGACGACGCAGGGAGCGAAGCGATGAGCCAGAAGAGCGAGAAGGCGGTCCTGGCCGGAGGGTGTTTCTGGGGGATGCAGGACCTCATCCGGAGGCGCCCAGGGGTCCTCTCGACGCGAGTGGGCTACACGGGAGGCGACGTCGCAAACGCCACCTACCGGAACCATGGGACCCACGCCGAGGCGATCGAGATCATCTTCGACCCCGAGGTGACCTCCTACCGCGAGCTGCTCGAGTTCTTCTTCCAGATCCACGACCCGACGACGCTGGACCGCCAGGGGAACGACATCGGCACGAGCTACCGCTCGGCGATCTTCTACCTCGATGACGAACAGCGCCGGGTCGCCGAGGACACCATCGCCGACGTCGACGCGTCCGGGCTCTGGCCCGGCAACGTCGTCACCGAGGTCACCCCGGCCGGTCCGTTCTGGGAGGCCGAGCCGGAGCACCAGGACTACCTGGAGCGCTACCCGAACGGCTACACCTGCCACTTCCCGCGCCCGGGCTGGGTGCTGCCCCACCGGAGCGCCGCGGCTCGCTAGCAGACGGCGTGGGTCGGTGAGGGCGGCGCCGGCTGACGGCCGGTACCGTCCGGGTTGTCGCGCTGCGGACCTCCTGCCCGACGGCGTCGCAGACCCCACGCAGGCCATGCGCCCAGGGCGGTCCCGGCGCGTTCCGTGAGCCCGGCGTTCCGGGCTACTCCCGAGCGTGCACGTCGTGGAAGGCTGGCGCCTTCCGTCGAGACGCCGTAGCGGGCCAGCACGCCGATCGTTGACGACTACCCGTACGGCGAACCCGGTGTGAGCCAGCGCGACCGCGTACTTCCGGCTCCTCGGACGTCGTCGACGAGTCCGTAGTAGTGCTCACCATTGACGACGAAGGCTCACAGCCGCTCGGCAGGGTCTAACGTTGGGGCATGGTGTTCTGGCAGCTGACCATCGACGCGAACGACCCGGCCCTGCTGGCGCGGTTCTGGGCGCAGGCGCTGGGCTACCAGCCGGTGCCGCCGGCGGAGCCGGAGACGACCTGGCAGGCGCACTACCGTGCCCGGCTGGGCGCGGAGGCGGCCTTCGACGACCGGCTCTTCGACCCGGCCGGGCTGCGCCCGCCGATCTGGTTCCAGGAGGTGCCGGAGACGAAGGCGGGGAAGAACCGGCTCCACCTCGACCTCTACCCCACCGGCCGCGACAACGCACTGCCGCTCGTGCGGCGGATCGAGATCGTCGAGGCCAAGGTCGCCGAGCTGGTCGGGCTGGGCGCCAGCGTGGAGCGCCGGACCCGACACGACGACCCTGAGGACCCGGTCTACTACGTCGTCATGCACGACCCCGAGGGCAACGAGTTCTGCGTCAGTTGAGGCGCACAGTGGGACGGAACCCCCGGACCCGGCGGATAGCGCCTCTTCGAACAGCGACAGCTCCAGGCGCCACCGGATCCGCCGGCTGTGATCAGGATCACCGGCCGATGGTGACGACTAGGCGAGCTTGGGGCGGTGTCGCCCAACGATGCCTCGACCACCAACGCGTGGGTGGTGTCATCGATGAGCCGCTCGGCCAGAGCCTCGCGCGCGTCGAGGTCGGTGCGGGCGGTCATGCGGTCCCCCTTTGCCGTTGCCGCAGGCGCCACGATGAGTGCGGCTTCGCCGCCATCCCGGTTCAGCGAGAGGGGAGGCGTCGTGTGCCGGGCGCACCCATGACCTCCTCTTCAGATGCGTGGACGTCGGCGGCCACGCGTGTTGTGGTGTCGATCGCCGCTGCTGGGTGTCGGCGCAGGCCGGCAAGCACGACGCGGAGCGCCGTGGAGGGCCGGAACAGCCGCGTGGCCGGGTCCTGGAGAGCGTTGACGCGGAGGAACTGCTCGGCCACCGCGGGGTCGCGTTCGGCCGCGGTCATCACCCGCTTGACGTAGGCGTTGATGACCCGGACCGGCAGCGGCCTTGGTCCCTGCACCTGGGGCAGTGCCAGGTCGGCGCCGACTACCAGTTGCCAGGCGACGTCGATGGGCTTGGCGGCGGCCCGGAAGAACCGCCGGGCCAGGTCACGGTCGCCGCGTACCAGGGAGTCCTGCAGCGCCACCGCCTGCAGCGCGGTCACCGACATGCCCAGGGCGTACGCCGGGTTCGTGCTGCAGATCGCGTCGCCGAAGACGAGCAGCCCGGCGGGGAAGCGGCGCAACCGCTCGTACCGTCGGCGAAGGTTGGCCGGAAACCGGTGGGCCACGATGTCGTCGAGCGGCTCGGCCTCGCGGATCGCCGCGAGGACGTCGGGTGGGGCCACGGTCTCGAGGAAGGCGAGGAAGCCTTCGGGGTCGGCCGGCGGGTGGTGTCCGTCGTACCCGATCAGCGTCAGGACCCACCGGTGCTGCTCCTCCGCGAGCAGCACGAAGCCGGTCGGCCGGCCCGGTTCGGCGCCGACGGCGACGAACTTCTGGCCGGGCAGGGCGCCGGGGCGCAGGCGCAGGTGCCGGGTGGCGTACCTCAGGTGGATCGTGAGCTGCTCTTGCGGCGGCTGGTCGTAGCCGATCGCCGCCAGCCAGGCCGTCGCACGGCCGCCGCGCCCGGTGGCGTCGAGAACCAGATCGGCGCGGAGGGTCTCCTCGGCGCCGGCCGCGCCGCGCCGGATCCGCACCCCGGTGACGCGGTCTCTGGCGGCGGTGGTGTCGAGCCCGACGACGTCGCATTGGTCGACGACCTTGACGGTGGGCAACGCCCTGACCCGGGCGCGCAGCTGACCTTCGAGGTAGGGCCTGCTGGCTTGCCAGGTGGCGGCCTGTGCCAGGTGGCCCTCGAGGCAGAGAGGATGGCCGCCCGGAGAGAAGCGCATCTCGGCAAGGTCCCGGACGACTGGTGCACCCCCGGCGACGAGGTCGTCGAGCAGTCCCGGAAAGAGCTCGTCGATGACCTGCGCCCCTCGGGCGAGCAGCACATGGGCGTGTCGGCCCTGGGGTACGCCCCGTCGATTCCTGGCCGTGTCGGGGAGCGGATCGCGTTCCACGACAGTGACGCGCTCGTACGCGTCGGCCAGCACCCGGGCGGCGAGTAGCCCGGCCAGGCTTGCCCCGAGGACCACCGCGTGGTCGCCGATCTTCCGCATCCCGCATCTCCTGGGTCGTGACAGGTGCTTCGATGCTAGGAAGTCGAGGGATCTGGCGGCTTCGGGGAAACCCCCAATCCGCGGCGTCGAGCGGCATGGGTGGTTCTACCCAGGCGCGGCTAGATGAGCCTGTGCTGGTAGGCGTAGGCGGTGGCCGCAGCTCGCGAGGACACGCCCAGCTTGGCGAAGATGTTGCTCACATGCCGGTCGACTGTTTTCTCGGCCACGAACAGCTCGCCAGCGATCGCGCGGTTGGTCGTGCCGGTCGCCAGCAGCCGCAGCACCTGCAGCTCACGTTCGGTCAACCCGTGCGCCGTCGCGGCAGCGTCCCTGCGGGCGAGTGCCTCGAGCCGCGCGAGGTCCGGTGTGGCGCCCAGCCGCGCGAACACGCTGCGAGCGGCGTCCAGCTCCATCGTCGCGGCCTCCACGTCCCCGAGCTTGCGGCAGGCGAGCCCGACCAGCACGCGCACGCGCGCGGCCTCATACGGCGCTTGAAGTTCCTGCCAGACCTGCCACGCGGCGCGCAGCGCGACGAGCGCGGCCTGGGCGTCGCCCTCGGTCAGCAGCACCGCGCCTCGGGCGTGGTCCGCCATCGCGCGCAGGGCTGGCGTGCCGTAGGCGTCGGCGATCTTGGTCAGCTCGGCGGCGGCGTCGCGGGCCGCCAGGACGTCGCCGACCGTCAGCATGATCTCGACGTGGGCGGGCAGGAGCTTGGCCCGCCTGAACGTCTCGCTCGTCTCGCCGACTACGCGCCGGCTTGCCGCCGCGGCCACCTCGGTCCTGCCCTGGACCAGCCGCAGCAGCGCCAGTCCCGGCTGTGGCTGGCGGCCCCACCGGCTGGCCTGCTGGTAGGCGTCCTCGGCCGCCGTGAAGTCACCGGAGAGCCGGTACAGCTCCGCCTCCTGGTAGCAGGCCGCGCCGGTGGCGTATCGGTCAGCGGCCCGGGCAAACCGCTCCAACGCCCGCTCGGCCTCCTGGACCGCCTCCGGCCAGGCCCCATGCAGCTGGAGGATCTCGGCCCGATGGACCAGGCACTGGCCGGTGAAGGTGACCATGTCCGGCTGCGCGCCCCACCAGGCCGTCAGCGCCTCGGTCCACTCCTGAGCGCGGCGCCACTCGGCGACCTCCTGGCAGAGCTCGATCACGCCGCAGTAGACCGTGCCGGCGACCACGGGCGAGAGTTCGCCGGCCACGACTGCCACCATGGCCTCGTCCAACAGGGCAAGGCCCTCGCCCACCCGACCGTCCCAGACCAGGGCACGGCCTTGGAGGGACAACCCGAACGCGACCAGGTCGGCGTCACCGGCCCGGCCGCCGATCTCGGCCGCTCGTTCCGCGGTGGCCCGCCCCTCCGCGTAGTCGCCGGCCATCAGCTGCTGGAACGCGACGGAGGTCAGTAGGTAGCCATGCTCGGCGCACTCCTGTCGCTCGTGCTCGAGGAGTCGGCTGGCTCGGCCGAACCACCCGCTCGCCTGCGCGAGATCGCCCCGAGAGGTCAGGTGGAACCCCAGCCAGCCTGCGCACCACGCGGCCCGCCGGTGATCGCCGCCCTCGGCATACAGCTGGTGGGCGCGCTGCAATGCCCCGAGGCAGTCCTCGACGTGGCCGAGGAGGTAGGCCGCGGTCGCCAGCAGCTCCAGATCCTCCGCGGCCAAGGGAGTCGACCAGTCGGCCAGCGACAGCGCGGCGTAGGCATCCGCCCACGCCAACCGCTCGGCGGCCTCGCGGCCCCGCATCAGCGCACCCTGCGCGCCCACCGCACTCTCGCCTCCAGCCAGTGCCTGATCCGCACCTCGGTAGCGTACCGAGGCCCGAGCATGTCAATCCCGGTGTCAGTCCACCAGCCAGCACCAGATCGCACATCCGGTGCCCGGCTGCACCCCGCGGACCACACGGTGACTCTTGGCTGAAAGGCGAACTTCACGTCATGACGCTTCGTCACGGCGTTTCTGGGCATCTTGGTTCCGTCGGGTTCGGCAACGACGTACTTCAGCCTCGCGAGAGCCTTCGCTAGCCGGTCGAGCCGGAACCGGCCGATGCGCGGCTGGGAGTGGCATGGTCGTAGCGGTGACGAGTTGGCGTGGAAGCCGTGCGGTGGCCACGGTCGAGCGAGCCGTGGGGCTGCTGGACGCTTGGGCCGCCGCGTTCTCGTTCTGGGGTCACGGCGCTGGACGTCGCGCCCGACCCAGAGGCCCGCCGCAGCCCTCGTCCGGATCCGGACTGCATCGCCTCACGCTTCGAGGTTGGTCGTGTGATCGATCTGTAGTCAGGCTTGCCGCTTGAGGCGCCGGGCAGGGAAGCCCGGCCGCCTCCTCCCATGAAGCGGCCTCCCCTACTAAGGACTGGCCCACCGAGGAGGAGACCCATGCGGAGGTTCAGGTTCAGGACTTCGGTCGCCGTGCCGGTCCTGACGCTCGTCTTGGCGGCGGCCGGTGGCGTCGTGGCCGCTTCACAGTCGAGCGACGAGCAGGCGCTCCGGCCGACCCGGCAGGCTGCCGACCAGGCCGTCGAGAGACGGGTGAACGACCTGCTCTCGAAGATGACGCTCGAGGAGAAGCTGGAGCAGATCCAGTTGCTGCCGGACTTCCTGGTCACCGACGGGGAAGTGCGCAACGGGCTTGGCTCGGTCCTGAGCGTGACCGACCCGAAGCGGATCCGGGAGCTCCAGCGCATCGCCGTCGAGGAGTCGCGGCTGAAGATCCCGATGATGTTCGCCTTCGACACCATCCACGGCTTCCGTACCATCTTCCCGATCCCGCTCGGCGCCGGCGCGAGCTTCGACCCGCGGGTGGCGTCCGACGACCACAAGTACGGCGCGCGCGAGTCGGCCGTGGTCGGCCTCAAGCAGACCTACGCGCCGATGGTCGACGTCTCGCACGAGCCACGCTGGGGCCGGATCTCCGAAGCCGCCGGCGAGGACCCCTACCTGAACTCGGCGATGGCGGCCGCGCGGGTCAAGGCGATCCAGGGGACCGACTACAGCGCGCCCGACAAGCTCGTGGCCAGCCCCAAGCACTTCGCGGCATACGGCCAGCCGGAGAGCGGCCGTGACTACAACACCACCGACATGTCCGAGCAGCGGCTCTGGAACTTCTACCTGCCGCCGTTCAAGGCCGCGGTCGACGCCGGCGCGGACACGGCCATGTGCTCGTTCAACGCGATCAACGGCGTCCCGGGCTGCGGCAACGACCAGACGTTGAACCAGATCCTCAAGGGCCAGTGGGGCTTCGACGGGTTCGTCGAGAGCGACTGGACCGCCGTGGCCGAGATGCGCGCCTGCCCGCCGAAGACCCCCGACACCGGGGAATGTGGCCACGGGGTCGCGGCCGACGGCCCCGCCGCCGCGGCGCTGGCGCTCAACTCCGGCGTGGACTCGGAGATGACCAGCACGCTCATCCGCGACTTCGGCGCGCAGCTGCTCGGGGAGGGCCGCATCTCGATGCGCCGGATCGACGACGCGGTGCGCAGGATCCTGCGCATCAAGTTCCGCGCCGGCCTGTTCGAGCACCCGTACGCACCCGTCGACCCCGACAAGGCCGAGGCCGAGATGCTGAAGCCCGACGCGGTGGCGGCCGCTCGCAACGCCGCGAGCCGCTCGATGGTCCTGCTCCAGAACAAAGGCGGGATCCTACCGCTGGATCCCTCCAAGAAGACGGCGGTGATCGGGCCGCTCGCCAAGAACCAGCACGACATGCTCGGTCCCTGGTGGGGCGCCGGCCGCGACACCGACGCGGTGACCATCTTCGACGGCATCGACCAGCAGAGCTCCGGCGCGACCTATGCCGAGGGCTGCAAGCTCTCCAACGCCGAGCCGCCGACCGACGACCCCGAGGGGTGCGGCTCCGATGCCGGATTCGCCGCGGCGGTGGACGTCGCGAAGGCGGCGGACCAGGTCGTGCTCGTCCTGGGTGAGACGCGCGAGATGAGCGGCGAGGCGGCAGCGCGCAGCACGCTCGACCTTCCGGGCAGGCAGGAGGAGCTGCTGCGGGCGATCAAGGCGACCGGGAAGCCGTTCGCGGTCGTCCTGCTCAACGGACGCCCGCTCGCGCTCGAGGACGTCGTCGACGATGCACCCGCGATCCTCGAGGCATGGTTCCCGGGCGTGCAGGCAGGCCCCGCGGTCGCCGACGTGGTGTTCGGCAAGGTCAACCCGGGCGGCAAGCTACCGGTGTCGTTCCCGCGCCGGCTCGGCCAGGTGCCGATCTACTACAACCATGAGCCGACGGGCCGGCCCTGCAACCCCGACGTGAAGTGGAACTCGCGCCACCGCGACATCCCGAGCTGCTCGCCGCTGTTCGTCTTCGGCCACGGGCTCAGCTACACGAGCTTCGAGGTCTCGGACCTGCGGCTGAGCTCCTCGACGGTGTCGAAGAACGGCAGCCTCGAGGCCTCCGTAACGGTGAAGAACACCGGCAGCCGCAAGGGTGACGAGGTGGTGCAGCTCTACATCCACGACCCGGTGGCCAGCATCTCGCAGCCCGTCCGCCGCCTGCGCGGGTTCGAGCGCGTGACGCTGGACCCGGGCCAGGCACGCACGGTCACCTTCACGCTCGACAAGAGCGACTTCGGCTTCTACGACAACCGCGGCAAGCTCGTCGTGGAGCCGGGCCAGATCGACGTCTACGCCGGCAACAGCTCGAACGCTGACATGACGCAGTCGTTCACGGTGAAGGGATAGTTGGCTCACCGCTGGCGCCCCGGCCACCCGGCCGGGGCGCCTCGGCGCTGATGGCTTTACCCTCCTGGGTCATGGGGTCGCCCCCTGGGAACGCTTCCGGCGCTTGTCCTGCGAGGACTGAGGTGAGACGGCGTCCCAGGGGGCCGGCCCCGCAGGCCCGACGCCCACAAGGGTGTCGTCCCAAGAGGACTGGTCCATCAGCACGGCGCCGTGCCTGCGCCCGGACGTCGGTTCAGGAAAGGAAGCATGGTGCTGGGGGTTGGGATCGACTGGGCCGAGGAGTTCCACCTCGTCGCCCTGGGCCGGCCCGGCGAGGGGGTGATCCAGGTCCGCCGGGTCGAGCACACCCCGGCCGCGGTCGACGCCATGCTGGCCGACATCGCCCGGTTGGAGCCCGACCCGGCCGAGGTCCGGGTGGTGATCGAGACCCGCCACGGCCTGCTGGTCGAGCACTTGGTCGACGCCGGGTACGTGGTGCTGCCGGTCAACCCTGACCTGGTCGCCCGCCGCAGGGGCCCGGCCCGCAAGAAGGACGACGCCGCCGACGCCCGCATCTGCTGCCTGCTGGCGCTTGACCGCCACGCCGCCCTGCGGCCGCTGGTCCCCCACGGCGAGCTCGCCGCCGAGCTCAGGGCGATCGCCCGCGACGACGAGCGCGCCGCCCGTGACCAGCGGCGGCTGGGCAACCGCCTGCGCGCCGACCTGCTGGCGACCTTCCCGGCCGCGCTGGCCATCGCCGGCGACGACCTGGGCGCCCCGACGGTGCTCAAGCTGCTGGAACGCTGGCCCACCCGCGACCAGCTCGCCGCCGCTTCGCGCCAGGAGCTGGTCGCCTTCGCCCGCGCCGCCCACCACGGCTGGCCCGAACGCCTCGCCGACAAGATCGAGCAGGCACTGGCCGGCGACCACTTCACCCCACGCGCCTGGCTCGTCAGGGCCAAGGCCGACACCATCCGCCTGGCCGCGGTCCAGCTGCTGCTGCTCGCCGCCCAGCGGCGCGCTTGGGAGCGCAGGATGGGCGAGCTGCTGCTCGGCGCCCCCAGGCACGGGCGCGCCAAGCAGCCACGGGAGCACGAGCTGGGGCAGGCGGTCCCTGGCGGCAAGGTCTACCTGAGCTTTCCCGGCCTCGGTGACCGCCTCGCCGCCAGGGTCGCCGGCGAAATCGGCGACCACCCCGAGCAGTTCGGGTCGCCGAACGCGCTGGCATGCTACGCCGGCAAGGCCCCCGTGACCCGCCGCTCCGGCAAGCACGAGCTGGTGGTCGCCTGCCGGCTGGCCTGCAACCGCCACCTGGCCGCCGCGGTGCAGCAGTGGGCGTTCTGCTCGCTGCGGGAGTCCGCGTGGGCCAGGGCCTTCTACGACGCCCAGCGCGGCCGCGGCAAGACCCACCACGCCGCCCTCAGGGCGCTGGGCAACCGCTGGCTGGAGGTCCTGTGGCACTGCCTGCTGCGCGGCCAGCCCTACGACGAGGCCACCCACGTCGCCAACCGCAACCGCGCCATCGGCAAGGCCGCCTGACCCCATGGTTGACAAAGGGTGTCTCACCCGGCGACCGGCTCCTCGATCCGCTGGACCCACTGGGCGCGCCAGGCCGGGGCCTCGAACGGCTCGCCGTAGTAGCGGGTCTCCTTCCAGATCTTGCCGTCGCGGAACTCGATGACGTTGGCGCTGTGGAAGACCTTGCCGTCGGCGTAGCGGATGACCGCCCCGCTGACCCAGAGGTCGCCGCTGCCGGTCAACTGGCGCATGCGGATCTCCGGCGCGCCGCCCGGGAAGTGCTCCTGGAGCTTGCGGAGGCCGTCGCGGTCCAGACGCTCGCCCGACTGCGGGAACTCCACGGTGAAGTCCTTGTGGCGGGCCTCGTACTCCACCGCCGGGTCCATGGCCTCGAAGAACCGGTCGAGCAGCTTGCGCACCTCGTGCTCCTGCATGGTTGTTCCTCCTTGGTCGGTGGCAGGTGCTGGTGCCAGGATGGGCGGGCCGGCTGACGTGGCGCTGCCGGTTGACTGTGGATGCGAGGCGGGGGGATGGAGTTCCGGATCCTGGGGCCGCTCGAGGTCCATGACGGCAGCGGTCCGGTGCGGGTGCCGGGGGCCAAGGAGCGTGCCCTGCTGGCCGACCTGCTGGTGAATGCCGGCCGGGTGGTGGCCGCCGACCGGCTGGTGGAGGACCTGTGGGGTGAGGAGCTGCCGGGGAACCCGGCCAACACCCTCCAGGGGCGGGTGTCGGCGCTGCGCCGGGCGCTGGGTCCGGCCGGGGCGGGCCTGCTGCTGACCAATCCGCCCGGGTACCAGCTGGCCGTGGAGCCGGAGCAGTTGGACGCGGCCCGGTTCCAGCGGCTGGTTGCCGAGGCCGACGCCACCGCGGCCACGGATGGGCCACGGGCGGCCCGGCTGCTGGAGGCGGCGCTGGGGTTGTGGCGCGGGGCGGCGCTCGCGGAGTTCGCCGACCGGCCGTGGGCCCGGACGGAGGCGGCCCGGCTGGAGGAGCTGCGCCTGACCGCCCAGGAGGCGCTCGTCGAGCTGCGCCTGGCCGGCGGCGCCACGCCGAGCTGGTGGGGGAGCTGGAGACGCTGGTCACCGCCCACCCGTTGCGGGAGCGGCTGCGCGGGCAGCTGATACTGGCCCTGTACCGCTCCGGCAGGCAGGCCGACGCCCTGCGGGTGTACGGCGAGACCCGTGCCACCCTGGCCGAGGAGCTGGGCATCGACCCCTCCCCTGAGCTCCAGCGGCTCCAGCGGGCCATCCTCACCCAGGACCCGGCCATCGGACCCCCCGAACGAGCGCGGGTGCCGGCCGCCCCGCCACACAACCTGCCCGAGTGGCTGACCAGCCTGGTCGGTTGGGATCGCGAGCTGGACGAGGTGGGCAAGCTGGTGGGCCAGCATCGGCTGGTCACGGTGACCGGGCCCGGTGGGGCGGGCAAGACCAGCCTGGCCGTCGAGGCGGCTCGGGGGCTGGTGGCCGGGTTCCCCGATGGGGTCTGGCTGGTCGAGCTGGCCGCCCTCGCCGACCCCGGGCTGCTGGCCGAGGTCGTGGCGGCGACGCTGGGGCTACGGGAGGAGCCTGGCCCGCCGGGGACCGCCGCCCCGCCGGCAGCGGCCGACCGGCTGGCCGGCTTCGTCCGCGACAAGGTCCTGCTGGTGGTCCTGGACAACTGCGAGCACCTGGTGGCCGGCTGCGCCGAGCTGGTCGTGCGGCTGCTGCGGGCCGCGCCGGGGTTGCGGGTGCTGGCCACCAGCCGCGAGGTCCTGGGGGTGCCGGGGGAGCTGGTCTGGCCGGTCCCGCCCCTGGCCGTCCCCGACCCGCCACCCGAGCCGGGACCAGGGGGCGGCCGGGACGGCCCCAGCCCAGAGGTGCTGGCCGGCTATGACGGGGTGCGGTTGTTCCTGGAGCGGGCCCACCTGGCCGACCCGAGCTTCGTCCTCGACGGCGACAACGCCACGGCGGTGGCCGAGATCTGCCGGCGCCTCGACGGCCTGCCGCTGGCGATCGAGCTGGCCGCGGCCCGCGTCCGGGCACTCCCGGCCGCCGAGCTGGCCACCCGTCTGGAGGATCGGTTCGGGCTGCTGACCGGCACAGGGCGAGCACAGGACCCGCGCCAGCGGACCTTGCGGGCGACGGTGGACTGGAGCTTCCAGCTGCTGGAGGAACCCGACCGGCGACTGTTCCGGCGGCTGTCGGTGTTCGCCGGTGGCTGGACGGTGGCCGCGGCCGAGGCCGTCACCGGCGACGCGGGCGGGGTCCTGGAGGGCCTGGTGCGGCTGGTCGACCGGTCCCTGGTGGTGGCGGTTGGTGGCGACCCCGCCCGGTTCCGGATGCTCGAGACGCTGCGGGCCTACGGGGCCGACCGGCTGGCCGAGGCCGGCGAGACCGAGCTGACGGCCGCCCGCCACACCGCCTGGTTCGTGGACCTGGCGGAGGAGGCCGCCACCCACCGCACCGGGCGGCGCTGGACTCGGCGGCTGGAGGCCGACTACGACAACCTGCGGGCGGCCATCGACCGGGCCATGGCCGGCGGCGACCACCAGACCGCACTGCGCATCGGCGGTGCCCTCGGCTGGTACTGGCAGGAGTACCACACCGAGGAAGGCCGCCAGCGCCTGGCCGGCGCCCTCGCCCTGGCCGAAGGGGAGCCACCCACCATCCACCTGGCCAGGACGCTGCTGTCGTCATCGATGATCGAGCTGCAGCGGTTCCCGACCTTGCCCGAGGTCACCGCCGCCCGCCGCAGCCTTGAACTGTTCGAAAGGTTCGGGGAACCGGTGGGGGCGGCGACCGCCAAGGTCCTGCTGGCCCTTGCGGAGCTCCAGCACCGCGGCCCCAGCGGCGACGCCACGCGCCTGGTCGCCGAGGCCGAGGACGGCTTCAAGACTATCCATGACCGGTGGGGCGAGGCGTATGCCGCCCTCGTCTCGCTCACCGTCCACAGCTACCATCTGGGGCCGCCCGGCCAGGCCGAGGAGGTCGGGCGGCGAGCCCTCGAGCGCTTCGAGGCCCTCGACGACCACTGGGGCAGGGCACTTGCCCTGTACGCCCTGGCCAACCTGGCCAGGAGGCGCGGCGAGCTCGACGCCGCGGTGGGCCGCTACGAACAGGCGATCGCGGTCGCCCGCGAGGACGGCCCCCTGTGGATGCTGTGCGCCTCCCTGGTCGAGCTCGGCGGCCTGGTCGCGGTCGAGGGCGACGAGGAGCGCGCGGTCGCCCTGCACGCCGAGTCGGCCGCGATCGCCCGGCGGGCCGGGTGGCGCCGTGGGATCGCCTACGCCTGGAACGGGCTGGGGGCGATCGCCCGCGCCCGCGGCGACCTCGAGCGCGCCCGCCAGCTCCACCAGGAGGCGCTCGGCATCGTCCACGAGGTCCTCGCCTGGAGCGTCCCCCACACCCTGGCCCAGCTCGGCTGCGCCGAGGCCCGCCTCGGCGACCTCGGCGACGCCGAGGCGCACCTGCGCGAGGCGACCGGCCTGGTCCTGGACGCACCCCAGCCGGCGACCGCGGCCCTGGTCCTGGTCGGCCACGCCCTGGTCGCGCTCGGCCGCGGGCGGCCGGAGCGGGCCGCGCTCCTGCTGGCTACCGCCGACGCCACCCGCGACCACGCCGGCGTGGCCCCGGTCGGTGCCGAACGGGTGGAGGCCGACCTGGCCCGCCGGGCCGTCCAGGACCGGCTCGACCCCGACGCCTACCGGTCGGCGCAGGCCGCCGGGCGGGAGCTCGGCACCGAGGAGGCGCTGCGGCTGGCGCGCGGACCAGTTCCGGGCGCACTCACGAAGCCGTGACTGGGAGCGCGACGGCCGAGACCAACTACTCGGCCTACGCCGAGAGCAGTTCCTGGGCGGCCCGCTGCCCGGTCTCGACCGCGCCGTTGAGGTAGCCCTGGAAGTCGACCGAGGTGTGCTCGCCGGCGAAGTGGCAGTTGCCCTCGGGCTCGCGTTCCACCCCGGCGAACCGGGTGTACTGGCCCACCTTCCAGTACGAGTACGAGCCCTTGGTCCACGGGTTGCCGAGCCAGTTGTCGACCGTCGCACGGCCGTTCCACTTGGCGGTGATGCCGGGCAGGACCGGCTCGAGCTGGGCCAGGAACTGCCTGGCCCGCGTCGCGGGCGAGCCGGAGCCGAAGCTCGCCCCGACCGTGCCGCCGGTGTAGTCGACCAGGATGCCCGACCGGCCCGCCTGCGCCCGGGACTCGTCCCAGGTGTTCTGGTAGCCGGTGTCGGCGAAGGTCTCGCCGTTGCACCCGAGCCCTTCCCAGTGGCGGTCGGTGAACTGCACGTGGAGCTTGGAGTTTGTCCCCATGCCGAGCTCGCGGATGGCGGTCTGCTTGAGCGGCTTGAACCCGGCTCCGGAGAAGTCCACCGAGGAGCGCAGGATCGAGAACGGCAGGGCCAGCACCACCTTGTCGGCCGTGACCGTGCGGATGCGGGCGCCCTGCTTGAGCGTGAGGGTGACGGTGCCGCCGCTCTGGCGCACGGCGACCAGCTCGTTGCCAGTTTGGATCTGCCCTTGGAACTGGGCAGCGAGCCGGGCGGGGAGCAGGTCGCAGCCGCCTCGGATGGCGTACTTCTCGTTGGAAGGGCCGAAGATGCGCAGCTGCCCCTGCCCCTTGAAGCCCAGCAGGTACAGCAGGTTGAGCGAGCTCTGCTGGCTGGCGTCCGCGCCGTATTCGATGGTGTAGGCGACCTCGAGGAGCTGGCCGAGCTTGGAGGCCATCCCGCCGGGGACCGACTCGTTGATCCAGTCCACGACCGACATGGTGTCCAGTTGCTGGCCCCGCGCGGTGAAGGAGCTGTACAGGGTGGGGTAGCCGGCCGCCTGCACGTCGCTGTGGAGCTTGGCGTGAATCGCGTCGATGTCGCTGGTGGCCTGAGCGTAGGTGTAGGGCTGGCCGTCGAAGTGGTAGAGCGGCTCGGAGCCGTTCACCTCCGCCTGGGCGAGGCTGTCGAGCTGCAGGCCCAGCTGGGTGGCGAGTTGTTGGATGGCCTTGTGGCTGGTGTCGATGAGCTGGCCGCCGCGTTCCACCAGTTGCCCATCGGCGAACGTGCCTCGCAGGGTCCAGCTGCGGCCGCCGACGCGGTCCGAGGCCTCGTACACGGTTGCCGTCTGCCCGGCCTGCTTGAGCTGGTAGGCGCAGGCCAGCCCGGCCAGCCCGCCGCCCACGATCGCGATGCGCCGGGTGGGGACGGGGGCCGGGGCCGCCCTGGCCTCGCTGGCCGGAAGCTGGACCGCGGCAGCGGCGGCGGCCAGCCCGAGCGCGCCGCCCAACCTGAGCGCGTCACGGCGTGACGGGCGGCGCTCACCCGACGCGGCGACCTCGGCCGTCGCCTGCTGCAGCAACTCCGCCAGCGGGGTACGCGCCATGACCGGCCTCCATCTACTCGTTCGCAACCCACGCACTCGACGGACCCGGAACAAAGAACGGCGACCGGGATGCCGGAGTTGAGCGACCGGAGGGGGCGAGGGACTTCCGAAACAGACAGGATCCTACAGAGCGCTGAAATCGGCTCCGGCTCCCAGGCCGATGACGAGCGCCAGGGGTCGGGTCCTTCGACCCGACCCCTGGCTGGATGGTCGGCGGCGCCCAGCGGCGCGGCGCCGCGCTGGTGTGGTTACCGGTGGTTGGACTCGAGGCCTGTCACCTTGAAGTCCTTGCCGACCTCGACGGTGACGCGCTGCCCGCTGGCGGTCGTGAGGTGCGCCTCGTAGACGCCGTCTGAGTCGCTCTCCACCCGCAGCACCGTCGCGCCGGGGTACTTGGCCAGGGCGGCTTCCCGCACCTTGGTCGCGGTGTCCCCGGAAAGCAGGTGCTCGTCGGGTCGTTGGCTCTTCGACTCGTCGACGGTGCCGCGGGCCGGCGGGGCTCCGGGCGCTGTCGCGCCGTACTGGCCCGCCGTGCTCGCGGTCGTATCGGCCGCGCTGGCGCTGAGCGTCCCAGCGAGCACGGCGCCCGCGAGAAGGCCGGCGCCGACCAGCGCCGCCATCCCACCTCTGCGCCGCCAGTCGCGGCGCGCCTCGGCATCGGGCATGTTGCTCCTTCCTGCTCCGGTGGCTCCCAGGGGAGCCACTGCCTTCCGTGGTCCCGCGGATTCCCGGGACACGACAACCTTGGAGATGGCAGGTAAGCCCTTCTCGTGAGCAGTTCGAGAATCGGGCAAGGATCCAGGTTTGGACCGACGTGGCGAGGTCAAGCATGATTCGTGCAAATGGTCGAGCAACCGGGCCCGCCACGGGAGCAACAAGAGGGGGGCGCTGCCCCTCCGGTCCCGGCCGCACCACGAAGGCGCCTCGGCTGGCGGCGACGGCGGCGCCCGCTGGCCAGGTCGGGCCGGCCCTCCTGGTGGGAGGTCCCGCCGTACGGCTATCTGGAAGTCGAGTCGCGCAACGCCCCGACCCGTCCACGTGCGCTGCGCACGCTCGCCAGGACCGCCGCCAACGCGGGCCTCTCGTGGGATCCCGACCGGCCTCTGCCCGTGCAGGGCTTCGTGGCGGCGCACGAGCGGGCGCGTCTCGTGTTCCATGCCCGGCGGGAGCTTCCGAGAGTGACCGCCGTGGCCAGCCAGGTGATGGTCGTCGACAGTCGCCTGGCCGAGGCGGAGGCGATCCTCGAGCAGGCGGTGAGCGACCGCTCGGCGGCCGCCGCTCAGCGCCGCGCCGCCGACCGCGCGGGGGTGACGAGGGGGGAGGGCGTCGACGACCCCACGGGACAGCGGCAGTCATCCGTCACCATTCGACCCGTGCAGCCGAGCCGGCAGTACGCGTTGGGCACCTGGTCCGAGGCGGCGATTCTGGCGGTGGTCGCCGGTGGCGAGGGTGCCCTCACCTTCGAGGTCGGCCGCGACCTGGGGCTGGGAGCGATCCCGCTGGTGCTTCTCACCATGGCGGCGGCCGCCGGCCTGGTCGCTGCCGCGCAGCTTGCCGCTCGCGGCGTCGACCGGCTCGGGGCCATGCCGGACGGGTCCGAGAACACGGCGCGCCGGCGCAGGCTGGACCTGGTCGTCGCGGCTGGTGCGCTGGCGTGCGGCGTGACGCTCGCCGTTGCCATGAGCTACCTGACGGCGAGCGCCGGTCCGGCGGCCGTCGGCCTGGCCCTGCTCGGCCTGGCGACCGCCGTGTCGTACGCGGCCATTCCCGACCGGCTCGGCGCGACGGACGGCTCTCGATCTCGATCGGTCGCGGCCAGGCTCCGCCGGCTCCGAGAGCATCGCCGCAGCCGGCGCCAGCTCCGCGTGGCGCAGGCGCGCGAGGCTGACGCGCACGCGGCCGTGCGCCAGCTCCGGGAGGAGCTGGCCCTGCTGGTGCCCCAGCTGTTCGCCGCCGAGCAGGCCGCGTTGCTGTTCTGGCAGTACCAGGTCGCGATCGGCAACGCGGCGCAGCACGCCTTCGAGCAGCACCTGGCCGCCTTCACCATGCGCCGGTCACGGGGCGTGTGGCGGCCGATCGCGGAGCGGTGGTTGGGGGCGACACCCGTGGCGCCCCAGGCAGAGAGCGGGACGAACTTCGCTTCGGTCAGCGAGGCGCAGCCAGAATGGGCCGACCAGGTGGCGCAGGTCACGATGGCGGCAAAGCGGGTCCTGGTGCGGCGTGGGCTGCTCGACATCACGCACGGGTTGCGGTCGTCGCGGCGATCCGGGGCCTCCCCCGCCGAAGGCAACGGCGGGCCGGCCGGGAGCAACGCGGATGCCGTTACCGGCGGCGGCGACCGCCAAGGGGCTCGTCGGGATTCCTCCAGACGCGGAGCTTCCCGCAGCGGGTCCCCGGATCCCCGTTGAGACGCCGCACCTGGCGGAGGTGTCGAAGCCGTGGAGCCTGGCTCGACATCAGGGCTGTCGAGAGCTCATGCGGCCCGGTGACGCTGGTGGAAGCGGGCGAGTCTGGCACGATTGCCGCAGCTCGGCGAGCACCAGGTCTGGCGGGGTCGGGTGGCGACGAACCAGCGGCCGCAACCCGGCGCGGCGCAGCGCCGCAGCCGGTCCCGCCTGGGGCCACCGTCGAGCGCGATCGCCGAGGCGGCGATGTCGCCCAGGAATGCATCGGGAGGCGAGGCGTCGTAGTGGAAGAAGCCATTTCACAACCGGTTTCCGGGTGAATGAAGGCGAAAGGGCGCCGACCGTCCGGGCTGCTCGTTAGGCTAGGAGTTCATCAAGGCGACCCGGTCGGCGGGTGTGCCGCCGGGCGGGTCCTCGGATGAGGGGGTCGCGCGATGGCGTACGACGAGGGGCTGGCCACGAGAGTGCGGGACCTGATCGGCGACCGGCCTGGGGTGGTCGAGAAGAAGATGTTCGGCGGGCTCGCCTTCCTGCTGAACGGCAACATGGCGTGCGGCGTGCACGGCGAGGAGCTGATCGTGCGGCTGGCGGCCGACGCCACCGACGCGGCGCTGGCCGAGCCCGGGACCCGCTTGTTCGACATGACCACCCGGCCGATGAAGGGCTGGATCCTGGTCGATGCCGGCGCGCACGCCGAGGACGACGACCTGCGCCGCTGGGTCGACCGGGGCGTCGCCTATGCCGACACGCTGCCGCCCAAGTGACCGACGGCATCGCGGGCTGAATGGCGCGGCGGTAACGGTCGGGTTTGCTCGCGGTCAGGGTATTTGGGCGTTGAGGCCGGCCAGGAAGGTGCGGATGCCGAACTCGAACTGGTCGTCGGTGGAGATCCGGGCCAGCAGCGGGGCCAGCTCGACGTGGTGGGGGAACTCGCCGGGTGGGAGGGCGGCGAAGAGCGCCCACATGCGCCGCACGAACTCGTCGCTGGTCTGCGGGGTGGAGCCGGCACGGGGGACCTCCAGGGCGACGAACCCCAGGATGTAGGTCAGCAGGGCATAGACGGTGCCGACGACGGCCTGGTCGGAAAATCCGGCTGGGCGAAGGACGTTGTAGATGGCCTCGCCGAGGCGCAGGCTGTGGGGTCCGAGGCCGGGCTGCTGCAGCGCGTAGGGAACCACGGCGGGGCGGGCGAGCAGGTGGGCGCGGACGGCCTGGCTGAGGGTGGCCAGCTGTTGGGCCCAGTCGCCGGCGGGGTCGGGATCCAGGTCCAGGCCGGCGTAGACCTGGTCGATGAGCCCGTCGATCAGGTCGGCCTTGCCGCGCACATGGGTGTACAGGGCGTTGGGGGCGACGCCGAGGCGCTCGGCCAGGCGGCGCATGGACAGGGCGCCGGGGCCGTGCTCCTCGAGCAGGGCGAGGGCTTCCTTGATGATCTCCTCGCGGGTCAGCGAGCCCCGCGGCCGCGTCCTGGTGGTGGTGTCGCCGGCCATGCGCCCTCCGATCTGCCCTTGATCTCCTTGACTCCTGAACAGTGTACCGTCACTGTGATGTACAGTGTCCAGTACATCGTACACTGAGAGGATGGGTCCTCATGCAGGACCAACACCGCTTCAACACCAGGGCCTGGCTGCTGTGGACCGCTGGCTTCGTCGCCTTCATCGTCGGCGGCGTGCTGGCAATGGCCGCGACCGGCCGGATCAACGATGCCGGCTCGGCGCTGCTCGGCGGCATGATCGCCGGCGCGGTCATCGGCACCGGCCAGTGGCTGGTCGGCCGCCGCCTGCTCGGCGAGCCGCAGGCCTGGATCGGCGCGACCGCCCTGGCCATGGGCCTCGGCCTGCTCGTCGGCGCCTGGGCGGTCGGCTACGGCACCAGCCTCGGCGAGCTGGCCCTGATGGGCGCCATCACCGGGATCCCGATCGGCGCCGCCCAGGCGTACCTGCTCCGCGACCGCCTGGCCAACGCCTGGGTGTGGGCGGCGGCCATGCCGCTGCTGTGGGCGCTCGGCTGGACGGTCACGACTGCCGGCGGCATCGACGTCGACCGCCAGTTCGCGGTCTTCGGGGCCTACGGCGCGATCACGTTCATGGCCCTGTCGGGGGTGCTGCTGGACCGGCTGCGCGCCGCCACCAGCCCAGCCGCGCCGCCGCCCTTGCACCCGGCCCCGACCAGGGCGTTGGCCCGGTAGCCACCCAGAACAGCGGGTGGCTGGCACCGGCAGGACCCGGCGTCGCCGCGATCGGCGCGAGCATGGTCCGCCGGTGCCAGCCGGTCACAGATAGGAAGAGACGATGCCATGAGCGCAAGCGAAGTCGCCTGGCCCACGGGCATGTCCGACCAAGACCCCGCAGGTCGTGATGCGAGCACCTGGGCCCCAGAAGGGAAGACGAGCATGAGCACAACCACGATCGGTGATGGTGCTGGGCGAGCTGACCCATCATGAGTAGGAGCCCACGGCATGTGGTCTTCGGGACCGGCGCCATCGGCCTGGCCACCCTGGAGGCCCTCCGCCGCCGCGGCGAGCAGGTGCGGCTGGTCAACCGCTCCGGCACCGCCCCGGTCCCCGACGACGTCGAGGTCCTCGGCGGCGACGCCAGCGACCCGGCGTTCGCCACGGCCGCCGCCCAAGGCGCCCAGGTCCTCTACCAGACCCTCAACCCGCCCTACCACCAATGGGTCGAGCTGTTCCCCGCCCTCCAGGCCGGCGTGCTTGCCGCCGCCGAAGCCACCGGGGCCCGGCTGGTCAGCATGGAGAACGTCTACATGTACGGGCGCCCCAACGGCCAGCCCCTCACCGAGACCCGCCCGCATGCGGCCCACACCAAGAAGGGGCAGCTCCGCGCCCGCATGGCCCGCGAGCTGCTGGCCGCCCACCAGGCCGGACGGGTCCAGGTCGCCACCGGCCGGGCCTCGGACTACTTCGGCCCTCGCGGCGGCGCCCAGTCCAACCTGGGCGACCGCGTCTTCCCGGCCGCGCTGGCCGGCAAGACCGCCACCGTCCTGGGCGACCCCGACCAGCCCCACACCTACACCTACATCCCCGACATCGGCGAAGGCCTGGCGGTCCTGGGCGAGCACCCCGACGCCCCGGGCGAGGTCTGGCACCTCCCCAACGACCCGGAGACCCGGACCACCCGCCAGCTGGTCGACAGCGTCTACCGGCTCGCCGGCCAGCCCCGCACCAAGCTTCGTGGCACCCCAGTGCTGCTGCTGCGAGCCCTCGGGGTCATCAACCCCACCGTGCGGGAACTGGTCGAGCTGCAGTACGAGTTCCAGGAGCCCTTCGTCGTCGACAGCAGCAAGATCACCACCAAGCTGGGTGCCCACGCCACCCCACTGGACCAGGCCCTGGCCGACACCCTGGCCACCTACCGCACCCCAGCATAGTAAGCCGCCGGGACTCCGGAGGACGCTGAGGAGATCGACCAGTCTCGTCCCTTGGGGCGGGGTCCACCTCCCGATCGAGGAGAGCAGCAACATGGATGCACCGAATGCGACGACGTCCGCCCGTGTGACCGCGGTTGCGGTCGACGACGGGCTCGAGACCGCCACGGCCCGGGAGACCACGATGAAGGCCATCGTCCAGGACGCCTACGGCTCCGCCGATGTCCTGGAACTCAGGGACATCGACCAGCCGGTGCCCAAGGCCAACGAGGTGCTGGTGCGGGTCCATGCGGCTGGCCTCCATCGGGGCGACTGGCACGTCATGACTGGCCTGCCGTACCTGATCCGCATCGTTGTCCCATCTCTCGGGCTGCGGAAACCCAAGGTCCCCGTTCGGGGCATGGATGTCGCCGGCCGCGTCGAGGCGGTCGGGGAGAACGTCACCCGGTTCCAGCCAGGCGATGCGGTGTTCGGCTGGTGCGACGGCTCCTTCGCCGAGTACGCGTGCGCTCCAGAGGACAACCTTGCCGCCAAGCCGGCAACCCTCACCTTCGAGCAGGCCGCGGCCGTCCCCATCTCCGGGTTCGCCGCCCTCCAGGGGCTGCGCGACCAAGGACAGGTCCAGCCGGGGCAGAAGGTCCTGGTCATCGGGGCGGCGGGCGGGGTGGGCTCGTTCGCGGTGCAGCTGGCCAAGGCGTTCGGCGCGGAGGTGACCGGGGTGTGCAGCACGACCCAGGTCGACCTGGTCCGATCGATCGGCGCCGAGGACGTCATCGACTACACCCGCGACGACATCACCGACGGGGCGCGCCACTGGGACCTGATCCTGGACACCGCGGGCCGCCGTACCCTGTCACAGCTGCGGCGTGCCCTCACTCCCCGGGGGACGCTGGTCATCGTTGGCGGTGAAGGGGCAGGACGGTGGCTGGGAGGCTTCGATCGCAGCCTGCGGGCGCCCGTGCTGTCACTGTTCGTGGGCCAGCGGCTGCGGATGCTGGCCTCCAAGCCGCGACAGGAAGACCTGCAAACCTTGCGGGAGCTCATCGAGGCCCACAACATCACGCCACTCATCGACCGGACCTACCCGCTGGGCGAGGTCCCCGAGGCCATCCGGCAGCTCGAAGCAGGCCACACTCGCGGAAAGCTCGTCATCACCATGTGAACGGTGATCGCCTCGATCAGGTGGTCGACGGTGCTGCGACAGCCGCTCCTGACGGCCGTCCCTACCGGATGGCGTCGACGCCGAGCTTGATCGCCAGGCCGAGACCGAGCAGGGCGATGAAGACCCGGAGTCGTTCGGCCGGCAGGCGGCGGACCAGGCTGGGGCCGGCGATGCCACCGAGGAGGAAGCCGGCGGCCAGTGGCGCCGCGGCGGCCCAGCGGACCGGGCCGAAGGCGGCGAAGCTGATCGCGGCGACGGCGTTCGCCGAGCCGAGCGCGACGTTCTTGAGGGCGTTGAGCCGCGCCAGCGGCTCGGCCACCGACACCGCGAGCAGGGCGAGCAGGAGCACGCCGGCTGCGGCGCCGAAGTAGCCGCCGTACACGCCGACCGAGAACAGCGCGACGCCGACCACCGGACCGCGTTCGTCGAGGCCGCCGCGGGTGCGCCGTACCACCCGCGGCTGGACGAGCAGGGCCAGCGATGCGCCGGCGATCAGCGGCGGAACCACCAGCTCGAAGACCTCGGGTGGCGTGGACAGCAGCAGCACCGCGCCGGCGAGGCCGCCCGCCACGGTGATCGACGCCAGCCGGCGCACGCGCGTTGCCTGGCCTCCCAGCTCCTGCTGGGAGGCGATGGAGGCGCCGACCGTCGACAGCACGAGCGCGACCGTGTTGGTGACGTTGGCCGTCAACGCCGGTAGGCCGACCGCCAGCAGGGCGGGGTAGGACACCAGGGAGGCCAGGCCGACGGTGGTGCCGGCGACGCCGGCCATGACCCCGGCGCCGACGAGCAGGGCGAGGTCGACGGCGCTCAGCGATTGCCTCCGTGGTCGACGTCGTGGCCACGGCAAGGCTAGCGGGTCGCCCGAAACGCTGGGACCCGGCTCCTACGGCTCGGCGCGGTACGCCTCCAGCCGGTCGGCCAGCTCCTTGGGGCGGCTGAGGGCGACGCAGTGGCTGCCGTCCATCTCGTCAGGGGTGATGCCCAACCGTTCCCGCACCACCCGGCGCAGGAACTCGGCAGGAAAGAAGCGGTCGTCGCGGCACAGCAGGAACCTCGTCGGGACGTTCGGCCACACCCGCAGCGGCCACGGCTCCTGCCCCGGGGTGGCGGACTGGCCCCGCTCCCGCCGCAACGCCTCGGCCGCCAGGTCGGGCGGGACGTCCTGAAGGAACAGGGCGATCATGTCGTCTGGCGCCCGGCCGTCACGCTCGTCCTGCTCTCGCCGCGCCTGCTCGCACCCGGTGTTGGCCCACCAGTCCTCCGGCGGCTCGCCCGGCAGTGGGACCATCCCCGCCAGCAGCACCAGCAGGTCCACGGGCACCCGCTCGGACACCAGCGGCGCGGTGAACCCGCCGGCCGACTGGGCCACCACGACCAGGTCGGTACGGTCGCCGATGGCATCGACCACCGTGTCGGCGTACTCCGCCAGCCCGGCCGAGTCGTCCTCGCAGGGCAGGTCTGGCGCCACGACGTCGTGCCCCCGGTCGCGCAACTCCGCCTCCAGCAGGTGCCAGTACCATCCGCTGTCTCCGGCGCCGTGGATCAATACGTACGTGGCCATGGTCAGCGTCCTCTCCGGCGTGGTCGAGGCAGAGCGGACTTCCTCCGTTCGGCGCCCAGGGTGGGCATCTCGTGAGAGACGTCGGAGCCGGCGGGCCCCCCTCGACAGCCGGCGGCGATCTCCCGCGTTCCCGCCGCTCGAACCGTCACGCCCGTAGGCGCTCGAACGTCTCGACGGTGAGATCGCGCAGGCCGTGCACCACCAGGTCGGCCGCCTCGACCGTCTCCGGGGCTGGGGGGAAGCGGCGGTTGGGGACCGCCACCACGCGCATCCGCGCGGCGATGGCAGCCCGCAGGCCGTTGCCGGAGTCCTCGACCGCCGCGCAGCGCTCCGGGGCGACGCCGAGGCGGGCGGCGGCCTCGAGGTAGACGTCGGGGGCTGGCTTGCCGCGGGCCACCTCTTCGCTCGACACGGTCGTCCGGAAGCAGCCGGCCATCCCGGAGCGGTCGAGCACGAAGTCGATCACGGGCCGGTTCGCGGAGCTGGCGAGACCGAGCGGCCAGCGCCGGGCGAGGCGCTCGACGACCTCCACCGCGCGGTCCACCAGCGGCAGCTCCCGCCCGTAGCGGGCGATGACGCGGGCGACCGTCTCCTGGCTGATGGCCGCCGGCGTCATCGGCAGGCCCAGCTCGTCGGCCATGAAGCGGGACCACTCCGGGGAGCTCATCCCCATCATCGCCGCCTGCGCGTCAGCGCTCCATCGGCCGCCACGCTCGCGGACCAGCTCCTGACGGACCAGGTCCCAAACTTCCTCGCCCTCGATCAGCACGCCGTCGAGGTCGAACACGATCGCCTCGATCGGCCCAGCGTCCGGCGAGGTCACGGCGGCGACAGCCCCACGCGCGGCCCCGCGCACACCCGGGTCCCGGTGACGTACGGCTCCCCGACCGTCATGCGCCGAGTGTGCGCCTGCGGCCGCCCGCACGCCACAAGCTCACAACGGCAGGCGGGACAGCACGCAGCCGGCCCAGCCTCGCCGGCGACCTCGATGGTCGGGATGGCTGCGCGGGTGGGATACCCGAGCCCAGCCCGGCTCCGGCATGGGCAACGGACCCATCGAGGACGCACAATCAGTCCTGTCCAACGACGCCGTCGACTGTCGCCGAGCATGGTTCAACCCGCCACTGATCAGGTACACAGCAGTACATCACCGGTAGCGGCCAAGATCGCAGGAGGTGGCCGCCGTGAGCGGGGGTGCACGGATGGTCTCTGAGCAGGAGTCCCGCAAGGTTGCCGAGGCAGCGCGAGAGCAGGACTGGCAGCAGCCGAGCTTCGGCAAGGAGCTGTTCCTCGGGCGGCTCCGCCTCGACCTGATCCACCCCTACCCGCGTCCGACCGAGGAGGACCGGCGCAAGGGCGAGGCCTTCCTGGCCCGGCTCGGGACGTATCTGCAAGAGGCGGTCGACCCGCTGCAGATCGAGCGCGACGCCAAGATCCCCGACGAGGTCGTGCGCGGCCTGGGCGAGCTGGGCGCGCTCGGCATCAAGATCGAGGAGCAGTACGGCGGCCTCGGCCTGTCCCAGGTGTACTACAACCGCGCCCTCGCGCTGGCGTCCTCGGTCCACTCCTCGATCGGGGTGCTGCTCAGCGCCCACCAGTCGATCGGCGTGCCCGAGCCCGTGCGGCTGTTCGGCACCGAGGAGCAGAAGCGGCGCATCCTGCCAGGTGTCGCCAAGGACCAGGTCAGCGCGTTCCTGCTCACCGAACCCGAGGTGGGCAGCGACCCGGCCCGCATGCGCACCACCGCCGTGCCGACCGACGACGGCAGCGCCTACGTGCTCAACGGCTCCAAGCTGTGGACCACCAACGGCGTGATCGCCGACATGCTCGTGGTGATGGCGATGGTGCCCAGGTCCGACGGTCACCGCGGCGGCATCACCGCGTTCGTGGTCGACGCCCGCACGCCAGGGATCACGGTCACCCACCGCAACCAGTTCATGGGCCTGCGCGGCATCGAGAACGGCGTCACCGTCTTCGACGACGTGCGCGTCCCCGCCGCCAACCGGCTCGGCGACGAAGGCCGCGGGCTCAAGATCGCGCTGCAGACGCTCAACACCGGGCGGCTGTCGCTGCCCGCCATCTGCTGCGCCGGGGCCAAGTGGTCGCTGAGGATCGCCCGCCAGTGGTGCAACGAGCGGGTCCAGTGGGGCAAGCCGATCGGCAAGCACGAAGCCATCGCCGGCAAGGTCGCGTTCATCGCCGGCATGGCCTACGGGATGGAGTCGATGCTGGAGCTCGCCAGCGCGCTCGCCGACGACAAGCGCAACGACATCCGCATCGAGGCGGCCCTGGCCAAGCTGTACGCATCGGAGATGGAGTGGCTGGTCGCCGACGAGCTGGTGCAGCTCCGCGGCGGGCGCGGCTACGAGACGGCGGCGTCGCTGGCCGCCAGGGGCGAGCGCCCTGTCCCGGCCGAGCAGCACCTGCGCGACGTGCGCATCAACCGCATCTTCGAGGGCTCGACCGAGATCATGCACCTGCTGATCGCCCGCGAGGCGGTGGACCAGCACCTCTCGGTCGCCGGCGGCCTGATCGACCCGGAGGTCGACCTCGCCGGCAAGGCCAAGGCGGCGGCGTCCGCTGGCCGCTTCTACGCCCGCTGGCTGCCCAAGCTCGCGGTCGGCAAGGGGCACGCCCCCACCAGCTTCGACGAGTTCGGCAGCCTCGCCACGCACGTGCGCTTCGTCGAGCGGGCCAGCCGCCGGCTCGCCCGCTCCACCTTCTACGGCATGGCGCGCTGGCAGGGCCGGCTCGAGCGCAAGCAGCTCTACCTCGGCCGCATCGTCGACATCGGCGCCGAGCTGTTCGCCATCAGCGCCACCTGTGTGCGGACGCAGATGCTGGTCGACGACCACGCGCCCGAGGCCGAGAGCGCGATCGAGCTCGCCGAGCTGTTCTGCCGGGGCGCCCGCCGCCGGGTCGACCGGCTCTTCCACGACCTGGGCTCCAACGACGACGCCAAGAACTACGCGGCCGCCCAGCGCGTCCTCCGCGGCGACTACACCTGGATGGAGGAGGGCATCCTCGACCCCTCCGGCGACGGCCCGATGATCCCGCCGCAGGTGGCGACCGGGAAGGCGGCGGCGGAGACCGCGGCCGAGGGGGTAACGGCCAGGTCGAGCTGAGTCAGGCGCGCTGGCTGGACGGCTCCATCACGGTCCGGTCCAGCTCGGGGAGGAGCCAGGACAGCAGCGCGACCCCGGCGAGGCAGGCGAGGCCGCCGGAGACGACGGCGAAGCGTGGACCGGCGAGCGCGGCGACCGCGCCGGCTTCGGCGTCGCCCAGGCGGGGGCCGCCGGTGACCACCGCGATGTGGATCGCCGAGAGACGGCCACGCAGCCCGTCGGGCGTGGCGAGCTGCAGGATCGCGTTGCGGAACACGGCGGAGACGACGTCGGCGGCACCGGCGAGAGCGAGCAGGGCCAGGGCGAGCGGCAACCAGCTCACCAGCCCGAACACGGTGATCGCCGCGCCCCACACGGTCACGGCCACGAGCACGGCACGGCCCTGCCGGCGCACGGCGCCGACCCAGCCCGCGGTGAGCGCCCCCACCAGCGCCCCCGCACCCGGCGCGGCGTACAGCAGCCCGACCGTGCCCGGCCCGCCTCCGAACAGCCCGGTGCCGAGCGCGGGGAACAGTGCCCGGGGCATGCCGAAGATCATGGCGTTCAGGTCGATGACGAACGTCCCCTGCAGGGCGCGCCGGCCGCGCAGGAAGCGGAAGCCCTCACGGACCGAGCCGACCCCGGCCCGGGTGGCGCCCTCGCCGGGCGGCAGCGGCCGCAGCACGGCGGCCAGCAGGCTCGCGAGGCAGAACGTGGTCACGTCGATGGCGTACGCGGCGGCCACGCCGGCCCTGGCGACGATCAGCCCGGCCAGCGCCGGCCCCGCCACGGTGCCGACCTGCATCACGATCTGGTGCAGCGCGGCCGCCGCCGGCAGCAGCTCGCGGCGGACCAGGGCGGGGATCGCCGCGGTCCTGGCCGGCGCGTCGATCGCCGACAGGCCGGTGGCGACGGCGGTGAGCACGTACAGCGGCCAGATCGCCGGGTGGGGCTGGAGCGCGTTGACCACCAGGCCGGCGCTGAGCGCGCCACGGGCGAGCTGGACCCACACCAGCAGCAGGCGCCGGTCGACCGCGTCGACCAGCGCGCCGCCGACCAGGGAGCAGGCCAGCAACGGCCCGAGCTGCGCCAGCCCCACCAGCCCGACGGCCAGCGACGAGTGGGTCAGCAGGTACATCTGCAGCGGCACCGCCACTACCGTGATCTGGCTTCCGAGGAAGGCGAGCAGCTCGCCGACGTAGAGCAGGCGGTACTGGCGTGACTCCCTGAGGGGGGTGATGTCGCTGAGCAGGCGGGGCATGCGGCCAAGGTAGCAAGGCGTCCGCCAGCAGCGGAAAGGCCTCCGCCGGCAGCGGAAACCGTTCAGCGACGGCCCGGTCGCGTGGCACGGTGGCCGCGGGCGTCGGGCCTCGCGCACGGCGGGGGGACGCCCCACACACGGGAGGCAAGCGTGTCCAACCTCGTGCCGATGGTCGTCGAGCAGACCAGCCGCGGCGAGCGCTCGTTCGACCTCTACTCCCGGCTGCTCGCCGGCCGGATCGTGTTCCTCTCCACCCCGGTCGACGACGCCAGCGCCAGCCTGATCATGGCCCAGCTCATCCACCTGGAGAGCGAGGACCCCGACAGGGACATCAACCTCTACGTCAACTCGCCCGGCGGCTCGGTCACGTCGCTGCTCGGCATCTACGACACCATGCAGTACATCCGCTGCGACGTCTCCACCACCTGCCTCGGCTTCGCGGCCTCGGCCGCGGCGGTCGTGCTGGCGGCCGGGGCCACCGGCAAGCGCTACGCGCTGCCCCACTCGACCGTCCTGCTGCACCAGCCGCACGGCGGCGCCCAGGGCCAGTCGGCCGACATCGAGATCCAGGCGCGCGAGATCCTGCGCCTGCGCGGCGTGGTCAACGAGATCCGGGCTGGTCGACGAGATCCTGTCCACCCGCCAGGCCGTCCCGGCGCTCCCCAGGCCCGGCGAGGAGCCGTCCAGGTCGCCGGTCGGCGCGACGCTCGGCGCCGGCCAGGGGTGAGCGGCCATGGCAGGTGACAGGCCGCGGGTGCCGGCGCTGACCGACGCGGAGTGCTCCTTCGTCGACCACTACCTCGCGATCGTCGACCTGGTGGCGCGCGTCAACCCGGCCAACAGCACCGGTCACGCCTACCCCTCCCTGCGCGCCGCGCAGACGCTGGTCGCCGAGGCCAGGGCGCTGCTCGCGGCGGTCGAGCTGATGTGGGAGCGGGGCGAGCGCGAGATCCACGTGAGCACGCTGACCCGGGCCCTGCGCGCCCTGGACGGCGAGCGCCGCGCCGCCCGGGTCGCGCTGCCTCGCTGACACGGAGCCGCGCCGGCCGCCGCGAAACCGTTGACGGCGGCGCCGGCAGGCGCCAGGGTCTTCACGACGCCGATGACGGCGAGGGGAGGTGGCATGCCGGAAACCCCGACCACGATCATCGAGGCGCTGCGGTCGGTCTACGACCCGTGCTGTCAGGAGCGGGGCATCTCCGTCGTCGACATGGGCCTGGTGCGCTCCGTCGACGTCGACGGGGAGCACGCCCGTGTCGAGCTGGTGCTCACCACCGGCTGGTGCCCGTTCACGACCCATCTGCTCACGGCGGTCCGCGAGCGCGTCGAGGCCCTCCCCGAGGTGGAGGGCGCCGCCGTGGAGGTGGTCTGGGACGAGCCCTGGACCACCGAGCGGCTCTCGGCGGACGCGCGCCGGAAGCTGCGGTTCCTGCCCGATCCGAGCGCCGTGCCCGACCGGGACGGCTACGTCGCCAGCGCGCTGCTGGGCAACCGAGCGGACCTGCCGGCCGAGGCCGGCCATGTGGTGGAGGAGGCCGGCCAGTGATCGGTGACGCCCTGGTCTTCGACGGAGTCGCCCACGTCTTCAACTTCGACAGCAAGAACCCGTTCGGATCCGCCGGCGAGATGTTCAGCAACCACCTGTACGCCTTCCACCAGGCCCTCACCCCCGCCGACAAGACCCACCTGGGACCCGACGAGTTCCTGCGCCAGTGGACCGTGTCAGAGATCGACCGGATGGTCTTCGAGGAGTCGGACACCGACCTGCTCGTGGCCATGCCGCTGCCCCTCACCGACCTGTACAGGGACGGGCTGTCGCCCTGGGAGGAGTGTGCCGAGCTGGCCGCCAGGCGGCCCGACCGGACGGTCTTCTGGGGGTCGGTGAACCCGCTGGAGGGCCGCAAGGCGCTGGACCTGATGGAGCGGCAGGTGGGCGAGTTCGACGCCAAGGCGTTCAAGTTCTACAACGTCCGCTACGACTACGGCGCGCCGTTCCCGTGGCGTATGGACGACCCCAAGGTCGCGTTCCCGGTGTTCGAGAAGGCCCAGGAGCTGGGCGTCAACCTCATCGGGGTGCACAAGGGGGTGCCGCTCGGCCCGCAGCCGATCGAGGCGACCCAGACCTGGGACATGGACGGCGCCGCCGCCAACTTCCCCGACCTCAACTTCGTCATCTTCCACGTCGGGTTGCCGTTCATCGACGAGACCTGTTGGCAGCTCATCCGCTACCCGAACCTCTACGCCTCGATCGCGGCGACCATCAACTTCTGCGTGCGGGCGCCGCGGATGTTCGCCGAGATCCTCGGCAAGCTGCTGTTCTGGTGCGGCGAGGACAAGATCGTCTACGGCAGCGAGGCGCCGATCTTCCATCCGCAGTGGGCGCTGGAGGCGTTCTGGAACTTCGAGCTGCCCCAGGACCTGGTCGACGGCTACGGCTACCCGCAGCTCACCCAGGAGGCCAAGCGCAAGATCCTGGGCGGCAACCTGCTGCGGCTGCACGGGATGGAGGAGGACCAGGTCAGAGCCGCGGTCAGCGCGGGCTGAGCGGGACCATGTGACCGTCCCGCCAGCGGACGGTCGTCACCTGGTGCCCGACCTGGCGCCAGCCGGCGTCCAGGGCGAACGCGCCGAGCAGCGTCGAGGTGGTCCACCGCCGCACCTCCTCGGCCTGAAGGCCGAGGAGGTGGGCGGCGTGCGCGAGGTGGCCGGCGGCCGCCGCCTGGGCGGTTACGTACGAGGGCTCGCCGCCGCCGCGGCGCCGGTGGCCGGCGGCGAAGTCCGCCCCTGACGGCCCGACCTGCGGCCGCCGCGGGCTGGGCCACCACTGCGCCGGGCCGAGCACGCCCTCCGCCGCGTCACCGAGCTGCTCGCCGAAGGCGGGCAGCCCCGCCGCCACGGCGGCGAGCAGCGCCGGCGCCCGCGGCCAGGAGCGCACGCGGCGGACCAGCGCCACGTCCTCCTCGAAGCGGCCGGCGGCGAGCACGGCGGCGCCGGCCACGTCCGCGGCGCTCAGCGTCCCGGCCGGGACCTCGAGGGCCCGGAGACCGGCCGCTGACGCCCGCGCCACGGCCCCGTCGGCGACGGCCCGGGCGAACGGGCCGCGGCCCTGGACGACCAGCAGCCGGTCGACCCGGCGGGCCGCGGCCTCCTCGACGGCGTCGACGAAGTACGTCGAGGCGGGCGCCGGCAGCGACACCAGGCCGGGCCGCGCGAGGTCGTCGGCCGAGCCGCCGTGGTTCCAGAGCAGCCTCCCCGCGCCGCACACCGCCGGCGCGACCGCCCGGACCAGCCCGCTGGAGTAGGGCCCGAGCAGCAGCTCGACGCCCTGCTGGACCCAGGTGGCATAGGCCTCGACCGCAGCCGCCCGCGAGCCGCGGTCGTCCGCGGCGACCAGGCGGACGCCGGCTTCGTCCGCCCACTGCTCGAGGCCGGCGGCCGCCTGCGCTCCCTGGAGCGCGAACGGCCCGCTGCGGTCGAGCGTCACGGCCGCGGTGATCCCAGCCAGGCTCAAGTGGCACCTCCGCGCGGGCGCGCCGGCCTCGAGCACTCTACGAAACTCGCTTTCTCGACGCCGTCGCACGCCGTACGGTCGAGGCATGCGTGAGCTTCCTCTGATCGATCCTGGCGTGCCCAACCTGCGGTCGCCGACCCGCTTCCTGCTCTGGGTGGCGAGCGGGCAGCTCGGCACGATCGCGCTCGGCGCGACCTTCGGCGTGCTCTGGATGGGGTCGCTGGCGATCACGCCGGCCCTGGTCGGCCGCGCGATCGACCAGGGCGTCGCCGGGCGCGACACCGGGGCGCTGCTGCGCTGGTCCGGCCTGGTCCTCGCCGCCGGGCTCGTCGGCGCCGGCGCCGGCATCATGCGGCACCGGACGGTGGTGGCGAACTGGCTCGCCGCGGTCTACCGGGTGCAGCAGTTGCTGGTGCGCCATGCCGTCCGCCTCGGCGGCTCGCTGCCGCGCCGGATCGCCGCCGGCGAGGTCGTCAGCGTCGGCTCGCACGACGTCGAGCGCATCGGCGGCGCGATCGACGTCAGCGCGAGGCTGGCGGGCGCGATCGCCTCGTTCTTCGTGGTCGCGGTGCTGATGCTGCGCGCCTCCACCATCCTCGGGCTGGTCGTGATCGTCGGCGTGCCGCTGGTGTCGGTGGCGATCGCCCCGCTGCTGCGCCCGCTCCACCAGCGGCAGACGCGCCGTCGCGAGCTGGTCGGCGAGCTGACCACGCTCGGGGCCGACACGGTGAGCGGCCTGCGGGTGCTGCGCGGCATCGGCGGCGAGGAGGCCTTCTCGCGCCGCTACCGGGCCGCCTCGCAGGAGGTCCGCGCGGCCGGCGTCGCCGCCGGCCGGGTGCAGTCGCTGCTCGACGCGGCGCAGGTCGCGCTGCCGGGCATCTTCGTCGTCGTGGTCACCTGGCTCGGCGCGCGCCTCGCGGTGTCCGGCAGGATCAGCGTCGGGGAGCTGGTCGCCTTCTACGGTTACGCCGCCTTCCTGCTCATCCCCGTCCGCACCGTCACCGAGGCCGCCGACAAGATCACCCGCGCGCTGGTCGCGGCCGGCCGGGCCATCCGCGTGCTGGCGCTCGAACCCGAGCTCGGCTCCGGGTCGGCGCCGGAGCCGCCGCCAGGGGCGACGCTGGCCGACGGCGCCAGCGGGCTGATCGTGTTCCCCGGCGAGCTCACCGCGATCGTCGCCGGCGTCCCCGAGGAGGCCGCGGCGATCGCGGACCGGCTCGGCAGGTTCGCCGACGGCGACGGCGTGACGCTCGGCGGCGTCCCGCTGCGCGACCTGCCGCTCGAGGTGGTGCGCCGGCGCGTGCTGGTCAGCGAGCGCGACCCGCGGCTGTTCACCGGGCGGCTCGCCGACGAGCTCGACCCGACCGGCGCGGCCGGCGCCCAGCGGGTGCGCGCCGCGCTGCACGCGGCCTCGGCCAAGGACGTGCTCGAAGCGTTGCCCGACGGCCTCGCCACCGAGGTCGAGGAGCGCGGCCGCTCCTTCTCCGGCGGGCAGCGCCAGCGGCTGGTGCTGGCCCGCGCGCTGCTCGCCGACGCGGAGATCCTGGTGCTCGACGAGCCGACCGGCGCGGTCGACGCCCACACCGAGGCGCGCATCGCCGACCGCCTCAGGGCGTACCGCGAGGGCCGCACCACCGTCGTCTGCACCACCAGCCCGCTGCTGCTGGACCGCGCCGACCGGGTCGCGCTGGTGGTCGACGGCCGCGTCGTCGCCGAGGGCAGGCACCGCGACCTGATCCACACCGAACCGCGCTACCGCGCGGTCGTCACCAGAGAGGAGGACGCATGAGCGCGCTGCCGGTCGCGGGCACCGCGCAGGTGCGCACGCACGCCAGGGCGATCGCACGGCGCCACCGGCGCGGGCTGGCCGGCACGGTCGGCCTGCACGCCGCATCGGCGCTGGCCGCGCTGGCCGCGCCGGCGCTGCTCGGCGAGATCGTCGACTCGGTCCGCCACGGCACCACCCCCGGGCACGTCGACCGGGTGGCGCTCGCGTTGCTGGCGGCCCTGGTCGCGCACGTGGTGCTGGAGCGCAGCGCCCGGATGGCCTCGTACGCCCTCGGCGAGCGGGTCCTCGCCGAGCTGCGCGAGGAGTTCCTCGACCGGGTGCTCGCGCTGCCGCTCGGCACGGTCGAGCGGGCCGGCACCGGCGACCTGCTCACCCGCTCGACGCGCGACGTCGACGAGGTCGCCGAGACGGTGCGGTTCGCCGTGCCGGAGGTGCTGATCGCCGCCGTGACCGCGACGCTGACGCTGGCGGCGGCGCTGGTGGTCGCGCCGCGGGTGGCGCTGCCGTGCTTCGTGGTGGCGCCGCTGCTGCTGCTCTCGACGCGCTGGTACCTCAACCGCGCCAGACCCGGCTACCTGCGGGAGATGGCGGCGTGGTCGCGGCTGACCGGCGGCATCACCGAGACGGTCGAGGGCGGCCGCACCGTCGACGCCCTGCGCCTGCAGCAGCGGCGCATCCGCCGTACCGACGACGACATCCGCGAGCAGTACGCGGCCGAGCGCTACACGCTGTTCCTGCGCACGGTGTGGTTCCCGGTGGTGGAGGGCGCCTACGTGGTGCCGGTGACCACGGCGATCCTCGCCGGCGGGCTGCTGTACGCGCGCGGGCTGGCGACGCTCGGCGAGGTCACCGCGGTGGTGCTCTACATGCGGCAGCTGGTCGACCCGCTCGACCGGGTGCTGTCCTGGCTCGACCACCTGCAGGTCGGCGCCACCTCGCTCGCGCGGCTGCTCGGCGTCGCCCAGGTGCCGGCCGACCGTGAGGAGAGCGGGCGGCGCCCGGCCGACGAGCGGCTGGTCGCCGACGACGTGCGCTTCGCCTACACCGCCGGGCGCGACGTGCTGCACGGGGTCGACCTGCGCGTGCGCAAGGGGGAGCGGCTGGCGATGGTGGGGCCGAGCGGCGCCGGCAAGTCGACGCTCGGCCGCCTGCTCGCGGGCGTCAACGGGCCGCGCGCCGGCTCGGTCACCGTCGGCGGCGTCAGGCTGGTCGAGCTGCCGCTCGACGAGCTGCGCGGGCACGTCGCGCTGGTGACCCAGGAGCACCACGTGTTCGCCGGCAGCCTGCGCGACAACCTGGTGCTCGCCAGGCCAGACGCCGACGACGCCACGGTGCTCGACGCCCTCGACGCCGTCGACGCGCTCGCCTGGGTGGACGCCCTGCCGGACGGCCTGGCGACCAGGGTCGGCGCCAACGGCCACGCGCTCTCGCCGGGACAGGCGCAGCAGGTCGCGCTCGCGCGGCTGGTGCTCGCCGACCCGCACACGCTGGTGCTCGACGAGGCGACCGCGCTGCTCGACCCGCGCGCCGCCAGGCACCTGGAGCGCTCGCTCTCGGCGGTCCTCGCCGACCGCACCGTGGTCGCGATCGCGCACCGGCTGCACGCCGCCCACGACGCCGACCGGGTCGCCGTGGTCGAGGACGGGCGCATCACCGAGCTGGGCACCCACGACGAGCTGGTGGCGGCCGGCGGCGCCTACGCCGCGCTGTGGCGTTCCTGGCGCGACGGACCGGCGGCGGCGCGGCCACGCTGACGCCCGGCGCCACCGGTACCAGGTCAGCGACCGGAGCGGCGCCGGGCGAGGGGGAGGGCGGCGGCGGTGGCCGCGAGCGCGGCGGCGGCGCTGGTGGCCAGGCCGGCCTCGAGCCCGCGCGCGCTGATCAGCGCGCCGGCGATCCCCGACCCGGCCGAGGTGCCCAGCAGGATCGCCGTGACCAGCCAGGCGAACGCCTCGGTGACGGTCCCGCTCGGCGCCTCGGCGTCGAGCACCACGAACGCGCAGGCGAGCGACGGGGCGAGCATGACGCCCGCCAGGAAGGCCAACGCCAGCATCCCGGCCGCAGCGGGGTGAGCAGCAGCGGCAGGTAGCCGGCGCACAGCAGGGCCAGCAGCGGTGGCAGGCGCCGGTGGGCTGTGCCGCGCCAGGGGACCGCGCCGTAGGCCAGGCCGCCGGCCATCGAGCCGGCGGCCTCGGCGGCCAGCAGCCAGCCGGCCAGGGAGCGCTGCCCCGCCGCCTCGGCGAAGGCGGGGAAGGCGACCGCGGTCGCCCCGAGGGCGATGCCCACCATGACCATCGCCAGCAGCACGACGCGGACGCCGCCGCCGCGCAGCGGCCCGGCCCAGTCGGGCGTCCGTGGCTGGCCTCTCCAGCTTCGGGAATGCCGGCTGGTGGCGAACGCGGCCGTCCCGGCGAGGCCGAGCAGCCCGGCGCTCACCGGTCCGGCCGGCGCACCGGCCAGCGCGACCACCAGTACCACGATCAGCGGGCCGGTGACGAACACCAGCTCCTGCACGGCGGCGTCGAGCGCGTAGGCGGTCGGGGTGAGGCCGTCGTCGGGCAGCACCCTCGGCCACAGCGCTCGCAGGCACGGCTCCAGCGGCGGCGTGGCCGCGCCGGCCAGGACCGCCAGCGCGCCGGCGGCCAGCGGGTCGCCGGCTCCCACCACGCCGAGGCCGGCGGCGGCCGCGACCGACACCCAGGCCGTCGCCCACAGCACCGCCGACTGGCCGAGCCGGTCGACCGCCCGCCCGACCGGCGGGCCGGCGACCGCCGCGCCCAGCGAGTACGCCAGCGCAAGCAGGCCGGCCCGCGCGTAGCTGCCCCCGTCCGCCCGGGTCAGCAGCACGATCGCGATCGGGAACATGCCGGTCGGCAGGCGGCCGACCAGCGAGGCCCCGAGCACCCGAGGCACCTCCGGGGACCGCATGACCGAGGCGAGGGGCGGCAGGGCTGACCTCCGTTGGCGTGGCGTTCGGGCAGCGCTGAGCTACCCTAGCGGTCACCGCGGCGACCGTGCGCCTGGCGCCCGGTGGCGCAGGTCGACGGCGCGGGGACCCAATCCCGGGATGGGCGGTGATCCTGGGCGTGTTCGAGCATCGCGGCAACGGTGAGCACCCGCAGAGCCTGGAGCGCCGGCGGCAGGTGCTGGTGTGGCGGTCGCTCGCCGCCCTGATCGCGTTCGGCGAGGCGATCGGGCTGGTCAGGCTGGTCCGCGACCTGCGCGCTGGCGAGCCGTTCCGGGTGGTCGCCTACCAGGTGGTCGTGCTCGTCATCAACGGACTGCTCGGGCTGCTCGCGCTCGCGCGGGTCCGCTACCTGCGGCGAAGAGGTTGACCCGGGCCGGCGCGGCGCCGGGCGGGAGCGCTCAGAAGCGGCGGCCGCTGACCCGGGAGACGTCGAACGAGGCGGTGCTGGCCACCGCCATGACCGTCATCACGCCGGCCTGCACCGGGTCGGTGACCACCAGGTCGGCGTGCTCCGGGACCGAGCCTGCCATGTTCAGCGAGACCACCAGGATGCCGCGCTCCCGCAGCTCGTCGACGGCGGCGGTCACCTCCCCGCCCATCAGCGACCCGGCCAGCACCAGCGCCACCGCCCGGGGGAGCCTGCCCACCGCCCGCACCGCGTTGGCCAGCTCCTCCTCGCCGACGATCGGGATCGTGTCGACGCTGATCTTCTCGCCACGGATGTTGTGCCGGTCGGCCTCGCCGATGGCGCCGAGCGCGACCTGGCCGACCTGCGCCCCCGCGCCGACCACGATGATCCGCTTGCCGTAGACCTGGAACATGCTCGGCAGCCGGCGCAGCCTGGTGACGACGTCGATGGCGAGGAACGCGCGCTCCAGGCTCTCGGGCTCCTCGACGCCGTCCAGCTCCCAGTACACCGCGCTGCGGGCGCCGCGCTCGACGATCTCGACCGAGAGGATGTCGCCGCCGTGCTGCAGGATCGCCGCGGTCATTTCGTGCAGCAGCCCCTTGCGGTCGCCGCCCTCGAGCAGCAAGGCCAACTGGGGCGCGCGCCGCAGCGGCGCCTCCTCCCGCGAGCCTTCTCCCCCCTGGGTCGTCACGGGCCAGAGGCTAGCAGGTCCACCACGACCGGGGCGCCCCAATTGCCCGCCAGCAACCGGCTGGATCCGCCGGCGTCGGGGCCATAGCCTGGTCGGGCGAGGAGAGGGGGTGGCGGTGGCGTGAAGGCGGTGCGGTGGCACGGCCGCCGCGACGTCCGCTACGGCGAGGTACCGGACGCGCCCGAGCCCGGCCCGGACGAGGTCCGCGTCCGCGTCGCCTGGTGCGGCCTGTGCGGCACGGACGTGCACGAGTACCTGCACGGCCCGTTCGTCATCCCGACGCGGCCGCACCCGATCACCGGGGTGTCGGCGCCGGTGATCATCGGCCACGAGGTCGCCGGCGTCGTGGACGAGGTCGGCGGCGGCGTGCGCGGCCTGGAGCCCGGTCAGCCGGTGGCGCTGGACGGGCTGATCCCCTGCCGGTCGTGCGACGCCTGCCTGGCGGGGCTTCCCAACCTCTGCCGCACCTTCGCCCACATCGGCTTCTCCGCCTCCGGCGGAGGGCTGGCCGAGGCGCTGACCGTGCCCGCCTCGATGGCGGTGGCCCCCGACGCCGAGGTGCCGCTCGACGTGCTGGCGCTCGCCGAGCCCGTGTCGGTCGCGGTGCGTTCCGTGGGCCGGGCCGCGCTCCGGTCGGGCCGGGAGCTGCTGGTCCTCGGCGCCGGGACGATCGGGCTCGCGGTGGCGGAGGTCTGCCGCATCGAGCACGACGCCGAGGTGGTGCTCGCCGACCGTTCGGCCTGGCGTCTCGACATGGCCGCCCGGCTCGGGTTCCGCACGTTGCACGTCGAGGAGCTGCCCGGCCTCGCGGGGAGCTGGGACGTGCCGGCGGTGTTCGACTGCACCGGCGCGCCCGAGGCCGTCGGCCTGGCGATGCCGTTGGTCTCGCCGGGCGGCCGCATCGTCGTCGTCGGCTTCCCGGCCACGCCTGGCAGCATCGACCTGGCTCAGCTCGCCCTGCGGGAGATCTCCCTGGTCGGCACGATGAGCCACCTGGTCGCGTCCGACTTCCCCCGCGCGGTCCGGCTGCTCGTCTCCGGGGACCTGCGCGCCGGCGACCTGATCACCGGGCGAATCCCGCTCGCGGACACCGTGCCGCGGGGCCTCGACCGCCTCGCCGGACCCGACCGCCAGGAGCAGATCAAGATCCTCGTCTCGCCGGACCTGTAGGGGTCAGCCGGCCGCGGGGAGGGCGTTGCGGCTGGTGACCCCGGCGAACCAGCGCGCGCTGTCCTTGGGGATGCGCCGCTGCGTCGGGTAGTCGACGTAGTACAGGCCGAACCGCTTGGTGTACCCCTGCGCCCACTCGAAGTTGTCCAGCAGCGACCAGACGAAGTAGCCGCGCAGGTCGACCCCGTCGGCGATGGCCCGGTGGGCCGCGCGGAAGTGGCCGTCGAGGTAGCGGACGCGGGCGGGATCGGACACGGCGCCGTCGGGGCCGGGCTCGTCGGCGAACGCCGCGCCGTTCTCGGTGATGTACAGCGGCAGAGGGCCGTAGTCGCGGTGGACGCGGACCAGCACGTCGTAGAGGCCCTGCGGGTCCACCTCCCAGCCCATCGCGGTCCGCTCCAGGCCGCGGGAGACGAACTCCACGTCGCCGCTCCCCACCCACGGCGACGGCCCGCCGGGCCGGCCCGCCCCGCCGGCCCGGACCACGTGGCGGAAGTAGTAGTTCACCCCGAGGACGTCGAACGGGGTGGCGATGGTCGCCTCGTCCCCGTCGCGCAGGTGCGCCCGGTCGCCCACGCCGCCGACGTCCTCCAGCACGTCGGCCGGGTAGCGGCCGCGCAGCAGGGGGTCGAGGAACAGCCGGTTGGCGAGCCCGTCGACGCGGCGGGCGGCGTCCACGTCGGCCGCGGCGTCGCTGGCCGCGTCGACGGGGAACAGGTTGAGGGTGATGCCGAGGGTGCTGCGGGCGTCCTGGGCGCGCAGCGCCTGCAGCGCGAGCCCGTGGCCGAGCAGCAGGTGGTGGACGGCGCGCAGCGCGGCCGCCGGCTCGGTGCGGCCGGGCGCGTGCACGCCCGCCGCGTAGCCGAGCATCGCCGAGCACCACGGCTCGTTGAGCGTGGTCCAGTGGCGCACCCGGTCCGAGAGCCGCTCGTGGATGGCGGCGGCGTAGTCGGCGAAGCGTGACGCGGTGTCGCGGTGGGGCCAGCCGCCGGCGTCCTCGAGCGCCTGCGGCAGGTCCCAGTGGTACAGCGTCACCCACGGCTCGATCCCCGCCCCGAGCAGCGCTTCGACGAGCCGGCTGTAGAAGTCCACGCCGGCCGGGTTGAGCTTGCCGCGGCCCTCCGGCTGCAGCCGCGGCCACGCGATCGAGAAGCGGTAGTGGCTGGCGCCCAGCTCCGCCAGCAGGGCGACGTCCTGCTGGTAGCGGTGGTAGTGGTCGTCGGCGACGTTGCCGGTGTGGCCGCCTGTGACCGCCCCGGGGGTGTGCGAGAACGTGTCCCAGATCGACGGCCCGCGGCCGCCCTCGGCCACCGCGCCCTCGATCTGGTAGCTCGCCGTGGCGGC
>WNFV01001669.1_pt1 | contig 63797 bp, 66 predicted proteins | sample 5400101 | NCBI WGS metagenome assembly WNFV01 (sample SAMN13153361, study PRJNA577476) | soil metagenome | isolation source: 115 cm soil or saprolite under grassland replicate 1 | place: USA:California | collected 2016-06-15
GAGATAGCGGAGCATCAACGCCATCGCGCCCGCGAAGTGCTGGCAATAGCCCGCGCGCGTCCTGGTCACGAAGCTGACGAGAGGCGGGAGCTCGTCGCTGACGGGACGATTCGTGTACGTGAAGCCGCCGTTGTCGCGGAACCACGTCTCGAGGGCGGCGGCAGCCGCGTACGGCGTGCGGGCGCCGCCGGCGACCGCCAGAGCAGCGCGCTCGAGCGGCGCGTAGCGCCTCGACTCGATCCGACGCGGACGCCCGAACGACGGCATCGTCCCGCCCGGCACGTCCAGGAACGTGCCGGGCTCCGTCAGCTCAACGGGGTACACGGGCCTCGAGCGCGCGAGCGCCGCCGCCGTGGGCTCCGGCGCCTCGCTCCACACCGTGTACCGGAACCCGCGGGTCAGGCCGGACTCCAGCTGTGCGATGCCCGGTACGCGGGAGACGACCGGCGCCTCGCCGGTGTCGAAGCGCAGCGGGATGCTCGCCCCGACGAGTCGCGTGTCCGACAGCGCGAGGACGTGCACCTCCTGTCGCAGCAGCTTCGTCGTCAGCGGAACGAGCGCATCGGCGCGAAGCGGTTCCGACTCGAGCCAGCCGTCCCGCTCGAACGAGTCGAGCACGGCGGCGCGCCAGTAGAGCGAGCGCTTCGGCGCCTTGATCTCCAGCACTGTCGTGCGCTTGCGCGGAAAGCGGATGCCGTCGTACCGCGCATTCCAGACGAAGGAGACACTGACCGGCTGCTGCGGCGCGTTGTACGGGTCCCACCGCTGCCAGGACAGCAGGCCGCCCTTCGCCACCGCGGAGGAGCTCGTGGCGACGATCGCCGCGAGTGCGAGTCCTAACGTCGCCGGCAGGGCTCCCCGCGGAACGCGACGCGACGTCAGTCCTGCGAGCAGGGCGAGTGCGCCGAGCAGGATGAGCACGCCGAACGCGACCGCTCCCGCGTTCCCGTGGAGGGTCGCGGGCCAGCCCGCGCCTGCAAGCAGCACGAGCGCCGCGGCAACCGGACGGCGCGCCGCCACGGCGACTCCGAGCGCGAAGACGAACGCGAACAGAGCCGAGAGCAAGACGCCGCGCATGTCAGCATGCACGCGCGGGTCGAACGGGGTACGGACGTCGTAGAAGTCGAGGAAGCCGTCCGCGAAGTGCGGGCCGATCGCTCCGGGAAGCCCACGCGGGTGCAGCGGCGACGCGTCGAACGCGATCCAAGCGGCGAGGGCAAGCGACACGACGAGCAGGCACATCCGAGCGGCGAGCGGACGCACGAGCGCCGGCAGCAGCGCGAGACCCGCGACCGCCGCCGAGCGAAGCGGCTCGTTGACCGGATCCTCGAGCCGCAACCAGGCGGCCGCAATCACCGCCGCGGGGACGAGCGAGACGAGGATCGTCCTACGCAACGATCCGCTCCGCCCGCGTCCCGAGTGCAGCCGCGAGATCGTCGCCCGTGCGTACGATCGCGATCGGGATGCCCACGGCCTGGAGCCGCAGGAGCTGCGGCTCCGGCTCCGGCGTCGTCTGGACGTAGACGAGCGAGGCGCCGCGCCGCGAGAGCGCCCGCTGCACGAGCCGGTCGGCGAGGGGCACGTCGACGCGCGAGGTCACGACGACGAGCTCGAGGGATCGTGCCGCGGCGCCCCCTTCCGCCTGCAGGAGCGCGAAGGCAGGTGTGCGTGCATCCGCATGCGCGCCGGCGAGCGTCTCGAGCGCGCGGCGCCAGTCGGCCTCCGAGGTCACGGGCTGCGTCTCGCGCGCGGCTGAGTTGACGACGAGCGCACAGCGCCGGCCGCGCCGCAGATGCGCTTGCAGGATCGAGCCTGCAGCTCGGACGGCGATCTCGAAGCCTTCGCCGGCGACAACTCGCTCGTCCCCGTCGAGCAGCACGGCCACCTCGTCGCGCGGCGCGTCCTCGAGCTCCCTCACCATCAAGTGGCCGCGTCGCGCTGTCGAGCGCCAGTGCACCATGCGCAAGGACTCGCCCTCGACGTAGTCGCGCACGCTGTGCAGCTCGTACCCGGTCGGCCGGCGGAGTAGCAGGCGCCGCCCGTCTTGCGCGTTCGCGCCACCCTCGGAGAAGAGCCGGTCGAGTGCCACGAGCCGCGGGTAGACGACGAGCGCTTGTCGCTCACCTTGCAGGACGACCGCGCGCGCGAGACCGAATGGATCATCGATCGTCAGGCGCACCGCCTCGAATGCGTACCGGCCGCGCGGAACGGCGCGCAGCACGTAACCGCCCGCAAACCGCTTCGAACCGGCTCGGTAGAGCTCGACGCGCCTCTCGCCGAGCCGACCGGGGTGCTCATGGGCAACCAGCGTCGGCGGCGTCACGGCCCCGGTCGCCTTCACCTCGAGGTTGATCCGCACGTCGTCGCCTTCGACGAGATCGCGCGTGGCGCCGTGCCGCCGCACGTACAGCGGCCGCAGCGAGAGACGCACCCACACGAGCGCGAGCGCAACCGCGAACAGGAGCCCCGTTGCGACCGGGTAGAGCGCGCGCGATCCGAAGATCCACGCGGCGACGTAGACGCCGAGCCCGAGCGCGAGAACGGCGCGCCCGCGGTTGGTCAGTGGAGTCTCCTGTGGGATGGCCGAGTCTCTGGCGCGCGAAAACCAAGCGAGACAAGGACGCAGGGAGCGCTCGTACCTAGAAGGTACGGGCGCGACTGAGGACGCCGGATCGAGCCGGTTTGCAGCCGCCAGAGGCCGGCCGATCCCGCAGGAGCCTCCACTACACGGGGACGGGGGTTCTCTCGAGCGCCTCCGCGACGATCGCCGAGCCGCCGAGGCCGGCCGAGCGGGCTTCCGGGCCGAGAATCAGCCGGTGTGAGAGCACCGAGGTCGCGACCGCTTTCACGTCGTCGGGAACGAGGTAGTCGCGGCCGTCCGCGAGCGCGCGCGCCTTTGCGACGCGGAGCAGTGCGATCCCGGCGCGCGGGCTCGCCCCGAGGTAGAGCCGTGTGTCGGAGCGCGTCTGTCGGAGCAACGCGACGACGTAACGCGACAGGCTCTCCTCGACGTAGACATCCCGCGCCTGCGCAACGAGCCGGTTCACATCGTGCGCACCGGCCACCGGCTCGAGAGAATCCAGCGGAGGAACGTGCGTCTGCTCGTCGAGCATCTTCGCCTCGTCGGCGAGCGGCGGATAACCGAGCTCCAGGCGCATTGCGAAGCGGTCGAGCTGCGCCTCGGGCAGCGGATACGTCCCTTCGTACTCGATCGGGTTCTGCGTCGCGATCACCATGAACGGGCGGTCTAGCGGGTAGGTGACGCCGTCGACCGTCACCTGACTCTCCTGCATGCACTCGAGCAGCGCCGCCTGTGTCTTCGGCGACGCGCGATTGACCTCGTCGACGAGCAGCAGGTTCGCGAAGACGGGCCCTGGCTTGAACTCGAATGCGTTCGTGCGCTGGTCGAAGACATTCACGCCCGTGACATCTGACGGCAGCAGGTCGGGCGTGAACTGCAGTCGCGTGAACGAGCAGTCGAGCGAACGTGCCAACGCCTTCGCGAGCATCGTCTTGCCGACGCCGGGGAAGTCCTCGATGATCAGGTGGCCCTCCGCAACGAGGCAGAGGACTGCGCGCCGCAGCGTCTCCTCCGGCGCGTGAACGACCCGGCCGAGATTCGCCACGATCGCGCCGACCAGGTCGGCAGGTACCGGAGCAGCCGCCGGCTCAGCCAAGCAGGCGCTCCACCTCGTCGAGCACGGCGGCGGCGATCTCGTCCTTCGAAGCCTTCGCGACCAGGCGCTCCCCCGGCGCGCCGAGCAGCGTCACTTCGTTGTCGGCGGACTCGAAGCCGATGTCGCTTCGTCCCACATCGTTGAAGACGAACAGATCGGCGTTCTTGTTCGTGAGCTTCTCCCGCGCGCGCTCCAGCCCGTGCTCGCCCTGGTCGGCCGCGAAGCCCACGAGCACCTGACCCGGGACGCGCCGCTCGCCGAGCGCAGCGAGCACGTCGGTCGTCGGCTCGAACTCGACCGACCAGCTGTCGCGGTCCTTGGGCCGCTTCGTCACGAGCGCTTCGGCGGGCCGGTAGTCGGCGACGGCGGCGGCCATGATCACGACGTCGGCCTCGGCGCCGCGCGCGAGCGCCTCTCGCTCGAGCTCTGTCGCGGTCGGCGTCTCGACGAGATCGACGCCTGGAGGCGCGGGCACGGCGAGGTTCGAGCCGAGCAGCGTCACGCGCGCGCCGCGCCGCCGCGCTTCGGCGGCGAGCGCGACTCCCATCCGGCCGGACGAGCGGTTGCCGACGAAGCGCACCGCGTCGATCGGCTCGCGCGTCCCGCCCGCAGAGATGAGCACGCGCTTGCCCCGGAGCGGCCCGGTTCCTGCCAGCAGCTCCTCCGCCGCGCGGACGATGTCCTCAGGCTCCGACATCCGTCCGACGCCGAGCTCTCCCTCCGCCGTCTCCCCTTCGTCGGGCCCGACGAGCACGACGCCGCGGGCGCGGAGCGTCTCGGCGTTCGCTCGAGTCGCGGCGTGCGACCACATGCGTGGATTCATCGCCGGCGCGACGAGGGTCGGCCCGCGGTGTGCGAGCGCAGCCTGGGTGAGCAGGTTGTCGGCGAGCCCGTGGGCGAGCTTCGCGAGCGTGTTCGCCGTGCAGGGAGCCACGAGCAGCAGATCGGCACGCGTCAAGTGGAGATACAGATCCTCGGCCGGCGGCCGCCGGGCAAGCGCGCGAAACGTCTCGGCGGCGACGAATCGCTCGGCGCCCTGCGTGACGAGCGGCACGACGTCGTGGCCGGCCTTCACGAGCAGTCGGCAGACCTCGCACGCCTTGTAGGCGGCGATCCCCCCGGATACACCCAGCAGAATTCGAGCCACGGCCCGAATTGTGCCTCAGCTCCTGGCTAGGAGCCGGTTTTCGAGTAGTCGTACGTCAAGAGCCCCTCCGAGATTTCCTCCATCGCCATCGTGAGGTAGTTCTTGGAGCGGGACTCCACGAGCGGCGGCGGATTGTCGTCGAAGGTGCCCTCGCCGAGCTGGTGGTGGTAATTGTTGATCTGCCGGGCGCGCTTCGCCGAGATGATGACCAGGGCATAGCGCGAATCCACGTGTTGGAGCAGATCGTCGACGCGGGGTTGAATCATGGCCGGGACATGGTACCGGCAGGAGCGATCAGACCGCGGACCAGCTCCGTGAGCTCTGCTACAGCCCGGTCGAGCTCGTCGTTTTCGATCACGTGATCGAAGTCGCCCGCCTGCTCGAGCTGCTCGCGGGCGAGGGCGATTCGCTCGCCGATCTCGCCGCTCGATTCCGTTGCACGCTCCCTGAGACGGCGCTCGAGCTCGTCGACCGGAGCCGAGATGAAGACCGTCACGGCGCCCTCGACGTCGTGCTTGACCCGGAGCGCGCCCTCGGTCTCCAGCTCGAGAAGCGGCACCTCGCCCTTGGCCTGAATCCGCTCGAGCTCGGAACGAAGCGTCCCGTACCGGTGCCCCGAGATGTAGACGACCTGCTCGAGGAAGTCGCCGGCCTCGATCCGGGCGAGGAACTCCTCGGGCGTGAGGAACCAGTACTCGCGCCCATCCACCTCTCCGGGCCGCCGGTCGCGCGTCGTCGCCGACACCGTCACCTCGAGCTCCGGCACCCGGTTCAGAAGCTCCCGGATCAGCGTTCCCTTCCCTGCTCCGGAGGGCCCGGTCACGACGATGGCTGAGGGCCGGTTGCTACCGGTTGAAAAGGTCAATCAACTCCGTGCGCTGCCGGTCGGAGAGACCGCCGACGGTCTTCGACTGGCTGATGCGGCACGTGTTCAGGAACCGCGCGGCCTTGACGCGTCCGAACTTCGGCACCGCCATCAGGATGTCGATGACCTTCGCCGTCTCGACGTACTCCGGCGGGCTGCCGAGGATCGTCTCGATCCGCACCCGGCCGTCCTTCAGGTCCTTCTTCAACTTCGCCCGCCTGACCCGAACGTCGTTCGCCCGCTTGAGCGCATCCATGCGTTGGTCGAGCGAACGGACTGGTGCGTGGGTGGCGGTCTTGGAGGCCTGCATGGGCGAGCGCCCGATACTACCGAACTGTCCGCGCCGATCAAGCTACGGCTTTTGCGCTCAACTCCAGCATTTTTTCGGACGTGTGGGCTGCGGCATGCTTGTCGCCCGTCTGGACAACAGCCAGCTCCTCCCTGACCCGCAGTGCTGCATTCGGATCACTGAACAGCACCGTGCCGAGCGCGACATGGAGCGCACCGCACGCGACGAACTCGAGCGCGTCCTGTCCGGTGGCAACTCCACCCATTCCGACGATCGGAAGCTGTGTTGCTGCATAGCACGCGTGCACTGCCGCGAGTGCGACCGGTTTCAGCGACGGACCCGAAAGGCCGCCCGTTCCGCGCGCGAGTACGGGCTGGAGCGTCGTCGGGTCCAGTGCGAGGCCGCGGAGCGTGTTGACGAGCGAGAGGCCGTCGGCTCCGGCGTCGGCGACCGCGCGGGCCACCGAGGCGACGTCAGGATGCGCAGCGGACAGCTTCGCGTACAGCGGAAGCGTTGTCGCGGCTCGGCAGGCGGACACGATCGCGGCCGCCGAGTCGGCCGCCTCGTCGACGTTCGGGCACGAGAGATTGAGCTCGATCGCCTCGACGTCCTCCAGGACGCCGCATGTGTCGGCGTAGTCCTGCGCACAGAACCCGCCAACCGAGATCCAGAGCGGGATGCCGAGCTCGCGGAGGCGCGGCAAGTGGTCGTCGAGGAAGCCCTCGCGGCCGGGATTGGCGAGGCCGATCGCGTTCAGCATCCCGTAGCCCGTCTCGGCGATCCGCGGAGGAGCATTCCCGTCGCGCGGCAGCGGCGTGATCGTCTTGGTCACGAAGCCGTCGAACTGACGCGCCACCTCGGGGGCGACGAGCGCGTCGAGGCAGCCGGAGGCGTTAAGCAGCAAGGAGCACCGGGCCCTCGAGACACAGCCGCTTCAGCCGGCCGTCGATCTCGACCGCGCAGCCGTAGCACGCTCCGTAGCCGCAGGCCATGGGCGCCTCCCACGCGAGCTGCGCTCCGGGGTACTGCTCCGCTATCGCGCGGAGCATCGGCTCCGGGCCACAAGCGAGCACCTCCTGCCCCTCGGGGATGAGCTCGGTGACGAGCGTCGGGTCGATTGCGACCTCCGCTCCGGGAAGGAGCGCCGCCGCCTCGGCATGGGCCTCGGTGCGGAACCCGAGCACGGCGGGCGGAAAGCGGAGCGCCTCCGCGAGATAGGGCAGCGGCGCGATGCCGATCCCGCCGCCGACGAGGAGCGGGCGGTCGACGTCGAGCCGGTAGCCGTTCCCGAGCGGCCCGAAGACGTGGATCGCGTCCCCCGGATCGAGCCCGCACAGCGCTTCGGTGCCGGGGCCGATCGGGTCGACGAGGAACGCGAGCTCGCCCGGCGGCGCGAGGCAGAGCGAGAGCGGGCGCGGCAACAGCCTTCCCGGTGCCTCGAGCATGAAGAACTGTCCGGGGATGCCGGGCTCGAGCCCACCGCGCTCGAGGCGCAGCAGCGTGTACAGGCCGATGGGCTCGGAGCCCATGACCCGAAGCCGCTGCCTTTTAAACACCGACCGCCTCGACTGCGATCCGCTCTTGCAGCGACAGCGCTTCCTCCCGCCGCGCAGACGCGATCGCGTGAACCGCGGCCGCGGCGCCCGACGGTGTCGTGATGCACGGGATGCGCGCCGCGAGCGCCGCTTCGCGGATGGCGTATCCGTCCGAGCGCGCGTTCCGGCCCTCCGGCGTGTTGACGACGAGATCGAACCGACTCTTGCGGATCATGTCGACGACCGGCTTTCCCTTCTCGATCTCCTCGACGTCGAGCCCCGCGATGCGCAGCGCCTGAGCCGTGCCGCCGGTCGAGACGAGCGAAAAGCCGAGACCCGCCAGCGCCGCCGCGATCGGGATCAGCGCCGGCTTGTCGGCATCACGCACCGAGAGGAACGCCGTCCCGTGCGTCGGCAGGGGACGTCCCGCGGCACGCTCCGCCTTGGCGAACGCAGTGGGAAAGTCACGCGCGCTCGCCATCACCTCTCCCGTCGAGCGCATCTCCGGGCCGAGCACCGGATCCGCGCCGGGGAAGCGTGCAAACGGAAGGACGGCGGCCTTCACGCTCACCTGCGCAGGCGGCCGTTCGGGCGGCAGCTCGAGCTCCGACACGCGGCTGCCGGCCGCGAGCCTGCACGCCGCCTCGACGAGGTTGATGCCCGTGGCCTTCGACGCGAACGGAACCGTGCGCGACGCGCGCGGGTTCGCCTCGAGCACATAGAGCTGGCCTCCGGCGACCGCAAGCTGCACGTTGAGCAGGCCGACGACGCCGAGCCCGCGCGCGAGCCGACGCACGACGTGGCACACCTCGAAGTACGTCGCCGGATCGAGCGACGGCGCAGGCAGCGCGCAGGCCGAGTCTCCCGAGTGCACGCCGGCCTCCTCGACGTGCTGCATCACGGCCGCGACGTAGCAAAGTGTCCCATCGGACAGCGCGTCGACGTCGATCTCCATTGCATCTTCCAGGAACCTGTCGACGAGCACGCGCCCCTGGACGTCGCTCATCGCGTCGCGCACCTCCTCGGCCGAGTAGCAGATGCGCATCGCGCGGCCACCGAGCACGTAGGACGGGCGCACGAGGACTGGGTAGCCGATGCGTGCGGCCACCTCCTCGGCCTCCGCCGGATCGTCTGCCATTCCCCACGGTGGGACGCGGATTCCGAGCTCGTCGGTCAGCCGGCCGAATCGCCCGCGGTCCTCGGCGAGGTCGATCGCGCCGAACGGCGTGCCGAGGATCGGGATGCCTGCATCCTCGAGCGTTGCGGCGAGCTTCAGCGGCGTCTGCCCTCCGAACTGGATCACGACGCCCTGCGGCTGCTCGCGCCGGCAGACCGCGAGCACCGCGGCCGGATCGAGCGGCTCGAAGTAGAGGCGGTCGCTCGTGTCGTAGTCCGTCGAGACGGTCTCGGGATTGGAGTTCACCATCACCGCCTCGTAGCCGAGCTTGCGGAACGCCTGCGCCGCATGGACGCAGCAATAGTCGAACTCGATGCCCTGCCCGATCCGGTTCGGACCGCTCCCGAGGATCACGACGCGAGGCGCGTCGCCCTGCGGAGGGGCCTCGTCCGCCTCGTCCCAGGTCGCGTAGTAGTACGAGGACTCGGCGGCGACCTCGCCCGCGCACGAGTCGATCCGGCGATAGACAGGCGCTCGGGTCGCCTGCTTCTCGCGCTCCTGCTCGATCCCCTCCACCTCGCGGCGAAACCACGGATGGAGGTTCTCCGGGTGCCAGTCGAGCTGCGCCTCGAGCCCTCGCTCTGCCTTGACGAACGCCTCGCGGAAGGTGCGGCCGATGCCCATCGTCTCGCCGACCGACTTCATCTGCGTTCCGAGCCGCGTGTCCGCGCCGGGGAACTTCTCGAACGCGAAGCGCGGGATCTTTACAACGACGTAGTCGAGCGTCGGCTCGAAGCTCGCGGGCGTCGTCTTCGTCAGGTCATTCGGGATCTCGTCGAGCGTGTAGCCGACGGCGAGCTTCGCAGCGACCTTCGCGATCGGATAGCCCGTCGCCTTCGAGGCGAGTGCCGACGACCGTGACACGCGCGGGTTCATCTCGATGACGCGGATCTCCCCCGACTCGCGATCGCGCGCGAACTGGATGTTCGAGCCGCAGCACTCGACGCCGACCGCGCGGATGACGGCGGCCGCGGCGTCGCGAAGCTCCTGATACGCCTCGTCGGGAAGCGTCATCTGCGGTGCGACCGTGATCGAGTCGCCGGTATGCACGCCCATCGGATCGAGGTTCTCGATCGAGCAGACGATCACGACGTTGTCGTTCCGGTCACGCACGACCTCGAGCTCGAACTCGTCCCAGCCGCGCACCGACTCCTCGACGAGTACCTGGCCGATCGGGCTCTCACGGAGTCCCCGCTCGACCTGCGCGCGCAGCTCGACCGCCGTCTCCGCAAAGCCGCCGCCGTGCCCGCCGAGCGTGAACGCGGGCCGCACGACCGCCGGCGCGAGGATCCCGCTCAGCTCGTCCGGCCTTGTAACAACTTGTGACTTGGGAACGCGGAGGCCGGCTCGCTCAACGCACGCTTTGAAGAGCTGACGGTCTTCGGCGCGGTCGATCACGTCGAGGGGCGCGCCGATCAGCTCGACGCCGAGCTCGTCCAGCAGTCCGGATCGCGCGAGCTCGCGGGCGAGGTTGAGCGCCGTCTGGCCGCCCATCGTCGGCAGCAGGGCGTCGGGCCGCTCGCGGCGGACCACCGAAGCGACGCCTTCGAAGTCGAGCGGCTCGAGATAGGTCCGGTCGGCGAAGCCGGGGTCGGTCATGATCGTGGCCGGGTTCGAGTTGACGACGATCGTCCGGAACCCGTCCTCGCGCAGCACCTTCAGCGCCTGGCAGCCGGCGTAGTCGAACTCGCACGCCTGGCCGATGACGATCGGCCCGGAGCCGATGAGGAGGATCGATTCGAGGTCGGTTCTACGCGTCACATTAGCTCCTCGACCCAGGTCTCGATCAGCGGCCACGCGTCGTGCGGGCCGGGGCCCGCCTCGGGGTGGAACTGGAGCGAGCGAGCGCGCAACTCGGGGAACGCGAGGCCCTCGACGGTGCCGTCGTAGAGCGAGACGTGCGTCACCTCGGGCGCGTCGGTCGCATCGACGCAGAAGCCGTGGTTCTGCGCCGTCACCAGCACGCGCCCGCTCGACCGCTCGAGCACCGGATGGTTCGCGCCGCGGTGCCCGAACGGAAGCTTCGAGGTGCCGAAGCCAGTTGCGCGGCCGAGCAGCTGGTGGCCGAGGCAGATGCCGAACACCGGCACCCGGCCGAGCAGCTCGCGCACGGTCGCGATTTCCAGCTCGAGCGGTTCCGGGTCGCCGGGCCCGTTCGAGAGAAGAACGCCGTCGTACGCGGCGAGCTCGTCGGCGTCGACGTCGTGCGGATACACGGTGACCGCCGCGCCTGCACGGGCGAGCCGGCGCAGGATCGAGCGCTTGCAGCCGTAGTCCACGACGGCGACGCTCGCAGCGCCGATGTCGCTGAAGATGTACGGCTCCTTCGTCGACACGTCGGCGGCGAGGGCGCGGCCGTTCATCCCCGCCAGCGACCGCGCGGTCGCGAGCGCCTCGTCGACCGCGCAGTCGCCTGACACTGCGACCGCCCGCATCGCACCGGCGCTGCGAAGCTGCACGACGAGGCTGCGCGTGTCGATGCCCGTGAGCGCGACGATGCCGCGCTCGTGCAGCCAGTCGGTCCATCCCGGCCCGCGCGCCTCCCGCATCAGCACCGCACGCGCGTGAGGCTTGCTCGATTCGCTACGCGCCCGGGCGACGCCGTAGTTGCCGATCATCGGCGCGGTGAAGCAGACGAGCTGTTCGGCGAAGCTCGGATCGGTGATGATCTCCTGGTAGCCGGTCATCGCGGTCGTGAAGACCGCCTCGCCGCAGGCGAAGCCGGTCGCGCCGACCGATTCCCCGGTGAACACCGTGCCGTCCTCGAGCACGAGCATCCCGTTCACTCGTGCACCACTGCCCCTGCCGCGACCGTCAGGGCGACGCGGCCGCGCAGCGTCCGGCCGAGGAGCCACGAATTCACCGAGCGCGACCGGAAGCCGTCCTCGGTCACTCGCGTCACGCCGGCCGTGTCGAGCAGCACGAGGTTCGCCGTTGCGCCGACCGCGACGCGCGGACGCTCGAGCCCGAAGATGCGGGCCGGGCCCGCGGAGAGCCGCTCGAGCAGCGTCGCGAGCGGCAGCAGTCCCGGCTCGACGAGCTCGGCGTAGAGAACTGCGAACGCCGTCTCGAGCCCGGTGACGCCGAACGGCGCCGCCTCGAACGGGGCGTCCTTCTCGTGGCGCGCGTGCGGCGCGTGGTCGGTTGCGATCGCCTCGATCGTCCCGTCGCGAAGGGCGGCGAGAAGCGCGACGCGATCCCGCTCTTCGCGCAAGGGCGGGTTCATCTTCACGTTCGTGTCGAGCGACCGAACCGCGTCATCTGTGAGCACGAGGTGGTGCGGCGTCACCTCGCCGCTCGCATGCACGCCTGCGTCGCGGGCCCGCCGCAACGCGGCGACCGATTCGGCGGCTGACAGGTGCAGCAGGTGCAGCGGCTGCTCCTCGTATGCCGCGAGCGCAAGGTCGCGCTCGACCATGACGGACTCGGCGACCGATGGATAGGCGGCGAAGCCGATCTCCGCCGCGACCGCTCCCTCGTGCATGTGACCGCCGCGAGAGAGCGACGGTTCTTCGCAATGGAGCGCAAGCGGGCGGCCCGTGACCGACGCGTACTGCAGCGCCCGGCGCATCAGTCCGGCCGAGGAGACCGGCACGCCGTCGTCGGAGAACGCGACGGCCCCGGCGTCGGCGAGCTCGCCCATCTCCGTGAGCTGCTCGCCCCTCTGGCCGCGGGTAATCGCCGCGAGAAAGCCGACGGGGATCTCCGCCTCCCGCTTCGCAGCGTCGGCAAGCGCGCCGAGGGTCGCTGCCGAGTCGACGACCGGATCGGTGTTGGGCATCGCGAGAATCGCGCAGTAACCGCCGGCTGCTGCGGCGGCGGTGCCGCTCGCAATCGTCTCCTCGTCCTCGCGTCCCGGTGTGCGCAGGTGCACATGCGGATCGACGAATGCCGGCGCGAGAACGAGTCCCTCCGCCTCGACGATGCGGTGCCCATTCGCGTCCACGTGCTGCGCGACGGCGGCGATGACGCCGTCGTCGATCCGGACGTCGAGCGTCGCATCGATGCCTTCGGCGGGGTCGACGACGCGCGCTCCGCGGAAGACGACGTTCACGCCCTGCTGCTCCTTGACCCAGAGCATCAGGCAACCTCCGCCGCAGCGAGCGCCCGCACGCCGACCGGGCCGGTGAGCACGTCGTAGAGAACCGCCATCCGGACGACGAGCCCCGAGCGCACCTGCGTCTCGACGAGCGAGTCGGCGGAGTCGGCGACCCTCGGATCGATCTCGATACCGCGGTTCATGGGGCCGGGATGCATCACCTTCTGACCCTGGCGAAGCCGTTCGGGCGTGATCCCCCAGCGGGCGGTGTACTCGCGCAGGCTCGGGACGAAGTTCGCGCCCGCCTCCATGCGCTCGCTCTGCATGCGCAGGACGTAGACGACGTCGGCGTCCCGGATCGCAGCGATGTCGGTCGTCGCCTCCGCGGCGAGGCCCCGGGGCAGCAGCGCCGGCGGTCCGACGAGCGTGCATCGCACGCCGACCAGGTCGAAGGCCTGCACGAGCGAGCGCGCGACGCGCGAGTGGAGCACGTCCCCGACGATTGCGACATGGAGCCCATCGAGGCGACCGAGCTCCTCCTGGAGCGTGTAGAGGTCGAGCAGCGCCTGCGTCGGATGCTGGTGCGTCCCGTCGCCGGCGTTGACGACGTGCGCGCCGGTCGCGCGTGCGACGAGCTGCGGCGCACCGATGTGCGGGTGCCTGATCACGACGACGTCGGGGTCGTAGGCGCCGAGCGTGAGCGCTGTGTCCTTCAGCGACTCGCCCTTGTCGACGGACGAGCCCGCCGACTTGACCGTGAGCGTGTCCGCCGAGAGGCGCTTGGCCGCGAGCTCGAAGCTCGACGAGGTGCGCGTCGAGGATTCGTAGAAAAGGTTCACGACGAGGCGGCCCTTGAGCGTCGGCAGCTTCTTCACCTCGCGGTCGAGGGATGACGCGAAGGTGCGGGCAGTGCCGAGCAGCCGCTCGACATCGTCGCGGGTCAGGTCGGCCATCGAGATCAGGTGGCGGCGCGGCGGCGGCCCGGGCGGGCGGAGGTCGTCGCGTACCAGGCGGATTGAGCTCATCGTGACCCCTCCTCCGGAATCGGCACGAGCAGGATCTGGTCGACTTCGTCCACCTCGAGGAGCTGCACCTGGATTCGCTCGGTGCGCGACGTCGGCAGGTTCTTGCCGACGTAGTCGGGTCGAATCGGCAGCTCGCGATGGCCGCGGTCGACGAGGACAGCGAGCTGGACGCGTGCGGGGCGGCCGTAGTCGAACAGCGCCTCGACCGCCGCGCGGATCGTGCGGCCCGTGTAGAGCACGTCGTCGACGAGGACGACCGTGCGCCCCTCGAGCGGAAAGTCGAGCTGCGTCTCGCGAACGACCGGCTGCGCATGGAGCGGAGCCTCGCCGCCGCGCACATGAACGTCGTCGCGGTAAAAGGTGATGTCGACGGCGCCGAGCTCGGGAGCCTGTCCGGCGCGCTCCTCGATCAGCCGCGCGAGCCGCTGCGCGAGCGGGACCCCGCGGGTCTGGATACCGACGAGCGCGACGTGGTCGAGCTCCGGGTTCGACTCGATGATCTCGTGCGCGATCCGCGAAAGCGTCCGCGAGAGCGCATCGGCGTCGAGCAGGATCTTCCCGGCTGTTTCCACCGCACTCACAGCGCAGCAGGCGTCGCGGGACTCGGGACGTGCGTCGTCATTCGACTCCTTTCCGGCCTCTCTGGACCGGGTTAAAGGGGTTCGTGTCGCGCGGGACAGTATCGTGCGCGCCGGATGGACGCCAACCTGCTCGACCGCTACGCCGAGCTGATCGTCTCGGTCGGGGCCAACGTCCAGCCGGACCAGGTACTCGCGGTCGAGTCCCTACCGGAGGCGCAGCCCCTCGTCGCGGCGATCGCCCGCCGCGCCTACGAGAAGGGCGCGCGCTACGTCGACGTGCAGTACTTCGACCCGCAGGTGAAGCGCATCCGCGCCGAGCGCGCCCGCGAGGAGACGCTCGGCTGGGTGCCGCCGTGGGCCGGCCGCCGGATACTCGACCTCGGCGACCTCGACGGGGCGCGGGCGGTGCTGGTGCCGCTCGTGCCGCCGCGCATGCTCGACGGCGTCGACCCGGCGCGGGCTGGGCTCGACCGGCTGCCGACGCTCCAGGAGTCGTTCAAGGTGATCGACGAGCGCTCCGTCGCGTGGACGCTCTCGCCGTACCCGACCGCAGGCTGGGCCGGGGTCGTCTATCCGGACCTCGACGAGTCCGAGGCGCTCGAGCGACTCTGGCAGGACGTCGTGCACGTCTGCCGCCTCGACGAGCCTGACCCGGCGGTGGCCTGGCAGGAGCGGATCGACGAGATCTGGCAGAGCGCGAACCGGCTCGATGCGCTCGACCTCGACTCGATCCACTTCGAAGGACCGGGCACCGACCTCACGGTCGGCCTGCTGCCGAGCTCGCGCTTCGCGAAGGAAGGCGGCTCGTCCCAGACGCGCACCGGCGTGCGGCACGTGCCGAACATTCCGACCGAGGAGGTCTACACGACTCCCGACCCGGAGCGCACGCACGGCGTCGTGACCGCGACGAAGCCGCTCGATGTGGCCGGCTCGCTGATCACGGGCCTCCGCATCCGGTTCGAGGGCGGCCGAGCCGTCGAGATCGACGCCGACACGAACGCGGATGCGCTGCGTCAGCGGTGTGCGACCGACGACGGCGCGTCACGGCTCGGCGAGGTCGCACTCGTGGACGGCGAGAGTCGGATCGGCAAGCTCGGGCGAACGTTCTTCACGACGCTGCTCGACGAGAACGCCGCGAGCCACCTCGCGCTCGGCGACGCCTACTCGGCGCCGATCGGCGACCCCTCCGACCTGCCTCGCATCAACGCGAGCGCCGTGCACATCGACTTCATGATCGGCTCCCCTGACGTCGTCGTCACCGGGAGGACGAAGTCCGGCGAGCAGGTGCCGATCCTGCGCGGCGGCGACTGGCAGATCTAAAACGCGGTTTACGGCTCGGCGATCAGGTCGTCCGGCTCGGACAGCGCCTCGATCGCATCCTGCGCAGCCTCGAGCGAGTCCTCCGGAACGAGGACGGTGAGCGGATCGTCGTCGCCTGCCGCGCCGACCTCGGAGTCGATGCCCGCGCCCCGGAGGAGCTCGGCGAGCTCCTCCGCTTCGGTGGCGTCACCCGCCACTGCCACTTGCACCATCCGCGCCATCGCGTCCCGATGATACGGGCCTTGCTCCCGACTTGACGAGCCGTGGTGCGCCGCGGTCGGGGAACGGGACCTCGATCACGTCGAAGTCGCGGGGAACGACGGTCTCGGGGAACACCTCGCGTGCCTCGCCGGCGAGATCCGGGCCGGCGTATCTGGTCGAGAGGTGGGTAAGGGCGAGCAGCCGCACCTCGGCGAGTTTCGCGACCTCCGCCGCATCGACGGCCGTCGAGTGCAAGGTCTCGCGGGCCCTATCCGTCTCGTCGGAGCCAAAGGTCGCCTCGTGCACGAGGACGTCGGCGCGGTGCGCGCTCTGCACGACGGCCGGCGAGGGCGCGGTGTCCCCCGCCAGCACGACCTTGCGGCCCGGCCTGGGTGGGCCGAGCACGGAGTCGGGGGTGACGACGCGACCATCGGGAAGAGTGACCGGCTCGCCGCCCTGCAACATCCCGCGTTCCGGCCCGGGCGGAACGCCGAGGGCGTCGGCGGCGGCGACGTCGAACCGCCCCGGCCGATCGTGCTCGACAAGCGCATACCCGATCGCGGCGACCCCGTGGTCGAGCGCGAACGTCTCGATCGCGTACTCGCCCCGCTCGAGCGTCTCGCCCGGCGGAAGCTCCACAGTCGTCAACGGATATGGGAGGCGACCGAGGAAGGGCCGAAGCTTCGAGAACAGGTCTTTCAGCCCTCGGGGCCCGTAGACCGTCAGCGGCACCGCGTCTCGGCCGCGCAGCGCGAACGTCTTCAGCATCCCTGGCAGGCCGAGGAAGTGGTCGGCGTGGAAATGCGTGATGAAGATCTCCTCGATGTCGGGCAGGCCGACGGTCGAGCGCTGGAGCTGCCGCTGCGTCCCCTCGGCGCAGTCAACGAGCAGGCGCTCGCCGCCGCGCCGGACGAGGATCGCGGCCGGTGCCCGCTGCGCTGTCGGCATCGAGGCGGACGTGCCGAGAAACACGAGGTCGAGGTCCACCGGGCGATTCTAGGGAGGCAGCCTCGGGGCGCTGCCCGGCTGTCAGGTTCCTCGGATACAACTACGGCGTGCGCCATGCAGCACCTCTCGCCGCCATGGCGTTCATCCTCGTCGTTCTCGGCGCCGCGCCCGCCGGCGGCAGCGGGGTCGTCGGGCATTCCGCAGCGGCCTCGACACGGCTGCTCGGCATCACCGGCAACACCACGCGCTTCAAGAACCAGACAGGGCAGCAGTCGCAGGTCCGCCAGGCCTTCCTCGGCTGGGGACAGGGTCAGAGCTACGGCTCACCCTTCGCGGGCCTCCTGCCGACGCTGACGCCGATCCCGATGCTGCATCTCGGCACCGGGGGTCGCGACCGGAGCGAGACGATCACGCCGGAGGGAATCGCCTCCGGCGAGGGCGACGGGTACCTGATCGCGCTCAGTCAGGCGATCGCGGCCTGGGGCAAGGGGATCTATGTCCGGCCGATGGCCGAGATGAACAATGCGGCCACCTTCTACTCGGGGTTTCAAGCGAACGGGAGCCCGAAGGACGCCGCGCACTCGCCGGCCAGCTTCCGCAAGGCGTTCGCCCGCATCTATCTCATCCTGCACGGCGGGCCTGCGGCGGCGATCAACGCGAAGCTGACGCAGCTCGGTCTCCCCGCCCTGCGGGGCGGCGACCTGCCGGCGAACCCGTTCCCGGGGCTCCGTGTCCTCTGGAGCCCGCTCGCGAGTGACAACCCGAGAGTGCCCGGGAACGCAGCCGAGAACTACTACCCCGGCGCCGCCTACGTCGACGTCGAGGGCGGTGACATCTACGACGAGCGGTTGACCGACACCGCGCCGTGGGCCGGTCTGGAACGACTGTTCGATGCCGCACGCTCGCGCGGGAAGCCGTTCTCCGTCCCCGAGTGGGGCCTGATCGGCGTCGACGATCCGGCGTTCGTCCGCCATATGTGCTCCTTCGCGAAGACGCACCCCGCGACCGAGGTGCTCGCCTACTACAACGCCAACCCTGGCTCGCCGTTCGATCTCGACCCGAAGCCGGGAAGCCGGGAGGCGTACCGCGCGTGCATGACGCCTCTGGCCGGCGAGCTCCCGGCGTGGGCCGCCGGCAACGCGCCCGGAACCGGCGGGAAAGTCGTGACGCTGACCCTCACTCCGACTCCGACCACAGGGCCGGCGCCGCTTTCGGTCACGTTCGCAGTCGCGGCGAAGCTGACCGTCCCGATCGTGCAATGGCAGCTTCTCTTCGGCGACGGCTCGCAGGTGAGCGGCGCCGGGCAGCCGCCACCGACGGTGCAGCACACCTATGCGGCCACCGGAATCTTCGACCCGACGCTGATCGTCTACGCACAGCCGCCGTTCGCGCCCTCGAGCGCACAGTTCCTCGCCACCGCCGAGGTGACAGCCGGGTCCCCCGCGAAGAAACTCGTCACCTTCACGGCGACGCCGGGCAGGACACCGCTCTCGGTCGTCTTCCAGACCGACCTGAGCCTCCCCGAGCAGGCAACGAGCTGGCAGCTCAGCTTCGGTGACGGCAAGGCGCTCCAGGGCAACGGCCCGCCGGCGCATTTCAACGGCCACACCTACGCCAAGGCCGGCACCTACCGTGTCATCCTCGTCGTGAACACGCCGAGCGGCAGCTTCGTGACGTTCGCCGACGTCGTCGTCGCGCCCGTTGCGGCACCGCCGGCGCAGGGCACGCCCACCGGAACCGTGCTCCTCAACGGCAGCCCGTTCACCGGCGGGCCTATCCCCTACGGGGCGAAGCTCGACGTCACGAACGGCAGGCTGTCGCTCAAGACCGACGTGGGCACGCTCCTCGTCTACGGGAGCGGGATACCGGCGAGCTTCGTCGTCGTCCACGCCACGGACAAGGGCAAGCGGATCGTGGAGCTCCGCCTCACGGGCGGCAACTTCGCGGCCTGCGGTAAGCGATCCGTCGCCGGCTCCTCGGCGACCGCACCACCCAAGAAGGTCATACGGCAGCTCTGGGGCAGCGGCAAGGGCACGTTCCGCACCCGCGCTCGCTACGCATCCGCGACTGTCCGCGGCACCTTTTGGCTCACTGCGGACCGCTGCGACGGAACTCAGGTCACGGTCAAGCAGGGCCGGGTCGAAGTCTCGGACTTCGTCCGGCACACGAAGGTCTCGGTTCGGGCGGGCGGCAGCTATCTCGCGCGGAAGCGGTAGATTCGCCGTCAATGGCCGATCCGACGGTACTCGAGGTCTATCGCCGCGAGGTGACGCCCGAGCTCTACACCGAGATCCGGGAGCTCTACAAGACGCACTCGATCGCCGAGGACGCACGCGACCTGCCGGGGTTGATCTCGACGCTCACGCCGGACTGCGTCTACGAGCTCGTGCAGACCGGCCACCGCTGGGAGGGCCACGAGGGTGCGGCCCACTTCTACACGGAGCTGCTGACCGCGTTCCCGGACATCCACTTCGACCTGACCGACATCGTGATCGGGCCGCAGGGTGTGTGCGAGGAGGCGGACGTCTCGGCGACGCACGCCGCGCCGTGGCTCGGCACTCCACCCACAGGTGAGCGCCTCGAGTGGAAGGTCGTGATCTGGTTCCCCTGGGACGAAGAGCGACGGCTCTTCCGCGGCGAGAAGGTCTACGTCTCGGGGATCGACATTCCGCCAGCCGTTTAGGGCGGTCGTCCCGCAAGCCGCAACGACTGCAACCTGGTTGGAAACCAGGTTGCGACGGTTAGGCAACCAGGCTTCAGCCTGGTTGCAGTCGTCCCGGAAGGCCCGAGGACCGCAACGACTGCGCGCCTACGGCAGCACGAGCTTCTGACCCGGCTGGAGCGTCGCGGAGCCGAGATGGTTCCGCTTCTGGAGCTTCCAGACGCCCTCCCGGACGTCGCCGGCGTAGCTTCGGGCGGCGATCGACCAGAGGGTGTCGGCGGGCTTCACGACGTAGGTCCGCTCGGGCCCGGCGCCCTGCGAGCTGTGTGCGGCCAGCCCTATGGCGAGCGCAGCCAGGACGAGCACGATGAGGAACTTGGCGAACATGTGTTCGTCATGCTAGAGCGAACAGACGTTCGTGTCAAGGGAGACGTACGAGTTCGGGCCGGATCTCCCCCGCCGCGATCTCGAGGACGAGCATGGCGTGGACCGGCCCTCGCCTGCGCTCGGTCGGCGAGCCCGGGTTGAGGAGCCAGATGCCGTCGTGCTGCTCGACGACCGGCAGGTGCGTGTGACCGAAGATCACCGCTCGGCAGCCGCTGAACCGAGCCAGCAGCCGTTCCTCGCGCCCGGCCGCCGGGCCCGGGCTGTGCTTCACCCCGAGCCGCACGCCTTCCACCTCGACGACGAGCTCCTTCGGCAGGAGCGCCCGCAACGCGGCGTCGTCGGCATTGCCGTAGACGGCCTCCACGGGCGGCCCGAGGGCCCGGAGCTGCTCGAGCACCGAGAGCGCGGAGAAGTCGCCGCCGTGAAGGATCAGATCCGCGGCACGGCAACGGTCCAGGCATTCCTCGGGGAGCCGTCGCGCTCCGCGAGGAAGGTGCGTGTCGGAGACGACGGCGACCGTGACCACGGCCGCGAGGCTAGTACACCCGGCCGGATGCACTAGCGGCGGCGCGCCACCTTCTTCTTGAGGAGCTTCTTGGCCGGCTTCTTCAAGGCGGCCTTGCCCGGCCGCCACGAGATCATCTGGCCGGCGCAGGCGGCTCGGCCCAGGCCGAAGAGCGGCGCCGACTGCGTGTAGGAGCTCTTCGGCTCCGAGACGCCCTCGCCACCCGTTGTGACCAGCCCGCTCTGCCAGCCGCCGCCGAGGTACGCGTTGTTCTCGTCGCGGCCATTGCGGTACTTCTCGTCGACGAGCAGGAACAACTCGACGCCGACCACCGTCGGATCGCAGGCGAAGTACCTCGACACCATCGCCTTGATCCGGTCCGCCTGCTGCTGCTCGCTGACGACCGTCACGTTCTCCGGGTTGACGTAGCCCGAACGGCCGGTCGTATCCGTCTGCCAGCCGACCTCGTCGATCACGAATGTCAGCCCGTTGAGCGTCGTCGGCTGTCCGGTGCCGTTGAACGCGTCGTAGACGGCCTGCTTGACGCGGTCGAGGTTCGGCACCCCGAAGCGATTCGGGTTGTCGTAGCCGCGTTCGGGCCCGTCCGTCGGACTGCTCGGGTTCGGGTACGGGTGGACTGAGAGCTGATCCATGATCGGCGCCGTGCGGCCGGACGAGCGGTACACCCTGCCGAGGTCGCGCAGGAACACGAGCGGCTCGTTGGACTCCGGCGTCGACGCACGCGGCGAGAGCCCCATGCCGATCACGTTCGCGTCCGGGTCGACCGCGTGGATCCCGTCGTAGCACGTCGCGAGCAGCGCGAGGTACGCAGGAGCCGCGACGTCCCTCCCCCTCACATCCTTCTGGGGCGACCAGTAGAGCCGGGTGTTCACCTCGTTGCCGACGACGAAGTCGTGGATTCCCCACTGGTTGACGGTCTGCACGACCTGCTTCGCCCAGTCGCAGAAGGCGATCGGGTCGTGCTGCGAGCCCTTCAGTGAATAGAGCACGAGGATGATGCGGACGCCGGCCTCCTGCGCCTTCGGCGCCGCGCGCTCGAGGAACGGCAGCTCGTTGATCGCGGTCGGATTGCTCGGGTCGAAGGCGACCGTCCAGCGGTTCTGCGTGAGGTTCGCGCCCTTCAGCTGCCCGTAGAACCACGCACCGCCGTCTTCGGCGTACTTGGATGCGTCGTCCGCCGCACCCCAGGCGATCTCGGGAACCGTCGGTGCCTGCGGCGCAGGCACGGTGGGCACGGTGACCGTCGGATCAGGCACCGTCGGATCGGGCACCGTCGGCACGGGCTCCGTCGGATCGGTCGGAACGGTCACCGTGGGCGACGTCGGCACGGGCGGGTCGTCGGCCGACCCCGCCGCCGCGCCGAGCCCGACCGCAGGGACGAACAGCGCGCAGGCCAGCGCTATGAGGCCTACAACCTTCACGACGTGTGCCCTCGCCTTCGTTCGACGACCTTGGGTCCAGCCCAGATCGGGCCGCAGCAGATCGCCACTTTAGAACTCTCCGGCGAGGATCCTCTCACCCTTTCGGGTGAACCGGCCCTACCTCTTGCCCTTGTGCCGCTTCAGCTTCGGCTTCGGCTTCGCCTTGCCCTGAGCGCCGTTCGCGCCGAGCGAGAGCGTGACCGTGCTCGTGCGGCTCGGGTTCATGTCGGCCTTGAGCACGATCGTCGCCGTGCCCGAGCCGAAGCCGGTCGGAACCTTGACGGCCGCGTTTGTGTTCGGAGCGACGCCGCTTGCGCTCGAGCTCTGCGACCCGTTCTTGAAGGTGATCGCGAAGCTGAAGGCCTCGCCGGCGTCGAGCTTGATGTACTTCCCGCCGCCGCTCAGCGTCGTCGCTGCGTACGGCCGGCGGTCTGCGTACGGGAAGCCCGCGTAGTCTGGAACGACCTCGCGGTTCGAGTAGAGGAAGGTGCCGAGCGTCCCAAACACGCCGCCGCCGCACGTGCCGTTGTCAGCGGTGATCGCGTGCTGGACCGAGTTGGGCGTCGCACGGGCCGAGTCGCGCTCGCTGAAGTCGATACGGAGGACGCCGCTCTGGAAGCCGGCGCGGTCCGCCTCGTCGATCTCGTGGAAGATGTGGAACGCGGTGAGCGTCGGCTCGCAGTTCGCGATGTGGACGAGCTTCTCGTAGTTCTCCGCTTGCTTCGCCTCCGAGACGACGGGCACGTTCTCACTCCCGGTGTAGCCCGGCCGGCTCAGCGTGTCGACCTGCCAGCCGGTCTCGTCGATGAACGTGCGGCTCGTGTCGCCGTAGAGCGTCGAGCTGCTCGTGCTGGCCGCGTATCCGGGCGGCAACGGCTGAGCGGTGTGGTTGAAGGCGTCCCAGAGCGCGAGCTTTACGCGCGCTGCGTTCACGCAGCCGGTGTTCGGCCACGCGTAGCCGGTCTCGACCTCGTCGGTGTTCGTGTTCGGATAGCAATGCCACGACCACTCGTCGAAGAGCGGCTTCTGCCGCCCCATCGCGCGATACGCGTCGCCGAGCGCCTTGATCCAGCGCACGGGTGAGATCGACGAGTTGCTCGAGGCGCCCGGGTTGTCGTTCCCGCGAGGCGACAAGCCGACGCCGATCACGTCGAGCGTCGAGTCGAGCGCCTTCAGCTTGTCGTAACAGCTTGCGAGCACGACGGCCATTGCGGCCGGCGAGGCCGGCTGCGAGCCGTTCCAGATCGGCTGCCAGAACTTCGGCTGATTCGGCTCGTTGCCGATGATCGCCTTGCGGACGTACGGGTAGCGCTGCATGACCGCGGCGGCGTAGTCGCAGAAGGAGTCGGCGGCGGCCTGAGTCGTCGGCGCCATCGTTGCCTTCATCGGGTAGATCGCAAAGACGATCTGGATGCCCTTCGCCTTCGCGACGGGGATCATCCGGTCGAGGAACCCTTGATCCTGGATCGTGGTGGGAGCGTCGGCGTTCCAGAAGACCGCAACGCGGTTCGTCGTCGTCGCGAGCGTGTTCATCTCGTCGAACAACGCCGCGCCGCCGTCATTGGCGTACTTCGTCCCGTCTTCGGCGAACCCGATCTGGGGGCCGGCCGCCGCAACGCCTGTGATCACGAGCGCGAGCGCGCCAATGACCGCCGCAAGAAGTCTCTTCAAGGCCTTCTGTCCCTTCTACATCGACCGCAGAACCCGCAGACATGCAGTAACGGCCGTTGGACAGCCCGGCTCAACCCTCGTTTGAGCTATGCGCCGGCGAGAACGGCATCGACGAGGCGCGCCGCGCCGAAGCGCACGGGATCGTCGGCCGGCAGGCCTGTCTCGACCCCCGCCGCCTCAACCGCGGCGCGCGCTTCGTCCTCCGAGAGCGCTCGCGTGTTGAGCGCGACCGCGACGACCCGGGCCGGCCGGGCCGGCAGCGCGAGCCGCTCGTGCAGGTCGACGAGCTCGGAGAGGGGCGGAATCGGGTGCGGGCCGCCACCCGCGCCTTCGATCTCGGTCCGCCCCGCTTCGTGGCAGAGCACGAGGAGGTGGGGGGCGCTGCCGTGATAGAGACCGAGCGTCACGCCGGAGTAGACCGGATGGAAGATCGCGCCCTGCCCCTCGACCCAGAGGAGCTCGCCGCCGCGCTCGGCACCCTCGACCACGAGCGCCTCTGCAGCGCCCGCGATGAAGTCGGCGACGACGGCGTCGACGGAGATGCCCCAGCCGGCGATCGCGATTCCTGTTTGGCCCGTGGGTACGAAGACCGAGCGGATCCCCCGGCGGCGCGCTTCGAGGTCGAGCTCGAGCGCGACCGTCATCTTCCCGATCGCGCAGTCCGAGCCGACGGTCAGCACGATCGTGCCCGGCACCTGCAGGTTCGCGCCGGTTGCCGTGGACAGATCGCGCGGGGGCCTGCGGAGGTCGCGCAGCTCGACATGGTGGTGCGTCGCGAGTGCACGGAGCTCCTGGTCGTCGCCGAGGAACACGTGCAGGCCGTTCTCGACGTGCAGTCCCTTTCCGATGCAGCTTCGAAGCAGCTCCATCCACTCCGGCGGAAAGCGACCTCCCTGCGTGGCGACGCCGACGAGCGCAGTGTTCGGGTCGAAGCGGAGCGCGTCGTCGACGGTCTGCACGACCGGTAGCCCGTCCTCGGTGTCTCCGGGCGCGCGCTTCGAGTCGAGGATCGCGACGACGTCGTCGCGCCGGTAGCGAAGGACGCCTCGCATCGTCTTGCCGTAATGCGGGTCGCTGCTGAAGCCCTCGGCGAGGATGAGGTACCGGGTGTCGCTCACGAACTGCGTTCGCCCTGCGCCACCCCGAGTCCGGGCAGGTCCGGTGGAAGCTGCACGCCGTCCATGAACTCGACCCCGGGGAACGGGTCGTTCGCGAGCAGGAGGTTTCCGTCGAGATCGACGTGGTCGAAGAGGCTCGCCACGTGCGCGCCTGCGGCGATACCGAGTCCCGACTCGATCATGCAGCCGAGCATGCAGCCGAGCCCGAGGGCACGTGCGGCGTGCACCATGCGCACCGCTTCGCGGATGCCCCCGGACTTCGCGAGCTTGACGTTGATCCCGTGCGCACGCTCCGCGCACGCCGCGACGTCTCCGAGCGTGTGGCAGTCCTCGTCGACGTAGATCGGAATCGGCGAGCGCGCCTTCAGCTCCGGGCCGCCGGGGTCTCCGGCGGGCAGCGGCTGCTCGCAGTACTCGACTCCGGCGTCCGCGAGCAGCGGCACCGACCAGCCCTCGTTCACGTCGACCTGAAGCGGAACGTCCGCGACTGCGCGGACCGCGAGCACGCGCTCGACGTCCCGACCGTCGCCGGCGCCGAGCTTCAGCTTCAGCCGGCGGAAGCGTCCGCGCTGAAGCTCGGCGCGCCGGGCCATGTCGCCTGGATCTCCGAGCCAGATCGTCCACGACGTCGGCGGCCCCAGCCGCGGCAGCCCGAGCAGCTGGAAGACCGGCCGCCCGACGAGCTTTCCCTGGAGGTCGTGCAGCGCGGCGTCGATCGCGGCTCTCGCTGCGAACTGCTCGTGCGGCAGGCGCGCCATGATCTCCTCGAGCGCGAAGGGATCGTCCCCGATCGCATCCGCATGCTCCTCGATGTACGCGAGTGCCGACGCCGGCGTCTCCTCGTAGCGGTCGATGGGCGCCCCTTCGCCGTTGCCGCGCACCCCGCTCAGCGTGAGCGACACCTGCACGACGTCCTCGGCGTCGCGCGCACTCCGCGAGATCACGAACGTCTCCGCCAGCTCGAGCGTCACGATGCGCGCCTCGACCCGCACGCAGATGAGGCTACACTGGAGCCCCCGCGCCCGTAGCTCAGGGGATAGAGCGCGCGCCTCCGGAGCGCGAGGTCGCAGGTTCGAATCCTGCCGGGCGCATCGAGACGACTAGCGCAGCCAGACCACGGTTCGCGAGCAGGTTCTCCGGGGTAGACTCCGAACATGACCGCGTTGGCGACCGTCGACCCCCTGAGTACAAGTGCCGAGCCTGCCACGCATCCGTACGCGCCGCGTCGGGCAGCCCGCGCGAGCCGAGGTCGCCCCGCGGCAACCCCGGCTCGCTGAGCTCCACGGCGACGGCCTCACCTGGATCCACCTCGACAGCCCGACCCACGAGGAGGCCCAGCAGCTCGCCGAGCGCTTCGGCTGGCACCCGCTCGACATCGAAGACGTGCTTTCGCGGCGCCAGCGCCCGAAGGTCGACCTCTACTCCGAGGAGCCCGACGGCTACCTCTTCGCCGTCCTCCACTTCCCCGTCTACGACACGAACGTCGGGCGGCTGAACGCCGGCGAGCTCGACGTCTTCGTCGGCCCCGACTACATCGTCACCCTCCCCGCCGTCGAGCTGAAGCCGGTGACGCGCCTCTTCGAGCGCTGCGCCGCCAACGAGGAGCTCCGGCACAACCTCTTCTCACGCGGATCGGGACGGCTGCTCTACGAGGTGCTCGACGACCTCTACGACTACTGCTTCCCGATCCTCGACAAGATCGGCTACAAGCTCGAGCAGATCGACGAGGAGCTCGACGACGTGGGGCCGCGTGCGCGCGATCGCGTGCGCGACATCCACAAGGTCAAGCAGGAGATCATCTCCTACCGGAAGATCATGAAGCCGCAGCGGCCGACGCTCCGCCAGCTCGAGCGGACGATCGAACGGTTCCTGCCGGAGGAGCTCGAGCTCTACTTCGACGACATCGTCGACGCGAGCGAACGGATCTGGGACCTGCTCGACAACTACAAGGAGGTCGTCGAGGCGCTCGAGGACACGAACGAGTCGCTCATCTCGCACCAGCAGAACGACATCCTCTACGTGCTCACCATCTTCAGCGCCTTCATGCTCCCGTTGACGTTCCTCACCGGCATCTTCGGCATGAACGTCACGTTTCCAGGGTTCGACACGACGGGCGGCTTCATCGGCGCGCTCCTCGTCATGGTGATGGTCGTCGGTGGGATGCTCGGCTTCTTCCGCTGGAAGAAGTGGCTCTAGCGATCAGTAGTGCTTGACAACCCGGAAGGGAAGGTCATCGAGGTGCTGCCCGTCGACCTGCACGCTTGCCCTGTAGAGGCCGAACCTCGGCAGAGACAAGCCTGTGAACGGAACCGCGAGGTTGACCCCTTGATCCCATCCCGGCGGGTGGTCTGTCTCCGTCGCAAGGTCGACTTGACCTTCCGCGCGCGCAACGGTTCCACCGTCCTCATCCATCATCGTGATCGCAAATTCGTGAATGCGACCCGTCTCGGTCCGGTGGAAGAGCAGCCGCACGACGAGCGCACCCTGAAACACTGCGACGGCTCCTGACTCTGCCTGCGGCAGCGTCGACGGAAGCTCTTCGTTGACGTTGATCGTGTCCCATGCGCCGCCGCTGATGTACAGCAACCCGTTGGGAGCGATCTCGGCATGGTTCGCGAACATCATCCAAGCGAGCTTCAAGGCGCCTCCTCGGTCGTTCGGTCAGCGCGATTATCCCGGCTGACCGCACGCCGCGACGACCGCCTTCGCCGGCATCTCAGCCGATCTGGCACCATCCGACGCGCATGAACACGCGGTCGTGGCTGTAGCCAGATGGATCGCTTGTGGGCGCCGTGGCGCCTCGAGTACGTGCAGCACGCCGACGAACAGGACGGATGCGTCTTCTGCCGAGCCGCGCAAGGCGACGACGAGGAGCAGCTCGTCGTGCATCGCGGTGAGCGCGCGTTCGTGCTGCTGAACAAGTTCCCGTACTCGTCGGGGCACATGCTGGTCGCGCCGTACCGGCACGGCCTCAATTTCGACGGGCTCGACGACGCCGAGGCGCTCGAGATCCACCGCCTCGGCTCGCAGGGCCTGGACGCGCTGCGCGCCGTGTACAACCCCGACGGCTTCAACCTCGGCTGGAACATCAGCCGGATCGCCGGCGCGGGCATTCCCGACCACGGCCACCTGCACGTAGTGCCCCGCTGGGGCGGCGACACGAACTTCATGCCGGTGCTCGCGAACGTGAAGGTGATCCCCGAGCATCTCTCCGAGTCGCGGCGGCGGCTCGCCGAAGCCTGGCTCGAGTAACGCGGGCAGGGTTCTCGTCGAGGCCGAACAGTTGGATGGATCGGCGCTAGACTCCCCGCGAGAGGCGAGGATGTATGGCGTGCTTGCGCCTTCCTCCCCAGGGCGAAAGGCGGAGATTCAACCGATGGCAGGCAATACCGCCGACGCGCTGGATCGTGCGTCGTCCAGCTCTTCACTCCACACGGACGGCCTGCAGGCGTTCCTGAAGGACATCGGCAAGGTGGATCTACTAACCGCCGCCCAGGAGGTCCAGCTCGCGAAGCGGATCGAGCGGGGCGACCCCGGCGCTCAGCAGGAGATGGTCGAGGCCAACCTGCGGCTTGTCGTCTCGATCGCGAAGCGGTACCGCAACCAGGGCCTTCCCTTCCTCGATCTCATCCAGGAAGGGACGTTCGGGCTCGTTCGCGCCGTGGAGAAGTTCGACCACCGCAGAGGCTTCAAGTTCTCGACCTACGCGACGTGGTGGATCCGGCAAGCGGTGTCGCGGGCGCTCGCGGACAAGGCGCGCACGATCCGCATGCCCGCGCACATCGTCGAGAGACTGAACAGGATCAGGCAGTCGCAGCGCCGGCTCCACGGGCAGTTCGGCCGCGAGCCGACAGCGGCCGAGATTGCCGCGGACGTCGACCTTTGCGTCAGCGAGGTGGAGCAGATCTTGCACAGCGCACAGGCTCCGATCTCGCTCGAGAGTCCGGTCGGAGAGGAGGGCGAGGCTGAATTCGGGGATCTCCTTACCGACGAGAACACCCCCCTCCCGGAAGAGGTGGCGGACACCGGCTTCCGAATCGATGCACTCGCCGAGTGCCTCGCGACGCTGACGTTCCGCGAACGGCGAGTCATCGAGCTCCGCTACGGACTGAACGGAGAGTCGCCCTCGACGCTCGAAGAGGTGAGCAAGGTCTTCAGCGTCACGAGGGAACGCATCCGTCAGATCGAGAACAGCTCGTTGCGCAAGCTACGCGCTCCCGCTGCGGCGAAGAGTCTCAGCGACGTCGCCTGAAGCGGAACCGCGGTCGAGATCGCTACGCGGGCACCACGTCGTGCAGCTCGTAGGTGTACTCGCGGTCCGGCGGCCCACCGGTACCGCCCTCCTTCATGACCTCCGCGACCGCCGGCATCAGCCGCTCGTCGTTGAACCGCTGGAAGTCTTCTTGCGACTCCCAGACGTCGAAGATCCTGAAGACCCCGTCGCCGACGAAGCCTGCCGTGTGCACGATCAAGCCTGCGGGCGGATCGGCATCAGCGTTCAAGCGCGCCTTGATGGCGTCGTAATTCCCCGTGCTCCGGTCGCTGGGGTCGCCGTCGAACTCTTGAACGAACGCGATGGGCATCTAGGCCTCCTTGGTCGGGACTCGATTCCTGGGCACGGTAACCTTAGTAAGGGCTCATCGATCGCGACAGTCGTACCGATACCGACTCCAAGCGCGAGAAGAGTCGGGGCCGAAAGCCCTCCAAGGGGCGGCTGCGGCTAAGGGCTGATCCCGCTCGCCCGCCCCGGCTCGCTCTCGCGCAGCGACCCGGTCCCTGCGAGTGACGTTCGCCGGCCGATCCTTCGTTTGGGGGATATGTGCGCGCGGCCCGCGCTCGATGATGCATGCAGATCGAACACCACGGGCGAATGCGGCCACGCCGAGCACGATTAGAGGAGTGAACCGACATGACGTTTTCACAGTGGTTCGAGTTCGCCCGCGCGAACTACCGCAAGGAAGAGGGCCAGACGATGGCCGAGTACGGCGTCGTTCTCGCGGTGATCACGCTCGGCGTCGTGGTGACGCTCGGTCTTCTCTCCGGCGGGATCAAAGACGCGCTGAACAGCGTGATCAGCTTCCTGTAGCCCTTAAGCATTTCTCCGTAACCCCGGTAACCGCCGCGGTGAGGAGGCCCGCGAGGGGTCTCCTCACGCGAGCGGTCTCGGGCTCAGCGGACGAGCCGAGACGCACGGAAACGCCGGCAATCCCGCTGACAGTGCGGGATCGCGGCTTTTGGTTGAGAGCGGACGATGGGACTCGAACCCACGACACCTGGCTTGGGAAGCCAGTGCTCTACCAACTGAGCTACGTCCGCCTGCGGAGCCCGATTGTACCGAGGCGCAAGAATCCGCCCGATCCGGCATCTCAAGGGTATGCAGCGCAACTGGGGACAGCTTCGCGGAAACGCCCTCTGGGGTCGAGGCCGCGACCGCCTTCGCTGAGGTTCCCCCTACTCCCGCCCCCGGGCCGCCGTCTCCCGGAATAATCCGGTCAACGAAACCGGACAGGGAGAAGGACACGCGATGAGCACCGAGCTGCACGAGACGGCAAGGGCTCTCGTCGCCGAGGGGAAGGGAATCCTCGCCGCAGACGAGAGCGACAGCACGATCAAGAAGCGCTTCGACTCCATCGACCTCGAGTCGACCGAGGAGAACCGGCGCGCCTACCGCGACATGCTCTTCACGACGCCCGGCGTCGAGGAGTACATCAGCGGCGTCATCCTCTTCGACGAGACGATCCGCCAGAGCTCGGTCGACGGCACGCCGTTCCCGAAGCTCCTGGATTCGAAGGGGATCATCCCCGGCATCAAGGTCGACAAGGGCGCGAAGGCGCTCCCGCTCGCCGAGGGCGAGACGATCACCGAGGGCCTCGACGGGCTCCGCGAACGCCTGAAGGAGTACTACGACCTCGGCGCACGCTTTGCGAAGTGGCGTGCGACGTACTCGATCAGCGACACGCTGCCGAGCGACTACTGCATCTGGACGAACGCGCACGCGCTTGCCCGCTACGCAGCGCTCTGCGAGGAGGCCAACATCGTCCCGATCGTCGAGCCGGAGGTGCTCCAGGACGGAACGCACACAATCGAGCGCAGCTACCACGTGACGTGCCGCGTGCTCGACGCTCTCTACACGGAGCTGTTCGACCAGCGCGTCGACATCTTCGGGACGCTCTTGAAGCCGAACATGGTGCTCTCCGGATACGACGCGCCGAATCGTGCCGGCGCCGATGAGGTTGCCGAGTGGACGCTCAAGTGCTTCCACAAGCACGTGCCCGCGGCGGTTCCGGGGATTGTGTTCCTCTCCGGCGGCCAGTCGGACGAAGATGCAACCGCGCACCTGAACGCGATGAACGCACGCGGCCCGCATCCGTGGCAGATCTCGTTCTCGTACGGTCGTGCGCTTCAGGCGCCCGCGATCAAGGCGTGGGCCGGCAAGCCCGAGAACGTCGCGGCCGGGCAGCACGCGTACTACCACCGCGCGAAGATGAACAGCGCCGCCCGCACAGGTATGTACGCCCCGGAGATGGAGCGCGAGGCGGTCACCGCCTAGACAGCCGACGAGTCAACGACTGTTTGCCCCGGTTTACCTGTACTCGAAGCCGGTTAGAGCCGACAGCTTCTCGAGCGACTGCTGGGCGCTGATGCGGCGCACGGTGCCGGAACGCGAGCGCATGACGATCGAGTCGGTGACGGCGCCCCCGGGCGTGTACCGGACACCGCTCAGGAGTGGACCGTTCGTCACGCCGGTCGCGGCCACGAAGACGTCCTCGCCGGCGACGAGGTCGTTCGTGTGCAGCACCCGATCCGGATCGAGGCCCGCCTCGAGCAGTTGCCGCCGCTCGTCGTCGTTGCGCGGCCAGAGGCGGCTCTGAATGCCCCCTCCGACGCACTTCAAGGCCGCAGCCGAGATGACGCCTTCCGGCGTGCCGCCGATCCCGTAGAGCATGTCGACGCCCGTGCCGGACTGCGCCGCGGCGATCGCCGGAGCGACGTCGCCGTCGCGGATCAGCTTCACACGCGCGCCCGCCGCACGCAGCTCGGCGATCAGCTGCTCGTGGCGGTCGCGCTCGAGCACGACGACGTCGACCTCTCGCGGCGTCTTCTCGAGCGCCTCGGCGACGCACAGCACGTTCTCCGTCGGGGTTCTCGTGATGTCGATCGCGGCGACCGCGTTCGGCCCGACCGCGATCTTCTCCATGTAGAACGCCGCTCCCGGAAAGAGCATCGTGCCGCGCTCGGCGACGGCGATCACGCTGATCGCACCGGGCTGGCCGAGCGCGGTCAGTCGAGTCCCCTCGAGCGGGTCGACGGCGACGTCGACCTCCGGTCCCTCCCCGTTGCCGACCTCCTCGCCGTTGTACAGCATCGGCGCCTCATCCTTCTCGCCTTCGCCGATCACGACGGAGCCGCGCATGCTGACGCTGTCCAGAACGAAGCGCATCGCGTCGACGGCTGCCTGGTCGGCGCTCTCCTTGTCGCCGCGGCCGACCCAGCGCGCGGCGGCCATCGCTCCGGCCTCCGTCACGCGGACGAGCTCCATCGCGATGTTGCGGTCCGGCGCCTGCCGCGTGCTCACGGCTCGCGATCCTACATCCGGTCGGGTGCCTCGACCCCGATCAGGTCGAGGCTCCGCGCGATCACGATCTGGGTGGCCCGCACGAGCGCGAGCCGGAACGCCTGCTGCTCGCTCTCGAGCACGCGATGCTCGTGGTAGAAGCGATGAAAGTCGTCGGCGACGCGGATCGCATACGCAGGAATCGCCTGTGGCCCCCGTTTTTCGGCCGCGTCGGACGCGATCGCCGGCAGCTCCAGGAGCCGCTTGACGAGCTCGCGCTCCTCCGGTGCGAGCGGCGCCTGAAGCTCCGGCGAGACGGTCGCGTCGCCGGCGTTCCGCAGGATGCCGGCGATTCGCGCGTGCGCGTACTGCACGTAGTAGACCGGGTTCTTCTGCGACTTCTCGGCAGCGAGGTCGACGTCGATCTCGATCGTCTGATCCGGGCCGCTCTTGACGAGGTACCAACGGGCGGCGTCGACGCCGATCTCGTCGATGAACTCGTCGAGAAAGACGACGTCGCCGCGGCGCTTCGACATCTTCGCCGTCTGGCCCCCTTTGGTCAGGTGCACGAGCTGGTAGAGCAGCACCTCGACCCGATCCGGGTCGTAGCCGAGCATCGCCGCCGCCGCCTTGAGCCGCGCAACGTAACCGTGGTGGTCCGCGCCGAGGACGTAGATCGCCTTGTCGAACCCGCGCTCGAACTTGTTCTGAACGTACGCGACGTCCGCGGCGAAGTAGAGAAAGGAACCGTCGGACGAGCGGATCAGCGGGCGGTCCTTGTCGTCGCCGAACGCACTCGTACGGGCAAAGAGCGTGCCGTCGGCTTCGAACGTGTCGAGCCGCGGGAGCAGCTCGGCCACCCCCTTCTCGATCTCGCTCTGGTTGGCCCACGAGTCGAAGTGGATCCGGAACCGCTCGAGTGACTCCTCGATGTGCTTCCGCATCGTCGCGACCGGGTCGCCCTCCTCGCGCGCGATGTCGGCGATGTAGTCGCCGTGGTAGCCGTCGTCCGGCGGCTTCTCCCCCAACCGCACGGCTTCGACCGAGGCGCGGAAACCATCCATCTGCGCGCCCGCGTCGTTGTAGTAGTACTCGCGCGCGACCTCGTGCCCTCCGAACTCGAGCAGGCGCGCGACCGAGTCGCCGTAGGCGCCGTTGCGGGCCGAGGCGACGGTGATCGGCCCCGTCGGATTCGCCGACACCATCTCCACCTGGATGCGCTGCTTCGGCTCGGCCCACCCGCCCCCGAAGCGCTCGCCCGCGGCGAGGATCTCACCCACGGCATCCACAACCCACGCGTCGGAGAGGAAGAGGTTGACGAACCCCGGCCCGGCGATCTCGGCGCGCTCGACCTCCGGCAGCTTCTGCGCCGTGTCGACGAGCTCGGCGGCGAGCTCCCGTGGAGGCTGCCTGCGCACTCCCGCGAGGCGCAGCGCCGCGTTCGTCGCGTAGTCGCCGTGCTCGGCGTCGCTCGGCCGCTCGAGCGTCACGCCGGGACCGAGGCGCGACGCCAGCGAGCTGACGGGATCAGCCGGCAACGGCGAAGAGATCCTCGAGGCGCTGCAGCTCCTCTGTCGTGCCGACGCCGACGATCACGTCGCCCGGCTCGAGCACCGCGTCGGGCTCCGGTGTCGTGTCGAACGTGCCGTCCCGCTTGCGCAGGGCGACGATGATCGCGCCCGTCTCGTGCCGCACGCGGGAATCTCGGATCGTCTTGCCGGCAGTTACGCAAGCCTCGCTCACTTCGATCTCCGCCATGTGGAGGTCGGGGCCGGTTGCGGTCGTGACCGCATCGAGGAACGACATCACCTGCGGCTTCAGCACGAGGTTCGCCATCGTCCGGCCGGCGGCGGTGTACGGCATCACGACGCGGTCGGCGCCGGCGAGCAACAGCTTCTTCTCGGCGTCCTCGTCCGAGGCTCGCGCGACGATCTGGATGTCGGGCCGTACGTTCCGCGCCGAAAGCGAGATGTAGAGGTTGTCGGCGTCACTGTCCGAGGCGACCACGATTCCGGCCGCGCGGTCGATCCCGGCACGCCGCAGATCTTCGTCCTCGGTCGCGTCGCCCTCGATGAGGAGATCGCCGTGCTCCTTCGCGGCTGCAGTCGCGTCCTCGCGGAAATCGAGCACGACGTACGACACCTTTGCGGCGCGGAACTCCTCGGCGACGCGGCGGCCCACGCGCCCGTAGCCGCAGATGATGAAGTGGTCGTTGAGGCGCTCGATCGTCCGCTCCCTTCGCCGTTCGGCCAGCACGCCGGTGAAGACGCCGCCGGCAATCGCCTCGACGATAACGGCGCCGGCGTAGGCGATGATCGTCAAGCCGCAGAGAACGAGGACGATCGAGATGATCCGGGCGCCGTCATTCTGCGGGACGGTGTCCAGCCCAGCGAGTGTCGCGGTCACCACCGCGCGGTACAGGGATTGCAGCCAGGTCTCCGGGAGGGTCTCGTGGAAGCCGATCGTGCCCCCGGCGAGCGTGAGGGCGATCGCCAGGAAAAGCCGGACGACCTGGCGAAGGCGGAGGTTCGGCTGCACGCCTCTGGTATTCCGGCGTGGACGAGGAACTCGTTCCCGAGCCGGAGCCCGGCGAGCGCCGGCTCAACATCCATCTCGACCCGACGGACATCGCCGGGGTCTACGCGAACTTCGCGAACATCAGCTTCTCGCAATATGAGTTCACCCTGACCTTCGCCCGGATCGAGCACGAGGTCGAAGAGGGCGACGTCCCGGGCGCCGTGGTCGCGCGGATCAACGCGTCGCCGCGGTTCTTCGAAGAGCTGATGGCCGCCTTGCAGGACTCCTGGTCGAAGTACCAGACGAGAGAGGGGATCCGCAACCTTCCCGAGACGCCGGGACCCTGAGTCTGAGTCTCGCTCCGTCGTACGCCGTGCTCTGCGCGGTGCAGGCGGCGACCGTGCTCCTGCCGCGGCGGGACCACGCTAGAGGGCGCGCAGGCGCGCGCTTCGGCTGGCTCGGCATCGCAGCACCGGCCGCAGCGCTCGCAACCGGGATCGTCGTCCTTCGCGTCTTCACGGGCGGCCCGCATGCCCTGGCCCTGCTCGCGGCAGTAGCGACGCCGGCGCTCGCCGCCGCCCGTACGCCGCTCGCGGCGGCTGCGCTGTGGCTCGCGGCCTGGCTCGCGAACGGGCTCGCCGCGGAAGCCGCCTCGGTTGCCCTGATCGCGCTCGCCGCCGTCATGATCGCCGAGCTCGCCGCCGCGATCGCTCCCGAGTGGTCGCTCGTCGTGGGGCTCGTCGTTCTTGCAGTCGTGGACGTCGTGCTCGTCTGGGGCACCGCGCAGGTGCAGCCCGCCACGACGGCGTTGCACGGCGCGACGGTGGGACACGGGATCCCGGAGCTGCAGGACGCGACGTTCGGCGGCGCGACGATGGGCTGGCTCGACCTCGTCGCCCCCGCCCTGCTCGGGGTCGTCGCGCACGCGCGGCTCCGCGCCGCGGTCGTGACCGGCCTCGCCGCAGGCGCCTGGGGGCTCCTGCTGCTCGCCACTCCGACCATTCCGGCGACGGTGCCGGTGCTCGCCGGCCTCCTCGCAGGAAGGACCGGCCGGTGAAGGTCGCCGTTCTCTCCGACATCCACGCGAACCTGCACGCGCTCGAGGCCGTGCTGGCGGCGATCGATGCCGATCCCCCGGGAGAGCTCTGGTGCCTCGGCGACCTCGTCGGCTACGGGCCGAAGCCGAACGAGTGCTGCGCGCTCGTGCAGGCTCGCGTATCGCACTGCCTTGCCGGAAACCACGATCTCGCCGTGCGGGGAACGATCGACCTCGCCGAGTTCGCAGGTGACGCCGGTGCCGCCGCCCAATGGACACGCGGAGTCCTGAGCAGCGAGGCACGTACGTATCTCGATTCGCTCGAGCCCTCGGGAAAGGCGGACGACGTCGCGCTCTTCCACGGCAGCGCGCGCGACCCGGTGTGGGAATACGTCCTGACCGACGAGTCGGCCCTCGCGACGCTCGTGCTGACCGAGGAACCGCTCGTGCTCGTCGGCCACAGCCATGTGGCGCTTCAGGTGGTGCTCCGCGAAGACATGCTCGAGGGCGGGCTCGCGCCCGACGGCACGGAGCTGAACCTTGCGGGAGCGCGCTGGCTCCTCAACCCGGGCTCGGTCGGCCAGCCTCGCGACGGCGACCCGCGTGCGGCATATCTCGTCCTCGATCTCGACGCGCCTCGCGCGAGCTTCCACCGCGTCGAGTACGACATCGCGCAGACCCAGGCGGAGATGCGCGACGCCGAGTTGCCGGAGATGCTCGGCCTGCGTCTGCAGTTCGGGCAATGAAGCGTGCGGTCGTCGTCGTCGTCATGCTCCTCGCGGCCTGCGGCGGCGGCCACGACCCAAAGCTCCCCGCCGGTCTCGCGCAGCAGTGGCGCGCCGATGCGACGTGCGAGAGAGCGAACGCGTTGCGCGCGAGCGTCATCGCCGCGATCAACGCGCATCGCATCCCTCAGTCTCTTCAGGAGCCCCTGACGAGCAAGGTCAATGCGCTCGCATCCGGCTCCTGCGACGCGGAACGCGCCCGCGAACTGGCGACCTGGCTGGAGGAGAAGTCCTAAACCGGGGCGACTTCGACGGCCGCGGCGACAGGCTCGGCCGCCTCGTCGCCGTAGAGGTGGATCCCCTCGCGCGCGAGCGCGAGCTGGACGTCCTCACGCGCCTTGTAGATGCGCCACTTCACGGTGGAGAGCGTCACCTCGAGCGAGTCGGCGATCTCGGTGTAGGAGAGGCCGACGATGTCGCGCAGCAGCAGCGCCATCTTCAGGTCGACGTTGAGACTCTCGACCGCGCGCCACACGGCGTCGATCGCCTCGAGCCGCTCGAACGGAGCGTCGAGCACCTCGAGCGACGGCACGTCCTCGATGTCGACGACCGCCCGCGGCCGCCGCTCGACCGCGCGCAATTCGTCCAGCACGCGGTTCTTCGACACCTGGAAGAGCCACGTCGTGAACTTCGATCGGAGCGAGAACTTGGGGAGCCCCTGAAAGACGCGCAGGAAGATCTCCTGCGTCAGATCCTCCGCGAGGGCTCTGTCTCCGACCAGGCGGAGCACGTAGTTGAAGACCGGAATCTGATACGCCCGGACGATGATCGAGAAGGCGCGCTCATCTCCGCGCTGGGCCTTCCGGAGTACGCCGAAGTCAGGCTGGGGCAGCGACAAGGTGCACCATGATAGCCGGGTAATTTGCCGTCAAATCAGTCTTTCGCCAGTCATTTGTAAGGGCTGCGCAAAATCGAGCAGCGCGAGGATCGTCGGAGCCAGGTCGGAGAGTTCACCCATATCTCTCAGCTTTAGTCGCTTTTCCGTCGCGATCAAGGGCACGAGGTTGGTCGTATGTGCCGTGTGGGGATGTACGCCGTCGTCCTCCAGCATCCTCTCGGCGTTTCCGTGGTCGGCCGTGACGAGACAGACGCCGCCGAGCGCCTGCACGGCCTCGACGACCCGGCCGAGACAGGCGTCGGCCGTCTCGACCGCTTTGACCACGGCGGGGATCACGCCGGTGTGCCCGACCATGTCCGGGTTCGCGAAGTTGATCACCGCGAACGCGTAGCCCTTGCCGATTTCCTCGACGAAGCGGTCGGTCAGCTCCTTCGCCGACATCTCCGGCTTGAAGTCGTAGCTCGGTACGTCGCGCGGCGAGGGCACGAGCACACGCGTCTCGCCCGGGAACTCGTCCTCGCGGCCGCCGTTGAAGAAGTAGGTCACGTGTGCGTACTTCTCCGTCTCCGCGTTGTGGAGCTGCCGGACGCCGTGCTCTGCAAGGACCTCGGCCAGAACCATCTCGACGCTCTGCTCGGGGAACGCGACGGGGAACGTGAAGTCCTCCCGGTACTTCGTCATCGTCGTCAGGTCGGTTTGCAGCTCGGCGAGCTTCTCGCTGAGCTGCCGGGCCCGGTCGGGACGGAAGTTGAAGAAGATCGCGCCGTCTCGCGCCGGCTCCAGCGCCGGCTTTCCCTCGCGCCAGAGCGGCGAGATGAACTCGTCGGTGATGCCCGCGTCGTAGCTCCGCTGCACGAGCTCGGCGGCCGGCTCCGGGCCGACCGAGCCGCGCTCGTGGAGGATCGCGTCGAGCGCGAGCTGTGTCCGCTCCCAGCGCTTGTCGCGATCCATCGCGTAGTACCGCCCGGAGATCGTCGCGATGCGCTCGTCTGGAAGCTCTGCGAGGTCGCGCACAGCCGACGTCGGCGAGACGTCGCGGCCGTCGGTGAACGCGTGGATCCACGTCCGCTCCGCCATCCCTTCTCGCCTTGCCATGTCGAGCAGCGCGCGCAGGTGGTCGATGTGCGAGTGCACGCCGCCGTACGACACGAGGCCGAGCAGGTGCATGTCCCCGCCGCGCTCGCGCGCGCGGCGGAACGCCGAGACGAGCGCCTCGTTCTCGAAGAAGCTGCCGTCCGCGATCGCGCGGTTGACGCGCTGGAAGTCCTGATCGAGCACCCGGCCGGAGCCGATCGTCAGATGCCCGACCTCCGAGTTGCCCATCTGTCCGGGCGGCAGGCCGACCGCCTCGCCGGACGCCTCGAGCCGAGCATGGGGGTACTCCGACCAGAGCCGGTCGAACACAGGCGTGCGCGCGAGCTCGACCGCGTTCCCCGGTCCCGGCGGAGCGCAGCCCCAGCCGTCGAGGATGACGAGGACTACGAGCGGATACGCGCGGCCGACCGGCAAATCGCGGTGAAGCTATCGATGTCGAGGGAGGCTCCGCCGACGAGCGCGCCGTCGACAGCCGGTTGCGCCAGCAGCTCGTCCGCGTTGTCGGGCTTGACGGAGCCGCCGTAGAGCACGGGCCGGTCGAGCAGCGACTTGATGAACGCCTGCGCGTCCTGGGCGAGCTCCGGCGTGGCGGTGAGGCCCGTGCCGATCGCCCACACCGGCTCGTAGGCGAGGACGAGCCTGTCGTGCGGCCCGCATCCGTCGCGGATTGCGTCGACCTGTACGCGCAGCACCGTCTCCGTGTCGCCGGCGTCGCGCTCCTCCTGCGACTCACCGACGCATGCGATCACGTGCAGCCCTGCCTCGAGCGCGAACTGCGCACGCCGAGCGACGCCGAGGTCGGTCTCGCCGAAGTACTGGCGGCGTTCCGAATGGCCGACGATCGCTCCGCGCACGCCGAGGGCGAGCAGCATCGGCGCCGACACCTCGCCGGTGTACGCGCCTTCGGGCTCCCAGTGGATGTTCTGCGCGTAGGTCGTCAGTCCGGCCTCGACGCAGGCCGAGAGACGCGTGAACGACGGGCAGACGATCGCGTCCAGCCCCGCTATGTCCTCGAGCTGCCGCGCGAGCACCGCCGGGTCGGGCCCGAGGAACATCTTCCAGTTCCCGGCGACGATCACGACGGGATCGCCGCCACGCCGGGGAGCTCTTTGCCCTCGAGGAGCTCGAGGCTCGCGCCGCCGCCCGTCGACATCCAGGAGATCTTCTCCGCGAGCCCGAGCTCGTTCAGTGCGCGCACCGAGTCGGCGCCGCCGACGACGGAGTACGCGGCCTCGTTCGCAGTGACCGCCTCCGCGACGGCCTTCGTCCCCTCGGCGAACCGCTTCCACTCGAAGACGCCCATCGGCCCGTTCCAGAAGATCGTCCGCGCGTCGGCGATCTTCTTCGCGAAGCGCTCGCGCGTCTGCGGGCCGATGTCGAGCCCGTGCCAACCCTCCGGTAGGCCGTCGAACGGAAACACACCGGACTCCGCGTCCTCCTCGAACGCCGCGGCGCCGACGACGTCGACCGGAAGCTCGACGTCGAAGGTAAGCGGGTTCTGCTCGCGGATCTGCTCGGCCATCTTCCCGCCGATCAGCACGGTGTCCGCCCGGCCACCGAGGTTCTCCAGAACGCCGAGCTTGTCGTCCACCTTCGCGCCGCCGGAGATGAGGACGAACGGCCGCTCGACGTCGCCGAGGAGCCTGCCGAGGTGCTCGAGCTCGGCGAGCAGCAGCAACCCGGCATACGCCGGCAGCAAGTGCGCGACGCCCTCGGTCGAGGCGTGTGCGCGGTGGGCGGAGCCGAACGCGTCGTTGACATACAGGTCGCAATCATCCGCGAGCTCGCGTGCGAATACGGGATCGTTCTTCGTCTCGCCCGGGTGGAAGCGGGTGTTCTCGAGCAGAATCATCCGGTCGGCCGGAAGCAGCTCGCGGAGGCGGCGCTCGACGGGAGCCAGGGAGTACTTCCCGCGATCGTCCTCGGTCTTCGGGCGGCCGAGATGCGAGCACACCCGAACCTCGGCGGCGCCGCGTTCGAGCAGCAACGCGAGCGTCGGCAGCGAGGAACGGATCCGCGTGTCGTCCGCGACCTCGCCGTTCTCGAGCGGCACGTTCAGGTCCGACCGGACCAGCACCGTCTTGCCGGCGACGTCGGCTTCGCGGACGGACCGTGGCAATCGCACTAGCCCACAACTGCGGCCGGCATCGTGGCGCCGATCCTCGCGACGAGGTCGACGAGCCGGCAGCTGTAGCCCCACTCGTTGTCGTACCAGCCGAAGACCTTGACCATGTTCCCGTTCACCATCGTCAGGTCGCTGTCAAAGATCGCCGAGTACGGCGAGTGGATGATGTCCGTCGAGACGAGCGGCTCGTCCGTGTAGAGAAGGATCCCCTTCAGGTCGCCGCTGTCGGCCTTCGAGCGGAAGAGCTCGTTCACCTGATCCTTGCTCGTCGCCCCTGCCACCTGGACGACAAGGTCGACGATGGAGCCCGTCGGCACCGGTGCGCGCATCGACATCCCGTCGACCTTCCCCTTCAGGTCGGGGAGCACGAGCCCGATCGCGCGGGCCGCACCCGTCGAGGTCGGGATCAGGTTGATCGCGGCGGCCCGGGCTCGCCGCAGATCGGAGTGCGGCAGGTCGAGCGTGCGCTGGTCGTTCGTGTACGCGTGAATCGTCGTCATGAACCCGCGCTCGATCGTGTACGCCTCGTGGAGCACCTTCGCGAGCGGCGCGACGCAGTTCGTCGTGCACGAGGCGTTCGAGATGATGTGGTGCTGCTCCGGGTCGTATTGCCCCTCGTTCACGCCGAGGACGATCGTGATATCTGGGTCGGTCGCCGGCGCCGAGATCACCACTTTCTTCGCACCGGCTTCGAGATGCTTCTGGGCGGACTCGCGGTCGGTGAAGAGCCCGGTCGACTCGATCGCGACGTCGACGCCGAGCTCGTCCCATGGCAGCTGCGCAGGATCGCGCTCGGTCACGAACTTGATCTCGTGGTCGCCGGCGCGGATGAAGCCGTCGCCCGCCTCGACCGGTAGGTCGAGCGTGCCGAGCACGGAGTCGTGCTTCAGCAGGTGCGCCATGGTCTTCGTGTCCCCGATGTCGTTCGCGGCGACGAGCTCGAAGTCGCCGCCGTGGTGGAGGGAAGCCCGGAAGAAGTTCCGGCCGATCCGGCCGAAGCCGTTGATCCCGACCCTGATCTTGGCCATGGGTTCTGAACGCCTTTCGCTCGAGGTTCGGGACCAACTCTAGATAAGGCGGGCGGACCGGGAAGCTCCGAGGACGACCCTCCCGGTCCTTACACCACACCCGAGACCGTGGCGACGGACGGGGTCTGAATCCGACGCCGGACGAGCGCGGACCCGCCGTTGTCGAGTATGACGAGGCCCCTGAACCCTTGCTAGACGAGTTGCAAATGGTACTAGCGAGCGAGCTCCTGGAGCCGCAGGAGGCGTCGATACGCGGACGCCTTCGTCAGCGGCGGACGGCAGCGGCGGGCCAGGTCGGCGATCGATGCGGTCGGGTGGCGCAGGCGCAGCGACGCGAGCTCGCGCAGGTCGTCGGGCAGCGCGTCGAGGTCGAGACGGCGCACGGCCTCGAGCTGCACGTGGGCGGCGCGGCTCGTGCGTACGAGGTTCGCGTGGTCTGCGTTGGCGAGCCGGTTGGCGTCGGCACGGATTGTGGCGAGCACGGAGCTCTCCTCGAGCGCGAGCACGACGTCTGTAGCACCGGCTGCGACGAGCGCGTCGGCAATCGACTCGGTGCCCTTCGCGTACGCAACGGCGTGACGACCGCGGTCGAGGACGTGGAGCACCGCGCCCTGCCTTGCGGCCACCTCGGCGAGAAAGCGCGCGCCTCCGAGCTCCGCGGAGCGGATCTCGAGGTGCGGGTCACGCGGACCGCTCAGTGAGCCCGCGCCGAGCAGCGCGCCGCGTAGGTAGGCGCCGCGACAGCAGCGGCGGGAGAGTACGCGCTGCGGCGGGTGCGCGAGCGGCCGGCGCGATGCGTCGAGCACGCCGGCGCGATGCAGCGTCTCGTAGGCGTGCACGCCTCCCTCCACGTGCAGCTGGTAGCGCGTCGCCTTGCCGAAGGCGTGCTGCTGGTACGTGCGGATCTCCGATTCGACTTCGAACGCGCGCAGGAGCGCGAATGCGCGCCGCGCGACCGCGGAGCTGACGAGGTCGAGGTGGAGCGCAACCTCGCCGCGCCCGCGGAGGTGCACGCTGCCGGCGACGTGGAAGAGGCCCGAGAGCTCGGCGAGCCGGTCGCAGTCGGCCTCAGGCGCGATCGCGGCGAGCTCGTTGCGGAGGTCTTCAGAAAGAGGCACCCTCGAGCTCCAGGAGTCGCCGCTTGTACTCGACACCGAGCGATCCGTACGAGCCGAGCCCGCCCGCTCCGACGACGCGGTGGCACGGCACGAAGAGCCCGAGCCGGTTGCGGGCGCAGAACGACCCGGCCGCCCGCGCCGCGCCCGGAGCGCCCGCGAGCGCGGCGAGCTCGCCGTACGTGACCACCTCGCCACGTGGGATCGCACGCAGCTCGAGCGCACAGCGCTCGAGGAACGGCGTCTCGTACTCGAGGTCGACGTCCACGTCGTCGAGCGACATTTCCGCGCCGGCGAAGTACGCCCGCAGGCGTTCCACCACCTCCAAGTGACAACTTGTCACTTGGGCCTTTCGGGCGGGGAACGGGAGCTCGTGCCAGAGGACGCGGCCGCCTTCGAGCCACAGCTCCCCCACCCCCCAGCCCTCGGCCTCGTACGCCACATGCGTCACCGCCATGTCCGGCAATCCTAGAATCGGGAGAGATGGGCGCCCACGGCATCTTCAAGGTTCCCGAGCCCTCCAACGAGCCCGTCCGCGGCTACGCGCCCGGGAGCCCGGAGCGCGAGGAGCTCCGCGTCCGCCTCACCGAGATGGAGTCGCGGCAGATCGAGATCCCGCTCGTGATCGGCGGCGAGGAGGTGCGGACCGGGAACACGTTCGAGGCCGTCGAGCCGCACAACCGTTCGCAGGTGCTCGCCACGGTGCACAAGGGTGGTGCGCCCGAGGTCGAACGGGCGATCGCGGCTTCCGCCGACGCCTGGGAGGACTGGTCGCGCACGCCGTGGGAAGAGCGCGCGACAGTCCTGCTTCGCGCCGCCGAGCTGCTCTCCGGGCCCTGGCGCCAGACGCTCAACGCCGCGACGATGCTCGGGCAGTCGAAAACGGCCCACCAGGCCGAGATCGACGCCGCCTGCGAGCTGATCGACTTCTGGCGCTTCAACGTGAAGTACATGACGCGCATCTACGAGGAGCAGCCGGCCTCCTCGCCGGGCGTGTGGAACCGGCTCGAGTACCGGCCGCTCGAGGGCTTCGTCTTCGCGGTGACGCCGTTCAACTTCACCGCGATCGGCGGCAACCTCCCGACGTCGGTCGCGCTGATGTGGAACACCGTCGTCTGGAAGCCCGCCTCGACGGCGGCGTACTCGGCGTACTTCGTGATGAAGCTGCTCGAGGAGGCGGGCCTGCCGCCGGGCGTGATCAATCTCGTCTACGGCAGCGGCGCCGAGATTGGCGACCCGGTCCTCGCAAGCCGCGACCTCGCCGGCATCCACTTCACCGGCTCGACGGCGGTCTTCAACGGCATGTGGCGCACGGTCGCGAGCAATCTCGAGAACTACCGCAACTACCCGCGCATCGTCGGCGAGACCGGCGGCAAGGACTTCATCGTCGCGCACCCGTCCGCAGACCTCGATGAGCTCGCGACCGCGATCGTGCGCGGGTCATTCGAATACCAGGGGCAGAAGTGCTCCGCCGCGTCGCGGGTCTTCGCGCCGTCCAACCTCTGGCCGGAGCTGCGCGAGCGGCTCGTGGAACAGGTGCGCGCACTCAAGGTCGGCGACGTCTCCGACTTCGGGAACTTCATGGGCGCCGTGATCGACGCCGGCTCGTTCAAGACGCAGAAGGCCGCGATCGACGAGGCGAACGCGTCGAACGGGACAGCGAGCGTCCTCGTCGGCGGCGGCTACGACGACTCCGACGGCTGGTTCGTCGAGCCGACCGTGATCGAGACGAGCGACCCCGACTTCCGCACGATGAAAGAGGAGCTCTTCGGGCCCGTCGTGACGGCGTTCGTCTACCCGGAGGGCGACTACGAGGACACGCTCGACCTGATCGACAGCGGCGCTCCGTACGGGCTGACCGGCGCCGTCTTCTCCCGTGACCGAAGCGCCGTCGAGCTCGCCAACGAGCGCCTGCGCTACGCCGCCGGGAATTTCTACGTCAACGACAAGCCGACCGGGGCCGTCGTCGGCCAGCAGCCGTTCGGCGGCGCCCGCTCCTCGGGCACGAACGACAAGGCCGGCTCGATGTGGAACCTGATCCGCTGGGTCTCGCCGCGGACGATCAAGGAGCTCTTCGTTCCGCCGACGGACTACCGGTATCCCTACATGGGGCCGGCGGACTAAATCTCATCGACTTCGACTTCGACGTCGGCCAGCTCCGGGGTGACGTAGCGAAGGTAGAGCTCGACCTGCTCGATCATGTCGGCCGCGAGGTCGGCATACCAGGCGTGCTCGTCGAGGTCGTCGGCGATGAAGTACGGCTCCACGTGCGGGAGGCTACGCACCCTTCGTAAGGGATCGGTGATGCCGCTGTAAAAAATAGATCCCGGCCGCGCCGAGCAGGACGGGCGTCGCGAGTACGACGCCGGCAGTCCGGACGCCGAACGCGCTTGCGATTGCGCCGTCCGCAAGGCTCGCAAGCGGGCGGAGGCCGAGGAACGCAACACTCCACAGTGCCATGATCCTCCCCCGCTGGTGCTCGGCGACCTCGAGCTGCAGCCTGCTCGTCGCGGAGGTGTTCGACGCGAGGTACCCGAAGCCGGCGATCGCAAGGAAGACATAGCCGAGGCCGAGCCACGGCGCGAGCGAGAAGCCGACGACGCCGCCGCCCATGAGCAGGAGCGTTGCCTGCATGCGCCGCCGCGACCCAGCGACGCGGCCCGCGAGCAGGAACGCGGCCGCGACGGCTCCGGCGCCGAACGCGCCGATCAGATAGCCCGCGTCGGTGTCCCGCCTTCCGAAGACGTGCGCGAACGCCGGCGCTTCCGTGTTGATCGGGTCGGACGCGAAGCCGACCGCGGCGACGACGAGCAGGAACGCAAGCAGGCGCGGCCGCTCGAGCACGAGGCGAAGGCTCTCGCGCAGCCGGGTCTCCGCGCGAGTCGCGCGACGCCGCGGCTCCGTGTGCACGACGAGCACGCCGACGACGAGCACGAGGTACGAGCCCGAGTTGATGGCGAACGACGCCGGAATCCCGAGCTTGCGGACGGAAAGCGCCGCCAGCGCGGGCCCGACGGCGCGCGCGAGGTTGTACGTCATCGAGTTCAAGGCGACCGCCGACTGCAGCTCGCTCCGCGGCCCGAGGTCGCTGATCAACGCCTGGGACGCCGGCGCGCCGAACGCGCTCCCGACTCCGAGCCCGAGCGCACAGACGACCACGACCGAGACCGGCGCACGACCCGACCACGCGAGCACGGCGAGCAGCGCGCTCAGCACCGTCGAGCCGAGCTGCGTCACGACGACGACGCGCCGCCGGTCGAAGCGGTCGGCCATGCTGCCTGCCCACGGCGCGAGGACGAGGATCGGGATGAAGTTGCAGAAGTTGAGGACGCCGAGGAGGAAGGGCGAGTGCGTCTGCCGGTAGACGAGGAGCGACGCCGCGAGGTTCTGGAACCACGTGCCGCTCGCTGAGGCGGCGTTGCCGACGAAGTAGGGACCGAAGTTGCGGCTTGCGATCAGCCGGACGGCTGCGGCCGGCCCCGTCGCCGCGCGGATCTCCCGGGCCTCGTCCACCCGGGTTCTCTATCACCAGTGATGTGGCCGGTAACGTTGCCCGGTCCCTGGGTCGCGAGCACCAAGCGCTGCAAGGACGCAGGGAGCCCCGATAGTCCAACTATCGGGGCGACCGAGGACGCGGCAGCGCGCCGCGTGATCGCGGGCCAGGGGCCCGGCGAACGTTGCCGGTTACATCACTACGCTGGAAGCCGGATGCGACTCCTACGCACCCTGGTCGTTCTCTCAGCCGTCCTCGCACTGGCCGCCGCGCCCACAGCCAAGGCAGCGACGGCCATCGACCGCGCGGTCGCCGAGCTCAAGAAGGATCCCGTCTACGTCGATCCGTCGGCCGAGGAGCGCATCTCCCGTGCGGACGAGAAGCGCCTCGAACGCGAGATCCGAACCGCCCGCGCAGGACAGGTGTACATCGTGCTCCTCCCCGACAGCGCCGGCGATCCGGCGCAGGTGCTGCGGACGATCCACAATCGGCTGCATCGCGACGGGACGTACGCCGGCGTGGTGGGGAACCACTTCCTCGCACTGAGCAGCACCCTCCCTTCGGGTGAAGCGGGTCGGCTCGCAACGGACGCCATCGACGCACATCGCGGCGACGGCGTCACGGCCACACTCGTCGACTTCGTCCACCGGGTCGCAGACGCGCGCAACGGCTCGAGCGGTGACGGCGGCGGCTCGAGCGGCATCGGCACGTGGCCGCTGATCGCGCTGATCGCCGGCGGCATCTTCCTGTTCCTCTTCGTGCGCGGCCGCTCACGCCGCCGAGGCCAGCAAGCGCAGCTTGCACAGGTGAAGGAGGTCGCGCGTGAGGACCTCGTCGCGCTCGCCGACGACGTGCAGCGGCTCGAGCACCGCGTTGAGGGCTCCCTCGCAGCAACCGAGGCGTACAACCGCGCGCTCGCGTCATACGAGCGTGCATCGCAGGCCTTCGACCGCGCCCGCTCGCCGCAGGAGCTCTCACGTGTCGCGGAGGCACTCGAGGAGGGCCACTACGAGATGGCCGTCGCCGACGCGGCTCTTGCAGGGCGCCCGGCGCCGGAGCGCCGCCCGCCCTGCTTCTTCGATCCGCGGCACGGCCCTTCGACGCGCGACGTCGAGTGGTCGCCGGACGGCGGTGCGCCGCGCCTCGTGCCGGCGTGCGAGGCGGACGCGCAGCGGGTGGAGCGCGGCGAGGAGCCGGAGTCACGTCAGGTCGCCTCCAGCGGCGCGATGATGCCGTACTGGGCCGCGGGCCCGATGTACGGCGGCTACTTCGGCGGATTCCTCCCCGGCCTGCTCATCGGCGAAGTCTTCGGCGGCTGGGGCGGCGGCTACGACGACGCCGGCGGAAGCGGCGACAGCGGCGGGGACTTCGGCGGCGGCGACTTCGGCGGCGGTGGCGACTTCGGGGGCGGCGGCGACTCCGGCGGCGGCGGCGACTTTTAGGAAGGCCCTAGCCGGCGCCCGTCTTGTGGAGCTGGGCGTAGATGTGGCGCGCGGTCTTCGCCGGGACGCCGGGGACGCCCTCGAGCTCTTCCTGGGTCGCCGAGACCATCTCCTCGACCGAGCCGAAATGCTGGAGCAGTGCACGCCGGCGGGCCGGGCCGATCCCCTCCAGGTCGTCGAAGATCGACTCGAAGCCGCGCGACTCGCGGCGCTGCCGATGGAAGCCGAGTGCGAAGCGATGCGCCTCGTCTCGGATCCGCTGCAGAAGCTGTAGACCGGGGTTGTGCCGCGAGAGCACGACCGGATCGCTCTGTCCCGGAATGAACACCTCCTCGACGCGCTTCGCGAGCGCGATGACCGCGACGCGCGGGAGGTCGAACGCCTGCATCGCAGCGAGGGCGGCCGAGAGCTGGCCTTTGCCGCCGTCGATCACGACGAGGTTGGGCGCTGTTGCAAACGAGGCATCGTGTGTGTCTCCCGTCCCGTCGGAGAGGCGGGCGAACCGGCGCGCGATGACTTCCGCCATCGCCGCGAAGTCGTCCGGATCGTCGCCGGCGGTCTTGATGCCGAACTTGCGGTAGTCGGCCTTCTTCGGCAGCGCGTCCTGGAAGACGACCATCGAGCCGACCGGGTCCTGGCCCATCGCGTGCGAGATGTCGTAGCACTCGATCCGGATCGGGAGCGACTCGAGGTTCAGCGCCTCCCGCAGCTCCTCCAGCGCCTCGATCCGCCGCGCGCGCTTCTGCTCGGTCGCTGCTTGCTCGGTGACGAGCGCGTGGCGCGCGTTCTCGTCGGCGAGCTGCTGCAGGCGGCGCTTCTCCCCGCGCTCCGCCGTCCGCACCTCGACGCGCGCACCACGCTTCTCGGAGAGGAACTCGGCGAGCGCGGAGAGGTCGCCCGAGTCGGGCGGCACGATGATCTGCGGCGGGACGCTCGGCGCCGAGCCGTAGTACTCGAGGCCGAACGACTCGAGCACCGTCGTCAGATCCTGCCCGGCGACGTTCTCGAGATGAAACGAGTGCCGGTCGATCATCTTGCCTCCGCGCAGTGGGAAGATCTGAACCACGGCGCGGTCGGCCTCGGCGGCGAAGCCGATCACGTCGACGTCCCCGACCGACTGCCGCTCGACGGCCTGTCGCTCGACCAGGTGCTGAACGGCCCGCAGGCGGTTGCGATAGCGCGCCGCGTCCTCGAAACGCTCCTCGCGCGCCGCTACCTGCATCTTGCGCTCGAGCTCGCGCTGGATCGGCTTCACGTCGCCGGACAGGAACTCGATCACGCTGTCGATGATCGCGCCGTAGTCCTCCTTCGACACGTAGCCCACGCAGGGAGCCAGGCAGCGGTCGATGTGGTAGTCGAGGCAAGGGATGCCCGAGTGCCGGCCCGGCTTCGGCCCCTCGCAGGGGCGGTACGGGAAGACGCGGTTCAGGACGTCGAGCGTCTCGCGCACCTTCTTCGCGTTCGCGTACGGGCCGAAGTACCAGACGCCCGGCCGGTGCCGCTCCCGCGTGAACATCACCCGCGGGTACTCGTCCTCGACCGTGACCGCGATATACGGGAACGACTTGTCGTCGCGTAGACGGACGTTGAAAGGCGGCCGGTGCCGCTTGACGAGGTTCTGCTCGAGGTGGAGCGCTTCAACCTCGGTTCCGGTGACGATCACCTCGATGTCCTCGACCCGCTCCGGCAGGAGCTGAATTTGGGCGCGTCCGTCCTGGGTGTTCTGGAAGTACGAACGCACGCGCGGCCGGAGCGACTTGGCCTTCCCGATGTAGAGGACGTTGCCCTTCGCGTCGCGGAACAGGTAGACGCCCGGCTTCGCCGGGAGCCGTTTCAGCTGGTCTTCGAGCCTCGCGGGCATCCGACGGCTACCGTAGCCGAGCCAATGAGGGGGTCGATCCTGCGGTTCTCGACAGTGCTGGCGGCCCTCGCGCTCGCCCCAGCCGCGCACGCGACGGGCCCCTCGCTCGTGCTCGGAGCGACCGAGGATGCCGTACGCTCCGTCACCCTCGCCCAGACGAAGACGCAGATGGATCTGCTCGTCCTCGCCGGCTTCGGAGCCGTGCGGATCACGCAGGCGTGGACGCCCGGCGAGCGCGTGCTGTCGGCGCACGACCGGACGGTGCTCCAGAACGTCGTATCGGCGGCGAAGCTCGCGAACGTCACCGTCGTCACGAGCGTCATGAATGCGGGCAGCCGGACGACGCCGCTTACCGCCGCCGACCAGGCCGACTTCGCCGCGTATGCAGCCGCGGTGGTCAAGACGGTGCCGGCGTTGCGCATCGTCATCGTCGGCAACGAGCCGAACCTGAACCGCTACTGGTTGCCCCAGTTCAACGAGGACGGCAGCGACGCGGCGGCGCCGGCGTACGAGTCGCTGCTCGCGCTGACCTACGACGCCGTGAAGGCACAGGACCCGAACGTGACGGTGCTCGGCGGCGCAGTCTCGCCGCGCGGCGGCGACGTCGCGGGTGGGATCCGGCCGACACATTCGCCGACCGTCTTCATCCACGACATGGGCCAGGCATACCGCGACAGCGGCCGCACCGAGCCGATCATGGACGGCTTCGCCTTCCACCCGTACGAGGACAACTCGAGCGTCGAGCCCGCGCTCGGGACGCACCCGAACTCGACGACGATCGCTCTGGCCGACTACCCGAAGCTCGTCGCGTCGCTCGGCGAGGCGTTCCCGGACGGCTACTCGATGCCGATCTGGTACGACGAATTCGGCGTCGAGTCGCAGATCCCGGCGTCAAAGCTTCCGCTGTACACCGGGACGGAGCCTGCGACGACGAAGCCGGTGCCCGAGGCGACGCAGGCCGCTTACTACCGGCAAGCGGTGCAGCTCACGTTCTGCCAGCCGAACGTGCGCGGCCTCTTCCTCTTCCACTCCGTCGACGAGAAGGACCTCGCCGGCTGGCAGTCGGGCGTCTATTACGTCGACGACACGCCGAAGTCGAGCCTCCCCGCGGTCAGGCTCGCCCTCCAGGAATCGCGGCGTGGCGTCGTTGCGCACTGCGACGGTCTCGAGCTGCCCGTGCAGCTAAAGGTGACGCAGCGCGGGCCCGTGCTGACGCTTACCTGCGACTTCGACTGCTCGTACGTCGCGGAGCTGTACCGGATCCCCGGCAAGCTGCTCGTCACGAAGCGCGGGCGTGCGATCGGCGCCCGACCGACGACGCTGCCGCTGCGTGTCCCGAAGACGAAGGGCTCGTACCGGCTTCGGCTCTCGGCCGTCGCGCCGGTGAATCCGGGGCCGCCCACGCTGCGGCTCGTGCCGGTCCGGCACGGCTAGCATTCCGTTCGTGGAGGGCCAGTACGTCGCGTACACCTTCTTCCGCGTCGATCCGGCGTGGCGGCGGTTGCCCGTCGAGGAGCGCCAGGCAGGAAAGGACGCCTTCGCCGAGGTCGTCGAGGACTTCACCGACCGCTTCGAGCACCTGCGCGCGTACACGACGGCGGGGGTGCGGCCGGACACCGATTTCTTCCTCTGGAAGATCACCGAGCGCTACGAGACGCTCGGCGAGCTCGGGGCAGCGCTGAACGGCACGCCGCTCGCCGGGTGGGTCGAGACGCCGTACTCGTACCTCGCGACGACGAAGGCGTCCCAGTACACGAACGCGCGGCGTGCACGGAAGATCGCGCCGCAGGGCTCCCCCTACCTCGTCGTGTATCCCTTCGTGAAGGTACGACCGTGGTACGCCCTCCCGGAGGCGGACCGCCGCCGCGCGATGGACGAGCACATCACGATCGGCCGCGAGGAGTTCCCGGGGATCAAGAACCACACCACGTACTCGTTCGGAATCGACGACCAGGAGTTCATGACCGCCTTCGAATGCGCCGAGCCCGCGGACTTCATGCACCTGATGCTGCGCCTCCGCGACAGCGAGGCATCGGCGTACACCGAGCGCGACACGCCGATCTTCGTCGGCCAGCACGTGACGATCCGAGAAGCGCTAGCCGCGCTCGACGGGGCGTCGGCGCGGGTCGAGCTCTAGGACGCGGATCGCCTCTAAACCCAGGTGTGCTGGTCGCGCCACGTGCGCCACATCGCGAACCCACACCCCACGAGCACGGCGACGAATGCGAGCACCTGGAGGCCGTGCGCTCCGCCGTACCAGTTGAGGCCGAGGTCGGCGACCGCGAGGACAGCGGCGCCATAGAAGACGACGCGGGCGCGCAACGGCCACGCTCCGATCTCCTCCCGCCGCTCCCGCCACATCAGGTAGACGAAGAATGCGATCGCAAGCACGAAGAGGATGCGCGCGATGAGCAAGAGCGCGACGAGCGTCGCCTGCAGCTGGAGGACGACGACCACCGCCGCAATCAGGGCGATGATCAGGAACCCGCGCAGCGTCGGATTCATCCGCGAGAAGAAGCCGCTCTTCATCAGGTTCCAGTCATGTACGCCCGCACCGCGAGCGCTCCTGCCACCAGAGTAGCCGCCGCAAACCAGGCGAGCCGGGCGCGGCGCTCGGCAGGCGCGTAGAGCCACGGCGCGAGGGCGGCGAGGAGAGCCAGCGTCCCGTAGAGGTAGTGCAGTCGGTGCGGCGCTCGATGATGGTCGGAGAGAAGCAGGAGCCCGACGCCGACCTGCGCCACGAGCAGCGTCTGGGCGAGCGCGAGCATGTGCGTCACGAGGCCGCGCGGCTCGCGCCGGCGGTAGTACGCGATCCCTGCGAGGACTGCGGCGCCCCAGGTCGCGGCGAGCACGAGGAATGCGACGATGCGATGTGTCGTTAGCATCGGCGCCGAACGCTACAGGGAGGATTCAACTGTGATCGAGGAAGGCACGCCGGCCCCCGACTTCGAGCTGACGACCGACAGCGGCGCCACCGTGTCGCTCTCGTCGTTGCGCGGCAAGCCGGTCGTTCTCTACTTCTATCCGAAGGACGACACGCCCGGCTGCACGAAGCAGGCGTGCGGCATCCGCGATGTCTATGGGGAGTTCGAGCGCGCAGGAGCGGTCGTGCTCGGCGTCTCCCCGGACGACGAGGGTTCCCATGTGAAGTTCAAGCGGAAGTACGACCTGCCGTTCACTCTGCTCTCCGACACAGACCATAGGGTCGCCGAGCAGTACGGTGTCTGGGGCGAGAAGTCGTTCGCCGGTCGGAAGTACATGGGTGTCAGCCGATCGACGTTCGTCATCGGCGAGGACGGCACGGTGAAGAAGGTGCTGCACGATGTGAAGCCGGCCACGCACGCGGACGACGTCCTGGCGGCGCTCGGCGGCTGACGAAGATTGAGCCGTTCGAGGGACGCTACCCCCCTCGATCGAGTAGTTGTCAGATTGGGCGCCGGGGCGGACGATTCGTCGCAAGGTCCCGCGGCATGCGACTTCTCCTTCACGACCCGGCATACACCGACGAGTTCGCGGCGTTCCTCCAGAGCGTCGGACAGCGGCCGGTCGTGAGCGGTCCCGATCACGTCGAGATCGGCAACATCGAGGCGGACGAGCTCGAGGTGTACATCCGCGTGTGGCGGGTGCTCTATCCGGACGCAGAGGTCGAGTTCGTTCTCTGAACGTCGTGACCAAGGGCGGGCGGCTCGCGTGGGCCGCCACCGCGCCGCCGCACCCTTAGTCACTACGTACGCCCTAGACGGAGCAGAAGGTCAAAAGCTTCCCTCCGTGTTCAGGCGTCAGGCGGAACCGGAATGACCGGACACTCGAACAGCTTGACGACGCCGAGATCGCTCGCGCCGCCGGCGCCTGGATCGCTGAGTGCGGCCTGCACTTCGGCAGCGCTGTCGAGATTGCCGCTGCCGTTGCCGTCATGCGCCGCAACGGTGGCCGCGTAGTTCGTGTTGAAGGCAAGCGCGTGGACCTGCCAGCGACCGCCGCGGAAGCCGGGATCACCCGGCGCCGCCGTTGCCACGTTCGGCTGCAGATCGCCGAACGAATAGATCGTCTGGAAGCTCGAAAGCGGTGCGCCGGTATTCGAGAGGTCGGTTGGTGTGCCGACGGTTCGGTACAAGATCCCGTTCACGTAGATGGCCGGCTCCGTTACACCGCCCGATCCAGCGGCGGCAACGGATGCCAAGGCCAGTACGGCGACGGCACCCATGGCAAACGCAAGCAGCATTCTTCTCATTCGGGATCCTCCTGTGAGATCGCTAGGACCTCGGCAGTCTTCCCCCGTGGTGCTTGCGCTCGGGTTACGCCGGTCTGAACAGAATCTAAAATGAGCTGGGGCCCGATTGGGCTCCTGCCGCTCAGGGCTCCTATCGAGGCGAGCGCGCGGCCTCGTGGAGGTCGGGCGCCTCCTCGTGCCGCGCGGGCGCGTCGAACCAGCGGTAGATCGGCAGCCTCGCGGACTCCGGCTCGGCCTGCTCCCGCGGTTCCACGATCTCGGCAGCAGCGGCGCGCCTCGCCTCTTCCTCGGCAGCGGCCCGCTGCGCCTCTTCAGCAGCGCGCCTCGCCTCTTCCTCGGCAGCGGCCCGCTGCGCCTCTTCAGCAGCGCGCCTCGCCTGCTCCTCGGCAGCGCCACGCATCGCCTGCTCCTCGGCAGCGGCACGCACCGCCTCCTCCTCGGCGGCGACCCTGGCCTGCTCCTCGACGGCGCGTCTCGCCTCCTCATCAGCGGCGCGCCTCGCCAGCTCCTCGGCAGCGCGCCTCGCCTCCTCATCAGCGGCGCGCCTCGCCAGCTCCTCGGCGGCGCGCTTCGCTTCCTCGGCGGCGACCCGCCTCGCCTCTTCCTCGGCAGCCCGCTTCGCTTCCTCGGCGGCGACCCGCCTCGCCTCTTCCTCGGCGGCCCGCTTCGCTTCCTCGGCAGCGACCCGCCTCGCCTCCTCCTCGGCAGCCCGCCTCGCCTCCTCCTCGGCAGCGCGCCTCGCCACCTCCTCAGCAGCGCGCCGCGCTTCCTCGGCAGCGACCCGCCTCGCCACCTCCTCGGCAGCGCGCCTGGCTCGCTCCTCCGCAGCCCGCCTGGCTCGCTCCTCAGCAGCCCGTCTCGCTTCCTCCTCGGCAGCGCGCTTCGCCTCCTCTACCGCTCGCTTCGCCTCGGCGGCTCTCTTCGCCTCCTCGGCAGCGGCCCGCCTCGCCTGCTCCTCGGCCCGCCTCGACTGCTCCTCGGCGGCGAGCTGTGCCCGCGCTTGCGCTTCCTCAGCGTCGATCATGTAGCGCTCGATGAGGCTCTTCCGATCCTCGGTGAGACTCTTGTCCTCGCGCGCGGACAAGCGTTTCCACGCCTTTGCGGCCATGCCACGAGTGTTACAGGGAAGACCGCCCTTCGCCAAAGCGGGCGACGGGGATTTGGCTGGACCTTCGGCTGTTTGCCGCCGCTCCCCCGATGAACGCGCCGGCGTAGAAACGCGTCCTATCGTGGGTAGACCGGCCCAAACAGGTTGGCGGTATCGAAGCGGCTAGTACATCCGGCCGTAAGTTCAGTGGTTTATCCGGCGAGTGGCTCGGCGTTCGTGGCAAGGACGCAGGGAGCCCCGATAGTTCAACTATCGGGGCGACCGAGGACGCGGCCACGGGCGGCGAGACGCCGCCGGGAGCCGCCCTGATGCGCTCGCGCGTAGACAAAGTCATCGAACGTCCGCGGACCCGGGGCAACGATCGCGACTGCGCGCGGCGGGTGGTTCCAGTCGCGCTCGCTTATCGGCTCGCTTGCAGCCTGCAACTCCTCGCTCGACAGTTGAGAGGTGTCGAGCCCGGAGGCGTCAACGAGGATCATCATCCCGGCACGGAAGCGAGGATCCGACGTGAACTCTTCGTTGTAGCGCCGGAACCCCGGCAGATCGGCGACACCAGAGAAGGTGACGGTGACGTCCTGTGTGTCGCCGCCGAACTCGATCGTGAACTTCATCTATGCGCCATCGAAGCCTCTGACAAAGGCCGCCAGAGAGACTTGGCTCACAGTCGGCACAGCCGTTTGCACCCCCACTGCACCCGGAATCGTCGGGAACGCCTGATGCGGATGAGAGGACTTGAACCTACACGGGGTTCGCAGAGGAGTGGCGGCGGGTGGTCCGAGGTGGCGGGAAGCGGCATGGTTATGCGAAATCGGGATGCTACATCGCATGGTTGCGCGGTTGCGTTCCGGGACGTTTGGGCCGGGAGTGGCCACCGCCGTGCGAAAAATCCGCCGCATGAGCGACGACGAGGAACGGGAATCTACCGGTTGCGAAAAGGGCGTAGACTTGCTCGTATGAGCCTCATCGCAAGAATCCGCGGGTGGTTGAGGATCGGGAAGAAGTCTTAACCGCGGCCCGCTCCAGAAGAGCTACGATGTTTCAGCTGGCCCTGTGGCCAGAACCCCGGCTGAAAGCCCGCAATCTCCCGACGCGCCTTGGCGCGCGAGACGTAGGGGCTTAGGCAAACAGGATTCGACTTGCAGGGCCAGCCTTTCGTTGGGCCTTGACAGCGGGCGGAGATCCACGAGCGTGGGCGACGTCATCCAACCCGGAAGTCCGGATCAGGATCCTCAAGAGCAAGTAGGCGTGGACACTCTGAACGCCACATTGATGGACCGCGTTGACGAGGTCATCCGCTCCCATCAGAAACCGATTCTGTCGCAGACGAGCTCGGAAGCCACGCCCACCTAGGCCGCCTCGACCCTACAGCCAGTTGGTCACGCTGGTGAGCGCGTTTCTGATACCCCCGGCGAGAAGACCGAGCGTTACCACGACGCCGAGCGTGATCACGGCGAGAACAACGCCGTACTCGGCCATCGTCTGGCCCTCTTCCTTGCGGTAGTTCGCGCGTACGAACTCGAACCACTGGGAAAACGTCATACGGTTCCGCTCCTTCGTTCGGGGTGCCCGCTGCGGTCATCATCGAGTGCCTGCCGCGCGTCGCCGTCCCCCGAACGAAGGATCGGCTATCGAATTCACTCACGGCGGGTGACGAACGGCAGCGGTGCAACCCGCCGCATACGAGGCCGAACCGGAGTTGTGTCATCGGCTCATGTGAGACGCCGACGGAGCCCGGCGTCACGCGGCGAAGTGAACAGACTGCCTGCACCAGCCAGCGCCCGCCGGGTCGCGTCACGAAATCGCGGCGCACGAGAAGGGCGCGCCTGCTTCCACGCCAAAGACTCTGCGGGCCTACTCGGCGCGGGCGCGCGACGCATCCGATCCGAGTTTCCGCAGCCCGCGAGAGATCTTCGCGAACCTGCGCCGTTCGCGTCCACTGCGCCGCTCGCCTATACGTCGATCGCCATCAATCGCGCAGAGAAGCGCCGGTCAGTGTCTCTGCGTGCAGACATCGACGCCGAGTGTCTGGCATCAGGTTATGACAGCGGGTCGGCGGCTCGGTGGGGTTCGCGATCACGACGACGCGGCCGTCCAGCTTCAGCTTCGAGCTCATGCACGAGGGCGAGCAGAGTGTCGTCGTCATAGGAGACGTCGACCTCGGCGTCGCGCATCTCGAACGCCATCCGCGCTAGCCGCCTCGAGGTTGCGAGGAAGACGAGGAGTTGGCGCTCGGCGGGGGTCTTCCGTTCGGCGCCGTCGACGAGCGCGCTGAAGTCGGTGAACCATCAACCGGTGCCGAAGTGGAATCGACTCGGGAGACAGCCTAGACTTCACTCGGCGACAAGAATCGGAGCAATCCGTGGCCGGTAGCCCTCAGAGACCGCTGAATCGGCACTGCGGCAGTCGAACCGTATACGGATGAGAATTAAGCGGTGGCGGGCGTCACTGCGCCGCCTGCCCAAGGGAAAGATCTTTGGGACGATGGCCGGCCTGCTACTGACGGCCTGGATCCTGCCGGCGCTCAGCCATCAGTGGCAGGATCGCCAGCGGGCACGCGAGGTTCAGGCTGCACTCATCACGAAGATCGGCCGTGCGACGACCAACGCGCTCGTTACGAGTCAAGCGCTCGTCGCGGGGCGGCTGCCGCACACGAGGATCGGCGGCTTCAACCAGCAGACGTTCAACCAGCTCGACCTCGACTGGCAGCTCGAACGCGCAGAGATCGAGTCGCAGATCGAGGCATATTTCCCGAAATCCGACCTTCGCGATCGCTGGCGCCAGTACAGCGAGTTCGTCCGCGACACATACTGGCTGGCGACGGAGCGGTGCTTCAAGCGCCAGGCGACGGTCAACCGCATCGAGAAACTCAATGCGTCGCTGAACCTGAAGGTGCTGCGGAATCCGTTCAACATGCCCGGCGTACCCCGTTGCACGACGACACACCACGTGTTGACGACGTACACGGTGGCCAAGCGCCGCATAGCGCGAAAGAAGTACTACTTCGCCTCGCTTGCTGTGCTCGACAGGAAGGTTGACGTCACGAGCGGGATCCTGCGCGGGCATCTCGCGGGATTCAGCACGAGGTCCTCGGACTTGCTCAGCGACCTGTTGCCCTGGATTTAGCCGCAAGCGAGCCGCTGGCTTCGTGGTACGACACAACTTGCAAGACATGACCGACGACGCACGACTCTGGGCCGAGGCTCGGAGGAGTGCGTCATGACCCTCACGCTCGCCAACGTAGGCCTCGATCGGAAGATGAGCCCCGGTCAGTTCAGGCGCTACGCCTCGGACGACTTCGATCGTCTCGAGGACGATCCGCACCTTGATGAGTGGCTCCCCGACGTTGACCCCTCGGGGACGGCGCGGGAGGGCTTGTGGCGTTGCGCCTCGGGCAAGGTGACAAGCCCCGAGGGCATGTGTGATGTGCGGGTGCTGCGAAAACGATGCGCTCTGGTCGTCGCCGGTCGTCCCCGGGTGGGAGCCGGAGTGCATGTTCTGCGGACGCAAGGCCGTGCTTATGCGTGTGCTCGAGTAACCTGGCGTCCGACAAGCAGACCGAGACGAGGGCGCCGCAAGGCGCCCTTTCTCGTGCCTGAATCTGCAAATGGGTATCGCCCTGTGTGCCGGGTCAAACGCCGAACCCGCATCGTTCCTGCAAATCGAACCTATGCGGATGAGAGGACTTGAACCTCCACGGGGTTGCCCCCACACGGACCTGAACCGTGCGCGTCTACCAATTCCGCCACATCCGCGCGGACGGACAGTGTAGCCGGGGCAACAGGGAACGACAGCCGTGTGTACCGTGTCCAACCTGCGCCGCCTCGCCCTTGTCTTGTCGGCCATTCTGGGGTCGCTCACCCTGCTCGCCGCAGCCGGCGCGGGGACGCCGTCGCCCGCAGCGGGCGGGCTCGTCGAGGTCGTCGTCACGCTGCCGCAGCCGCCGCTCGCCGCCGCGATCCAGCACGACCGGCAGCTTGCCCGCGCCGCCACGACGAACCGCCGCCTGAACCTGCGCGCACCTGCGAGCGTCTCGTATCTGCGAACGCTCGCGACGGCCCAGCGCGCGCTGCAGGCGCGGATCACCGCCGCGATCCCGAGCGCCACCGTCCGCTGGCGCTACAGCGTCGTGGCCGAGCGTCACGTATCACTCGCTCAGCACACGCGGGCCCCAGCTGATCGGCGCGCCCACCGTCTGGGGCCCGAGTCTCGCCACGAGCGGGAGCGGCGAGAAGATCGCCATCCTCGACGACGGACTCGAACAGTCGCACATGTACTTCGACGCGACGCGCTTCACGTACCCCGCCGGCTTCCCGCGAGGAAACACCGCGTATACGACGCCCAAGGTGATCGTGGCGAAAGCCTTCGCGCCGGCCAAGTCGACCTGGAAGTACGCCAACACGCCGTTCGACCCGCAGTTCTCGGATCATGCGACGCACGTCGCCGGAATCGCCGCAGGCGACCACGATGCGATCGCGACGACGGCGAACAACACGCGCGTGCGCGCAAGCGGTGTCGCACCCGGCGCGTACCTCGGCAACTACAAGGTGCTCACGGTCCCAACCGAGGGCTTCGGGCTCGACGGCAACTCGCCGGAGATCGCCAAGGGCATCGAGGAGGCCGTCAAGGACGGCATGGACGTGATCAACCTTTCGCTCGGCGAGCCCGAGATCGAACTGTCGCGCGACATCGTCGTCGCGGCGCTCGACCATGCGGCCGACGCAGGAGTCGTGCCGGTCGTCGCGGCCGGCAACGACTTCGGAGAGGGGGGCCGCGGAACAATCGGCTCCCCGGGCACCGCCCCGAAGGCGATCAGCGTTGCCGCGTCGACGATCGGCGACCATGGGCCGGTCGACACGATCGCGTACTTCTCGTCGAGCGGCCCGACCCCGATCTCGCTCCAGCTCAAGCCGGACGTAACCGCGCCGGGCGTCGACATCCTGTCCTCGTTCCCGGACAACCAGTGGACGGAGCTCCAGGGAACGAGCATGGCGTCACCCCACGTCGCGGGCGCAGCCGCACTCCTCCGCCAGCGCCATCCGGCATGGACGGTCGCGCAGATCAAGTCGGCGCTCGTCTCTACGGGCGACCCCGTCCGTGGCCCGACGTCGAGCGCCGAGGTGTCCGTGCTTCGCGAGGGAGGCGGCCGCGTCAATCTCGTTCGCGCCGACAACCCACTCGTCTTCGTCGACCCGACGGCCGCCGCCTTCGGGCTCGTACGGCGGGGCAGCACCGCGACGCGCCAATTCGCGCTCTCCGATGCGGGCGGAGGCCCGGCGCCGTGGACCGCGACGCTCGAGCCGCAGGCGACGCCGAGCGGAGTCAGCTTCTCGCTTTCCGCGCCGGTCGTGACAGCGGGCGCCGCGTTCGGCCTCACACTCGCCGTCGCACCGGATGCGGTGGAAGGCGACGCCGTCGGCTTCGTGCAGCTCACGCGCGGGTCCGACGTGCGGCGGATTCCGTACTGGGCGCATGTGGAGGTGCCGAAGTTGCAGGACGCGTCGCGCTCGACGCTTCGGGGCCCCGGCCTCTACAGCGGCAACACCGCCGGCAAGAAGTCGGTCGTCTCGAGCTACCGCTATCCGGAGGGCGGCCTCGCCTGCAACTGCAAGACAGGCGTGCCGACCGACCTCTCGGGGCCCGAGCAGGTCTTCCGCCTCACGGTGAGGGAGAAGGTGGCGAACATCGGCGCCGTTGTCGTCTCGCGCGCCACGGGCGTCCGCGTCTCGCCGCGGCTCGTGGTCGCCGGCGACGAGAACCGGCTAATCGGCTATACGGCGCTGCCGGTGAACATCAACCCGTATCAGCAGTACGGCCGGGTCGAGCTCGTGGTCGGAGCCGTGCTTCCGGCAACCGGCTCGTACGACTTCGTCTTCGACACGCCCGCCGACGCGAAGCCCGGGAAGTTCACGTTCCGCGTCTGGGTGAACGACGTGACCCCGCCGACGGCGCGTCTGCTCAGTTCGCGCACTGCTGCGCGCGGGACGGTGCGCCTCGCCCTCTCGGACAGCGGTTCCGGGGTCGATCCGGGCTCCCTCGCGCCGAAAATCGACGGGCGGACTCGGAGCTTCACGTTCCGGCGCGGGATCCTGACGATCAAGGGCCTCACCGCGGGCACGCACCGGATCACGCTCGCCGTCTCCGACTACCAGGAGGCGAAGAACATGGAGAACACCGGCCCGATCCTGCCGAACACGCGCGTGCTCAGCGCGTCGTTCGTAGCCCGCTGAGACGGCCCCGCCGCTACCGGCGGTATTCGTCCTCGGTGGTCGGCAGGTTCGCGAGATCGCGCTCGACGCTTGCGGCGAAGTCGTCCGCGTCGGTCGGTTGGACGACGCGCAGCGACGCCTTCCGTTTTGCGCGCTCTCGCCGCCGGCGGGCGTCGGCCCCGACGCTCGTGCCCAGCCGCGCACCCAGCCGCGGCCACTCCGCGCCGACAACGACCGCGACGGCCAGTGCGAGCAGGGCGATGTACAGCCAGCTCACACCGTCGATCTTAGCTGAGGGGTAATCCGATCGGCCCGCCCTGCCGATAGAACCCGACATGAGTGGCCCCCTCTTCATCGCCTACCTCCTCCTCTGGGCCACGCTCATGCGCGCGCTCCTCGTGAAGGTGCAGGTTCTGCCGGCCACGTGCGCCCGCTGCGGCCTTCGTTTCGAGCGGAGCGCCCTCGGCGAGCCGGTCTGCCGCTGCGGCGGCCACCACTCCTAAAGCCCGGGAATCCCCCAAAGGACGACCGAGGCGGCGGCCGCCAAGGAAGCCGCGACGACCGCCATCCCGCCGGCGACCCGCTGGCGGCCGGTCGTGGGTTTCATCCGCTCCGCATGCCGGAGGACCCGCTCGAGCGCCGATTCGGCCCAGCGGAACTCGAGCGCAAGGAGGCCGAGGCCGACGACGACCAGCGGAAAGCCGGGGCCGGGCAGCACGAGCAGCGCGAGGCCGCCGAGGAGCGTCGCGAGCCCTCCGAGTGCGACGAGCATTCGAACCGCGACCGGGCGGCGCCGATGTCGCTCCCGCCGTTGCCGCAGGCGGTCGCGTGCCGTCATGCGACGGCGGCTGGGAACAGCTCGCCGAGCTTGCGCTCCAGGTAGCGCAGGTACGGCGCTGGATCTATCGTCGAGCCGGTTACGCGCTGCAGGAGCTCCTGCGGGGTGAACGCGCGGCCGTGGCGGTGGACGTTCTCGCGGAGCCACTCGCGAAGCGGCGCGAAGTCGCCGCGCTCGAACGGCTCGTCGAGCTCCCCGAGGTCGGCTTCCGCTCGCTCCCAGAGCTGGACCGAGACGACGTTGCCGAGCGCGTACGTCGGAAAGTAGCCCATGCTCATGTCCGACCAGTGGACGTCCTGCAGCACCCCGGTCACGACGTCCGGCGGATTCAGCCCGAGGTACTCGCGCATCTTCTCGTTGAACGCATCCGGCAGGTCTCTCAGCAAGACCTCTCCCGCAAGCATCGCCCGCTCGAGCTCGAAGCGAAGGATGATGTGGAGGCAGTACGTGACCTCGTCGGCGTCGACGCGCCGGAACGACGGCTGCACCTTGTTGAGTGCGCGGTGGAAGTCTTCGAGCGAAAGGTCGGCGAAATGATCGGGGAACTCCTCCTGGAGCTTGGGATAGAAGTACCGCCACGTCGCGATGTTGCGGCCGACGAGGTTCTCCCACATCCGGCTCTGCGACTCGTGGAACGCTGACGACACTCCCTGCGCGAGCGGGCTGCGGGTGTACGCCGGGTCGACCTGGCGCTCGTAGATCCCGTGCCCGAACTCGTGCAGGCACGAGAGGATCCCGTGCAGCGAGTCCTCGTGGAAATTGGTCGTCAGCCGAATGTCCGTCGGCCCGAACGACGTCGCGAACGGGTGCACGGTCCGGTCGAGCCGCCAGGCGGCGCGGTCCATCCCCCACCGCTCGAGCACCCCAAGCGCGAAGCGCCTCTGCGCGTCTCGCGGAAAACGGCCGCGGAGGCAGGAGTCGTCGATTGGATCCGCGTCGGAGACCGCGCGCAGCCACGGCACGAGCGCAGCCTTCAGCTTGTCGAAGATCTGCTCGACCTCGACCGTCTTCATGCCCGGCTCGTAGTCGTCGAGGACCACGTCGTACGGATCGCCCTCCGGCTCGAAGCACGCGACGTAGCGTCTGCGCAGCTCGAGGTTCCGCTCGAGGTGTGGCAGCATGATCGAGTAGTCCTCGGCCTCACGAGCGCGCAGCCAACCCTGGTAGCCGAGCGAGCCGGCCCGCGTCATCTCGGCGCGAAGCTCGGGTGAAATCCGCACCGCCTTCTCGTAGTCGCGGCGCGAAACCCGGACGAGGCTCGCCTCGAACGACTCGAAGTCGTGCTCCGCTTCGAAGGGACGAAGCTCCTCGAGCAGCTCCCCGAGCTGGGGCGACACGCTGAGCTCGTGAGCGACCCGGTTCAGCGTCGCCCGCTGCTCCGCGCGAACCTCCGCGCCGCTGGGCGGCATCTTCGTCTCCTCGTCCCACGAGAGGACGCCCGCCGCCTTCTCGACGTCGTGGATCGCCGCCAGGCGCCGCCGCAGCTCCTCGAAGCGCTCAGTCACGGGCCGGAGGGTACCTTCTCCGGAAGTCTGCCTCGTGCTCCGATGCGTATTTGCGGGCCCGAACGACCGGCTACGGGCGTTTTACTGCGCACGGAACCGGGAGAAGAAGGCGACAACCGAGCGAGGAGGGCACAGTGGCAGTTGATCGCGGGAGGCGTGGCGGTATCAGCCTGGGCGGCATCCTGGTGATCGTCGGGATCGTCGTTCTTCTCGTTTGGAGTCTCTGGCTCGGCATCATCATCGCCTTGATCGGGCTCGTCGCCTTCGGCGGATTCGTGCGGGGAAAGTGGTACTAGTGGTCGCTCCGGTTGATTCGCGTACTCATGCGGCGAGGACTTTGCCGGTGTATGTCCAGTTGAAGGGGCGTGCGGTTTGGTTGTAGGTCTCGACGAAGGCGAGCATCTGTTGGGCGAGGTCGCGCTCGCTTGTG